>JADMIO011113552.1_pt1 | contig 31280 bp, 26 predicted proteins | sample 8958161 | NCBI WGS metagenome assembly JADMIO01 (sample SAMN16585339, study PRJNA669376) | soil metagenome | isolation source: Crop rotation soil | place: USA: Cullars Rotation, Alabama | collected 2011 | reverse complement strand
GAGCATAAACTCATTGTCCCTACCTCAGCTCTCACCTGTACCGGTACTTTTCATTTAGGCAACGCTTCGTGGCGCTGCTTTAATCGCGAAGGTCACGGGCACATCAATATGGTAGATGCGCTGCGCACGTCGTGCGACTCCTATTTCTATCAAGTTGGATATCAACTCGGGCCCGATCGCCTCGCAGCGACTGCAAGACTACTTGGTTTCGGAAGACGAACGGGCATCGATCTCGATATGGAGATACCGGGCAACGTGCCTGACAAAGCTTATTACATTAAGCGCCTCAAATATTATGCGCCTGGCTTTGTCGTGAACAATGCCATCGGCCAAGGAGAAGTCACAGTCACTCCTTTGCAGCTCGCCGTGGCTTACGACGCTTTGGTGAATGGTGGACGCATATACAAACCCCAGCTCGTGCGTCAGATTCTCGATACCGCCGGGAACGTCGTTGAGAACCACGCCCCTATTCAGCAAGCGCATCTTACAGAAAACTTAAGCGATTTGGACAACGTACGTGAAGGCTTGTCGCATGTTATGAAGCCGGGCGGCACCGCTTACGGCTTAAACTTCCGGTCTGATCTTCCAGAGCTTTCTAAGTGGCTACAAACCTCAGGCATCATTATGGGCGGTAAAACAGGAACCGCGCAGGTGGTGAAACTTTCCAAAGCAATTAAACATCTTCGGCCTGAAGAGGTTCAGTACCTCGAGAGAGATCATGCTTGGTTCGTCGGTTTTGCACCGGCTGAGAAGCCTGAGATCGTTGTGGTGGCAATGACCGAACATGGAGGATTTGGAGGAACTGCTTCGGCGCCTGTGGTCGCTCAAGCCATAAAGACTTGGTACGAGAAAGTGAGGGGAAGAGGCACCACGAAGCTGCCAGGAGAAATCGGTGTTACGAGCAATCAGTAATTTGCGTGCGCGCTTGCCGCTAAACGTTCTAAGCCTTGTGATCATCATCGGGCTTTTTGGCGTGCTGAATATTGCCTCGGCAGCCCAAGCGACTCGCAGCAATTTATACCTCATGCAGCTCCTGTGGCTTGCGATGGGTCTTGCCTTTTGTCTTGTCGTCGCGTTGATTGACACGCGAAGACTCTCTCTTCTCACCTACCCTCTGTATATCCTTGTCGTTTTTCTACTTCTCTTGGTCCTTGTCGTTGGTACTCCGATTAAGGGTGCGCAGCGCTGGATTGATTTAGGCGCGTTTAGATTACAGCCCAGTGAGCTTTCAAAGCTTGCGGTGGTCATGGCGACAGCGAAGTTTTGCTCTGAGTATCAGCGTTTCTCCGGCTACCGGCTTCGTGACTTGCTAAGGCCCTTTAATATCACGCGCCCAATTTTCGGATTGTGCGGTGCCATTTTTGCACTGACGTCGCATAAGTTAGCCCAGAAAATTCCTTTCCTTGCGGCTCCAACAGGGCCGGCGATGATCATTGGCATCATTGTTTTAATCATCGTGCTTCTGATTTGGTTTTTCTTTTCTTTCGACCAAATCCGCAAAGAAGGCTTTCACTTTTATCAATTTGTCTCCATCGCTGATGTTGTCCTACTCCCATTTCTCCTCATTTTGATCGAACCTGATCTAGCCACCTCCCTCATCGTGCTCGCGATTGCTGGAACGATGATCTTATTTTGCGGTGTACGTTGGTCGTCGATCGCCATCTTGGCAGCGGTTGTATTCGGCCTTGTGCTTTTCGCCTGGAACTTCGTCTTGATGGATTACCAAAAGCAGCGGGTTGAGACCTTCTTAAACCCAACCGCCGACATCAGGGACACCGGTTATCAGGCAGCGCAATCGATCATTGCGATTGGATCAGGGCAGTTTTTTGGTAAAGGTTTTGGCGGCGGCACACAAACGCAGCTTTCTTTCTTGCCGGAAAATCACACCGATTTTGCTTTTGCGGTTTTGGCTGAAGAATGGGGCTTTCTAGGGGCTGGCCTCTTGGTTGTTTTGTTTTTAGCGCTGATTTTGGCGATGATAAGAGTAGCTGCGAAAGTGCAAGACCGCTATGCGAGCTTGCTAATAATTGGTTCAGCAGCGATGATTTTTTGGCACGCCACCTTTAATATGGGAATGGTAACTGGGCTTTTGCCAGTTGCTGGTGTCCCCCTTCCTTTTCTGAGCTACGGCGGAGCGTCTATGTTGACTCAAATGGCTGCGATTGCCTTTTGCCTTAACGCTGCAGTGTGGCGCAGAATCAAATAACGGTTGAGACTTTAAGCATGAGAAGAGCGAAAATAATCTGCACATTGGGCCCAAGCACGTCTACCGACGAAGCGCTTGATAAGCTGATTCAAGCAGGCATGGATGTTGCGAGGCTGAACTTTTCTCATGGCGATTTCGATTTCCATCGAGGGCTCGTGAACCGTGTTAGAGCGGCCGCGGCTCGCGCCAAAAAGCCAATCGCTATTTTGCAGGACTTGCAAGGCCCTAAAATCCGCACGCGCAAAATGGCCGGCGGCGAAGTCGAGCTTCGTGCAGGAGCAAAGACCTGCATCACGATTGAAGATATCGAGGGCACCAAAGAGCGCTTTGGCACACAATACCTGCTGCTGCCCAAAGACGTGAAACCAGGCGATGACATCTTGCTTGATGATGGCAAGCTCTGCGTGCGCGTGCTTTCGGTGGAAAACGAAAGCGAGATTTATTGTGAAGTGATTTACGGCGGCATTCTTCGAAGCAACAAAGGCATCAACGTGCCAACTGGTGGTCTCTCGACCCCGAGTTTGACGGAGAAAGACATACGGGACGTGCATTTCGGAGCCGAAGTCGGTGTAGATGCGGTTGCCCTCTCCTTCGTGCGTACAGGTGAAGATATTCGCCTGCTCAGACGCGAGCTCGCGCTTGCCAAAACGAGACCTATCGTCATTGCTAAAATCGAAAAGCAGCAAGGCGTCGAAAATCTCGATGAGATTTTGGAAGAAGCGGATGGCGTGATGGTTGCTCGCGGCGACTTAGGCGTCGAAATACCGCTTGAGCACGTGCCCATCGTGCAAAAGCGCATGATTTGCGAAGGTTTGAAACGCGGCAAGACCGTGATTGTCGCAACCCAAATGCTCGAATCGATGATCACATCGCAACGCCCCACGCGAGCGGAAGCAAGCGACGTTGCGAATGCCGTATTAGATGGCGCCGATATGGTGATGCTGTCTGCAGAAACTGCAGCAGGCGACTACCCGATTGAAGTTGTCAAAACGATGGATCGCATTGTCAGACACTCTGAGACATCTGAGCTTCTGCACTACTGGCGAACACACGAGGAGCTTGAGACCAACGCTGGGCAGCGCGTACAAAACGCAGTGTCACTTGCTGGCGTGCAGGCCGCCGAACAGCTGCAGGCTAAGGCGATCGTCATCTACACCACCTCAGGAAATACGGCGCGCCTTGTAAGCGGTTACAGACCTCAACTTCCGATCATTGCGTTCGTGCCGAATGCTGTGGAGCAGCGCCGCCTCAGTTTTTCCTGGGGCGTTGAGGCAACTGTGATCGGTGAGGTCAGCGATTTGGAATCGTTGCTTGCGCGAATCAACAGTCATTTGCAAAGCCATTTCGCGCTTGCAGAAGGCGATACAGTAATTCTGCTCACCAAAGTGCCTTTGCTGAATGCTCAGCGCACTAACACCGTGCATGTGTTTCATTTGTGGCGCGCGCAGATGAACTGAAGCATTAGTTCATAGCGATTTGTACAAACAGATCAAACTTACCATTTGGAGCAACCATGATTAGGGGAAAGGCCTTCTGTGCGTTTATCCTATCGATGATTTTGACCGCTTGCCCCTCACCGCCAACCTCGTTTACTCAAACGACCGAGGTAAAGGAGCCAGCAAACGCTCCAGCTCCTTCCGCGTTCTCGCTGGCGTCTCCTCCTAAAGCTGAGAGGCGCGAGGTTAAGAACACCTACTTTGGGCAGACCATAAGTGATTCCTATCGCTGGCTTGAAGATTTAAAATCCACCGAAACGCAATCATGGATGAAAGCGCAGACAGACTATACACGAGCCTTTCTTGACCATCTACCAATGCATAAGCATTTCACAAAACGAATGAAGGAATTGAAAGATGTTATCGGCACGCAGGTGGTAGCGATTCAGCGCTGTGGCCAGCGGTATTTCTACGAACGCCGCGCGCCGCACGAAAGCGATTTTAAAATTTATGTCCGAGAGGGATTAGATGGCATAGAACGCCTTTTAGTTGATCCTGATAAAATTGGAAACGGTGAAGAGCACTATTCAATTGATAGGTTTAGTCTTTCTCAAGACTGCAGATATGTTTCGTTTGTTTCATCGAAAAGTGGCAACGAAAGAGGCGAGCTCCGCGTCGTTGAAACGTCCAGCGGCAAAGATATAGGTTTAGTTATTGATCGCGTTCACCCATTTAAGTCGGCGGCTTGGTTGCCCGATGGGCAGTCTTTTCTTTACAGTCGCCTACAAGCCGCGCCATCGAATGCTCCTTTGCCTAATCCATACGAGAAAATGCGCATATATCGCCACGTCTTGGGCACACATTCTGATTCAGATAAGGCTGTATTCGGCTATGGGTGCAATCCGAAAATCAATTTAGGTCCAGATCCATTACCCTTCATTGCTGTACCGCCCTCTTCAAAATACATGATTGTTGAGGTCAATTCTGGCGTTTCGCCCAATAGTGAATTTTATATAGCGCCAATTAAAGCACTTAAACAAAATTCATATGCCGCAATCGAATGGCATCAAATTTCTACACTCGAGGATGAAGTCCGGAATCTGGAAATTTTTGGTGACGATGTTTATTTACGGACCTTCAAGAATGCATCGCGATATAAAGTTGTTCATATCAATTTGAAGTCTCCAGATTTGAAGCACGCCAATGTCGTATTTTCAGCGGGAGAATCTGTTGTCGAGAGCCTCGCTACCGCCCGGGATGCCTTGTATGTGCAGACTCTAGAAGGTGGTACGAGCACAATTTACCGCGTCGATTACAGTACCTACAAAGCCCACCCGATAGCGCTGCCTTACCAAGGCTCAGCCACGATTCTTGCTGGCTACGCAGATAAAGACGGACTCTTTTTCGGCCTCGAGACATGGACGAAATCATATACGACCTTTTTGTATGACCCAAAGACAAACATCGCAACCAATACCCACCTCGTACCGCCCATTCAATTCGATATGAGTAACTACGATTTTGTTAACGCCAAGGCCGAATCTCACGACGGGACAATGATTCCGATCGTAATCATTTATAAGAAGGGCATCAAACGAGATAGTACGAATCCAGTCTTGATGAGCGGCTATGGCGCGTATGGTACAATCAACACCTCACCGGGATTTAGCCTGGGCGAGGTACCCTGGTTAGAGCTCGGCGGGTTAATTGTGTATGCGGGTATTCGCGGCGGGGGCGAGTATGGCGAAGAATGGCACCTCGGCGGTAAAGGCCTTACCAAACCGAATACTTGGAAAGACTTTATCGCATGTGCTGAATATCTTATTTCCGAAAAATATACATCACCTGCACATCTGGGAATATCTGGTGCAAGTGCTGGGGGAATTCTAATTAGTAATGCAATCACCACTCGACCAGATCTCTTTGGGGCGGCGGTCAGTAAAGTGGGTGTCAATAACGCTTTGTTAGGTGAACTCTCACCCACAGGAATTGCGAACATTTCTGAATTCGGCACTTTCACAACAGAAGAAGGTTTTAGGAATTTGCTTGCCATGGACGGCTATTACAAAGTCAAGGATGGCGTCAAATATCCAGCGGTTTTACTCACCCACGGAATCAATGACGCCCGCGTCGAGCCTTGGATGTCCTCTAAAATGGCTGCTCGTTTGCAGGCCGCAACCGGAAGCGGAAAACCCATTTTGCTTCGCATTGATTACGACGCCGGACACGGCTCCGGTTCAACGATAGAACAGATGATAGCCGACGCCGCCGATCTGTATTCTTTCTTGTTTCAAGAGCTTAGAGCGAAGTAACAGTTGAGTGCCGGGTTTTGAAGCCAAAAAGTCGCCACCGTCACTATTCATAATTCAACGCGTCTTTCGGAGCGCGATGAACAATGAGGTGATCGTATGCTTAAACGACTGAGTTTGGTTTTCTTGGCTTCTCTTTTTCTTTCGCTCACAGCGAGCGCTCAATCCATGGAATTTATTGGAGAGGGAGTACGCGAGAATACGACCCTGTCTACATTCGAAAGCTATAAGCTCGTTCATTACGCCGCAAGCTTTGAACGATCATTGTCGCCATCTATTGCTCGTTCACTGCATTTAACGATGCTCGCAGAGTGGGGGATGTTTTTTACGAAGGACAAAATGGTTGGCGCGCTTGAGCAAGCGCTTGTTGCTAACACCACCGACGCTGAGTTTAGAGGCTTCGCTTCAGAGATTAGCCGCTTCAAAAAGACCTTGCTCGCTCTGCCGATCAACAAGGGCAGCGAACTGCAATTTCAGCACACTCCAGGAGAAGGTCTCACCATTCTCATGAAAGGCCCACGCGGACTTGCACCAATCTTCAAAAGCAGCGACCAAAACTTTTCGATGAAGATTTTCTCGATTTGGCTCGGTCAAGCTCATCCTGACGCAAACAACCGCGCAAGTTTGGAGCGCCTCATTGCCAATCTATGGCAGAACGCTCACTGACCTACTTTCTGAGTTGCATGACGCAGGTCGTCTGTTTCCATGCGCACTCATAGTCTTCAAGTCCTTTAGTAAACGTCAAAATATTGTTGCCAATCATGACGCAGTCGTCTTCGCTGAGTTGCACTTTACAAGCATCAGCGAGTTCGCCTGCTTCATGACGTCCACATGCGCTGAGAACAAAAGCAGCGATCAGAATCGGGGCGAGCAACTTCATTTGATACTCCAGGTCTTAAGGAGTTAAACAATGCAAATGCGTGCTCTAATCCACATCTATTCTTGAGCAGCCGCAGCAAATTCTGCATCCTGGATTTCACCGTGAAGCTCATTTATCTCCACTTGGAGCGCAACCTTAGTTGTGGTCCACTTGGCAATTTGCGCCCTCAGGCCAGTTTCCTCCTTTGCGCTCAACTCCTCGGCTTTTTTCCGCGAAGCATATTCTTCGTAGGTTTCGCGTTCGTTTGACGGTGGACGTTTATGCTCGAGAACGTACGCAAGCGCACGTTCGTAGTAACCGACGTTAGTATTCGCTTCGTATATTTTGCCTCTCAGAACTGCAATTCTCTCCTCGTTTGTAGCTCTAACCCTTTGAGCTTCTTGAGCCAGCTGGTCCTGCGTGGGCCCTACTCTTGGGAGAATGACCAGGTGACCTGACGCGAAGGTGATAGCGCTTGTAAGCAGCGAGGCAACAAATGCGAAACTTTTCATGCGGTTACTCCTCAAGCGTACACCTGAAGATCGAAAAGCCCGTTGTCAATAACAGCCACTACACAGGCCAATCCATTGTCACGCACAACCCACCTTCTGGGCGATTCTTTGCCGTGATGCGTCCGTTGTGAGCACGCACAACACCACGAGCCACAGTGAGCCCGAGACCCACGCCATCAGACTTGCTGTTAGTGATGCGATAGAACTTCTCAAAGATGCGCATGAGTTCTTCCGGCGGTACGCCTGGGCCTTCGTCACAAATCGTAACGCGTACCATTTGTTCGGCGCGCACGGCTTTTATGAATATCGCGCTGTTCTCGGGGCTATTGAACGTGGCATTCACAAGCACGTTTACAACCGCTTGCTGACACAGACGCATGTCGATGGCTAGATTTGGCAGACCAGGCTCAATCTCAATTTGCACGCGGCGCTGCGCCAACACACGTTCAAGGCGCGCGACCGACGCGTCTATCAAATGCTTGACGGGAACTTCCTCTGAGTTCAGCGGGAAGATTCCCGCAGCCAGACGCGACATCGTAACGAAATTGTCAAACATCAATGTCAACTGCTCAGATGAATCCATAAGTTTTACGCATAATGCGGCGCGCCTCGGGTCGGTTTCAAGCTCGCGTAACACCCAGGCAGATTGTGCAATCACAGAGAGCTGCGAACGCGCATCACTTGAAAACAAATCGATAATGGCTCTATGCATCTTTTGCGTTTCTTCTGAGCGATACGCTTCAAATGCTTTCTCTCTAAATGATTCGCGTTCCAAACACACGGTGAGCTGCCTTGCGATGGTAAACAAAAGTTCTGCATCATCGGGAACGAGCGTGGATGCAGATTTGGGTTTGAACGCCATCACCCCAATCACGCCGGAGTTGATGGTGAGTGGAATGTACAAGGCTTCCGACGCCTGCAGAGTCTCAGTTGACCAGCCCGCGGGCTTGCGATTGTCGAGTGCCCACTTTGCGACAGCCATCTCGCGCTGCGGGTTGGTGAGTGGGAGCCTCTCAAGGTTAAACTCGCGCAAGGATCCGTCCTTGCGTGTCAACGCTGCATCGCAAAAGCCGTCCAGAAAATCCGAAACGCGGTTGACTGCAGCACGGATCATGGTGTCTTTCGAAGGTGAAGAAGCAAGGTCCCACACCACTCGGTACAACCAGTGCGACCGCGTTTCTCTGCGCGCTAAGATCTCGCGCTGATGCGAAATGCGCCTCGCCAAAATCCCAATTACAATCGCTGTAATAAAGTAAGTCGACACCATGACCAAATCGTCCATGGATTTGACTTCAAACGAGCCTTGAGGCGGGATAAAAAAGTAATACCAAGTGAGCGCCGTCAAGGTCGCAACAAAGAGCACAGGCCCAAGCGAAGTAAAAAGACCAAAGCCTAAGATACCAAGCAAGAACACGAAACCAACCGCGCGGTAACCAACAAGCTGTACAATGGCGGTGTTAAACAGCGACAAAGCAAGAAGCAGCCACAGCGAGCGCACATACGCTGAGAAGGGCGCGTAGCGCTCGAACATGGCTAAAAATGTGCGAAGACTCCACGGAGAAGAAGGCTCTTTGGAACCCACGTGCACATCTACGTTAGCCTTAGCAAGAAGCTGATCGAGGAGAGAATCTTTCTTGAAAAAATGAAAGAGTTTGTTTCCACGCGGATGACCAACGACAAACTGAGTCACATCTCGCTGCTTAGCGATGCGCACCATCGCGTCGGCTACATTTGTGTCTGTTGTGGTCACCACTTCAGCGCCTAGACTTCGGGCAAGCTCCAAGTTCTTAGCCAGGCGTATTTTCTGAGCCTCTTCCATGATGGCAGCGGTATCAACGTGCAGCGCAATCCAGGGAGCGTCCAGACTTGTAGCCAGTCGCCTCGCTGTGCGAATCAACTTTTCAGCATCGCCATGAGAACCAACACCTACAAGTAAGCGATCAGATGCAGACCAAGTAACTCCGCTTTCGCGATCGACTGCAAAACTTTGCAGATCTTGGTCTACTTTTTCCGCGGCAAGTCGCAAAGACAACTCTCGTAAAGCTGTGAGTTTTTCCTCTTTAAAGAAGTTTGCCGCTGCCAAATCAGCCTTTTCGCCAAGATAAACTTTCCCTTCTTTGAGTCGCTTTAGAAGATCGGGTGCCGACAAATCAATGAGGCGTATTTGAAACGCCACGTCAATCATCGAGTCAGGCACGGTCTCTCGCACCTTCACTCCAGAGATTTGTTCGACGGCCTCTTTGCGGCTTTCTAGATGCTGAACGTTGAGGGTCGAAAATACATCGATGCCGGCGTTCAACACTTCCATCACGTCTTGCCAACGCTTAGCATGCCTAGAGCCGGGTACGTTGCTGTGCGCTAACTCATCAATGAGCACGGCTTTAGGTTTGCGCTTCAAAATCGCATCTAAATCCATTTCTTCAAGCGAAATACCGCGATGCTCAAACACCTTTTTGGGAATTACTTCAAGCCCATTTAAAAGCGCCTGCGTCTCCTCTCTGCCATGCGTTTCCGCGACTCCGACCACCAAATCCATTCCGCTAAGCTTGGCGTCATGGGCGGCAACCAACATCGCATAGGTTTTGCCAACGCCAGGAGCCATGCCAATAAAGAGATAGAGCCGCCCTACCCGCTTCTTTTTGGTGCGCTTGGTGATGGATTCCAATAGAGCGTCTGGGTCAGGTCTATCGGTTGGATTTTTTGTAGGCATCTTATTTGGTTTCCCACTCAAGGTTGCGCATAACTCTCAACAAATGATATAATAAGAGCGAAGATAGGGGGATATCTATGAACAAAAAGATAAATATTATTCTGGCCTTGGCCTCTTTCGTCGTTCCGGCAACCATTGCAGCAAGTGCACAAGCAGCCTGTGAATGCAAAAAAATGAAAGATGCGGCCGCAACCTGTGAGATGAGCAAAACTGCGGGCACGGTTCACGCTGAGTCGTGTGCAACGATTGCAGGTCGTGAACTCGGGGCTTCTGATGATTGTATTGCGAACTGCAGCGGTCAGGACGATTTTCCGGCAGAGAAGCCAAATCCAGCTCCAAAACCACCTGTAGATGATGCAGACCATGAATCTCAAACACCGCCTATGACTGAGCCCACCCCACACACGTCTGAAGCAATGCCACCAGATGCGCATGAGCCGCCACAAGCACCAGACGCTCCTTCTCCGGTAGCACCTGTACAAGAGGAAACGCCTCCAACTCTTCCTCCTCAACAGTAGTTCGTGCTGGTGCTAATGAAAAGCAGCGTCAACAGCGCGGTTTAACAACAGCACATTGATACGCGTATCACCGAAAAGGCCCCATTGTGGGCCTTCGGTGTATTTATCGACCAACGCCGTTAGCTGCGAGATTTGTTCTGTCGTCAAATGCCGTGCGCGAGCGACGCGATTAATTTGAAAATGGGCAGCGCCAGGCGAAATGTGCGGATCGAGGCCGCTTGCCGAGCTCGTGAGCAGGTCAGTTGGTACATCCTCAGGCTTTGCATTATGCAGCTTGACCAGCTCATCCCTGCGCCTTCCAATTTCAGCCTTAAGCGCTGCAGATGTTGGGCCCAAGTTGCTCGCTGCGGCTGGAAGCGCACCATGATGAGACGCAGACGGCCTAGAGAAAAAATAACGATCCTTTTCAAACTTTTGTCCTAAAAGCGTGACATCTCCATTCGCTTTGTTAGGCCATATAAGTTGGCCTGCGGCCCAAATTCCCAACGGATATAAGCCTCCCGTAAGCACCGTGAAAACGAGAAGCATTAAGCACGTTTGAGCAATAATCTTCACAAATCGCCTCTTTAGATAATGCCCAAGAAATGAATGGAAAGGTCGATGAGTTTGATGCCGATGAAGGGCGTGATGAGACCAGAGATTCCGTAGATCATCAGATTGCGCCGCAGCAACGAGGCTGCCGGCATCGGCTTATAGGCAACGCCACGCAAGGCGAGAGGGATGAGGAAGACAATGATAAGCGCGTTAAAAATAACCGCACTCAAGATGGCGCTTCTCCAAGAACCCAAATTCATCACATTGAGAGCACTTAAAGGGCCGTCATTTGAGCCAGGCGTTGCATAGAGGCTCAGAAACAGCGCTGGGAGTATCGCAAAATATTTAGCGATGTCGTTCGCAACGCTAAATGTCGTCAGCGCTCCACGCGTCATCAAAAGTTGTTTCCCAGTTTCAACGATGTCGAAAACCTTGGTTGGGCTGCTATCGAGATCCACCATGTTTCCTGCTTCGCGCGCGGCTTGCGTGCCGGTGTTCATTGCAACGCCCACGTCAGCTTGCGCCAGTGCGGGCGCATCGTTCGTGCCATCGCCCGTCATCGCAACCAAAAACCCCTTTTTTTGTTCTTCACGAATGAGTCGCAGTTTACTTTCTGGTGTTGCCTCGGCGACAAAATCATCGACGCCAGCTTCTGCAGCAATCGCGGCTGCAGTCATCGGGTTATCACCAGTAATCATCACGGTGCGAATTCCCATTTTGCGAAGCTCGGCAAAACGTTCGCGTATTCCACCTTTCACAATGTCTTTAAGCTGAACAATACCGAAAAGCTTTTTGTCGCTCACGACAGCAAGCGGAGTTGCGCCAGCAGCAGCAACTTGCTCAATCTTGCGTTTCATTGCCTCTGGAAAACGTCCTCCAAGCGACACGAGAAGTTTTTCTATCGCGTCGATTGAGCCTTTGCGAATGCTGTTTTTCACTTCGCCATCATGGCCCAGCAAATCCACTCCGCTCATGCGCGTCTCAGCTGTAAACGGAATGAACCGCATTTCAGTTGGGTGAAGGTTTTGCGCGCGAAGCTGAAACTTCTCCTTGGCCAAAATCACAATAGAGCGTCCTTCAGGCGTCTCATCTAGTAAAGACGAACTTTGCGCCGCTTCAGCCAAAGCCTGCTCCGTAATGCCTTCACTCGGGAAAAACGCCGTTGCCATGCGATTACCGAGCGTGATTGTGCCGGTCTTATCGATAAGAAGAAGATTAATATCGCCTGCCGCTTCCACTGCGCGTCCGCTCTTTGCAATCACGTTTTTGCGAATGAGCCTATCCATTCCGGCTATTCCGATTGCGCTTAAAAGTCCGCCAATGGTGGTTGGAATCAGGCAGACCAAGAGTGATACGAGCGTAACCACGGTAACGATTTGAGACAAATCTTGGCCAGCGGCCTGCGCGCTGTAATCGGCAAACAGTTTAAGCGTGCCCACAGCCAAAAGCATAATGAGCGACAAAGCACACAAAACGATAGTTAGTGCGATTTCGTTCGGTGTTTTTTGCCTGCTCGCGCCTTCAATGAGCGAAATGATCTTATCGATAAATGTTTGACCAGGATCACAGGTCACTTTCACGATGATTCGATCGCTGATCACTCGCGTACCACCGGTCACAGCGCTACGATCGCCGCCACTTTCACGAATCACAGGTGCTGACTCGCCCGTGATCGCGGATTCATCCACGCTTGCTATTCCTTCAGAGATTTCACCGTCCGCAGGAATCAAATCACCGGCTTCGCAAATGACAAAATCCTCTTTTCGAAGCTCAGACGCAGCAACTTGCGTTTCACGTGTACCGTCCCACTTTCGCGCGGTCATCTGAACTTGATTGCTTTTCAAACTCATCGCCTGCGCCTTGCCCTGGCCCTCAGCGAGCGCTTCCGAAAAGTTGGCGAACAAGACGGTGAACCACAGCCAGCACAGAATTTGTAAGTCAAAGCCCGAAAAGTGGCCGTGCGTGACATCCCAAATGAAGTTAAATGTGGTTAGCGCAGAAAGCACCCAGGTCATGAACATCACGGGGTTCTTTATCATCGCTTTAGGGTGCAGCTTTTTGAGCGCATCAATTGCGCTTGTGAAGTACAAAGCCTTGCTTGCGCTTTTAGATGGAATTCGCGTCACATGTCACCCTTAAAATACGCGGCCGGTAGCCATCAGAAAATGCTCAACAATAGACGATAAGGCCACTGCTGGCACAAAGGTGAGCGCTCCGATAATCAGAATCGTGGAAAAAAGAAGTACAGCGAAAATCGGAGAATCTGTGGAGAACGTCGCCTGAGATTCGGGGATAATCGTCTTTTCTACGAGGCTTCCGCAAATCGCAAGCACAGAAAAGATGACAACAAATCTGCCTGCTAGCATTGCGAGCGCAAGCAAGAGGTTAAAGTATGTTGTATTTACCGTCAAACCGGCCATGGCGGAGCCATTGTTTTGTGCCGACGAAGCAAATGCGTACAGGATTTCGGATAGCCCGTGAGGTCCAAGGTTGTTGAGGCTCTGAAGTACAGTAGGCATAGATGCGGTAGCAGCTGCCAACACGAGAACGATGGCGCTCGGCCCTACAATCGCGATGAGCGCCCATCGCATTTCGAACGCTTCAAGTTTTTTGCCGAGATACTCAGGAGTTCGGCCTACCATCAATCCGGCTAAAAATACGGTGAGCAAAACGAAAAGAAACATCCCATAAAGTCCAGCGCCGACTCCACCGAAAATCACTTCACCCAACGCGATCTGCAAAAACCCAAGGGCTGATGTCAGTGGCGTCATGCTATCGATCATCGCATTGACCGAACCGTTTGATGCTGCGGTCGTTACGGTCGACCACAAAACGGAGTTTGCAATGCCAAAACGCATTTCTTTGCCTTCAAGGGCATTTTGCACACCAAGACTTGGGTTCGGGTTGAACTCCGACCACAGGCTCAATGACAATGTCAGCACCAAGAAGGTAAACATCACACTGTAAAGCATGAAGGCATGTCTACGAGCTTTGGTCATCAAACCAAAAGTAAATACCTGGGACGAGGGTATGAGCAAGATCGCCAAAACTTGCACAAAGTTAGAAAGAGGAGTTGGATTCTCGAAGGGGTGCGCGCTATTCACGCCAAAAAAGCCGCCACCATTTGTGCCAAGCTGCTTGATCGCAACCTGGGACGCGGCAGGTCCCATTGGCAGGGACTGTTTAATACCCTCGAGAGACGTTTCACTTAAGTAAGACAAGAAATTCTGAATGACCCCTTGGCTAACCAAAACAAGAGCTAGCAACACCGAAAGAGGCAGCAACACGTAAAGAATCGTGCGAGTCAAGTCGACCCAGAAATTGCCAAGCTCGTGCGTCTTTTGTCGGGTCAGCGCTCGTATTACAACGAGCAACACGGCCATCCCAGTCGCAGCGCTAACGAAGTTTTGAACAGTCAATCCAAACAGCTGCACGAAATAGCTAAGCGTTTCTTCACCATTGTAAGCTTGCCAGTTCGTATTCGTTACAAAACTTACGGCAGTGTTGATTGCAAGTGGCCACTCGACGCTTTTCATCTCAGCAGGGTTGAGCCAAAGAGCGCCTTGGACGAGCTGCAGCACAAAGGTGACAAGCAAGCTTATGCAAGAAAGAGAAAGCACTGCGAAACTGTACTTTTTCCAATGCATCTCTTCACGAGGATTAATCAGGCACAGACGGTAAATAAGCTTCTCGATCGGTGAGAGCAAACGCCCTACAACGGTCTCTTCTCCCGAATACACAGCAGCCATATAAGCGCCAACCATTGAGGTCATGGCAAGAAGCAGAACGAAATAAGTGGCAATCTGAACGATTTCAGAGACTGGCATTTTAACACTCGCTCTTAGAATTGTTCAGGATGAAACATCGCGTATAGAAGATACGCAAAGAGACCACATGCAATGACAAGAGCGACCGTAAAGCTCATCTGTCACCTCCCTACAGGCTTACAATCACCCGTTTCGTTTAATTATTTCGCCGCCGCCAGCATTCCTTCATCTATTGGAGCCCGGTCGGTTTGAGCAGCTTCACTGTTGTGACGACCGTATACGAAGTAAATCACAAGCCCTAAAGCCATCCACGCGCCGAATCGTATCCATGTAGTGAGAGGCAAGCTGAGCATTAAAAGCAAACACGACACGATCCCTAAACTTGGAATCACAGGATGAAAACCTAATTTGAAGGGGCGCGGCATCTCAGGTCTCGTTTTTCTGAGAACAATGACGCCAGCGCAAGCAATGACAAAGGCTGCAAGCGTCCCTATGTTCACCATTTCCGCAACCACGCCAATCGGTGTAAGCCCCGCTACGAGCGCCATCCCAACGCCAGCAGTCATGATGAGATAAACGGGCGTCTGACGCGTCGGGTGTAAGCGAGAAAAGCGCTTTGGGATCAAGCCATCTCTCGAAACGGCAAGAAAGATTCGCGAAAGGCCATAGAAAAGAACGAGCATCACTGTTGTGAGCCCAGCTATGGCGCCTGCTGAAATCAACCCTGCTGCAATAGGATGGTTAAGATTCAAAAGCACATCCGCTACCGGCGACTTCACATTCAAAGCCGTGTAAGGGGCGACTAGTGTCAGAAGAGCAGATACAGCAATGTAGATAAGCGTGCACACGATGAGTGAAGCGATTATGCCTATAGGAAGATTGCGCTGTGGGTTGATCGTTTCTTCTGCGGCGGTTGAGACTGCATCAAAACCGATGTAGGCAAAAAATACGAGCGCCGCGCCCTGCATCACTCCCGTGACACCAAAAGGCATGAACACTTTCCAGTTGCTCATGTCAGCATGGCCAAAAGCAACGGCGATGAAGATAGCGATGGCCGAAATCTTCACGATCACCATGGCTGTGTTAAAGCGAGAGCTTTCACGTGTACCGATGCAGAGGAGCACCGCGAGAGCCATAATGATTAAGCCTGCGGGCAAATCAAAATAGCCGCCTTCATAAGGTGATTTCGTGAATGCTGCAGGAAGATGAATGCCTAGCGAAGTCAGCACATTATTGACGTAACCAGACCAACCGATGGCTACGGTCGAGATTCCGAGCCCGTACTCAAGGAGGAGATCCCAACCAATAATCCAAGCAATGACTTCGCCAAGGCCCGCGTAAGCGTATCCGTAGGCACTGCCGCAACCGCCAATGCTTGCAGCTAGCTCAGCGTAGGAGAGTGCCACAAATACGCATGCGAGGCCCGCCAGAATAAAAGAGAAGACAATCGCAGGGCCAGCATGCAAAGCAGACACAACGCCGGTGAGCACGAAAATTCCCGCGCCGACTATACAGCCAATACCCATGAGAGTGACGTCAACCGCACTCAGACACCGTTTTAAACTCCCGCTTGATTGTTCGATCTCCTCAACCCGCTTAAGCCTAAACATGCCCATGGAATGACCCCAGTTTGGGGCTTAACTGAGCATGTTCACAGCCTTTTCGCGTCGGTTACTTGACCGATGTCTTCGGTGCGCGCACGAATCCGAGTTTAGGTTTAATCAAAATCACAAGAGCCGGCCACAATAGCAAGTCAACGATGAGAGCCGTTGCCAGAGTTACCGAACCCAAAATCGCAAAGTCTCTCAACGCTCCAAACTTCGAAATAGACAACGCCGAAAATCCCGCAAGCAACATGAAAGTTGTGTACACCACAGGCCTTCCTGAGCCACGCATCGTTCTTTCAATAATCGTATGAAGCACCTGAGGATTTTGAGTGCTCAACTCCACACGGTGATGAATCGCTTCTTCTCTAAAGCGGGTAATTAGGTAGACGCACGCATCCACCGCAATACCAAGTGCCATCGAGAAAATCAGTACGGTTGCGACTCGCAATGAGATTCCAAAAATTTGCATGGCGGCCAAAGTGACAGCGATAGGCACAAGGTTAGGTAACAATGCGATAAATGCGAAGCGTAGCGACCTAAGCAAGATGAGCACGAGTAAGAAGATCGACAAAATCGCTACACCAAGCGATGCAATGGTACTTGTGATGATGTGGTCGAGCGCATTTGCCGAAATCATCGCAGCCCCAGTGAGGTAGATTTTTATATCGGCGAATTTGGGGTCGCTCGCTTTGGTCTGCGTAATGTAAGCATTCATCCGATCGCGAAACTTGCTCAGTGTTGTTGTATTGGCGTCTTTCAGAAGGCCTTGCACGCGATATAATTTACCATCCTTCGAGAAGAAATCCGCTTTAGCTTCATCAGCTAAATCGCCGCCTGAATCAAAAAGGAGTCTAAGCTGTGCAATCTTTGCGTCGCTAAAAGCAGACGCAGGCTGCAATTGTGCGTCCGTGCTGTAAGAGCGGTCTATAGAACGCAAAACATCGGCAAAAGAACGCGTTGTTGGTTTGAGCTCATCCTGGCTCATAAACTCTTCAAGCTTTGCGCCCAGACGAATGATATCTGGCTGATCAAGGCGCTGCGGGGTGCCTTCAATAACGATCTCAAACGGCATCACACCGGTGAGGTTTTCTTCCATGAAACTCAGAGCAACGAGGCTCTCAGCATCGCTCGGAAGTTCGCTCGCCAATTTTTGATCGGCATGCATATTTCTTGCCATGTAGATGCCACCTAGCAAAACGACAAGTGCTGAGATCACGATAGCGCGCGGGTGACGCATTGAAAACCGCGCCAAGATAGACAGGATTCGGTCCATGGATATCCATCGCGATTTCTTTGCTTTGCGTGGTTTCTGCTTAGGCAAGGAGAGGATGCGAAGCATAGCGGGCACAAAGAGCATCGTAGAGATATATCCACCCATGATGCCTACTGACGCGTCGATACCGAAGTTTCGAATAATCGTCACTTCGGAAATCGCAACGGATCCAAAGCCCAATGCTGCAATTGTGGTGGTAAGAAGACATGGAATAGCGAGCGTCTGAACACAGCGTGCAACCACCTCATCATGGCTGACTGGCGTGCCGTCTTTCTCGCTATTGGCACGCGCACGTTTAAGCTCGTCTTGGAAACGAGCAAACATTTGTACCGCGCTTGAAATACCCACTACCAAAAGCAAAACAACGAGCTTGTTGTTGATAATGTCGAGGGAGTGACCCACGAGCCCAAGCCATCCCATAGCCCACAGTGCCGCTGCGCCGGTAGCCACAAAAGGCAGAATCACGCCTCGAATACTATGAAAGCTTAACCACAACAAAAGACCCATCAAAATGAAGGTGAGCGGCAAGAAGCGGATCTGGTCACGCTTTAAGGTAGAGATCGCTTCGTGCTGAATTACCGGACTGCCAGCCATGTAGAATTTGAGTTCTGGATATTTCGCGCTCACTACGGCGATGGCGTCTTTCAACTTATAGACGTAAGCGGTTGCAGCATTTTCGTCGGCCAGCTTAAGGGGCAGCCGCACTGAGATGGTGGGGACTTTGCCATTTTGCGAAATCAGCAGATTTTGCATCGCCGGATCACCCGCGACCCATTTAATGATATCCGCAGAGGTTTGACCCTTTTCGTCAAATACGGGCTCCTCCTTCAACACACCATCGATTTGGCGGTGCACACTCATTTCGGCAAGAGAATGTACGTTTTCTAAATTGGGAATGCGCTTGACTTCGCTATGAAGGTCACGCAGCGCATTTTGCACGCGAGGCTGGCTGAGGTCGCCATCTATGGCAATAATGCAGATGTTTGCGCTCTGACCAAATTCCGGCAAGAATCTTTCTTTATAGAAGTGATAGGCTGGGTCAGTTGCCAAATAAATGTTATCTGGAGAGAAGTTAAATGTTAGATTTTTTGCGTACTGAAAACCCGCAATAGTCATCACTAAAAATAGTGCTAAAAAATACCAACGTAGTTTAACAAAAACAAGCGCCCATCTGGCGGGTTTCGTTTGCATTGACGCTCCTTAGGGCCTATGTTAGGGTCGTTTTTCCCTTAAAGATGAGGATCATATCATGAAAGCGCTCTCAATTGTACGCAACACAATTTTTCTCGGCGTTCTTGTATCCGGTCTGGCGCATGCAGAAGGCAACAAAACGGCTTACATTCACTTCGAAAAGGCAATTAACGAAGTTGATGAAGGCGTAAAAATTAAAGCCGAACTCGAAAAAGAAATGGTCCAAAAGAAAACCATGCTTGAGAAGAAGCAAAAAGAATTGATCGAACTGGACGATTCACTCAAAAAACAAGCTGCAGTTCTTTCGCCTGAAAGCCGTCAGACCAAAATCGCGGATCTTCAGAAGAAAGCCCAAGAGTTCCAACAACTCGTTGCAACCACCGAACAAAATTTCATGAAGCGTAAAGAAGAAGCAATGGCGCCATTGGTTCAGAAGATGAAAGCAATTGGCGACGCAATGCGCGTTGAAAAAAACTACGACGCTATCGCTGAAGGCTCAAGCTTGATCTCCGTGAAGGCTGAGCTCGATTGGACCAGCGATGCAGTTCGCCGCTACAACCAGACCTACACGAAGGGCGGCAAATCAGGTTCAGCAAAAAAATAAATGCCCCCTCGTAAATCGAGCGTTTATTTGGCACATCGCCAGTAAACGCTCTTTTTTTATAGCTTAGGAGCTGGTTCATGAAGGCCCCACCCGTCCTGCCCATGGGATACGCTGAAATCATCAAGATCTTGCCACACCGCTACCCTTTTCTGATGATCGACAAAGTGCTCGAACTTGAGCCTGAAAAACTTATTGTCGCCTTTAAGAATATTTCAGCTAATGAGCCCTACTTTGCGGGTCATTTCCCGGGTTTTCCAGTCATGCCGGGCGTCATGCAAATCGAAGCGATGGCCCAAGCCGGCGGCATCTTAGCTTATTTTGGTGGTGACTTTAACCCAGACACGCAGATTGCATTTCTCGCTGGTGTTGACGATGCTCGGTTTCGCAAACCGGTTGTCCCAGGAGACAGACTCGATTTGCGAGTAGAACAAGTTTCCCGCAAACGCAGTGTTCTTAAAATTCGCGGCCAAGCCCTGGTGATGGGCGAAGTCGTTTCGGAAGCCACAATAGTCGCTGTTGTGAGGGACAAAGTATGACCACAATTGAAGAATCTGAATCTGGCCTCACTCGAATCATGCACGAGCGCGAAGAAAAAGCGCGCACCTTACAATCCCGTGGCCAAAATCCTTACGCCAACGACTTTTCTCCAAGCGCAACAAGCGCGCACATCCACACGACCTACGCGCAAACCACGCGTGAAGAGCTCGAAGGCAACACCTCGGATTACCGTGTTGCCGGCCGCGTTATGGCAATTCGAGACATGGGCAAAGCTGCATTTTTGCGCTTACAGGATCGCTGCGGCGAGATCCAAATTTTCGTTCAGCAAAACCGCATCCAATCAGGCGGGTTTGACACACTCAAGTTAGTTGACGTTGGCGACTTTATTGGCGTGTCAGGCTCAGTGATGAGAACCAAAACCGGCGAGCTGTCCATCAACGCTGACACTTTGCAGGTACTCACAAAATCTCTTAGGCCGCTTCCAGAAAAATGGCACGGACTGACAAACGTTGAACTGCGTTACAGACAGCGCTACGTCGATATGATCGTCAATCCAAAGGTACGCGAAGTCTTTAAAGCGCGCTCGAAGATCATCAGAGAGATTCAGGCGTTCCTTGACGCGCGTGACTTTATTGAAGCTGAAACACCGATTTTAGCCGACGTTGTAGGTGGTGCTGCCGCAAGACCGTTTCGCACGCACCATAATGCGCTCGGCGAAGATTTAAGCTTACGCATCGCGACCGAGCTGCACCTCAAAAGGCTCGTCGTGGGTGGTTTTGAGCGGGTTTACGAAATTGGACGTCTCTTTAGAAACGAAGGCGTCAGCACCACGCATAATCCAGAGTTCACAACCATCGAGTTTTATCAGGCTTACGCGACCTTTCATGACTTGATGGATTTAAGCGAGCTGTTGCTGCGGCATCTCGCAATGTCCGTCCATGGCAAGGCTGAGTTTCCTTACGAAGATCACATCATTGATTTTGGCAAACCGTTTCGCAGAGTACCTATTGCTGGGTTGGTCGCCGAGCATCTTGGACTTAACGAGAACGATAGCGCCAAACTCATTGCCATCGACAGCATTCGCGAAGCTTTCAGCAAAGTGGACGGTCGTCTTTCTTCCTATGACGAAGCTTTAAACATTTGTCTCACTGAAATGAGCGATGAAGAAGCAGAGCGTATCATTCCAGACCTTGTGGTCGCAGACAGCGCCGATGATCCCGTGTCAGCTCGCGCGCTTCGTACGCTGAAGCAAACTGGAGCAGGGTTTTATCAACGCCTTGCATCAGCCATGGACGAAGCCTTTGCAGACGAGCCTGTGCGGAGACGCCAGGTCGCTTTGCATCTTTTGTATGCGCTTTTCGAAAGCGAAATCGAGAAGACGCTCGTCCAGCCCACATTCATCACGGATTTTTCAGTGTCAGTGAGTCCTCTTGCGCGCAGACGCGACAGTGACCCAGCTGTTGTCGATAGGTTCGAGCTCTTTTGTGCCGGCATGGAAATCGCGAACGCCTTCTCTGAGCTGAGCGATCCGGTTGATCAACGCGGTCGTTTCATGTCGCAGATTCGCAAAAAAGCGCGAGGCGACATTGAGGCAAGTGATCTCGATGAAGATTTCCTGCGTGCCCTTGAAGTGGGAATGCCACCAACAGCGGGAGAAGGAATAGGCATCGACCGACTCGTGATGCTCATCACCAACAGCCCTTCCATTCGCGATGTCATTCTATTTCCAAAGATGCGTAACAAAACATGACCGAAGACAATTTCATGCACCCTGCTTTGGTTTTTGCCGGACTTCTGTTCGGCATTTGCCTTTTGACTATGACCTTTCGCGTGGTGCGAAAAAGGGGCTCTGCCGCGTTTCCACACTTTGGCGCCTGGCTATGCGGAGTTGCCACGCTTTGGGGCGTCGTGATTGCGACATATTATTACGTCACAACGCAGCTAAACCTCAATGGCGAGCCATTGCAGCTTCCTTTGCTCATAAGCGCACTCGCCGGCGGTTTTGCTTCGGGCCTCATCATGGCGGCAATCACGAAGCGCATTGCATTTTTCGAAGCGCTTTGCGTGGTTGCCATTGGCTCATTGTTTCCAGTCTACTTTGCCTCAACGCCTGAACTTCTGTTCTCATACGGAACTTCGGCCGCTTACTTCGGTATTGTGCTTCTTTCTTGGAATCTGATTCTCATCCTTTCTTTGGCACTCGGTGGCGCAATTGGCTATTTGCTTACGGGCGATGGCAGGTTTTCGCTGTCGTTTGGATACGAAAGCTGGATGGGTGCGCGCTTTTTGATGACCAAACAAAGCAGCGGCGCCATTTCAGTCATTACACTGATTTCTGTAATTGCCGTGACTGTGGGCTGCGCGGGCATGATTGTGGTCATGAGCGTCATGAACGGATTCTCCCATGATTTGCGCTCCAAAATTATGGGTGCCAACGCCCACCTGACTCTCTCTAAATATGGCGGCAGGGCTGTGTTTGTCGAATATCCCGAAGTACTCAGACAAACGATCAATCTCCCAGGCATCAGAGGCGCAAGCCCCTTTATATTGAGCGAAGTGATGATCTCCTTCGATAGAAGTGTCGGTGGCGCCGTTATAAAGGGCATCGATACAGATACGGTGGGTGACATCAGCTCTTTGCCGGAAAGTATGATTGAAGGCGAACTTTCGGGGCTCAAGCATCCCCAAGAGATAGCAGTGAGGCCACCGCCCAAAAAAGGAAGCGGTTCAGAAGTCGATCGCATCGCAGATGCATTAGATCGCGCTTCTGACGATGAGGATGAGAATGCAGACACTGTCCTTCCAGGCATTGTGGTTGGTCGAGAGATGGCACGTGCGCTACGCGCTCAAGTGGGCGATGTGCTCAATGTGGTGAGCCCTATTGCTGAGCTTGGTCCATCTGGACCCATTCCTAAAGCCAAAGCCTTTAGGCTTGCCGGGGTATTTTACACGGGCATGTTCGATTACGATTCGAAGCTCGTTTACATCGACATGGGTACGGCCCAAGAGTTCTTCAGCATGAAGAACGCTGTGACCGGCATTGAGTACAAGCTTGCCGACGCCGACCAAACTCAAGCTGCCTCAAGAGCCATCAAAGATGTGGTTCACGGCAGTCCTTATGAGACTAAAGACTGGATGCAGATGAATAGGCCTTTGTTCTCAGCGCTGAAGCTTGAGAAAATCGCGATGTTCATCATTCTACTGGCGTTGATCTTGATGGCCTCTTTGCTCATCCTTGTGGCACTCATCATGGTTGTGATCGAAAAAGGCAAAGAGATTGCCATTATGAAGAGCATGGGCGCTTCCGACACTTCCATCATGAAACTCTTTGTGACTTACGGGCTCATCATCGGGGGCTCAGGCTCGTTTTTTGGATTACTCACCGGTGTAGGCTTGTGCGAGCTGCTCAAGCTTTTTGGCATAGGTCTTGATCCGCAGATTTACTACATCACGCACATACCGGTGCTCATTGAGCCAGTCGAAGTCGCGATTGTGAGCATTGGCGCTTTGATCATTAGTTTCTTTGCAACTATTCCTCCTTCACTTTTCGCCTCACGCCTAAAGCCAGTCGAAGGCCTTCGCTATGAGTAGGCGGTCAGCATCATGAAAATCGAAGTCACGAACTTAAAGAAGAGTTATTTTCAAAAGCATCATGAAGTGCCGGTACTGCATGGTCTCAATCTCACCTTGCCCGACGGCTCGTTAACTTCATTGACGGGTGCTTCGGGTGTAGGCAAGAGCACGCTGCTTCATATTTTGGGCACTCTCGATACGCCAACAGCCGGACAAGTGCTCTGGAACGGCGTAGATATTTTTGCGAAGCGCTCTTACGAAATCTCTCAGTTTCGCAACGCCAATATCGGCTTTGTATTTCAGTTTCATCACCTACTGCCTGAGTTCTCTGCGCTTGAAAACGTCAGGATTGCACTCAAGATTCGGCGTGAAGATGACGCGGTTGCGACGCAAAAGTCACAGAGCATTTTAGAGCTTGTCGGTCTTGCACACCGAACTCATCATCGCCCAGGCGAGCTCTCTGGCGGTGAACAACAACGCGTCGCGCTTGCACGAGCACTGGTTACAGAGCCTTCATTGCTTTTGGCTGATGAGCCAACCGGTAACTTGGATGAGTCGACAAGCGATGCCATCATGCAGTTGATTCTCGACCTCAACGCTCATAAAAAAGTCACTGTTCTTTTGGTCACTCACAACTCACGCCTGGCTGATAGGGCAACGCACAAACTCGTGCTCACCAAAGAAGGAATTTACCCCGCGCACACATGACAAGTTTGACGCATCGTGTCATAGGGCGTGCATGACTCCTGCTACCCGTGCTGTACTAACCGATTTTGGCATCGTGTCTATCGCGATAATCGCCGCCCACCTCATTCGTTACAAGGTGAAGTGGTTGCAAGCCACCTATATGCCAAGCTCCGTGATTGCGGGTATCATGTGCTTATTTTTAGGCAGAGAGTTTCTCAACATTTTGCCGTTCTCCGAAGCCGAAGGCACGAAGCTCGCCATCTCGAACTACCCAAGCTGGTTAGTGGTTCTTCTCTTTGCAACGTTGTTCATGGGTCATCGCAAGAAAGCACTCAAACTGACCAAAACGATCGAGCATGCAGGCGATACTTTCTTTTTCAACATGGCGTCTTTGCTCGGCCAGTATGGCTTTGCGCTTCTCTTTGGTCTTCTGTTTTTAACCCCGCTCTTTCCTTTACTTCCTGAAGGGTTTGCGATTTTCTTGCCCGCAGGTTTCATCGGCGGTTACGGCACAGCAGCTGCGATGGGCTCTGTACTTGAGCAAGGCGGATGGGAAGGCGCGCAAACGCTCGGAAATGCATCCGCTACGGTAGGCATGTTAACGGCCATCTTCGCCGGAATGGTGATTATCAACATTGCGACGCGTAAAGGCTGGACCCGCATGGTTTCGACTATGCAAAAAACGCCGCACAGCATGCGTTCAGGCTTCGTACCTGAAAAAGAGCGCAAGTCGTTTGGTCATGAGACCGTTAGCCCCATGGCTCTTGATGCGCTGACGTGGCACGTCGCGTTGGTGGTTGCTGTTGGTCTTGGCGCGTTTTACCTACGTGATTTTCTTCAAAGTCTGGTGAATGGTCAGTTCTCAAATACCATCGATTTGCCAGTATTTGGGCTTGCGCTCCTCATCGGGGCTGCTCTTCAAGGTGTATTCAACACCTTTAAAATCGGCCAATACATTGACCGCGCCATCATCCACCGCATCGGATCGTTGGTCACTGACTTCTTGATCGTGTTTGGAATCGCTTCCATCACTACTCATGTCGTGCTTACCAACGCCGTGCCTCTCCTGCTCCTCTTTGTTTTCGGTTTCACTTTCACCATTGCGCTGATGTGGTTTGTAGGCCGGCGTATTTTCCGCAATTTTTGGTTTGAACGCTCCATCACCATGTATGGCTGGAACACAGGCTCGGTTGCAACATCGGTCGCACTGCTTCGCGTCATCGATCCTGATCTCAAAACGCCGGTGCTTGAAGACTTTGGCCTTGCCTACATTGGCATCTCGTTTGCAGAGATCGCCATCATTGCCATGCTCCCACCGTTAATTTTGAACGGCATTATTGCAGGGCCTACCTTGGTTTTGACTTTAGGATTTTTCGTGTGTCTCGTTTTGTCTCGCTTACTGGTGGGATGGTTTGTTTATCCTTCAAGCGCGATGAGACCAGGTGAAGAAGAAGTGATTAATTCCCAAAACGCGGAGTAAAGCATGACCACATCGTTTCGATTAGAGCACGATTTCCCTGGCGTTCCTCTCGAAAAGTTCGAGAAGTATCTCAATCATCCTAAACTCAATAAACGTTTAAGCAAAATGCCGGCGTTTCGCTCTCGCGAGCTCATTGAAGAACAAAAACTTCCAAACGGCGAAATCCATTGGAAGTTCAAAGTGGTTGCTGGAGGGGACATCCCTCCTGCTGTCTCAAAACTCGTGTCGCCAGAGATGTTCTCTTGGATCGAGACATCGCAGTTTAAGCCTGAGGAACATGCCCTGCACTTCACCATTGAGCCAGCTGTTGCCAAAGACAAGTTTGAGGGCCGTGGTACATGGACCTTCAAAAGTTTTAAAAAAGGCACAAAGCGCAATCTTGAAGGCGAAGTAACTTTCAAAATGCCCTTTGTAGGCAAGGTCATCGAAGGCTACCTCGTGAAAGAACTGATGCGCAACTTTGAGGTCGAGCCCGAAATTCAACAGGCTTTCTACGACGAGATGGACTAAATGACGCTTCGTCTTCCTCTGGAGTTTAGAAAAAAACTCGGGTCGATGAAGACGCGCGGAGAGGTGCACAGGCTTTTGCGCGGGCAAAAGCTGCACACCGTTTGCGAAGAGGCTCGCTGCCCCAATATCGGCGAGTGCTTTGAAAGCAAGACCGCCACATTCATGATTTTGGGCGACCGCTGTACACGCCGCTGTCACTTTTGCTCTGTGCAAACGGGCCGTGGCAGCGCTCCTGATCCTGACGAACCCGCTCACCTCGTTACGGCAATTCAGACGCTTGGCCTCGATTACGCCGTCATCACCAGCGTGGATCGAGACGACCTGCCTGATGCAGGTGCTTCGCATTTTGCAGCCTGCATCTCGCGCATCAAGTCAGAACTTCCCCATGTCACCATTGAGCTTCTTACTCCGGATTTTAAAGGGCAAACGAGTTTCATTGACATAGTCCTCGCAGCTCGGCCCGATGTGTGGGGGCACAATATCGAGACCATCCCTCGCCTTTACAAGCAAGTCAGGCCCCAATCGCACTTTGAAGTGACATGTTCTGTGCTCAAATATGTCGCACCCAAAATCCAGACCAAGAGCGGCATGATGGTGGGGCTTGGCGAAACCGATGACGAAGTCTGCACAAACTTGGGTCTCCTAAAAGATATGGGCGTGCAAGTTGCGACTATTGGGCAATATCTGCGCCCTTCGCTGAAGCATTGGCCGGTTACTCGCTATGTAGAGCACGAAAGCTACGCGCGCTTTATTGCTGAAGGCACAAAACTGGGCCTTCGCAAGGTGTACGCTGGTCCCTTCGTGCGGTCGTCTTACCACGCCAAAGAGACGCATGCAGAAGCCACTCTTTGAGGCACCGTGATTGATGAGTTCGTCAAATGTCCTATTTTGGGTTTCTTTGCATCTGTAGATATTGATGAGCGAGTTCAATATCTTGAAAGTCTTTTGGTCGACCAGATTTCCTTTTAAAGAAAATAAAATCATCAAGCGATTCAAAGGCCAATCCATCGATAATATCTGCTCGGCCAAGACGATCGGCAACGCTGCGGTTCTTTTCTGACGCTTCACCGCTGAAAGATCCTTCACGAAGCGCCTCGACATCGATATTCGGAAAGACAATTTTTGTAACGCCCTTGTCTTCAACAACACCAAATTGCTTAGCTAAGTCGTCCCACAGTTCTTGACTCACAACGATATCAATATCGCCAATAGCTCGAAGGTTTCGAACTCCGAGGGGTCCACCGCCGGTGATGAAGTATTGCCCAAGCGGAAGGTTGAGCTCTCGAAAGGCATCAAACTTTTCCTTATTTTTGTTGTAAATTTTAGAATTCATTCCAGATCACCTGAGATGTCATCTTGGTAAATACGAGTGCCGATGACAATCGCTCCGCCATTCGCCTTAGTAGATAAGACAGGATAAAAATCCAAGTGTACCACCAATGGCACCCCATGTCTGAGCCATCACCTGCTGGCCAAGAGCCCTATGGCGGGGAGTGTCTTCAAGAGCGCCATAGCATGGATCACCGTATTTATTTTCCCATCGCGTGAGGGCGATGATGTTTTTTATTTGACCAGTGACGCCAAAAGAGGCGCCTGTAGCAGTTCTAACAACGGCACATTGCACGAACGAAAAAACTCTAGTCCTGAAGGAAGAATCATCTCCCTCTTTCTCAACGGCAGATGAGCTTACCGAGAATATAAATGTCAAAAGAAGGGCAATAGCAGAAGTCTTCATTTTATTCCCGAGTGCGTATTATGTACACCCTGTTCTGGAGTCCTATCTCTTTGCCTTGTTGTCAAATGGGGCATCATTCTGCAACCACAGAAGGAAAGTGTAATGAGCTTGCAAAACGATTTCTCGCGGTTGAAAATGCTTCAGGAGCAGTCGTGCATGCCAAAACAACAAGCTAGCAATGTTTATGAAAATTATGCCTGGCCCTATGACCAGGCGCTAGAATGGATGAGCACGGCGCGCGCGATCTGCAAAGAAAGTAACGTGATGTCGCTCGGTGTAGGAGCACACGACAAGCCCCTCATCACGCTTGGAAGGCACGCGGGCGATGCTGAGATTCGCGATGCTGCTTTTTTGCGCGACGCAGGTGTTGAAGTATTCACCGTCGATCGCGGCGGCGGTGCCACTTATCACGGCCCGGGTCAAATCGTTTTGTACCCCGTAGTGAATTTGCACAGGCTTTCACTCAGCGTTCCGGATTTTACCTGTCTTTTGGAAATTGTTCTGGTGCACACGCTGCATGATTATGGGATCGAGGGCACTCGTGTGTGCGGCGAGCCAGGGGTATTTGTGAGAGACGCTAAGATAGGTGCTATCGGCCTTCACATCTCTCAAGGGATTGTGACACACGGATTATCTCTTAACGTGAACAACACCCTCGAATACTATTCGAGGTTTAGGCCTTGCAGAAAGGATGTGGCGTTAGTCACAAGCATGAGCAAGGAACTAGGGCGTGATTTGGATCTTCCTGAAATCGCGCTGTCTTGCGCAAAAAAAACGAATACCGCCATTAGGGAGGGATGGCGGTATTCTGAGACATAAATCAAACAGGGAGATACAGGGAGAATACGGGAGATAACAACGTCTATCAGTTCGGCATGACGTTAAGCATGCACGCCAAGAATTCTTTCAGTTTAAATGGTTTTTCTATAAATCCATTTGCGCCAAGTTCGATTGCGTCGTCCTTGGACGTAATTCCATAATTACTGCTTACTAATACAACGGGAGTCTTGATACCTTTGGCGCGAATCTTCTGAACAGTCTGGGCTGTGCTCGAACGTGGCATATGCGTATCCAAGATTACAACGTCGGGAAGTTTCTTTTCCAACATTTCGAGGCACTGTGCTTCACTCTTCGCCATCATTAATTTGAAACCCAAAGGAGACAAATACTCTTGAACTAACCCATGAATCATCGGTTCCGATTCACACAGTAAGATTTGCATTTGCATTGTCGCCCCCTTTGCTTTCGTTCTTGGTGTAACTTTAACGCCAAAAATCCTGCTCGCCAGTTTTGCCCGCGCACTTTTCGCCAAGTCTTTGATTCTCAAACGATCTTTTTTTCGGATCGCGATCTGCACACGGATCACGGTGTTCGTGCTCGCTCAACTGTGCGAACGAACACATTGTGTTACAAGCGTCACGATGGTATCGCTCGCGTTCATGAAGCAACTCACTCTCGCTTTCGTGTTCCTTCTTCCAATCACATCTTATAGCTATTTCGGGTCAGCAGAAGAAGCTGCAGCGGGCGATATGCGCTATTTACCACAGGTGATGGGAAGTATTGAAGGCTATCTTCGGCGTTTTGAGCAACAAAATCAGATATCGGGTGTAGAGCGTGTCATTATCTTAAGAGCCTACTCTACCTTGCTCTCGCTCACACTTCATGACGCACAGGAAGCCGCCAGGCAAGCTGCAGCTCTCGCCGCACACGAAGCCAATATGCCAGCGGCTGAAGCCTCCCGCTTGGTCCGTAGTGCCAGTTCACACTCCGATTTGAACAAAGCACGGCTTCAGCTCAAAACCTTGGTTAGCGCTCTTCCCCCATTGAAGACGAAGACGAAACGCCCCCGGCACAACGATGAAATAGACTTAGCTCATGACGCATCGGGTGCAGATGCAATGATGACAGCGCAAACAGCAGCTTATGAACAAGCAAAAGCGTCACTCGCGCGAGGTGATGGTTTGATTGGCGCCACTATGTGCGCGTACCGTGCGGCACAATGGGTGATGCTCAATGAACTCGCGTTGCATTTCGGTAGGCGATTTTCTTCGCTCTTCAGTGACGCGCTCACTCAAGTGCCGAGGCCAAACAGTAGCCAGATACTCGACACCGAGAAATCGACCGCTCGTTTCCTAAATCTACATTTGATCGGACGCAAATCGCCCGAGATGGCGTTTCTTTTGCCGCTCTTGCGCACAATAGGAACCGGAAAAAACCAAAAAGCGATATTTGAGTTTCTGAAGGGAACACACCGAGAGAGCTCGATGGTTAGTCGAGCCCCCTTGGAGATAATTCAACACATCGTTTCGTACGTTCCGATGAACTGATTAGTTCAACAGCGGCGTAATTTCCGTAAACTCGTGCATTTCGCCAGACTCGGGCATAACGATAACCACGTCACGCGGTTGATCTGCCAGTAGTCCGAGCTCTTGGCGCATTTGCGGGTTATTCATCAGCGCTTCTGGCAACTGATGCTCACGCAGGCCTTTCACAAGTTCGATGATTGCATCGACCTTAGCGTTTCTTTGAGCATCAGCGTGGTTCAGCACAAGCAGTTCGTTGGCGATTTTCTGCTCGAAAGTATCGAGTTCGCCATCCGGCCTACCGTCAGTAAGCAATCTGATCGCATCGTTTTTAGCGGCCATAAACTCTGCAATACCCTGGTTCTTTAGGCGCTGAATGTGCTCTACCAAACCAGTTGTCTGTGCGTCCATGTGAGAGATTGCGGTCTTGACTGCAGCTTCGTTCAAACGGCGCAACAGTTCTTCGGTTCTCTTTTCTGGAGTATTAAGACTTGCATCTTTGATGATGGAAACAATGATCGCATTCAGCTGTTCCTCACCGATGTTGGCACCGTGAGCGCTGATTTGCCCTGACAGAGCTCTCAGTGCTTGGCTCGGAGAGTTTTGGCACACAGTTGCCAAGTGCTCTTTTTGAAACTTAAGATGCGCAGCAAGAAGTTTCTCTTTACGTGCATCACGTTTCTTTCCGCCCATCATCAAGTCCAAACAGTGTGCGCCGAAGCCGCAAACCAGTGGGCTTGCAATGGTGACACCGGCAGCCATCAATCCCCAATATAACTTGAGGGTTCCGGCAGTCGTAAATGGCGTAGCCATGTATTCTGCGAAGTCATGACCGGCGAAGTATCCGCCTACCCCGCCACCGCCAAGAGTCGTGCTCAGCACTATCCAGTTGTCGCGAGCAAAGAGTCCAACGCGCTTCAGATAGTGCGACAAGCGACCTTGATGCGCCACTTTCCAGCACATTGGGA
>JADMIO011618430.1_pt1 | contig 31292 bp, 24 predicted proteins | sample 8958161 | NCBI WGS metagenome assembly JADMIO01 (sample SAMN16585339, study PRJNA669376) | soil metagenome | isolation source: Crop rotation soil | place: USA: Cullars Rotation, Alabama | collected 2011 | reverse complement strand
CCTGAGCGTACTCGCGAATGATCTCGCGCTGCACGAGGCGCTGCTCGGGTCCCGAGATCCTTGCGACCTCCCGCTCGCGCGGGATCCCTGTCCCGCTCAGGATGCGGGGCTTTGAGTTACTCACGACACCCGCGCCCTCTTGCGCACGGCCCGCGTCGCTTTCCAGCCGATGCGCAGCTTGTGGATCAGCGACAGCGACACCCGCTCGCGGAGCACACGCTGGGGATCCTGCGCGATCTTGGCCAGCAACCCGCGATATATTTCCGTCATGGCGACCATCGTTGGCCGGCTGTCGGGCTCCAAACGCGATTCGAGCTGCGCCGACTTCTCGTAGAACGACTCGATCCGGGCAATCTGGCGCCGCACGAGTTCAATAAATCGCTCGCCGCCCATTCCATCGCCGAGTTCCTGCTCGGTAATTCCAGCCGCCCGCAGATCCTCGCGCGGCAGATAGAGCCTTCCCCGCGCCGCGTCCTCGCGCAGATCACGCAGGATGTTGGTGATCTGAAACGCCACCCCGCGCGCCACTGCCATTGCTTCGGTCTCGGCGCCACCCTCGAATCCCCAGATCTTGATGCTCGCCAACCCAACCACACCGGCGACGCGATAGCAATACTCGTGAAGCTGATCGAACGTCTCGAACTTCACCGGAAACAGATCCTGCTGCTGCCCGGCGATCGCGTCGTCGAACAACTGCGCGGGCAAATCGTATCGCCGAGCGACGTCTGCAAACGCCGGCCACAGCGGGTGCGAATCGATCGCTTCGACGCAGGGGTTTGCCGACAATACCGCATGCGTTCGTGCGCGCCATTCGTTCAGATCATGAACGCGCTGATCGGCCGATTTCCCGTCATCATCATCGGCGATGTCATCGACCAGGCGCATGTACGCATACAGCGCGAACATCGCCGATCGCTTCGGCTCGGGCAGCAGTTTCAGCCCGTAATAAAAGTTCTTCGCCGCCTCACGCGTCAGGCGCGCGCAGTATCCCCGCGATTCGATCAACTGCGGCGAAACTTGTTCTTCATCGATCTCAGGAGTGGCCGAGAGATTCATGCGTTGATGCTCCCGAGTTTCGCTCCAACCGCGGAGATGAGCAACCGGCTTTTCTGCCATGCCGAAATGGACGGCCTGGCCGACAGCGTGTCAAAATCCTGATCCCGAATCGCCTGCAGGATCGCGCGGCCACCCTTCCCAAACAGCGCAATGTGGCCGCGCACCGACGGATCGAGCAGCGGCAAAAGCGACTCGCCGCGATCGAACATCTCCGCCGTGCGGTCGACTTCGAATCGAATCAGCTCGCGGTAGTTCTGATCGCACCGTTCCTGCCGCAACTGTGCTTCGCTGACACCGAATCGCCGCATCGACTCCGCGGGCAGATAGATCCGGTCCAACTCGACCAGGTCGCGCCGAACATCCTGCCAGAAATTCGCAAGCTGCAGCGCCGTGCACGTCAAATCCGACAGGATCTGCCGCTGCTCGTCACGATAGCCGCACATGTACAGCACGATCCGCCCGACGGGATTGGCGCTTCTCGTGCAATAATCGAGGAGCTGATCAAACGTGTGATATCGCGTAACGCGCTGATCCTGTTCGAAGGCGTCAATCAGGTCGATGAACGGCTCGATGGGGATCTGATGCTTCGCGATTGTCTCGCTCAGCGCCGCAAACAGCGTCGTCTCGATCTGGCCGGCGTAGCACTTGCGCGTTTCCTCGCGCAGATATTCGAGTTGCGCCGTCGCGATGTGGGTATCGTGGATCTCGTCCCCCAGATCATCGGCGGTCCGGCAGAAGGCGTAGACGTTGCAGAAATCCTGCCGCAGTCGCTTGGGCAGGAGCACGGAGACGACGATGAAGTTCTCGTAATGAGAGCGCGCCAGCTTTCGACAAAACAACTGGGCTTGCTCGACGTTCGTCGCCGGCGCCAGCGCCTCGGCAACGCTCGGCGGGAGCGCGCGGGGCTGCTTCGACCCCGCCGTTGCCGATCCTGTACCTGGCGCCATATCGCGTGCCTCGAAAACCTGGCCTCGTATCGTACAGGGGGGGCGGATTGCGGACAATGTTCGACGAAATTGAGCACATTGCCACGTTTACCACGGTGGCCGGTTATTCTTCCGCCAATGGAATCTCCGCAAATCCTGATCTCTGATCCGGACCCGGCTGCCCTGCAGGCAATGCGGGCAATCCTGCAGCGCACGTGCGCGGTTGAAGTAGCGGGCTCCATCAAGCAGGCGGTGGCCCACATCCGTGAAAATGATGTGAATCTGATTGTGTGCGAGTTGAATGACGAGTCGCTGACGGCGCTGCAGGATTGGCGCGATGTCGCGGTGGTTTTCACGTATGCAGATGAGCATGCTCCGGTCGCGCAGGCGCTGCGATCGGGCGCGGCGTACTGCATCGCCAAGCCCGTGGATGTGCCCACGCTGCTCGTGCTGATTCGCCGGCTGATGGATCAGCGCCGCATTCGGGAGCAAGCGGATCGCGCGACGCGACAGATCGAACAGGAACTCGCCGACGCGCGGCGAATCCAGGAGGCGATGCTCCCGCCCGCTGAGGCCCGCGCCGGCGGCGCCACGCTCGCCCGCCGCTGGCGGCCGTCGACACAACTGGGTGGAGATCTGGTCGACTATGCCGAAGTGGATTCCTTGCGGGTGGCGCTGCTCATCGCCGATGTCTCCGGCCACGGCGCGCCCGCGGCCATGCTCACGACACTGGTGAAGATGGCTTTTCGTTCGACGAAAGATCGCGCGTACGCGCCCGAAGCCGTCGCGGAAGCCGTCGCCGCAAGCTTTGCACAAGTCGGCGCAGAGCGCTTCGTCACGCTGATCGCCGCACGCATCGATACGCGCTTGCGAATCATCGAATACGTCAACGCCGGTCACCCCGCGGCGCTGGTGTTTCACCGCGGAGAAATCTCGATGCGGCTCGAATCGACCGGCCCGCTCATTTGCAAGACGCTGCCCGATGAAAGGCCGCAGATCGCTCGTCTCACCCTTCCGGCAAACTGCGGGATCCTGTTTTTCACCGACGGCGTGACCGAAGCCGTCGGCGACGCCGGACGATTCGGCCGCGAGCGCCTCACCGAAGCCCTGTCGCGTCATCGTGGCGGCGGGAGCGCACTGCTCGACGGCATCCTCGCCTCCGTCGACGCCTTCACGCGCGGCCATTCACTCGCCGACGACATCACGCTCCTGACCGTCACGCTCGGCCTGCCGGGACTGGCGTGACCCCGCCCGACGGCGGTTCCTACAGCGTCACGCTCTCCGGCAACGCCAGTACGCCTCTCCTGACGACGCGGTGCGCGTTGCACTGGAAACGATGGAGCAGTTGGGTACGGAAGACTTGGACGACCAGACCGTCTCTTCCATTGAAGCAGGCATTGAGCAAGCCAATCGCGGCGAGGGAAGGGCATGGGAAGACGTCCGCGCGGAGCTTCGTGCACGATACGGGCTGAAATAGCACGTGGCTGCACATCACTTCGTATGCGGAATATCCCCCGCCGTCGTCGCGAGCTTCCCGCCCTTCACTCTCTCGTACTCTTCCTTCACCCACGGAATGCGCTCCGCATTGCGCTCGAGCCACAGAGGCATCGGTGTGCGCTGGCCTTTTTTGTCGAGCTCGGTGAATTCGACGACGACGTCCTCGCGCGTGTAGGAAGAGAGATCGTGCAGCTTGCCCATGTGGATGCAGTCGGTCGGGCATGGCTCGGTGCAGAGCGCGCAGAACAGGCACTTGCTGTAGTCGATGGCGTAGCGCACGAGCTCACCGCCCTTGGGGTCGACCTTGCCGGTTTTCTTGTCGATCTTGCGCGCCCCGGTCTTGTCGATGTAGATGCAATCCACCGGGCAGGCCTTGGCGCACATGTCGCACGCGATGCACTTGTCGGCTTCGAACTCGTGGATGCCGCGGTAGCGCGGCGCGAACGTCAGGTGTTGCTCGGGATATTGAACCGTGACGGTTTTCTGAAAGCAGTACTTTAGCGTGATCTTCATCCCGATGGCGATCGATGTGACGTTGTCGAAGATGTTGCGGAAGTAGCTTCGTGCACTCATTGGAATGGATTATTGCGAGCAGAGAAGCCAGAAGCCAGTAGCCAAGAGCCAGAAGACAGGAAACGTGATCTACTGGCTCCTGGCTTCTGGCTCCTGGCTTCAAAAAAGAAAGGCCCCGGCCTCACCCACGAGTGCCGGAGCCCTGTTGTCGGATCGAATGGTTCGCGGCTCTTCCATGAGCATCGGGCCAAATTGCATCGAAGTTTGGGTAACCCTGGTGAACCGGCACAATACTTTCAAAGTGTTTAGTTTCAATATGGGAAATCCGGAAAAAAGCACCAAACTATTACCGATCTTGCCGGAAACCTGGTCAGATTGTCGCGAGTTCCGATAATATGGGCAAAAGATGCGAGGTGGCCAGAAAATTGTCGCGTATCCTCCCGCCTTGCCGAACTTAGCTCCAGGTTGATCTTTAACCCGGCTCCCACGGAAGGTTTACATGTCTGAACGGATTATCAATTCGGCTTGGCGCTTCGTCCTGATCACCGTGGTCTTCGTCCTGACGTGCTCCGCGATGTTCCAGTTTTACCAGGGCGTGTTGAACATCTTTGGCGGGGCGTGGGAGTTGGGTATCGTCCCGATGATTGCTGCCGGGGTGATGGGGGCGGGGGTCTATTGGTTGGCGCGGCATCGGGAAGAATTGGTGGAAGTCTAGCCCAGGCATCTCCCGCCGCGCGGGATCCCTCGCCGCGAAGCGGTGAGTCAGATCGCGCGCGCATCGGGTTGGCCGAGAAGGCGCCTGAGGATCTTTTGGCGCGCCTGGCCCGAATCGACCCGTCGCGTCAGCAGATAAATCGACTGCATCGAGCGCATCGTTCCCATGACCACGCCCGCTTGCGCGAGGATCGGCTCCCACCGCTGATCGTTCACGTCGTCGATCTCCAGCGCATCGTTCACGAGCAGATCCGGCACGAGAAACAGGCGCAGGCGGACGGTGGTATCCAGTCCCGCGTTCTGATCCATGCACAATGCCGCTAATCGAGGCAACGTAAGATGAATCCGCACGGAACCGATCGGCGGCGCCGCGTCTGCCGCGATGCGCTTTACTGGCGAGATCGCGTATCTGCCATTTCCATGGGCGTCGACCAGATGCTTCATCGCCCCCAGCAACTCGTTCGACGTCACCGGCCCATCGAGGCGTCCGATAATCTGCTCATCCGGCTCGGCGAGCGAGGCGAGGATCTCCGGAAGCAGCCGTCGCAACTGGATCTGCCGGAACGAGGGCGCCAACTGCCGCTGGCGTTCGTCGCTTTCCAGGATGAGCACCTCGAACGCGTGCGTGTCGTCCGGCCAATCGTAATGGATGGCCCCGCGCAGGCCGTCATCGCCCCAGCCGCTGTACGGCTCGGCGTTGGCGGGGTCGAACTGGTTGATCCGGACGATCATAAAACCGAACTATCGGCGAGCGTGGATTGCGCACTTTCGGCCTTCTTGTCCGCGTCCGGGAATATCACCTCTCTCTTACGAAAACGTGGGATTGCGGCGTAAATTGCACGTCGCTGCCGGGTATAATCGCGCCATGTGCGATCGGAGCCCAATTGAGCCGAGTCTGCTGATTCTGGTCGCGCTTGCCACGTTCATGGCAGCGTCATCCGGGGCGCAGCCGATTGCGCTTTCCGATCTCACTGGAAAAACTGGCGCATTTCAGATCAAGCTGACCGATCGCAGTCCACTTAGCGCCCGCGATGAGTTTCTGAAGCGCGTTCGGGCCAAGCCACAGGAGCTCGGCGACGATTATGACCTGTCGCAGCAGACATTCGACGTTTATGTCCCGGCTGAGGCGGGTGAAGGTGGAAAATACGGATTGATGGTCGGCGTGGTCTTTGCCGACGGGCATGGATTTGCGCCGCAGAACTGGCGCCCGGTCCTGGAGAAGTATCACATCATCTGGATTGCCCCGGGGCACGGCGGCGACGACCGTCCCGCTTTCGAGCGCATGGGCGAGGCGCTCGACGCGACATTCGACGCATGCAAGCTCTGGTCGATCGACAAGGACCGCATCTACCTCGCAATGAACACCTGGAAGAGACCGGTCACTGGCCTGGGGCTTTACTATTCAGAAGTTTACACAGGGGTGCTCGCCTCCTGCTTTGCACTAAGCTGGGTCGCGGACTTACAGAATTCAAAGGGCCGCTGGCCGACTTCTGACATGCCGCATCCATTGGATGCATCATGGGGAATGGCGAAATCCAGGCCAATCTTTTTCGTTGTCCGCGAAGGCGAAAAACGGGATCGCGACGACCTGATCCTGAAGAGCGGTTATCAAGCCAGCGGGTTCAACTTCGTGAAGCTCGTCGAGGTCAAGCCGGATGACATGCACGTGTGGAGCGACTATCCGGGTAGTTGGTTTGAACAAGGCATCGAATACCTCGACGCGTCGCGCGCCCAGAGCAAGCCGCAGCTCGCTGCAACGGCGCCAGCCACAGCCCCAGCCAAGGCACCCGCGAGCGATGATCCAAAAGCCAAAGCCGCTCGGGCGCTGTCATTGGCAAAGACATACATCAGCGCCGGCAAGTACGACCTGGCGCGATCTAAGTTGCAGAAGATCGTCGAAACGTATCCCGAAACACCCGCAGCGAAAGAAGCCAAGACGATCCTGATGCAGATTCAAGGAAAGTGAACAATAGAGCAGACGAGCCCTGCATTTAGCCCGCGAGCATGCTCGCGGGCTAAACGCGGGATTCCAATGTCATCCTGCAGTGGCCGTCACCGGCGACAGCTCGATCCGCGCACCGGGCAGCGCCACTACATTCGCCATGTGACCCACGCGGATCTTGCCTTCAGACAGATCGATCGCAGTGTCCGCCGCGGGCAGTTGGCAGACGATCGGCGTGCCGGCGTGCACGACGATCGTCTGCGGATCGGCGTATTTCACGCGGCCCTGGATGATTTTCGGCGGGCCGAAGATTGGCTGGATGAAGTTCCCGCCGCTGGGGACGGTGTAAACCTTGCGCGCTTCGGCGCGGATGAAGCATTCGATCGGCTGGGTGCTGATCTGCGGCCGCTCGCCGGTGAATTCCAGGTGGAGCTGGTAATTCGTGCCGGTGGGCTGGAACACGACAGTCGAATCGCGCACTTCGATGATCTTGCCGCGTGCGGGAAAATCTGTGGGACTGGGCATGGCCCGAGTGTAAGGGATGCGGGGCAAAAGTGAACACCCCGCGAATGCGATTCGCGGGGTGTAGACTTCAAAGATCTGAAATCTCAAATCTCACATGATCAGGTCTGCACCGACTCGATGCTGATCAGCGTATCGGTCTTGTCGGCCTGACCGATGTCGACTCCGCCGCCGCCGTCGAGCGTGTCGGCGAGAGTGCCGCCATTGAGCGTATCGTTGCCGAGATCGCCAGTCAGCACGTCGTTGCCCGAACCACCGAGCATCGAGTCGCGATCGTTGCCGCCATGCAGCGTGTCGTTGCCGGCGTCGCCGCTGAGCAGGTCATTTCCGGTTCCGCCGAACAGCAGGTCGTTGTCAGCTCCGCCGTAGATGCTGTCGTTGCCCGGGCCGCCCTGGACCGTGTCGCGCCCGTTTCCGCCGGAGATGTTGTCCTTGCCGTGGCCGCCCTGGATGCTGTCGTTGCCATCCTTGCCGTAGATGACGTCGTTGGCATCGCCACCGAACAGCGTGTCATTGCCGGTGCCGCCGTTCACGATATTGCGATCGGCGCCCTGGCCGACGACGATGTCGTTGCCGTCGCCGCCACTGAGATTGTTGGCGCCGTCGCCGCCCTTGATGATGTCGTTGCCGGTGCCCCCGGTGATGGTGTCGTTCCCGGCGCCGCCATTGATCAGCACCTGAGTCGCCACGCCGGCTGCGCTGATGACGTTATTCCCGCTGCCGCCAACGACGCCTTCGACATCCGCGCCGACGTTGGCATTCTGTCCGGCGCTGCCATCATTGGCGATGCCGTCCAGCGTGATGTTGAGATCGTCGCTGCGTTTGGCGAAGGTGACGGTGTCCACTTCAGACCCGCCGTTAAACACATCCGCGCCGCCAGTTCCGCCGTCCATCGTATCGTTGCCCGCGCCGCCGTTGAGGACGTCGGCAAACGCGGTCCCAATCAGGCTGTCCTTGTTCCCGCCGCCGTTGAGCGTCACGGCATGACCCGCGCCGCTGGCGTCCAGGGTGTCGCGGCCGTTGCCGCCATTGATCACCTCGAAGGTGTTGGCGACGTTATCGCCTTCACCGGCAGAGCCGTCGTTGGCCGATCCGTCGAGCTTCACACTAACGGGGAGATTCGTGTAGCCGTACTCGGCGGTGTCATTGCCGTCGCCGCCGTCCATCAGATCCGCGCCACCCTGGCCCTGGATGGTGTCATCGCCGGCCTCGCCAAAAAGCTGGTCGGCGCCATCGCCGCCGAAGAACGAATCGTTGCCGGGGCCGCCCTTGATCGTGTCGCGATCGTCGCCGCCGCTGATCGTGTCGTTGCCGGTGCCGCCGGTCAGGGAATCCTTGCCGCCGTTTCCGTTCAGGCTGATCGCGACGCTCATCGCGCTGCCGTCCAGCGTATCGTTGCCGCTGCCGCCGAGAACGGTTTCGTCGCTGGTGTCGACGTTGTCATTCTCGCCGGCCTCGCCGTCATTGAAGTTGCCGTCCAGCGTGACGTTAACGCCGTTGCTGCGGTTGGCGTAGCTGGCGGTGTCGTTGCCGACGCCGCCGACCAGCGCGTCAGAGCCGAGCCCGCCGTTCATGGTGTCGTCGCCGGCGTCGCCCTCGAGGCTGTCGTTGCCGGTTCCACCGACGAGCGAATCGTTTCCGCCGTTCCCGACCAGCGTGCTGTTCGCGCCGGACGCGCTGGCATCAAGCGTATCGTTTCCGCTGCCGCCGAGGATCACTTCGAATGCCGTGACGTTGTCGTTTTCCGAGCCTTCGCCGTCATTCGCGACGCCATCGAGGCTCACCCGCACCGAATTGGCGCGGCTGGCGTAGGTGATGGTGTCGGTTCCACCGCCGCCACCCATCACGTCGGCGCCGGTTCCGCCGTTGACCGTGTCATTGCCGGCCCCGCCGTCAATGGAGTCGTTATTGGCGCTGCCGGTGATGGTATCGTTGCCGGCATTGCCGTTGATCGTGACCGATCCCGGAGCAGCCGAGGCATCGAGCGTATCGTTGCCCGTGCCGCTGTTCAGGATCTCCACGTTGTTCATGACGTTGTCGTTTTCGCCGGCCGGGCCGTCGTTCGCGACGTTGTCCAGGGTGATGCTCAAATCCGGGCCAATCGAGGAGTAGTCGGCGGTGTCGTTGTTTGCCCCGCCATTGAAGATATCGCCGCCGCCATTGCCGTTCAGCACGTCGTTGCCATTGCCGCCATCGAGGCTGTCGTCGGCGCTGCCGCCGGTCAGCGAGTCATCACCGGTGCCGCCGGTCAGCGTGACCGAGGTGCCGACCAGGTGCGCGTCAATGCTGTCGTTACCCGACCCGCCAATGATGATCTCATTGGTGTCGGTCACGTCGTCGAGCTCGCCGGACTCACCGTCGTTCGAGGCGTTGTCAAGCGAGACGGTCACACCGTTGGTTCGGGTGGCGTAGGTAACGGTATCGGTGTTGGCGCCGCCGTCCATGGTGTCGTTGCCGGTTCCGCCGTCGATGGTGTCGTTGCCGGCGCCGCCGGTGATGCTGTCGTCGAAGGCGCCGCCATTGAGCGAGTCGTCGTTGGCGCCGCCGGCCAGGGTGTCCAGGCCATTACCGCCGACCAGCGTGTCGTTGCCGTTCCCGCCGTCCAGAGAATCGTCGCCGTTGACTCCCACCAGCGAGTCGTTGCCGTCATTGCCGACCAGCGTGTTGCCGATGGAGTCCCCGGTGAGCGTATCGTTGCCCGAGCCACCGAGGATCACGTCGACGGTTGTGTCAATGGTGTCGGTTTCCCCGCTCTCCCCGCTGTCGGCAAGGCCGTCGATCGTCGCGGTCACTGGATTTGTGCGGGTGCTGTAATCGACGGTGTCGGTGCCGGTGCCGCCGATGATGATGTCGTTTTCGGTTCCGCCGTCGATGGTGTCGTTGCCGGTGCCGCCGTCGAGGCTGTCGTTGCTGCTGCCGCCGTTGATCGAGTCGTCGCCGGCGCCGCCGGTAACCGTGTCGAGCCCGCCTTCACCGAAGATGCTGTCGTTGTTGTCTCCGCCGTCGATGCTGTCGTCGTTGTTTCCGCCGTGAATCGTGTCGTTGCCGCTGTTGCCAGTGATGACGTCGTTGCCGTCGTCGCCGGCGATGCTGTCGTCGCCTGCGCCGGCGACAATCGTGTCGTTTCCGTCTCCGCCGGTGATGGTGTTGTTACCGTCGCCGCTGGTGATCGAGTCGTTGCCGGTGCTGCCGTCGATGGCATTGTTGCCGTCGTTGCTGGTGACGATGTCGTCACCCGCGCCGGGCTGAAGCGTTTCGTTGACGGTGGCGTCGGCCCCCGACGCATCGACCGTGTCGTTTCCGCCGGTGTCTTCCAGGGTGACCTTGGTAATGCCGGCCGGAAGCGAAATGATTGTCACGCTGTCATCGCCAAGGTCTGGCTGAATATCGACGGTGTCGAACGTGACCGGAACCGTCGTAGTGCCGCCATTGATAATGATGTCGAGCAGCGTCTGATCGCCGGGGTTCTTCTGCAGGACGATGACGTCATCGCCGGCGGTTCCCGGGACGGTCTCGGCGGACAAGAGCCGGCGTGTTTCCAAATTCTCGATGATGGGTCGTACAGCGACGGCGAGGCGGCCACGTTTACTCATGTTGCAGTCTCCAAGGAGATGTTCCGGATGTCCCGCGCGGCCCAAAAATAAGACCGCTGCCGGCGCCATTGAATCGCACTACCGCTTGAATATCAAGTTCGAGGTGCGGCACAGACATGCCGGCCCAAAACAAGAGAGGGAACCGGGCTTCGACGCTTTCAAAAAGCCTCGTCTAACTGGAAAGATTCCCCGTCGGTTGTGTAGCCGGAATCACCGCTCATGAACCGGCTGAACCACTCGTTTCGGCTCCGTAATTCTTCCGGTGGGCCCGAATCCACGACCCGGCCTTCTTCGATGATATAAACGGCGTCCGCCTGGCCGATCAGGCTGGGGCGATGGCTGGTGATGACGGTGGTTCGGCCGCTCATCAGCCGATCCAGCGCCGCGATGATAGCTGCCTCACTGTCGGGCTCGACGCTGCTGGTGGGCTCGTCCAGGAGCAGGATCCGGGGGTTGGCCAGGAACGCCCGGGCGATGCTGATCCGCTGCTTTTGCCCCCCGGACATCCGCACCCCCCGCTCGCCGACCACCGTCTCATAGCCGTTGGGCAACTTCGTGATGAAATCGTGTGCGTTGGCCGCCTTGGCCGCCGCAGCCACCATCTCCATCGTCGCCTCGGCGTGGCCGTAGCGGATGTTGTCCAGGATCGAGTCGTTGAACAGGAAGCTCTCCTGCTGCACAAGGGCAAAGTTGCGGCGAAGGCTCTCACGCTTGATCGAGCGCAGTTCGATGCCGTCGAGTGTGACCTGGCCGGCGATCGGGTCGTAGAAACGAAGCAGGAGATTGAGGATCGTTGTCTTGCCCGAGCCGCTGGGGCCGCACAGCGCCACCGTCTGTCCCGGTTCGATGTGGATGGAAACGTCGTGAAGAACCGACTGCACCGTGACACGGGCCTCTGGCCCGTGCAAGGACTGCTGATCTTTGAACTCACCGTTCTTTGCCAGCTCAAGCGCCCCCTGCACGGGCCGGAGGCCCCTGTCACGTTGGAGCAACTCCCCGCCGTAGCTGAAGGTCACATTTCGAAGTTCAATCTCTCCCCGCGGATGCTCGATGTCCCTTGCATCCGCCGCATCCGGCAACTCATCCGGCGCATCCAGCACTTCAAATACGCGCCTTCCCGCCGCGATGGCACGCTGGATCATGTCGTTGATCCGCGCCAGCGTGTTGATCGGACCAAACAATCGCCACCAATACGCGCGAAACGCCAGCAGCGTGCCGACGGTGAAACTGCCTCCGGTCAGGATCGAATAGACGCCGACGCCCAGCATCAACGGATTACTCAAGAATCCGACCGCCCGGGTCACCGGAAAGAACGTGCTGCGCGCGCGGATCGCCTTCACCTGCTGATCGTAATAGTTGTCGGTTGCCTCACGAAATCGCCTGGCTTCTTCCTTCTCGCGTCCAAAGATCTTGATCACCACCACGCCGGCCAGATTCTCCTGCAATCGCGTCGAAACATCCCCCGCTCGCTCGCGCGCGGCTTTGTAAATCGACGCCACCTTGCGATTGAAAATCCTCAAGAGCACGTACACGACCACCAGCGGCGCGAGCGACGCCACCGACACCTTCCAACTCAGCAGCATCACCAGGATGACCGTCACCACCCACTGCAGCCCGTCGCCGACGATCTGATCGATGCTGTTAACCAGGAACGACTGCAGTTCGTCCACATCGCTCATCGCCCGGCTCATCAGATCGCCGACACGTTGTCGCTGCAGATACCCAAGGCTCTGCGACTGCAGCTTGTGATAGACGTCGTTTCGCACCGTGCGCGTGAACCGCTGCGCGACGATGTTCATGATGTACGCGCTGATCGTCCCGCAACTCTCCGCCAGCAGATAGACCGCGATCATCCAGAGCGTCGTCGAAACCAGCAGATGGATGCGGTTGGTTATCAGACCATTGAAGGAGAAGAGTTTGCCGAGCAGGTCGGACCATCGCGTGTGATTGGGCACAATCAGCTCGTCTGTCGCGTACATCCAGCAAAGCCCTGGAAACAGCTCAGCCGGCAGTGACAGAAGCAGCAACAAGACGGCAATGCTGATCCGAACCCGGTGGGGCCGAAGCATGCGAATCAGACGCGACAGAATCTGTCCAGGCGAGGCAGCCGGCATGGAAATGATTGTAGCCGCCGCTTGCGGCTTAGCGGACCTTCTGTGCAATCAGTCAACGTGCCGATATTCCGAAGATGTCAGTTTCTCCAACCGCCTCCGCCGCCGCGTTGCGCGAGGTGAGCGGATGTGTTGCGTTGATCGCCCTGCTGATGCTCTTCGCCGCGGGCAAAGCGGTGCTGCACGACACGATGGATCCGGATTTTTTCTGGCACATCCGCGTCGCCCAACAACTGCAGCAAGAAGGCGTCAAACCGATCGTCGATCAGATCTCCTTCGCCTCCGACAAAACCCCGTGGTCGCCGTATTCCTGGCTCGGCGAGCTGGGAATGAAATGGGTCTGGGATCACACCGGCCTGCGCGGGGCGGTTTTTCTGCAGGCGATCCTCGAAGCCGTCTTCATCCTTATCGTCGTCGGCTGCGCCATCGAAGGACTGCACCGCCGCGACGAGCCGATCGCGCCGCTGATGCCGATCGTCCTGGCAACGGCGCTGGGGACTTTCCTGGCGTTGCCATACCTGAGCTTCCGGCCGGTTCTTGGCGCGATCGATCTGCTGGGCATCTGCTCATATCTCATTCTTCGCGATCGGCACTTACTCCCTCTCCCCGGTACTCCGGGGAGAGGGCAGGGGAGAGGGGCTAGAAACGCGACTCGGCCAATATCGCAACTTGCAGAGCGGCGCTGCTCGCCCCTCTCCCCAACCCTCTCCCCGGAGTACCGGGGAGAGGGAGGTTCGCGCGCGATCTGGGTCGTGCCGATTTTGACCGCCATCACCATCAACCTCCACATCTTCGCCCTGTTCGTCCCAATGTTCGTCGGCGCGTTGACGCTCGGCGCCTGGATCGAACGCGACAAACTCAACTTCAAACGTTACGCCATTCTCCTCGCCGCCTGCATCCTCGCCTGCTGCTGCACCCCAATGCTTCGCGGAACGCTGGGCGCGATCGGTGAATACGCAACCGCAAATCCTGTGACGCGCACGAGCATGATCGTCGAGCTCGAACCAATGTATCGCGGGCTGATTCATCAGATCACCCTGGTCGTGGTGCTCGCAATCCTCGTTTTCGTCGTCGCGAAGCGCAGGTTGTGTCCCGGTGAGTGGCTCTGGCTCGGCGGAATGCTCCTGGTCTGGATCAAATGCGGCCGCGGCGCGCCGATCTTCGTCCCCATCTTCGCGTTCGCGATGAGCAGCGCAATCCCCCGCCTCTCCGACCACGTGCTGGGCAAGAAATGGGTGAACCTCGCCGTCGCCAGCCTTCTTCTGATCGGCACCATCCGCATCGGCTTCGCGCTCCCGAGCAACGATCGCATCGAAGCCTGGCTCAACCGCCGCGGCGACGACCTGCCGGGTTACCCAACCGCGGCTGCCGAGTTCGTCGAATCATCCGTTCATCGCTCGACTGGCAAGCTCATCAACGAATTCGATTGGGGCGGTTACCTCGCGTGGAAACTCCCCGGTTACCAGATCCTCCTCGACGGCCGGACGCAGCTTTACTCACCCGACTTCTGGCGGGCGACGTACCTGAGCGACGCACGCGAAACGCGTCAGTTCTTACGCACAATTCAGGCAGATGCAGCAATCCTTCCCGTCGGGCGAAGCCGATTTCGCGAGTCCCTTACTCAGCTCGGCTGGAAATCCGTCTATCACGATAAACGATCCGAGGTATTGCTCCCGCCGGAGACGGTGGCGAATAGTGGGGAGCAGCCGAACGAGAATCAATAGCACAGGCATCCGCGTCCGTTTGTCATGCTGAGGTACTCCGAAGCATCTAGCCGTCTCCCGCAAGTCGGCAAGATCCTTCGCGAGTACGCTCAGGATGACATTACTGCCGGCGCTCCCTTTCTTCGAGATTTCGCTTACTGACTTACCGTTTGACGCCTCAATCAAATCCGCGATATGCTGCTTACCCGCACAAATGGGTGAGCATTCCATTTCCGATTGACGACCCACAACTCACCCTTCACGCCAGCAATGGCGGGCGGCGCTTGTGAAGGAAACTCAGCCCTGCCGCGGCGCGAACTGCGCCGAACATCTCGAGATCAAGGACACTTTCGAGTTCCAAGGCCGCGCAATGATGAAGGGCGGCGCAGGGAACGACACGCTGCTTGGCACCCCAATGGCTGACACATTGGACGGCGGTCCCGGCAATGACTCACTCAACGGAATGGCCGGCAACGATCTGCTCCTCGCCTGAGACAACGAGAGAGACACCCTCAACGGCGGCGCCGGCTTCGACACCGCCAGCCGCGATCATGGGCTGCGGATTTTCGATGTGGTGAAGAACGTGGAGAACTTCATCTGACGGTGCCCTTGCTTGGCCGGATGTCCGGCATGCGGATATGAAGGACATTTTATGACCGACAGAGAAGAAACCGAACGATTGATCCAAAAACTGCTCCGGAAGCGCAAGGACAAGTTCGAGGCGCTGTCGTGGTTGAAGGAACGCGATACAAAATCCGTTCAATATCTGGCAGAGTATCCGCCCGAGGCGTCGATTAAGGTCATCAAGGAGATTTACCGGTCGGGAGCAAAGGAAGTGTGGGCGGTCCAATTCGATCGAAATCTTCAGTATGAATCGATCAACACATTGATCATCACATTACCAGAAGATCCGACCAAACGAGGGACTGTGTTTCGGTGGGCGCATAATCAGGCCGAACAGGAGGGCTTTGATCCCGATGTGGACTATGGTCAAAGCCACCTGTACGTCTAGTTTGATTGAACCTTGCGCCTCATGCCGCGGCTCCGTTACAAACTCTCCGCGTACTGCGCGATGAAGTTGGGCACGGGATAATGCCGCATCAGGAACTCGCGGAGCTGTTCGCGCTCGGCGATCAGGAAGTAGACCGGCTCGTCGATCTTTTTCGACGTGAAATTGACCGCCCGCACGAGGTTCTCGGGACTGGTTGCAATTCCTAGATCGCCACCGTCGCGATTCGTCGGAAGGGCGTGGAATTGCCACGCCTGGCGGCGATTCAGCAGACGCAGGCAATCGGTGTCGATCTTAATATCGTTCAGATCCACCACCCCGGTCGTGCGGAGGTATTGCTCGACCCACGCGTCCTCGATGGCGTGCGGATCGACGCCGAAAAGCCGCTCGGCCAAGTCACCGAAGGGGCGGTGAGAGGTCTTCTGGGCCTCGAGGATCTGCTGCACCTGCTGCGCGGTGAGCACGCCCTGCTCGACAAGCAACTGTCCCATTGGAATACCTGGCAAAGCTTCTCCTTGTTCGCACCTCCTTTGATATCGGTTGGATCAACCTGTGGCTTGGGCAGGAAACATCGTGTTCGGGGCCGTTCTTATCGGACGTTTTATTCGGCCGGTGGCCGGGAAATTGTTGAGAAACTCCGGGCCCGCCCCTTTGAGCCACGCGAAGTTGCCCTCCATCTTCGTGGGCGCCACAATCCGCGCCATGTTGCCGGCGACGAGCGCGAGGATCAGCAAAATCACGAACAGCAGCAGCCCAAGCGCGACATACATCCCGTCATTCTCGATGGCGCTGATGGCAATCCCGCCAATCAACGCGGCGATGCATCCCAGCCCCACGATCCATGTAAATGCGATTTTCGTATTACGGCTACTTCGGTGCTCCTGGCACAGCGACGCTTCGACGACCGCCTTCTGCCGCACGCAGAGTGCGACGATCACGTAGATCAAAAGTCCGGGGAACAGGATCAGCAGCGCCAGCGCCGGGTGATGCCAATAAAGGGTCTTGCGCCACCGCCAACCATCCACGATCTCCTGGTTGCACTTGACACAGCGCAGGGGAAGCGAGACGAGCTTGGGCACGATGAGCCGATCCTGGTCGCGCCAGATCGGCTGCTGCCCGTCGGCCGGCTGGTACATCGCCGGCGTGGCGTACTGGATCACCTGCGGGGGCAGGGCCGGCGGTTGTAGGTTCGGCTCGGTCATGGAGACCCCGTCCTAATTGTCTACACTATGATGCGGCCGAATTTCTTTTCAGACGAGCTTCGCATCCAGCTCCATTGGAACCGCCGACAGGGCTCCGGAGACCGGACAGCCGGTCTTGGTGGCGTTGGCGATTTCCTTGAACTTGTTCGCATCCGCGCCGGGCACGCTGGCTTCGCAGGTCAGCTTGATCTTGGTGATCTTGAACCCCTCGCCGACCTTGTCGATGGTCACCGCCGCGGTCGTCGTGACCTTTTGTGGATTCAGCCCGTTCTTCCCCAGTCCCGCCGCCAGGGCCATGGAGAAGCACGCCGCGTGGGCGGCGCCGATCAGCTCTTCGGGGTTCGTCCCCGGCGCGCTTTCGAAGCGCGTGCCGAACGAATAGTTCCCCTGCAAGGCGCCGGAACTTCCCTTGAACGTTCCGTTGCCGCCCTTCAGATCCCCATTCCACGTCGCCGATGCAGATCGCGTTGGCATATGAATCTCCTTCGCTTGGGTTTAACCGGGTTTTTCCAAAGCCCACCCGCGGTGGGTTCGCTTTTTCACGAGCCCGCCATGGTGCCGCGCGACGGTCGCGATGGCAACTGCAGCATTTGTGAGCGGCACGACTTGTAGAAAAGCGTGGGTTCGTTTTTCATTTTTGAGTTCGACCAAAAACGGTGCGGCAGGAGGCATGCGGATGCATCCGGATGCATCTACCCAACGCCAGCGGTGCTCGAATGGTGCGCCATGGTGCGCGCGGCGGCGTTCCAGCGGGTTCTATGTTCTGTGACTTTGGAGAATTCGAGTCAGCGCTCGGTGGGTTCGCTTTTGCAAAGGATGCTTCTCGCACGCTTGCTCCTGAATCTGCACGGGCCAGAGGCCCGTGTCACGGTGAAGCTTCTCATTCGCTCGCTGCTGCATCGACCACGTCCTTCTATATCTACCGGGCGCGCTGCGCGCCAGGTTTACCAATGGCGCAACTACTTTCGCGCAAACCTCATTAGCGGCTCAAAATCGACGAAAAAAATCTTTCGCGGAGGGTGTTTTCCGATATCGGCGCGCTCTACAGCAATACCCCAGGATCTTCTCGCGGTGCGACATTTTCAGAGCCACGAACACACGAAGTAACGAAGATCCACGAAGGGAATTCTGTAATTCGCTCTTCGTGCTTACTTCGTTCTTCCCTTCGTGACTCTGCCGAATTTGGCTGCGGCTCAGCCGCGCTGCGCGAAACGGACCGTTCATTCTGATCATTCAACAGCACAAGCGGGATGTGCTATCATCGCCCCCGGGGCAACTGCGAGGGATGTTCATGGTAAGTCGAGGTCGAGTAACGAAATGCATCTTGGCATTGATTACGGTGGGGATGACTGCGTGCGCCTGGGCGGCGACGCCGCCGCATGCAACACCGGAGATGGTTGACGAGGCGATCAAAAAGGGCGCGGATTACCTCTTCAGCAAACAGAAAAACGGCAACTGGGAATTCGCCGAAAAGCGCGATCCCACCACCAAGCCGTACGACTACAACACCGGCGGGCAATGGGGAGGGAAGACGGCGCTGGTCACTTACGCGCTTCTCGCCGCCGACGTCAGCGCGCAGGATCCGCGCATGGTGCAGGCGGTCAACTGGCTGCGGCATGCCGAGCTTGTCGGCACGTACGCCGTCGCCATGCGCGCGCAGGTCTGGAACAATCTCCCGAGCACGCCTGAGAACAAAGCGTCCATGCAGCGCGATTCCAGGCTCCTGCTGGATCTGTGCAAAACCGAAGGCGAGGCCAAAGGTTTCTACACCTACCTGATTTCGCCCGACACCAAGACGTACGATCACAGCGCCAGCCAGTACGGCGTGCTGGGATGCTGGGCGGCCGCGGATTACCTGGAGAGCTTTCCGCCAAACTATTGGCCAATCGTCGATCGCGCCTGGCGAGCCGATCAGCATGAGAATGGCGCGTGGTCGTATCGCAAGCAGCCGGAAGATCGATATCCCGACAATCTACCCATGACGTGCGCGGGTGTAGCAACGCTGTTCGTCACGCAGGATTTCCTCGCGCGCGGCAAGCCGGCCGAAACCAGCGGAAATCCGCAGGACGCGAACATCAACAAGGGTTTTGAGTACGTCCGCTCGCATTTCAACGACGCCTTCACCATCGATCACGATAAATCGCGCGATCCCTTTTACACGCTTTATGGCGTCGAGCGCATCGGGCTGGCCAGTGGATTCAAATACTTCGACACCAACAACTGGTACCAGGCGGGCGCGGATTTTCTGCTCACGAAGCAAAACTCGTACGGCGGGTTCTCCGGCGGCGGGTATGACAATACCATCTCCACGTGTTATGCGCTGCTGTTTCTCTCCCGCGGGCGCGCCCCGGTGACGATGAACAAGCTGCAATACGAGCTGGACAAAAAGGAAGGCAACTGGAACCAGCGGCCACGCGATCTGGCGAATCTCACCCGGTACATCAGCAAGCAGACCGAACGGGCCCTCAATTGGCAGATCGTGAACCTTAAGGCGCCGGTCGAAGAGCTGCACGATGCTCCGATCCTTTACATCAGCGGCAACCAGGATCTGGATTTCAGCGATGAGCAGAAGGCCAAGCTGCGCCAGTATGTCGAGCAAGGCGGAGTGATCCTGGCGCAGGCGGACGGGGCATCGCTGAAGTTTGCAAAGACGGCGCGCACGCTGGGCTCGGATCTATTTCCGCAGTACGAGTTTCGCACGCTCAGCAAAGATCACGTCATCTTCACCAATGAGCAGTTTCCGATCGCGAAGTTCAAACGAAAGCCCAATGTGCTGGGGATCTCCAACGGCGCCCGTGAGCTGATGATCCTGCTGCCCGACGACCCGGGCCGGTGGTGGCAGCCGATGGATACGCGCGGCCACTCGGATGATTTTCAGCTCGGCGCGGACATCTTCCTTTACGCCATCGACAAACAGAATCTGCTCAAAAAAGGCCAGACGTATCTGGTCACGCCAGACCCGAAAGTGAAGGCCACGCGCACCATCGACGTCGCGCGCTTGCAATACGACGGCAACTGGGATCCCGAGCCCGGCGGCTGGAAACGGCTGGCCGCGATCATGCACAACACGAACAAGGTAGAGCTCACAACGGAGAACGTAAAGCTCGAGGAGGGCGCGCTGAAGGGGAAGAAAATCGCCCACATGACCGGCACGACGAAGTTCAAGTTTGAGGACGCGCAGCGCAAGGAGATCAAGGATTTCGTCACCAACGGCGGCACGCTGATCATCGATGCGGCGGGAGGGAACGGGGCATTCGCCGAGAGCGTGGAGAGCGAGATGGACGCGATTTTCGGTGCGGATGCGAAGGGCCTGTCCGAAGCGCTCCCGCAGGACAGCCCGCTGTACAAGCAGGACGGCAAGCCGATCGAGATCGCGTGGCGGACATACGCGAAGGCGCAATTGGGCTCGCTCAAGGGCGGGCGGCTCAAGGCGATGAAGATCAAGGACCGGCTGGCGGTGATTTACAGCCCGGAGGATCTAAGCGTCGGGCTGGTGGGGCAGCCGGTTGATGGGATCGTCGGGTACGAACCAAAGACCGCGTCGGCGCTGATGGCGAACGCGCTAATGATCGCGTCGAAAAAGTAGCACGGGTTTTCAACCCGTGCCGTTGTGCGCGAGCGGCGCCGCTGGGCACGGGTTGAAAGCCCGTGCTACACGAAATCACCGCTTCAACAAAACTTTCCGCTCGTAGTCTTTTACGTCATCCAACCATCTCTCCCCCACCGGCACATCCTGCGACTGGCAATACCAATCCCACACCGCCCCGAACGGCAGCGTCTTCAGTTCTTCCATCAGCGCGAGTCGCGAGGTGAAATCGCCGGAATTCTCCAGCTCGCGCAGCTTCTTCGTCGGCTCCAGCAGCGCGATCAGCAGCGCCTTGATCATGCAGCGCGTCCCAATCACCCACGCGGCCACGCGGTTGATGCTGGCGTCGAAATAATCCAGGCCGATGTGCACGCGCTTGAGGTAATCGCCGCGGACGATTTCTTCGGCGATGGCGCGCAGATCATCCGATAGCACCACGACATGATCGCTGTCCCAGCGCACCCCGCGGCTCACGTGCAGCAGGATCTGGTCGAGGTGACACAGCACGGCGGAGATCTTGTCGGCCATGCTTTCGGTCGGGTGATAGTGGCCGGCGTCGAGGCACAGAAGCTTTTTGTTGCGGATCGCGTAGCCCAGGTAAAACTCGTGCGAGCCGACGACATAGCTTTCCGAGCCGATGCCGAAGAGCTTGCCCTCCACTGCATCGAGATGCAGCTTTGGATCAATCTTCTCGGCGAAGATCTCATCCAGTGACTTCTCCAGCAGCTCGCGCGGCGTCTTTCGATCCGCGGGCGTGTCTTTGTAGCCGTCAGGGATCCAGACGTTCGTCACGCAGGCCGAGCCAAGCTCCTTGCCGAATTTCGCGCCGATCTTGCGGCAGACTTTGCCGTGGTTGACCCAGAACTTGCGGATACTCGGGTCGCGGCTGGTGAGGGTGAATCCGTCGGCGGCCTTGGGGTGCGAGAAGAACGAGGGGTTGAAATCCATGCCGATCTTTTTCGACTTCGCCCAGTCGATCCAGCCGGAGAACAGATCCGCCGTGAGCGCATCACGATCGGCAACCTTGCGCTTGTGCTCGGCGTAGAGTGCATGCAAATTGAGCCGGTGTTTGCCAGGGATGAGCGACAGCGCGCGATCCAAATCCGCGCGCAGCTCGTCGGCGTTGCGCGCTTTGCCGGGATAATTCCCTGTCGCCTGGATGCCGCCGCCGCTCAAGCCTTCGCTCGACTCGAATCCACCGACGTCGTCGCCTTGCCAGCAGTGCAGGGAGATAGAGATCTTCTTCAGCGTCGCGATGGCGCCGGCGACGTCGACGCCCAGTTCGGAATATCGCTCGCTTGCCAGGTCGAATGCCTTCTGGAGGTTTTGATCCTTGCCCATGGAGGCTAATATTCTGCTGAAAGGAGCGCAATGCTCAAGCCCGTTTATCTTTCCGGAGCCGCACGCACGCCGATCGGCACGTTTGGCGGATCGCTGGCGAACGTCAGCGCACCGCAGCTCGGCTCGATCGCGGTCAAAGCGGCGTTGACAAAGGCCGGCGTTGATCCGACACGCGTGGACGAACTGATCTTCGGAAATGTGATCAGCGCGGGGCTGGGGCAGAACGTCGCGCGGCAGGTTTCCATCGGCGCAGGCCTCGCCCCAGGCATCGGCGCGACCACCGTTAACAAGGTTTGCGGCTCGGGATTGAAGGCAGTGATGCTCGCCGCCCAGGCGATCCAATGTGGCGATGCGTCGATCGTGGTCGCGGGTGGCACCGAGAGCATGTCGCGGGCGCCGTATCTGCTGGACAAGGCCCGCACCGGCTATCGCATGGGCGACGGCGTGCTGATCGATTCGATGATCCGGGATGGCCTGTGGGACGTCTACAACAACGTGCACATGGGCACCTGCGGCGACGCGTGCGCGAAAAAGTACCAGTTCACCCGCCAACAGCAAGATGATTTCGCCATCGCCAGCTTCCAGCGCAGTTTAGCCGCGACGCAAAGCGGAGCGTTCGCCGACGAGATCGTCCCAGTCGACCAGGTGAAAGAAGACGAAAACCCCCGTAAATTCAAGGAAGAAAAGCTTCGCCAGCTTCGCCCCGCGTTCGGCCCGGACGGCACCATCACCGCCGGCAACGCCTCCAGCATCAACGACGGCGCGGCGGCCATCGTCGTCGCATCCGAGCGCACCACCCCCAAACCACAGGCCCGCATTCTCGGGTACTCCACCGCCTCGCAGGAACCCGAATGGTTCACCACCGCCCCCATCGGCGCGATGCGGAAGCTGATGGATCAACTCTCCCTCAAAGTGTCCGACGTGGATTTGTTCGAGATCAACGAAGCCTTCGCGGTCGTCCCCATGGCCGCAATGAAGGATTTGTCCATCCCGCACGAGAAGGTAAATGTGAACGGCGGCGCCGTCGCCCTCGGCCACCCCATCGGCGCCAGCGGCGCCCGCACACTCGTCACATTGCTTTACGCAATGCAACATCGCAGCGCGAAAATCGGCATCGTGAGCTTGTGCATCGGTGGTGGCGAAGCCGTCGCCATGGCCGTCGAGCGCGCCTGATCGCGGCTGTGCCACTTCAGACTTCGACGAGCTCAGTCGAGTCGTGGCACTGGCTTTATCCCTTAATCCCGCTCATCTTCACCCCCTGAATAAACGTCCTCTGCGTAAAGAAAAACAGCACGATAATCGGCAGCGTCATCAGCGCCGCCATCGCCATCATCTGGCCCCATTCGCCGCCATACTGTCCTTGAAACATCCCCAGCCCGATCGCCAGCGTGTACTTGTTCTGATTCATCAGATAAATCAGCGGCCCGCGGAAATCGTTCCATGTATAGATGAACGTGAACAGCGCCACCACGGCCAGCGCCGGCCGCGACAGCGGAAGCATGATCTGCCACCAGATGCTTAGATCGCTGCACCCATCGAGGCGCGCGGCTTCGATCAGGTCCTTCGGCACCGTGCGATAAAACTGCCGCAGCAGGAAGATGAAGAAGGCATTGCCAAAAAACGGCGGAACCACCAGCGGAAGGATCGTGTTGATCCAGTGCAGATGCTTGAACGTCAAAAACAGCGGAATCATCGTCACCCACTGCGGCAGCATCATCGTGCTGAGCATGAACCAGAACAGCGCCTCCCGCCCGCGCCATTCGACACACGCCAGCCCGTACGCCACCAACGAGCAACTGATCAGCGTGCCGATCACGGAGATGCCGCTGATGACCAGCGTGTTGGTGAGATAGCGCGCGAACGGGAAGAAGTCGAAGGCTTCGGTGTAGTTGGCAACGTGGAAATAGACGCGATCGTGGAGTTCGGATTCATCGACGTGAAGGATCTGGTCTTTTTCCAGGCCCTCCTGGACCTGAACAGCGAGCTTCCCTTGATCCAGCGCAAGTGGTTTGACGCGCAGGTCTGCCCCGTTGCGCGTGATGTAGCTGGCCCGGGGAACGAATTCGATGCGGTCGCTTTGTAGACGATCGGAGGTTTTGAATGAAGTGCTGAGAATCCACAGGAACGGTGCGCAGAACAGCACCGAGAGTCCCATCAGGACCACTTGAGCAAGCACAATCTTCCAGCCGCGTAGTTTCACTTGTAGCACGGGTTTTCAACCCGTGCCTCCGTGCGCACTCCGCCGACGATGAGCGAAGCGAATAATGCCGGGTGGAAAACCCGTGCTACAGTTCACTGATAATGCACAAACTTTCTCGTCAATTTCACCAAGCTCATCGTCAGGCCCAGAATGATCACGAACATCACCACCGCCATCGCTGATGCGTATCCCAGGCGGTATTCAGTAAACGCGGTCTCGAAAAGGTTGACGGAATAGAACAGCGTCGCGTCGTTCGGCCCGGCGTGGGTCATGACGTACGCCTGCTCGAAATACTGCATGGCGCCGATCACGCCGGTAATTCCGGTGAACAAGAGCGTCGGCGAGATCATTGGCAGCGTGATGTGCCAGAGGCGATGCAGGGCGCTCGCCCCATCCAGCTCTGCGGATTCGTACAACTCCTGCGGCACGTCCTGCAGCGCCGCCAGGTACAAGACCATCCCGCCGCCACATCCCCAGATGCTCATCAGCACCAATCCCGGCTTGGCCCACAATTCGTCGGTCAACCATCTTGGAATGAACCGCTCGGGCACTCCGAGCGATCGCAGCCCCTCATTCAACAGACCATGATCCGGACTGAGCACCTGGAACCACAAGACACACGTCGCGATCAACGGAACGATGCTCGGCAGGAAAAACATCGTTCGATAAAACGCCAGGCCACGCACCTTCAAATTCAACAACAGCGCCAGCCCAAGCCCCGCCAGCATCCCCAACGGCACGGCGAACAGGACGAAGTAAAAGGTGTTCCAGACCGAAAGCCAGAATCGGCCATCGGTGAACAGCTCGCGAAAATTGCCCAGCCCGATCCACTTTGGGGGATCGAAGATCGGGTAATCGGTGAGGCTGAAGTAGAGCGAGGAGAGAACCGGGAAAAGCGTGAACGCCGCCAGGCCAATAATCAACGGCAGCGAGAATGCGACGCCAATACGAAACCGGGAGCGCGCAATGCGGCTCATGCGCCGCCTCCCGCGGGAGGGCGAGGCTCCTGCCGAGCCGCGTTTGCAGAAGCCGGCTCGGCAGGAGCCTCGCCCTCCTCGCGCGCTGTCCGTCGCTCCAATCTGCCCACCACATGTTCCAACCGCGCTTGCGCCTGCTCGGTCACGCGATCGAGAATCTCCTTCGCCCGATTCGGATCACGGGGGCCATACAGCTCCTCCTGCAGCGCCCGATCCAGCAGGTTCATCAGATATCCCTGCACCGGCATCAGCGTGCGCGCATGCTTGGCGTTTTTGAGGATCTCGTAATACACGCCGAGCTTCGGATCGTTCTTGATGGTGTCGTAGTACGGGCTGTTCTTGAACGCGGGGAATTGCGTCATCGTCGTGCCCATCGCGAGCGTCGCTTCGGGGCTGGCGCACATCCAGCGGATGAACTCGAACGCTTCATCACTCACTTTCGAGCCGCGCGGGATCGCCAGCGACCATCCGCCGACCCAGCCGCTCTTTTCCTCTCCGCCCGGCGGAGGCGGGAGAAAACCGACACCAAAATCCATCGTCGGCGCGTACTTTTTCATTTGATCCATCTGGATCACGTGCATCAACGCCATCCCCTCAGCCCCGACATAAAACGGATGATTCGCCAGCGCCCCCGCGTTCTCCTTCAGAGATGTCATCCGTCGCACGTCATACTCGCGCGCATACGTATCGAGCCAGTTCATCGCCGCGACGATGTGCGGATCGTTCGCGGTGACTTTGCCGATCAGCGCGCCATCCTTCGGCTCCCGGTAAAAGTCTCCGCCGAACAGGTAGCCGAAGGTAAACATGCAGTTGTTGAACTCATATTCCCACGGGACAAAGCCGATGCGGACGATGTGACCCGTGCTGTCGAGCTTCGTGAGCTTACGCGCATACTCCGACAGCTGGTCTAACGTCTGTGGCGGATGCTCGGGATCAAGACCGACTTCACGAAACGCCGTCTTGTTCCAGACCAGCGCGAAATTCGGATCCGCCCCCCACGGCAGCGCATACGTGCGGCCGCCGAAGTTGCTCTCCTTCCATCGCGGGAGCCAGAAATCGTTCGGGCCGAGATTCGCCCGCTTCACCTGCTCCGTGATGTCCGCCAGCGCCCCCCGCGCCGCCCACTCGGCCAACTGCTGGCCATCCACAAACGTCACATCCGGCCCAACCCCGCCGGCGATGGCCAAAAAGAGTTTTTGACTGCTGGTGAGGTTGTTCGATGCGAAGGAAAGCTCGACGTGAATCCCCGGATGCGTTCTCTCGAATTCGCCGACGATCTGCTTGAGCTGCTTGCCGAGATCCGCGCCCCAGGGGTACCAGAGGGTGATGGTCCTGATGGTCGATGGCGCCTGGCGCTCACAACTGTTCAACAGACAGCAGAGCGCCAGCAGCACCGTCATCCTGAGCGGTACTCCGCGAAGGATCTCGGGACCAAGGGAACGCCTCCTTCGGTCCCGAGATCCTTCGCGAGTACGCTCAGGATGACGTAACTGCTCCATATTGATGGCGTCTACACAATCGGAAACTGCACTTGCCCCTCTCGCCGCGGCCTTTTGCCCCAGACACACCAGCTCGGCCTGCCCTTGCTCTGACCTTCGGTCTGAATGTTATCCGGCGCTTTGTATCCGACGCGCACGAGTCGTCGCGCGCGATCCGTCGTGTTGATATGCGACCCATGGATCGTGTGGATGTTGAACAGCACCACATCGCCGCGTTTTGCCGGCACGGCAACCGTGTCTTCCAACCTGAACCTGTCCGTGGGCAGATGCGGCGTACAGCCGTTGCCGTTTTCGTCCACCGTCACGTGCTGCAGCGCTCCCTGCTTGTGCGAACCGGCGAGAAACCGAATCTCCCCATTCTCGTGCCGCGTATCGTCCAGGTGCACCAGGACATCGACGTACCGATCGTCCGAATGCTTGTAAAACGCCCAATCCTGGTGCATCGGAAACGGATGCCCTGTCTCCGGCGGCTTCACGTGCAGCGTGCTGTGATGCAGCTCGACCACCGGCCCGATCAGATCGGCCATCGCCCCGCAAAGCGAAGGCTTGGTCACCGCCCGCGCCCACGCGGCCGAGTAATACTGAAGATCGTGCAGCGAGATGAGCTGGCTCTTCTTTTCCGTGTCGGCGTTCATATATTTCTTGCGCCACGGGCCAGTCCATCCCTGATCCTTAATCGCCCAGGTTTGGATCATCCAATCCAGATCGTCCGACATCACGTCGATCTCATCGCGCGTGAAAACCTGCGGGAGGTGCAGGTAGCCTTGGTCGTGGTAGAAGTCGATTTGATCGGGTGTCAGGACATTTGCTGATACAGTCGCAAGCATTTTGTAGCACGGGTTTTCAACCCGTGCCTCCGTGCGCACTCCGCCCACGATGAGCGAAGCGAATAATGCCGGGTTGAAAACCCGTGCTACAATTATTGTAACTTCCCCTCATCAGCTTTGTTGAAGGAATTCGACGCTCAGCGGCGCGGTCACGTTCTTGCCACTGATCGAGGTGATGGTCACGCCATTGCTCGTGGGCTCAATCGATTTCACTTCATCGAATCCATCCGGAACCGCCGCGACCGCCATGATGTAATTCACCGTCGTGGGCTTCTTCGGGTCGAGCGTCACGGTCGTCGGATAGCCCATCCGCGAGATCGGATTCTCCGCGGCCGATTCAGCCAGGCCGGGATGAAAATAGCACGTCACTTCTTCCAGTCCCATCACATTCACATGCCGCCCACTCCACGGCGCATAATGCCGCCCGCCATTGGAGATCCAGAAAACCGTGTTGCGCAGCACGCGGGGATCTTTGAGCGCAAACCAGACGAATCGCTCTTTCGGAAATGTGACCGCCGTCCACGCGAACGGCCGATCGACGTCGGCGACGATCATCGCGACGTCTTCAAATCCGCGGCGCGCTGGATAACGAGACAGGTCCGTCGTCTCACCCGTGATCAGCGGCACACTCTTGAGCGACTCGAACACCGCGGCCGGTTTGAGGATCGAGTAGCCGCCCTGCGCCGGGTTTTCGGTCGGCTCATAGAACGTCTGCCCATAAACGAAGGGGCTTGTTGAGATGATTCCGCTGCCGGGAGAATCAGGAAATCTGATCATCGCGTGATGCCCCAGCGGTATCTCGCCGGACATGCCCGAGATCGTGTGCCGGCAATAGAGGGCGTGATGCCCTTTCACGAGACAGATGCGCTTGTCCACGCGTCCGCGGCGCACTTTGGTGTTCAGGCTGAGGTGCAGCCAGGTGGACTCCGCCCCCGCATCAATCGACTCGAACTTCCATTTCGAGTTGGCGACCTCGCCATGCACCGGATGCTTCTCGCCACGATAGGCCGTGTCATTCCCCCCGAACGGCATGCAGAAAAAATCGCCCCGCAGCGCGCGAATGACCGGCGGAGCGCTGCGCGGCAGCTTTTGCTTCGCCCACGGCGCGACCGAATACGGCGCGATCTTCCGCGAGCCCACTTTGAACGTCACCGGACCCAGATGGCCTCCGGTTTCAGTGACATACGCTTCGATTTCTTTCGTCGCGATTCGCCACGACGGCTGACCCATCACGGTTTTCTTTTTCGCTTTCGCCATGCGATTGATCCATCATGCTCCGCGCTTCAGCGCTGGTAATCGCCGCATTCTACAAGCCACAATGTCCGACAAGAAAGTTTTCGCCATCTTTCCTCCGTCTCCCGGTACGCGGGCCGACGCCCCGACTTTTTTGAACGAAGCACACGCTGGCTTTTTCTCCCTCTCCCTGTACGCAGGGAGAGGGAGGTCGGCTTTTGCAAAAGTGTTGGGGGATCAGATGCGAGAGAGGAAAGGGCCGGCTTTTGTTTCTTTTCAGCCGGAGTACCGCAACGGGTAGAAAGCTAAACTTAGATGAAGCTCTCAATGCTCAGCACCGAATCCTTTACGGCGCCGTTGTCGCGCTTAGCCGTGTCGAAGCCTGAGCCGCCGTCGAGCGAGTCTTTCAGGCCGTCCTTGCTGTAGAACCGATCGTCGCCGCTGGCGCCGGAGAGCGAATCGGCGCCGCCGCGGCCGTCGATGTCGTCGTTGCCGGCGCCGCCGAGGATCGTGTCGTTGCCGTTGCCGCCGGTGAGCTTGTCGTTGCCATCGCCGCCGTCGATTTTGACCGCGGGCATGCTCGTGTCGATCGTTACGAGATCGCTCCCGCCCAAGCCATCGACTTCGATGCTCTTGATCTGGCTGCGGCCAAAGGTCTTGGTCATGCCGTTGGCGGTCACGCTGATACTCGTTTTGCTCGCCGACAACGTGATCTTGTCGCCGCGAGACGAGCCTTCGACGATCAACTTGCCATTGCTGACCCGCGCGAACGCTCCGCCGATCAGATCTGTCGCAAACCAGTCGACCTTGTCGCCGCTGCGCTTCACAGTCGAGACAACGATGTCGTCATTTGGCTTCAGGACGACGTTGGCATCACCGCTCACATCCGGATGCACGTCGATCACACCATCGCCGCCGCCGAAATACACGTCGGCCTGGCCGTTTGGGGTAAAGCGAGCGATCCGAATGTCGCCATTGCTCAAGGTCTTCCACGCGATGATCCGCTGGAGGCTGTCGAAGGTGAAATTGCTATACCCCGCGGCGGCCAGCCCCTTGTTGCCGAAGCTGGAGTCGGCAGCGCCCGACGCGGTGCGGCGTTTGAGCCCGCCGCCGGAGCGATAGAGGAATTTCCCGTCCGCCTGCGCGGCCACCAGGTCGAAGGTGCCAAAGAGCACGCCATCGCCATCGAACGTCTTGTCGAGCTTGCCATCGGCGCCGATCTTTTCGATGAGATCGACGTGCTGGTTGTTCGCATCGCGGCCAGCGCCTGTGATAAAGACCGCGTCGCTCGTGCCGATCGGCCGAATGGTTCCCATCGCCTCGATCTCGCTGTCGTCATCTTCGGGAATTAGAAAATCCAGCGCCGATCCGTCCGGCTTGACCAGCACGCCCAGACGCTCGTCGAGCGTGAACTGGTCGTAAGTAATGGAAATGTAATCGCGCGGCAAAAGGTCAACCCGCGATCCGCCGGCTTCGTCGTCGGTGATTCCCCATGCGGTGTGGTTTTGGCCGTAATTCAGATCGGGCACGCCAGCCGCGCTGACGCGCCGCAGGATTGTTGCGATGTTGTCCAGGTCGCCCAGGTCCGCATCCGGTCCGTAGCCGACGTAGGTGCCGTCACTGCGCACCAGCAACTTCGGCGTGTGCTGGTATGCGGATGTCTGGCCTGGAAATTCGACCCGTCCGTCGCCGCCGAAGCTGGTATCGATGGTGCTGTTCGTATTGTATCGATTGAACACGTAATCAAACTGGCTGTTGCCGACAAGAACGAGCTTGCCATCGAGGCCAACCGCCGCGTCGGTGATCTGGCGCGTCAGAATTGGCCCGCTGAGCTTGATCTTCGAGACGCCGCTGGTGGGAACGATCTGGATGAAATCGGGCGGTCCGAGGTTGACGGCGTTGCTGCGGTCATTGTAAGCAACAACGGCACTTCCGTCGGCCTTGGTTTCAATGTTCACAAACTCCTGCTGCCCATTGCTGAACTGCGAAGGAAGTTGGCCCGAATGAGGCAGGACATCGATACCGGAAAAGCCGAAATTCGGGTCCGGCGTGCCGGTGGCGAGGAGCCGCAGTTCCCAGAGATCGGAGTTGAAGTAGAAGACCCGATAGCCGCCGCCGGGCCCCGGTTTCACGACGACCGGCTCGGTCGCATCGGCCCCAAGCGCAAACTTTCCGTCGCCGCTGAAGGCGGCGTCCGGAGCACCGATATCCGTCAATCGCGCCACAACGACCGCAGTCGGATGGTTTTGGGCATCGGCCACGTCCGAATGCCCCGCCAGAACGTACTTGCCATTGTCGAGTAAGAGCGAGGTCACTTCCTCATTCCCGCCAAAATCGACCGCGGCGATCCCGTTGCCGTCGAAGGTCTTGTCGAGCTGGCCGGTAGACGTCAGGCGCACGACCGCCATGTTGCTCTGAGCGCCGGCGCGGGTGAGATAGCCCGCCATGACGACGCGACCGTCGCCGAGCACGGTGACGACATTGGCAGCGTCATCGCCCGAATCTGCATCCACTGTCTGCAAACCATCGACACTGAAACCGGTGTCGAGGCTTCCATCGGCCTTGTATCGGGCGACTGCGAAACGAGATGTCCCTGGGGCATCCTCGCTGAAGCCTGCGGCGACGATCCGCCCGTCGGCGCCGATTGCAATGTCGTTCACCTGCGCGATTTTCTGCGCAAAACTCGTGATGAGCTTTCCATCGCTGCTGAAACTGGCGTCGAGTTTGCCGGCGGTGGTCAGTCGCGCCAGCGCGAAGGAGGTTTTGCTTCCATCGCTGTTAGTGGCCGATCCAGCAATCACCGCGCGCCCGCTGGCGTCGAGCGTAATCGCCGCGCCAAAT
>JADMIO011485889.1_pt1 | contig 31296 bp, 32 predicted proteins | sample 8958161 | NCBI WGS metagenome assembly JADMIO01 (sample SAMN16585339, study PRJNA669376) | soil metagenome | isolation source: Crop rotation soil | place: USA: Cullars Rotation, Alabama | collected 2011 | reverse complement strand
CGCGACAACTTGTCCACGTGGAATTCTAAGCTTAGGATCCCAATGTGCTGGAAAGTCTACGACGTCTGGAAGATCCGCGACGCGGTGTTCGCGTTCGAGCAGCACGTCGAGGACACCGACGTCGACGGGCTCGACCTGCTCCCCACGACGACGCACCTGTGGCTCGAGGACGCCGACGGACCCACGAGCTATCTGCGGGTCTACGTCGCCGACGGCGTGCGTCACATCGGCCGCGTGTGCACCCGCAAGGACCAGCGCGGTCAGGGACTGTCCGGGCAGCTCATGAGCGAGACCACGCGCCTCTGGGGCGACGAGGTGCTCGTGCTCAACGCCCAGGCCTACCTCGAGCGCTGGTACGAGTCGTTCGGCTACGTCCGCTCCGGCGACACCTACGACGAGGCCGGCATCGACCACGTCCCGATGACGCGGGAGCCGGTCGCCTAGCCCGCGTCCGACACCGCGTTGATCGCCTCGGCCACGTCGCCCTTGACCTGCGTCGCGTAGCCGTCGACGGCGTCGATCGCGGCCTGGAACTTCTCGGAGTAGGAGAACGAGAAGCTCTGGAACCTGTCGAGCATGTCCGCGAGCGTCGTCGCCTGGTCGATGACGTACTGCAGAGCCGCCGTGACCTGCGCCGCGAGGTCGTCCTGGCCCTTCGGCACCCGCGCCCTGGCGAACTCGTCACGGGCCGCTACGAACGCGGGGATGAGGCTGTCCCGGACGGGCCCGCTGCTGGTGATCAGGCCGGAGACGTAGTCGGTCGCCCGCAGCCCGAGCGCCTTGCGGGCGGCGGCGATGAAGTCCAGGGCGATGTCGGCCCGGCGCAGCACCGAGCTCAGCCGTCGGTACGGCGGCAGCAACGTGTCGCGCGTCCGGAGCGCCTGCCCGTACGCCTGCGAGTGCTCCATCCCGTACGACGACGCCGAGGCCAGCGTCGGCGGCTTGGCGACGGACCGGTCCAGCAGGACGCGGAGTCGGCCCGGGTCGCTCGCCTTCGAGGCGTTGATGGTCTTGACGACCCTCGCCCGGAACGCCGACACGTCGTCGAGGTAGGCGTTGCCGACCGCCTCGGCCTCCGACACCTGCGACGACTGTCGCTGGTCCTGCACGACGACCAGCGCGCCGATCACGGCGGCGAGGACCACGGTCACGACGACGGGCAGGAAGATCGCGAGCCGGCGACCGCGTACGTTCACGGCACTACGGTCCCAGCGCCACCGGGTCCGGTCAACGACGGGGTCAGGCGTCGACGTGCGGCCGGACCCCGTGGAGCCTGAGCCCGTACGTCAGCGCGTCGACGAGCGCCTCCCACGAGGCCTCGATGATGTTGGCCCCGACGCCGACCGTGACCCACACGTCCTTGCCGTCGGAGGTCTCGATCAGCACCCGGGTGATGGCGTCCGTGCCGTGCCCCTGGTCGAGGATGCGCACCCGGAAGTCCGTGAGGTGGAAGCGCGCGACGTCGGGGTAGACCTGCTCGATCGCCTGCCGCAGCGCGTGGTCGAGCGCGTTGACCGGTCCGTTGCCCTCGCCGATCACCGCGAGGCGTACTCCCCCGGCCCGCAGCTTGACGGTCGCCTCGGCGACGGCTGCCGTTCCGTCGGGCAGAGCGGCACGCGCCGACTCGGCGATGACCCGCCAGGACTCGACGTCGAAGTACGACAGCCGCACACCGTCCATCTCCTCGGCGAGCAGGAGCTCGAACGACGCGTCGGCGGCCTCGAAGGTGTAGCCGGCCTGCTCCATGGACTTGACCCGGTCGGTCACCCGGGCGAGGCGGGCGGGGTCGCCCGCGAGGTCGTAGCCGAGCTCCCTGCCCTTGAGCTCGATCGTCGCCCGGCCGGCCATCTCCGAGACCAGGAGCCGCATGTCGTTGCCGACGAGCGCGGGGTCGATGTGCTGGTAGAGGTCGGCGTCGACGCGGATCGCGCTGGCGTGGAGCCCCGCCTTGTGGGCGAACGCCGAGACACCGGTGTAGGGCTGGCGCGCGTGCGGCGGGTAGTTGGTGATCTCCGAGATCGCGTGCGAGATCCGGGTCGCGTCGGCGAGGTTGCCGGGCGGGAGGACCCGCTGCCCGAGCTTGAGCTCGAGGTTCGCGACGCAGGTGACGAGGTCGGCGTTGCCGGTGCGCTCGCCGTAGCCGTTGATGCAACCCTGCAGGTGGGTCGCTCCGGCCTGCACCGCGGCCATCGAGTTGGCCACGGCGCAGCCGGTGTCGTTGTGCGCGTGGATCCCGAGGCGCGCGCCGGTCGTCGCGACGTCCGCGACGATCTCGGCGACCCAGTGCGGGAGCATGCCGCCGTTGGTGTCGCACAGCACCGCGACCTCAGCGCCGGCGTCGGCCGCGGTGCGGACGACCTCGAGCGCGTAGGCCCGGTTGGCCCGGTAGCCGTCGAAGAAGTGCTCCAGGTCGACGAAGACCCGCTGGCCCTCCTGGCGCAGGTGCGTCACGGAGTCGCGGACCATCGCGAGGTTCTCGTCCAGCGTCGTGCGCAGGGCCAGCTCGACGTGGCGGTCGTGGCTCTTGGCGACGAGGGTGACGACGGAGGCGCCGGACTCACGCAGAGCGGCGATCTGGTCGTCGTCGGCCGCGGTCACGCCGGCCTTGCGGGTCGAGCCGAACGCCGCGAGCGTCGCGTGCCGCAGGTCGAGCTCCTTGGCCGCGAGCTGGAAGAACTCGGTGTCCTTGGGGTTGGAGCCCGGCCAGCCGCCCTCGATGTAGCCGACGCCGAGGTCGTCGAGGTGGCGGGCGATGTGCAGCTTGTCCTGCACCGACAGGTTGAGCCCCTCCTGCTGCGCGCCGTCGCGCATCGTCGTGTCGTAGACGTGGAAGTCGCTCACGTGCTGATGGCCTGCATTCACTGCTCTGTCCTTCGTCTCACTGCGTCACGGCACAAAAAAACCTCCCACAGGGATGGGAGGCAGCGCGTCGGGGGCTTGGAATCAGTGCCCGGCGCGCCTGTCGATAATGATCGTGATGCTCTGCATGCGCGCCAGTCTAGACTGATCGCCCTATGACCGCCAGACCCGTCCCCCGTCCGGCGGACCCCCGAGTCATGTACGCCGTCATGACGGTCGAGCCGCTCGAGACCGAGGACCTGATCCCTCCGCCGCTCCCCGAGCTGCTGCGGCACTACGGCTCGTCCGAGGGCGCGATGCGCCGCCTGCGGTCCCGCCCCCACCAGCTCCTGCTGATGCGCACGTCCTCGCTCGACGACCTCGCCTTCGCCCAGCGCGACACCCGGGTCGAGGCACTGCGGCTCGCCGAGGAGCACGACGGGGTCGTGATCGACCTGGGCGTCCCCCGGGTCGTCGAGCAGCGCTCCGACGAGGTCTCCTTGGCGCACTCGACGCAGTGGTACGTCGTCGACTACGCCGACCTCGAGGCCGGCGAGCTCCGCACCGTCGGGCTCGCCTCGTTCGGCCTGCCGGAGGTCGTCGTCGAGGTCGACCCGGCGCAGCACGCGATGTTCGGTGCCGTGCTCGCGGGACTGACCCACCGGCTGGTCGTCGAGTGGCCGGCCAACGACCCCGTCGGCACCGCCACGATCACGCTGCGCGACATCGCGTACGGGCTCGGCGACCCCGGCGCGAGCGAGACTCCCAAGGACCGCACGGTCGACGTCTCGATCGCGTACGAGGACGAGGCGCTCCGGGTCAGGGTCCTCGCCGACCCCGCCCGCACGCTGTTCGCTCCCTAGGAGCTAGGCCTGCTCGGGCCGCTTCGCCAGGTTGGCCAGGACCTCCGGGCGCAGGATGGCCTCGAGCTTCTCGGGTGGCAGCAGCCCCCGCTCCAGCACGAGCTCCGCGACGCCACGGCCCGACGCCAGCGCCTCCTTGGCGACCTCGGTCGCGGCGGCGTACCCGATGTAGGGGTTGAGCGCCGTGACGAGGCCAATCGAGTTCTCGACCTCGCTGCGCAGGAGCTCGGCGTTGGCCGTGATGCCGTCGACGCACCGGGTCGCGAGCACCAGCACGGCCTCCCGGAGACGGGAGATCCCGGCCGACAGCGAGTAGCAGATGACCGGCTCGAACGCGTTGAGCTGCAGCTGCCCGCTCTCGGCGGCCATCGTGACGGTCATGTCGTGGCCGATGACCTGGAACGCGACCTGGTTGACGACCTCCGGGATGACCGGGTTGACCTTGCCGGGCATGATGCTCGACCCGGCCTGCACCGCCGGCAGGTTGATCTCGTTGAAGCCCGCACGCGGCCCGGACGACAGGAGCCGCAGGTCGTTGCAGATCTTGGACAGCTTGACCGCGACGCGCTTGAGCGTGCCGGACAGCTGCACGAACGCGCCGCAGTCCTGGGTCGCCTCGATCAGGTCGACCGCGCTCTCCAGCGGCAGCCCGGTCAGCTGCGCCAGATGTCCGCACGCCGCCGGGACGTAGCCCGCCGGGGCGTTGAGCATCGTGCCGATCGCGGTCGCCCCGAGGTTGATCTCGTGCAGCAGGAGCACCGCCTCGCCCAGGCGGGCCCGGTCCTCGGCGATCATCAGCGAGTACGTCCGGAACTCCTGCCCCAGCGTCATCGGGACGGCGTCCTGCAGCTGGGTGCGGCCCATCTTGAGGACGTCGTGGAACTCGTCGGCCTTGCGGGCGAACGAGTCCTCCAGGACCTGCATCGCGGCCAGCAGGTCGTGCGTCGCGAGGATGATCGCGATCTTGACCGCGGTCGGGTAGACGTCGTTGGTCGACTGGCTCATGTTGACGTGCTCGTTGGGGTGGATGAACCCGTAGTCGCCCTTCTGGTGCCCCATGAGCTCCAGCGCGCGGTTGGCGATGACCTCGTTGGCGTTCATGTTGGTCGACGTGCCGGCGCCGCCCTGGATCACGTCGACGACGAACTCGTCGGCGAGCGCGCCCTTGCGGATCTCCTCGCAGGCGCCGCGGATCGCGTCGTACCGGTCGTCGTCGAGCAGGCCGAGGTCGTGGTTGGCCGCGGCGGCCGCCTGCTTGACCGCGGCCAGGGCCTCGACGAGATAGGGGCTGGTCCCGATCGGGATGCCGGTGATGGGGAAGTTCTCGAGCGCCCGGAGTGTGTGTACTCCCCAATAGGCCTCGAGAGGGACGTCACGGTCTCCGATCAGGTCGTGCTCGGATCGTGTGGCGATGGACATGTGGTGCTCCTAGCTGTGACGGTGGTCACAACCAACTAACCACACCGCAGGGACCCGCCGCCGCTCAGGCGATCTTGCGGAGCCAACCGTGTCGGTCCTCCGCGCGGCCGTACTGGACGTCGACCAGCGCCTCGCGGATCGACGTCGTGACCTTGCCGGGCTCGCCGTCGCCGGAGATGGCCTCGCCGCCCTCCCACTTCAGCGACCTGACGGGGGTGACGACGGCGGCGGTGCCGCACGCGAAGACCTCGCTGATCGAGCCGTCGGCGGCACCTTCGCGCCACTCGTCGATCGACACGCGCCGCTCGACGACGTCGTGACCGAGGTCGCGGCCGATCTGCATGATGGAGTCGCGCGTGACGCCCTCGAGGATCGAGCCGGACAACGACGGGGTCACGATCGTGCCGTCTGACTGCACGAAGTAGAGGTTCATGCCGCCGAGCTCCTCGATCCACTTCTGCTCGGTGGAGTCGAGGAACGCGACCTGGGCACAGCCGTGCTGGGCCGCCTCCTGCTGGGGCAGCAGCGACGCGGCGTAGTTGCCGCCGCACTTGGCCGCACCCGTGCCACCGGCGCCGGCACGGGAGTACTCCGACGACAGCCAGATCGAGACGGCCTGGACGCCACCGGCGAAGTAGGCACCGGCAGGAGAGGCGATGACGGAGTACGTCACGTGCTGCGAGGGACGCACGCCGAGGAACACCTCGGAGGCGAACATGAAGGGCCGCAGGTAGAGGCTCTTCTCTCCGCCGGCCGGGACCCAGTCACGGTCCGCCGCGACGAGGGACTCGATCGAGCCGAGGAACCAGTCGATCGGCAGCTCCGGCAGCGCCAGGCGGTGCGCCGAGCGCTGCATCCGGGCCGCGTTGGCCTCGGGACGGAACAGCCAGACCGAGCCGTCCGCGTGGACGTACGCCTTGAGGCCCTCGAAGATCTCCTGCGCGTAGTGCAGGACCGCCGTGGCGGGGTCGATCTGGAGGGGGCCGTACGGGACGACGCGCGCATCGGCCCAGCCGGTGTCGGGCGTCCACTCGGCCAGGAACATGTGGTCGGTGAAGTAGTTGCCGAAGCCGGGGTCAGCCAGGATGGCGTCCCGCTGCTCCGCGGACTTCGCTGCCGGGTTGGGCGTGAGCGTGGCGGCGAAGGAGGTCGAGGTCATGATGGTCACGGTACAACTTTCGGGGTCGAGGGGTGATCGGTGGTCAGGCCACCGATACGCCTTCGGCCACCCGCGACGCGAGGGCCTCTCCCACCTCCTCGGTGGTGCGGGTGGCGGTGCCACGCTCGGCGATGTCGGCCTCGACGGCCGCCGTGATCTGCGCTGCGGCCTGGGGGAAACCGAGGTGCTCCAGCAGCATGCCGCCGGACAGGATCGCCGCGGTCGGGTCGGCCTTGGACTGGCCCGCGATGTCGGGCGCTGATCCGTGGACCGGCTCGAACATGCTCGGCGTCGTCCGGTCGGGGTTGACGTTGCCGCTCGCGGCCAGGCCGATGCCGCCGGTGATCGCGGCGGCGAGGTCGGTGAGGATGTCGCCGAACAGGTTGTCGGTGACGATGACGTCGAAGCGCGCGGGATCCGTCACGAGGAAGATCGTCGCGGCGTCGACGTGCAGGTAGTCGACCGTGACGTCGGGGAACTCCGTCGCGACGGCGTCGACCGTGCGCTTCCAGAGGTGCCCGGCGTGCACGAGGACGTTGTTCTTGTGGACGAGCGTCAGCTTGCGGCGCGGACGCGCCTGGGCCCGGGCGAAGGCGTCACGCACGACGCGCTCGACACCGTACGCGGTGTTGATGCTGACCTCGGTCGCGAGCTCGTGCGGCGTGCCGACGCGGATCGCGCCACCGTTGCCGACGTACGGACCTTCGGTGCCCTCGCGGACCACGACGAAGTCGATGTCGCCGGGGTCGCCCAGCGGGGTGCCGACGCCCGGGAACAGCTTCGACGGGCGCAGGTTGACGTAGTGGTCGAGCGCGAAGCGGAGCTTGAGCAGCAGCCCGCGCTCCAGGACGCCGGACGGCACCGTCGGGTCGCCGATCGCGCCGAGCAGGATCGCGTCGTGTCCGCGGATCTCGTCGAGCACCGAGTCCGGGAGGGTCTCCCCCGTCGCGTGCCAACGGCGCGCGCCGAGGTCGTAGTCGGTCGTGTCGAAGGCGATGCCGTGCTCGGGAGCGACGACACCGAGGACCTTGAGGGCCTGGGCGGTCACCTCGGGTCCGATGCCGTCGCCGCCGACGACGGCGAGCGAGAACGTCTGAGTCATGCGGACCAGCCTACGTCCCACGTCTCAGGATGTGAAACCACGATCTCGACATGTGACATCGCCGGACACGTCAGTTGTCGTCGGGTCGGTCGGCGAGCTCGACCTCGTACGGGATCGCCTCGTCGCGCAGGTGTGCCGGTCCCCACTCCATGAGCTTCGGGTCCATGATGATTCTCCTTCGATGCGTTCGGTCGGATGGTGCGGATCTGACGGGTACCGCCGTCACACGCATCGACCGGAGATCGTCCGGGAGAGATTCACAGCCTGGGATCAGATCAGATCGACCAGGACCTGCTGCGGAACGGCGGGCAACGCCGAAACTCCGCGGCAGGGATGTAGCCCTAGGAGGCCCCGCCGCGGCAGCTGACTACTACGAGAAGCTTCCGCATGAGACGAGCGTACCCCCGGTACGCCGCGCGCGTCCGGCGTTTGTGGTGCGTGTCTCAGCCGCCGAGACGTCTGGCCGATATGAGGTGCCGGGTTCGTGAAAGACTGGCGCGGTGAGCGCACCCGCCGAAGTCCCCGACCTCGTCGCGAGCACGCTCGACCTCTCGAGGCAGCGCGGGTTCATCACCTCGATCCGCAACGAGACCGGCCGCCTGCTCGCCTCGCTGGCCGCGTCGCGCACCGGGACGCTCGCCGAGCTGGGCACGGGGTGCGGCGTGGGCTCGGCGTGGCTGTCGAGCGGGGCACCCAAGACCGCCCGCGTCGTGAGCGCGGAGCTCGACCCCGCCCTGGCCGGAGACGTGCAGAAGATCTTCGCCGGCACCGACAACGTCGACGTCATCGCCGGTGACTGGTCGACGCTGGAGCAGTACGCCCCCTTCTCCCTGTTGTTCGTCGACGTGCGCGAGGTCATGGAGAGCATCGACGTGCTGGCCAACCTCATGGAGCCCGGCGGCATGGTGATCCTGGACGACTTCGTCCCGTCGGCGTTCTGGCCGCCCATCGTCGAGGGCCGGGTCGACACGGTCCGCGAGCAGTGGCTGACCGACGAGCGCTTCGCCGCCGTCGAGATGCTGATCGACGTCGACGCCTCGCTCATCATCGCGACGCGACGCTGACCTCAGCCGGACGAGTCGCCGTCAGGGGCACGAAGGCCTGGACGATCGGGCCGATCGCGAGCGCGTAGAGCACCGTGCCGACACCGACCGTGCCGCCGAGCACGAATCCCACGGCGAGCACCGTGACCTCGATCGAGGTGCGCCAGAACCGGATGCTCCGGCCCGTGCGTCGGACGAGCCCCAGCCACAGGCCGTCGCGCGGGCCGGGGCCCAGCGCGGCGCCGATGTAGAGCGCTCCGGCGAAGCCGTTGCCGACGATTCCGCCGACGAGCAGGAGCACCCGGAGCCACAGGGCGTGAGGCTGCGCGATGACCGCGATGCCGAAGTCGGCGGCCAGCCCGATGACGACGACGTTGAGGACCGTCCCGATGCCGGGCACCTGCCGCAGCGGGACCCACAGCAGCAGGACCAGCGCGCCGACCAGGATCACGACCTGGCCGAAGCTGATCGACAGGCGGTCGGAGAGTCCCTCGTGGAACACGTCCCACGGGTCAAGGCCCAGGGTCGACTCGACCATCATCGCCATCGTGAAGCCGTAGAGGAACAGTCCGACGGTGAGCTGGACGAACCGGGCCGGCAGGCGGTTCATCGCATCAGCTGACGGTCGGCCCACGTGCCGAGCTCCTCGACGTGGCTCCGTGGAGGCGGCGTCGAACCCATCCCGTCGCGGGCCACGAGGCGGACGAGATGAATCAGGACCGCGAGCAGCAGGGCCAGGCCGATGAGGAGCGAGATCACGTTCATGGGTCCAGCGTGACCCAGATTGGCTACCTATGACATAGCCAATTGTGAGAGAGTGGCCTCATGGCTCCCACTCTCTCCGCCCATCGGCTGGCCGCCGCGCTCGGCGAGCTCGACAACGCCGGGCCCGCGTACCGCGAGATCGCCGACCGCGTCCGCCTCCTGGTCGTCGACGGCCGGGTCACCGACGGCAGCCGGCTCCCGTCGGAGCGGGAGCTCGCGACCGCCCTCGGCGTCAGCCGCACCACGACGACCCGCGCGTACGCGGAGCTGCGCGACGCCAGGATCCTGCACTCCCGGCAGGGCTCGGGCAGCGTGGTCCGGGTGCCGCTGGCGGCGTCGAGCGCGAGCAGCCTCATCATCACGCCGGACGACGCCGACACCATCGCGCTGACCTACTCCGCACCTGTCGGCCCGCCGGGGCTCGCGCGCGCGTTCGAGTCCGCCGCGACCAAGCTGCCGGGTCTGCTCGCGACGACCGGCTACCTCCCGGACGGGCTGCCGGTGCTGCGCGAGCTCCTCGCCCAGCGCTACACCGACCAGGGACTTCCGACCGGCCCGGAGCAGATCGTCGTGACCAACGGCGCGATGGGGGCGATCTCGCTTCTCGCCCGGGCGCTGGTCGGTCCCGGGCAGCGCGTCGTTGTGGAGGGCACGAGCTATCCGCACGCGCACGAGTCCTTCACGGCCGCCGGCGCACGGCTCTCGGCCCTGCCGGTCGACCGCTCCCCCTGGGACCCGGCCTCGCTGGCCGAGACGCTCGCCGGCGCCCCGCACCGCGCGGCGTACCTGATCCCGGACTTCCACAACCCGACCGCCGCGGTCATGTCCGACGCCGAGCGGACCGCGTGGGCGCGAGAGCTTCGCCGGCACGACGTCGTCCCGGTCGTCGACGAGTCCCTCCGCGAGATCAACCTCGACGGCGTCGAGCTGCCTCCGGTGTTCGCGACGTACGACCCGCGCGCGCTGCTGGTCGGCTCCTCGTCGAAGTCCTTCTGGGGCGGCCTGCGGGTCGGCTGGATCCGGGCGCCGCGCGATCTCGTGATGCCGCTCGTGCAGGCCCGCATGATGGACGACCTCGGGAGCTCCGCGTTCGACCAGCTGGTCTTCGCCGAGCTGCTGGTCGACGGCGGGCAGACCGCCGCCGCCGGCCGGGCCCGGCTGCGCGCCGCACGCGACCACCTGCTCGCCGAGCTCGCCCGCGAGCTCCCGGAGATCGAGGCGGCATGTCCTGCCGGCGGCCTCAGCCTCTGGGTCACGCTCCCGGACCGCATCTCGTCACGCCTCACCGCAGCGGCCGCACGGCACGGACTGCTGCTGACGCCCGGTCCGCGGTTCTTCACCCGGGCCGGACCGGTCGGCGAGCGGCACCTCCGCCTGCCCTACACGCAGTCCCACGAGGCCCTGACCGAGGCGGTCGCCCGGCTCCGCCGCGCGTACGACGACGTCCGGGGACCAGGCGAGACGCGTCCCGCCGGTCCCCGGACCGACACCCTCGAGATGATCGCCTGACGGCGGTCCCGCCGGTCAGCGACCGAGGTCGACGATGATCATCTCGGTGTCGTCGGGCGTGCCCGGGTGCCGAGCCGAGTTGCCCGGGTAGTTGTTGTCGTTGGCGACGAGCAGCCGGTCCCGCGACAGCGGCACGAGGGTCTCGACCGACTGGAACCCGAACGAGAACGCCGGCCCTGTCCCCCAGCCGCCACCTGTGCTGATGCCCTTCGGGTCGGCGATCCTCAGCAGGTCGACGACGAGCTTCTTGGTCGTCGTCGCGTGCCGTCCGAGGCTGACCTGGTAGACCTTCTTGGTCACCGCCTTCGCACCGTCGAGGTCGTCCCGCTCGAGCACCAGCAGACGGCCGCCCACGATCTGCGCGTCGGCGGCGAGATCGGTCGGGGTGTCGACCCGGTAGTCCCAGGTGCGGCCGGTGTAGCGGCCGGTCCGGGTGTCGAACTCCAAGACGACCCGGCGCTGCTTGTCGGCGTCGTCGACCAGCGCCTTCTCCGTGATCGGGTAGAGGTAGCGCTTGTCGCTCGACTGGGCCATCGCCTCGAAGCCGCCGCTGGCCTGCGTGTTGGGCGTCCCGGTGCCCAGCGTCGGGTTCTGCGGCGACTTGCCGAACGGGAACGGCACGGGCGCCGAGAGCACGCGACCCCTCGCGTCGACGTGCAGCAGGTACGGCCCGAACTCGTCCCCGATCCAGAAGGACCCGTCCCGTCCGCGCTGCACCGACTCGATGTCGAAGTCGTCACCGGTCAGCTGACGGTCGCCGGTCTCGTGCACGATCGGGAACGGGATCCGGTGGTTCGGATCGGACAGCTGGACGTACCGGAGGACCTTGATCCTCCCGGATCCGCCGCGGGCGGTCTTCCACTGCGGCTTCACGAGGTAGAGCCGCAGCAGGTAGTCGCCGGAGTTGCCCTTGGCGCCGAAGCCGTTGTCGGGCTGCGCCCAGAACGTGCCGTCCCGGTTGTCGATCGCGGCCGAGAAGCCGGGGATGACCTGGCCGGGGAACGGACCGGTGCGCCCGTTGGCCGGCGTCGCGAGCGCGCCGGACGGCGGCCCGGGTGCCTGGTGGTCGGCCGAGAGCAGCGCCCGGGCGATCAGCGTCGGCTGGCCGTCGTGGTCGTGGTGGCTCGACGTCGCGGACGCCGCGACCGGGGCGAGAGCCACGAGCGCGAGCGCGGCGGCGACACCTCCGGCGATCCGGCGGCGCGAGTGGGCACGTGAGTCCTGCATGTCCGGCTCCTCTGTTCGAGTGGCGCGGTCCCCCCGCCCACACGACGAGGCAATCGGACCCACACGACCTCCGGGCGAACCCGAGGCGAGAAGTGGCTGAACTCAGTCGCTCAGCGGAGCGCGGAGCGGCGGGTCTTGCCGGTGTCGTCGCGCAGGGGCTCGTGGACGACGTCCCACGTGCGCGGCCGCTTCTCGGGGTCCAGCCGTTCTCGGACCCACGCCACGAGGTCGTCGACCGACACCTCGGCACCGGCGACGTCGACGACGGCGTGCACCGCCTCGCCGAGGTCGTCGTCGGGACGGCCCACGACGACCGCGGAGCGTACGTCCGGGTGCTCCTCCAGGACCGCCTCGACATCGGCCGGCTGGACCTTCGCGCCACCCGTCACGACGACGTCGTCGAGCCGGTCACCGACGTACAGGTAGCCGTCCGCGTCGAGCCGGCCGGAGTCGCCGAGCGTGTGCCAGCCGTCGCGGACGACCGGCGTCGCGCCGACGTACGAGTAGGTCGGGCCACCCTCGCGGCGCATCAGGATCTCCCCGGTCTCGCCCGGCTCGCACCAGGAGCCGTCGGGCCGCGCGACCCGGAACTCCGAGCCGGAGATCCCCCGTCCCACCGATCCGGGGTGCTCCAGCCACTCCTCGCCGGTGATCATCGCCAGGCCCTGCGACTCCGTGCCGGCGTAGACCTCGACGACGCGCTCCGGCCCGAGCCAGTCGATCCAGGCCCGCTTGAGCCACGGCGCGCACCGCGCCCCCATGTGCATCACGCTCTCCAGCGAGGACACGTCGTACGACCCACGGACCTCGTCGCCGAGTCGGTGGATGCGGTGCATCATCGTCGGCACGAGCATCGTCCAGGTGACCCCGTACGCCTCGACGGTCCGCAGCGCGTCCTCCGCGTCGAACCGCGGCAGGACGACGAGCTCGTGACCCGTCATGAGCCCGCGCATCGCGTAGACGAACGGAGCGGCGTGGAACAACGGCCCCGCGACCATCTGCACCGCCGTGCCGGGGACGAACGGCGCGACCCGCCCCTCGGGGTCGACCGTCGCTGCCGCGGCGGCGCGGACGATCTTGGGACGACCCGTGCTCCCGCTGGACGTCGGGGCCTTCCACGACGACGCGACGAGGTCCGGGAGCGCGGAGTCGTCGGCGGAGACGTCGAGCGGACCATCCACGACCAGTGCCGGGGCCGCCAGCTCGAGGATCGCTGCGCGCTCCCCCGCGCCGAGGCGCGGCGACAGCGGCTGCGGCGTCGCGCCGAGCTTCCAGGTCGCGATGCACGCGACCACGAAGTCGAGGCCGTTGGGCAGCATGACGGTGACCAGGTCGTCGTGACCGACGCGGTCGGACCAGGCGTGCGCGACCCCGTTGGACAGCAGGTCGAGCTCGCGCCGGGTGAGGACGCCGTCGCCGCACCGCACGGCCACCGCGTCCGGCGACCGGTCGGCGAGCCACCCGAGGGCCCGACCGATCGACATCGAGGTCACGCCAGGTGACCTCGGTAGAAGTCGAGGTGCGCGGCCGCAGCCGCCTCCCACGTGTAGGACGCGGCCAGCGCACGGCCGACGGCCGGGTCCGGCGGCTCCGACAGCACCGAGGCGAGCGATCCGGCCATCGCCATCGGCTCGGCGGCGAACCGCACGGCGTCGCCGAACACCTCGCGGAGGACGGGCAGGTCGCGCGCCACGACCGGCACCCCTGCCGCGAGCGCCTCCATCGCGGCGAGGCCGAAGCCCTCCTTGGTCGAGACGAACGCCATGGCCGACGCCGCCGCGACGAGCGCCGGGAGCACGTCCTCGTCAACGACGCCCAGCATCTCGTGGTGCACGCCGAGCTCGGCCGCGCGACGCTCGAACGCCGCCCGGTAGTCGCGGTAGTCGAACAGCGTCTCGCCGCCCGCGAACACGAGTCGGACGTCGGGCCGGCGCCGCCGCATCAGGGCGTACGCCTCGAGCAGGTCGATGCTGCCCTTGCGCGGCTCGATGCCGCCGAGCGCCAGGACGTACGGGCCGAGCTTGTCGCGCCACATCGCCCGGTCGGCGTCGCCGTCCGGCCCCGCGGCACGGGCGAAGCGGGCCGCGTCGACGCCGTTGGGGATCACGGCCGGCTGCAGCCCCCAGCCGGCCTTGACCTCGGCGGCGACCGACTCGGACACGCAGATCCGGCCGATCGGCTCGACGACCGCGCGCTCGTGGCACGCGACGAGCTCGGGCGTCGTGAACGTGTCGAGGTGGTGGATCGTCCGCAGGCACGGCAGCGCGGCGTTGGCGCTGATGCAGTCCTGCGCGTGCACGATGTCGTACGCGTCGGGGGTGAACGCGGCACCCAGGACCGCGATGGAGCGCTGGATCCGCGCCCCGACGCTCTCTGCTGGCTCCTCGGGGAACGGGACCGCATGGATCCCGACCGCGGGATCGACCGGACGGTAGAACGTCGCGTCCCCGCCCCGTCCGAGGGTCCACACGTCGACGTCGGCACCCGTGCGGGCCAGCGCCTCCGCGAGGGCCAGCGTGTGGACGACGCCGCCGCGCGGCTTGGTGGAGTACGTGAGCAGCGCGATCCGCATCAGTCCCGCGCCTCCTGGACGTACGAGCCGGGGCTCAGCTCCTTGAGGTGGTGCAGGATCCGGCGGGACCGCATGATCTCGGCGTCGACGTCGACCTCCGCGACGGCGAGCGCCCCCTTGGACCAGGTCCGGGCCAGGACGTCGCCGCCGGGGCCGACGACCTTGGCCTGGCCGAGGAACCGCAGCCCGCCCATCACGCCGGTCTGGTTGGACGAGACCCAGACGATCTGGTTCTCCGCGGCCCGCGCGCTGTCGTACAGGTCGAAGAGCCGCGACTGCCTGTCCTGCGGGAGCCGCGAGGCGCGGTCCGTCACGCTGGCCGGCCAGGCGGACAAGCAGGCCACGACGTGCGCGCCGTCGAGCGCGAGGGATCGTGCCGCCTCCGGGAACGTCTTGTCGTAGTCGATCAGCATGCCCATCCGCCCGACCGGGGTGTCGAACGCCGCGAACGTGTCACCCGCCCGGTAGGCCAGCGCCTCACCAGCCGGCTGGTGGACCTTGCGGTGCCGGCCCAGGACCCCGTCGCCCGTGACGCACAGCGCGGAGTTGAAGTGCGCCTCCTCGCCGTCGATGTCGGCACTCTCGGTGTAGCCGAAGCACACGACCATGTCACGGGCCATCGCGATGACCCGGCCGATCTCGAACGAGTCCTCCGCCAGCGCCGGCGGCAGGGCGTGCGCGTCGGGATGCCTCAGGTCGGACAGGTAGCCGCCCAGCGTCGCGTCGGGGAAGACCAGCAGGTCGACGCCGGCGGCTCGGGCGTCGCCGACGATCCCGGCCATCTTGTCGAGCGACCGGGGGATGTCGCGGCCGAAGTGGGCCGCGACCGACGCGAGGCGGAGGACCATGCGATCAGTGTTCCGCAGGGGCGGGGCGATGGGCTCCGACGATGGACTGGAAGACGTACTCGGCGTCCCGTGCGATCCCGGCGAAGCGACCCGATCCCCACGTGTGCATCCACGGGAGGCCCAGGAAGTACAGGCCGGGCACCGAGGTGACGCCGCGGGTGTGGGTCGGCGCCGCCGCCCCGTCGAACACCCCGACCTTGACCCAGCGGTAGTCGGGCCGGTAGCCGATACCCCAGACGATCGAGGTGATGCCGGCCTCCGCGAGGTCCAGCACGCGCGGCTCGTGGTCCGGCGTCCACACCGGCTCGTACTGACCGCCGGCCGGCGCGTCGATGCCCTCGCGCTCGATGTAGGCGTCGATGTCGCGGCAGATCGAGTTGTAGACCGAGTCCGCGTTGTCCAGCGCTGCGGTCATGGTCGGCTCGAACGTCAGCTGGGTGCCCTCTGCGCCGGACATCAGGCCGTACAGCCGCATGCCCTCGCTGGCGAACTGGCGCAGGTCGATGTCGCGGCCGCCGTCACGCCCCGTGACGTAGTGGTTGGTCTTCTCGCGGGCCGCCCGACCTCCCGGGTACTGCTGCACCGGCGTGTCGTACAGGCCCATGTCGGCAAGCCACGTCATGCAGTCTCGGCCGCGGTAGAACCGCGCGACCCGCGGCGCGTCGCCCAACGCGAGGTGGACCGAGCGGCCCTCCAGGTGGAGGTCCTCCGCGATCTGCGCGCCGGACTGACCCGATCCCACGACGAGCACCTCGCCGGCCGGGAGCTGGTCGGCGTTGCGGTAGTCGGCGGAGTGCACCTGCGCGATCGACGGGTCGATGCCCGCGGCGAACGGCGGGACGATCGGCAGGTGGTAGCCGCCGGTCGCCAGCACGACGTGCTCGGCCTCGAGGACCTCCTGGCCGTCCGGCCCGGAGAGCGTCAGCTCGAAGCCGCCGCCGTCGCGCTCGGTCAGGAGCGTCACGGCGGTGTGCTCCCGCACCGGCGGGTCGAACGTCGCGGCGTACCCGCCGAGCCACGTCGCGACCTGCTCGCGGGTCATGAACCCGTCCGGGTCGTCGCCGTCGTACGCGTAGCCGGGGAGCCGGCAGTGCCAGTTGGGGGTCACGAGGGTGAAGTTGTCCCAGCGCCTCGTGGTCCACTCGTGGGCCGTGGTCGAGGCCTCGAGGAGCACGTGCTCGACGCCCTCCCGGGTCAGGAACCAGCTGACGGACAGGCCGGCCTGGCCGGCGCCGACGATCGCGACGGGGATGGTCATGTGCGGTCCTTCGTGGGGAGGGGTGGTTGCATGTCGAGGACCTCGACGACGTCGTCCGCCGCGAAGTCCGAGGCGGCCCGCTGGATCCGCTCCAGCGATGCCGCGGAGGCGGTGCACGCGAAGCCGTACTTGAGGCGTACGCGCTCGCTGGCCTCCTGGAGCGCCGTGGCCGACCGCTCCGCGAACTCGGCGACCGGGTAGGACCGGCCGGCCGACAGGTGGTCGTGCATCACGAGCGACGGTGAGTAGCACTCGGCGACCCGGCCGTCGGGCCATCGCACCGTCATGGTCATCTCAGGCATGGGCCGGCGCTCCGAGGTGACCCGGGTAGGTGTCGGGGCGGCGGTCGCGCAGGTGGAACATCGACCGCCGGGCGGTGTCCAGCGCGTCGTCGATGTCTACGCCTGCGATCGCGAGACCTGCGTCGGTGCCGGTCGTGGCGAGGACGTCGCCGCCGGGCCCGACGATCTTGGCGTTGGCGACGAAGCGCATCGACCCGAACGAGCCGACCTGGTTGGCGGCGACCCACACGACCTGGTTCTCCAGCGCCCGGGCCTGGTCGAACAGGTTGAAGCGCTTGGTCCAGCGGTCCTCGGCGATGTCGTCGGCGCCCGCGGTGCGTGACGACGGCCATGCGGAGATGCAGGCGATGACCTCGGCGCCGTCGAGCGCGAGCGCACGGGCTGCCTCGGGGAACGCCTTGTCGTAGCAGATCAGCATGCCGATCCGGCCGACCGGAGTCTCGAACGCCTCGAATACCTCGCCGGCCTCGTAGTAGAGGTTCTCCCCCAGCGGCTGGTGCACCTTGCGGTGGACGCCGATGACGCCGTCGCCGGTCACGGCCGCCGCGCTGTTGTAGCGGGTCCCGGCATCAGCCTCGCAGAAGCCGAGCACCAGGGTCATGTCGCCGGCGATCTCGGCCACCCGGCGGAGCTCGGGGCCGTCGAGGTCGATGATCGGCGGCAGCGAGTCGGGGCCGTCGCCGTCGGTGTGCAGCGTCGAGAGGTAGCCGCCGAGCGCTGCCTCCGGCAGGGCCAGGAGGCGTACGTCGCGGGCCCTCGCCTCGGCGACGAGGCGGGTGATCTGGGCGTACGCCTCGTCGAGGTCGCGCCCGAAGTTGGCCGATGCGGCAGCCAGGTGGGTGATCGTCATGCGCTTGCCCTTCCCGAGGATCCGAGTCCTGTGACGGTGCCGGCGATCGCGGAGGTCACGATGCCGTCGGGCCAGCGCAGGTCGACGCCCTGTCCCGTGGTGAGCCGTCCGCAGACGGCGGTGTCGACGGACGCCGGGAGCGGCGTCCGGGACGGTGTGCGCTCGGCCGAGACCATCGCGAAGCCGGGGAAGCACGTCAGCCAGTCCCCCGCGGCGGCGGTCGGCGGCACGAGGATGTCGTCGACGTCCAGCACGGCCTTGCAGCCGCTGGCCTCGGCCAGCATCCCGGTCGTGCCGATGATGCCGGTCATGCTGACGTCCTTGGCAGCCGTCGGCCGCAGCGCGGGGACGACGTCGTTCAGGGCGCGGAGCTCGTCGGACCGGCGGTGCGACGAGGAGTCCCACTGCGAGCCGGTGTAGCCGGGGCGCCAGCCGCCGCCGAGGTCGGCCGTCAGGCGCAGCGACTCGCCGGGGCTGCCGCCACCTCCCGCGACCGGCCGGTCCGTACGCCCGAGCGCCGTGACGCTGAGCGACGCGGGGACGCCGAGCTGGGTGTGTCCGCCGAGGACGGGGACTCCCCAGGCCTCGGACGCTGCGCGCAGGCCGCGGAAGATCCGCCGTGCGAAGGATGCGTCACGGGCGCCGACCGCGTCGAGCAGCCCCACCGGTGAGGCGCCCATCGCCGAGATGTCGTTGAGGTTGACCAGGACCGCGCACCAGCCGGCCCACTCGGGATCGCGCTCGACCATCGACGGCAGGATCGCGTCGCAGGCCGCGAGGACGTCCGATCCCGGGACGGGCGCGGCGTCGTCGCCGACGTAGCCGGCCGGCGCGTCGAGCCCGTCGAGCAGCGCGCCGAGCGCGGCCTTGGTCGACCGGGCGAGACGCTCGACGCGGTCGATCGGCCACAGCATGTGGACGTGCGGACGGCCGTGGACCTCGACGGTCGACAGCGTCCGCCAGCCCAGTCGGACGAACAGCGACTCGTTCTGCGACTGGATCGTCGCGTCGAACCGCAGCGCGCCCGAGGCCTCGGCCAGCGCGCACGCGGCGCGGATCAGCGCCGCCCCGATGCCCGCGTGCGTGCGCGCCGCGGGACTCACGGCGAGGCGGCTGCCCGACCACCAGCCGATGTCGCGGCCCTCGACGGCGGGAGCGATGCGCACGCCCCCGAGCAGCGCGCCGTCGGGCGTACGGGCGACCAGCACGACGGTGCGCGGGTCGTCGTCGACCCGGTCGTGGTCGCTGCCCGCGAAGATGCCCTGCTCCTCGACGAACACCGCGTGGCGCAGCGCGCGGTAGTCGTCGAGATCGGCGCGCGACTCGGCCGGCGAGACCAGGAAGGTCGGTGCCGGCGACGGGCGGGTCCCCGTGAGGATGCCCCGGTCGAGGTCGACGATCGTCATGTCAGGCCCCTTCGCTCTGCAGGACGCTGCAGGCACCGCACGCGGCACAGCCCGCGGCCTGGTCGGAGCCGTGCATGCCGGCCGCCATCAGGGCGTGCGCGACCCGGCGCGTCACGTCCTGGAGCACCTCGGGCGACGGCGGTGGGACGTGGTCGACGTCGGTCGCGAGCGTCCCGGCGAGCGGCCGGAACGGCACGACGAACGGGTAGACGCCCATGTCGACGAGCTCCTGCGCCGCCTCGACCATCTCGTCGGGGTCCTCGCCGAGCCCGACCAGGAGGTAGGTCGAGACCTGGTTGTGGCCGAACACCCGGACGGCCTCGCGCCACGCAGCGCGGTAGTCGTCGAGCGGCACGGTCGACTTGCCCGGCATCCATCGGAGCCGCACGTCGTCGTCCATCGACTCCACGTGGATCCCGATCGAGCGGGCCCCCGCGTCGTACAGGTCCTGGATCGTGCGCAGGTCCGCCGGCGGCTCGCACTGCACCTGGATCGCCAGCTCCGGCAGCACCTCGCGCACGGCACGGACGCACCGCGCGAGGTGCGTCGCGCCCCGGTCGCGCCCGTTGGACGTGCCGGTCGTCATGACCATCTGGGTGATGCCGTCGAGCTCGTGCGCCGCGCGGGCCACCTCGGCGATCTGGGCCGGCGTCTTGACCGCGATGGTCGAGCCCGCCTCGAGCGACTTCTCGATCGCGCAGAAGCGGCAGCGCTCCGCCTCGTCGTAGCGGATGCACGTCTGCACGACGGTCGTCGCGAGGACGTTGGCCGAGTGCAGGCGGGCGATCTTCTCGTACGAGACGCCGTCCGCGGTCTCGAGGTCGTAGAACCTCGGCCGCCGCACGGGCTCCACGCCGAGGCCCGTGTCAGCCCCGTCGAGGAGGAGGCGACCCCGGTTGATCGTGAACGGGCTGCTCGGGTTGATCGGGATCGCGGTCCCGATCCCCCCGAGCAGCACGTGACCGTCGTCGCTCGGTCCCGCGCCCGACTGCCGGCTGACGGGCGCATCGAGCAGTCGGATGCCCCGGATGGCGACGTCGACTCGGGTGCTGGGCGCGTTCATGTCCGACCCCGGATCAGAGGTTGTAGACGGAGTTGATGATCGCGCCCTTGCGGGCGTAGTGGATCACCGCGTCCTGGACGTCGAGCGGGTGCGCCGGGATGACGCCCTCGATCAGGTCCTCCTCGCGGATGCCGTGCAGCGCCAGGCCGAAGCGGCAGCAGTAGACCGTGCCGCCCTCGGCGATGTAGGTCGCGATCGACGCGTTCATGTTGAGCTCGCCGGGGAAGCCGGCGTCACCCGTCGTCGGGAAGCCACGGTTGGCCGAGCACGCCAGGGTGCCGGGACCGTAGAAGTAGATCGCGGTCTCGAAGCCCTTGCGCAGCGCCCGCGTCGCCTGCAGGATCGCGACGAAGCTGACCGACGACTCGTGCGGGATGCCGTGGATCAGCGTGAAGTACGACTGTCCCTCCTCGGCCTGGTAGTCGGGGAAGATCTTGGTGGAGCCGTAGAGGTTGGTGCCCGCGGGCAGCGAGGGGTGCTGGATCTCGGCGAGCGAGGCCTCGATGTTGGCGGCGATCTGGTCGTCGATCTCGGTCATTGCTTCTCCTGGGGTGCTGGTCGGGATTCAGAGGGGTCGTGCACTGGTCCGTACGGGCCAGGGTCTGGGTCAGCCGTAGAGGCTCTCGAAGTTGCCGCGGAAGAACGCCTCCGCGAGCTCGGGGTCCTTCGCGACGGCGGACAGGCGGGCGTACTCGCCCTCGAAGTCGCCCCACGGGCAGTCCGTCGCGAACAGGATGCGGTCGTGGCCGATGCCGCGCTTCTCGATCTCCTGCACCAGCCAGACCGGGGCGAAGCCGATCGTCCAGCTGGTGTCGGTGTAGACCTGCTTGCCGGCCTCGATCCAGTCGAAGAGCCGGCCGCCGATGAGCTTCATGTGGCCGCTCATGCCGCCGCCGAGGTGGACCAGGTGGATCTTGGTGTCGTCGCCGTACTTGTCGACCAGAGTCCCGACCTGGTCGATGTCGGACGCAGCGCCCGGCGAGGTGTGGACGTGGACGACGAGGTCGTGCTCGGCGGCGGTCGTGAAGATCTTGTCGATCTCGTCGGCGCAGTCCGGGTCGGTCGGGTGGCCGCCGAGGAGGAAGCTCGTCTTGAGCGCCTTGACACCGGTCTCGCCGACGAGCTTCAGCGCCTCGTCGTTGCGGGCGGCGTCGGACGCCTTGGGCGAGACCCACAGCCCGCAGCTGACCCGGTCGTCCTTCTGGGCCGCCTCGATCGCGAGCGGGTTGAGGTCGAAGGCCGCGTCGGGGACCGGCACGCCGTAGTTGGGGAGCACCAGCGTGCGCTCGGTGCCCTCGGCGTCCAGGTCGGCGAAGAACGCGCTGACTGTCTCCTTCGCGGTGATGTCCGCACGGATCGCCGGGCCGCCGTAGAAGGGGAACTCCGGCAGGGCACCGATGTGTCGGTGGCTGTCGAACACGCGCTGGGTCATGCATCCAGTCAGCGCCTGCATTGTTTCGGGTTGGTCACGCCCGGAACAAAGGGCGGTGAAGTGGCTGTGTCCCCGTGTTACGTCGTGGGCGACCCGAAAATCGGGTTTCGTCCGGTCGACCCGAGAATCGGGTTTTGTCCGGATATACCCGTCAAAACCAGATTCTCAGGTCCCCTCGGGAGGACGGGTCGGAGAAACGTCCGTCTCACGACGAAGGGGCGCCACCGCAGCTGCGGTGACGCCCCTCGAGGTCGTACGGACTAGCGGGCGGCCTGGCCGTCGACGTAGTCGGCGTCCTGCTGCTGCCACGCGAAGTGCGAGCGCAGGACCTTGCCGGTCGCCTCGATCGGGTGGCCGGCCTCCTTCTCGCGCAGCGCGAGGAACTCCGGCGCGCCGGCGTCCTGGTCGTCGATGAAGCGCTTGGCGAACGTGCCGTCCTGGATGTCGGCGAGGATCTCCTGCATGCGCTGCTTGGTGCCGGAGTCGACGACCTTGGGTCCGGAGACGTAGTCGCCGTACTCGGCGGTGTCGGAGATGCTCCACCGCTGCTTGGCGATGCCGCCCTCCCACATCAGGTCGACGATGAGCTTGAGCTCGTGGAGGACCTCGAAGTACGCGATCTCGGGCTGGTAGCCGGCCTCGGTCAGCGTCTCGAACCCGGCCTGGACCAGGTGCGACATGCCGCCGCAGAGCACGGCCTGCTCGCCGAAGAGGTCCGTCTCGGTCTCCTCGGTGAACGTCGTCTTGATGACGCCGGCGCGGGTGCCGCCGATCGCCTTGGCGTACGAGAGCGCGAGGTCCCACGCCTTGCCGCTGGAGTCCTGCTCGACCGCGATGATGTCGGGGATGCCGCGACCGTCGACGAACTCACGACGGACCGTGTGGCCCGGGGCCTTCGGCGCGACGAGGACGACGTCGACACCGGCGGGCGCCGAGATGTAGCCGAAGCGGATGTTGAACCCGTGGCCGAACACCAGCGCGTCGCCGTCGACGAGGTTGGGCTCGATGTGGTCGGCGTAGACGTGACGCTGGACCTGGTCCGGCGTCAGGATCACGATGACGTCGGCCTCCTCCACAGCCTCGGCGACCGTGCGGACGCGCAGGCCCTCGGCCTCGGCCTTGGCGATGCTCTTGGAGCCCTCGGGCAGGCCGACGCGGACGTCGACACCGGAGTCGCGGAGGTTGAGCGCATGCGCGTGGCCCTGGCTGCCGTAGCCGATGACCGCCACGTGGCGGCCTTGGATGATGCTCAGGTCAGCGTCGTCGTCGTAGAACAGTTCAGCCACTGGGGTACTTCTCCTTGAATTGTGAACTCGTGCCCGTGAGGGCGGGGTGTCAGCTGGCCTGCGAGCCGGGCACGGCGCGCAGGGTGCGGTCGGTGATGGAGCGGGATCCGCGGCCGATGGCCACGCGTCCGGACTGGGCGATCTCGCGGATCCCGAACGGCTCGAGGACGTTCAGCATCGCGGTGAGCTTGCCCGCGTCTCCGGTCGCCTCGATCGTCACGGCATCGGTGGCAACGTCGACCACTTTAGCCCTGAACAGATTGACGGTCTCGAGCACCTGTCCGCGGGTCTGGGGATCGGTCTTGACCTTGATCAGCATAAGCTCGCGCTCGACCGCGCTGCTGGCGTCGAGCTCGACGATCTTGAGGACGTTGACGAGCTTGTTGAGCTGCTTGGTGACCTGCTCGAGCGGCAGCTCGTCGACGTTGACGACGATCGTCATCCGGGAGATCTCGGGGATCTCGGTCGGTCCGACCGCCAGCGAGTCGATGTTGAAGCCACGTCGCATGAACAGGCTCGAGACGCGCGCGAGGACACCGGGGGTGTTCTCGACGAGCACGGACAGAGTGTGTGCGGTCACAGGTCTTCCTCATCCCATTCCGGAGCCAGGTCGCGGGCGATCTGGATGTCGTCGTTGCTGGCGCCACCGTGGATCATCGGCCACACCATGGCGTCGCGCTCGACCACGAAGTCGATCACCACGGGGCGGTCGGTGATCGCCATGGCCTTCTCGATCGTGGCGTCGAGGTCCGCCTCGCTCTCGCAGCGCAGGCCCACGCAGCCGTACGCGTCGGCGAGCTTGACGAAGTCGGGGATCCTGCGGGCGCCGATCTCCACCGGTCCGGTGTTGAGGTCGGTGTTGGAGTAGCGGCTGCCGTAGAGCAGCGTCTGCCACTGGCGGACCATGCCGAGCGAGGAGTTGTTGATGACCGCGACCTTGATCGGGATGCCCTCGATCGCGCAGGTCGCGAGCTCCTGGTTGGTCATCTGGAAGCAGCCGTCGCCGTCGATGGCCCACACGACCTGGCCGGGCAGGCCGACCTGGGCGCCCATCGCGGCCGGGACGGCGTAGCCCATCGTGCCGGCGCCGCCGGAGTTGAGCCACTGGCGCGGGCGCTCGAAGTCGATGTAGTGCGTAGACCACATCTGGTGCTGCCCGACGCCGGCGGTGTAGGTCGCGTCGGGACCGGCGATCGCGCTGATGCGCTCGATCACGGTCTGCGGGGCCAGACCCGTCGCCGGCTTGTCGTAGCCGACCGGGAACTTCGCCTTGATGCCGAGCATCTGGGCCTTCCAGGCGGCGTAGTCGCCCTGGACGCCGTCCTCGGCGTACTGCTTCTGCAGCATCGCGACGAGGTCGGCGATGACCTCGCGGCAGTCGCCCACGATCGGGACGTCGGCGGCGCGGTTCTTGGAGATCTCGGCCGGGTCGATGTCGGCGTGGATGACCTTGGCGAGCGGCGCGAACGACGCCAGCAGGCCCGTCACGCGGTCGTCGAACCGCGCACCGAGCGAGATCAGCAGATCGCTCTTCTGCAGCGCCGCGACCGCTGCGACGGTGCCGTGCATGCCGGGCATGCCCAGGTGCAGCTCGTGCGAGTCCGGGAACGCGCCGCGCGCCATGAGCGTCGTGACGACCGGGATCTGTGTCATCTCGGCGAGCACCTTGAGCTCGGCCGCGGCGTCGGCCTTGATGACGCCACCACCGACGTACAGCACGGGGCGCTCGGCGGCCGCGATCAGGCGGGCGGCCTCGCGCACCTGCTTGCCGTGGGGACGCGTCGTCGGCCGGTAGCCCGGCAGGGCCAGATCGGTCGGCCACGAGAACGTCGTCGGTGCCTGCAGCGCGTCCTTGGCGATGTCGACCAGCACCGGACCGGGGCGACCCGTGCCGGCGATGTGGAACGCCTCGGCGATGACCCGCGGGATCTCGTCGGCGTCGGTCACCAGGAAGCTGTGCTTGGTGATCGGCATCGTGATGCCGCGGATGTCGGCCTCCTGGAAGCCGTCGGTGCCGATCAGGTGGGTCGCGACCTGGCCCGTGATCGCGACGATCGGGACGGAGTCCATGTAGGCGTCCGCGATCGCGGTGACGAGGTTGGTCGCGCCGGGACCCGAGGTCGCCATGCACACGCCGACCTTGCCCGTGACCATCGCGTAGCCCTGCGCCGCGTGCCCCGCACCCTGCTCGTGGCGGACCAGGATGTGGCGGATCTGCTGGGAGTCGAAGAGCGGGTCGTACGCCGGCAGGATCGCGCCGCCGGGGATGCCGAAGATCGTGTCGACGTCGGCGTGCTCCAGCGCTCGGACGAGGCTCTGTGCCCCGGTCAGCTGCTCGGAGGGCTGCTCGGTCATGGGTCTGCTACCTGTCTTTCGTTCGTTGCCGGATCACCTGCACAAAAAAAATCCCCCGGCCCCAGGTCGTTCGCTGGGTGCAATCGAGGGAGACGCGGGGCCGATGGGGCCGACGCGTCAGCTGTCTACTACGAGGATCCGGATGTGCACCCGATCAGTCTGGTCCGCCGGGCGGCAATTATCAAGCCGTGAGACATGGCGTACCACGATGTGGACCTGCCCTGATCTGACAAATGGCGGACAGGCTGGCACGATGTCGCTCGCAGCCCGCCGGGACGGCGGGCCCGACCGAGGGGAACCCAGATGAAGAAGACTCTGACCGCTGCCATGATCGTCGCCACCCTGGCGATGACGTCCGCCTGCGGTGGTGGCGGCGACGACCGTCCGACCAAGGCTGAGATCAAGAAGGCCATCACCAGCAAGGACAGCGTGTTCGGCACCACGATCCCCGAGTCGGCCGCGGACTGCGTCGCCGGTGTCCTCGAGGACTCCAAGCTCTCGGACAAGACCCTCAACGCGATCGCCAAGGGCGACAAGGACTACAAGGGCTCCGACGCCGACAAGAAGGCGCTGACGGGCCTGACCTCGGAGTTCGGCAAGTGCGTCACGGGCTGATCGCCTGACGCCGGTCAGAGCAGCGGGAGCGCGTCGTCCTCGCTGGGCGCGCGCCCCGTTGCCTGCCTGATCCACGCAAGATCCTCATCGATGCGCGGCTCGCCGCCCGTCGCCTCGACGTACGCGCCGGCCAGCGCCGTGCGCACCGCGCCCACCGCGGCGTCGGTCAGCGGTGGCGCGACGACCCCCGGCACGGACCGGGCGAGGTCGTCCCCGTGAACCACGAGCTCGATGATCCGGGTCGCGACGAAGTCGTCCAGGCGGACCGCACCACGCGGGCCCCGTACGACGTCCGAGCGCAGGGCGTCCAGCGCGCGGAAGCCCAGCCGGGCGCAGTTGTCGATCCCGGCCAGCACGTCGGACTCGAACGAGCGGGCGAGCTCCTTGGTCCCGTCGGCGATCTCCTGCGCCGCCGCCCCGTAGGAGGAGATGTAGCCCCGCAGCGTCATGGGCGTCGCGCCGGGCTCGGGACCCAGCACGGTCAGTGCCAGGAACGACCGGCCGACGTGCGTCACGAGCTCGTGGACGTTCCACGCCTCGAGCACGGACTGCTCGGTGCGGTGCTCCAGCAGGCCCGAGTCCTCGATCCACGACCGGAGCGCGGTCCACTGCTCGCGCAGGACGTCGCCCGGGGTCACCACGGGGACGCCTCGTAGTCCTTGAGGAACACGCCGTGGACGTCCTCCCCCGCCTCGCCCCGGATGATCGGGTCGTAGACGCGAGCCGCCCCGTCGACGAGGTCCAGCGGTGCCTTGAAGCCCTCCTCGGCGAGTCGGACCTTGGTCGGGTGCGGCCGCTCGTCGGTGATCCAGCCGGTGTCGACCGCGGTCATGAGGATCCCGTCCTGCTCCAGCATCTCCGCCGAGCTGGTGCGGGTCAGCATGTTGAGCGCGGCCTTGGCCATGTTGGTGTGGGGATGTCCGGGTCCCTTGTATCGGCGGCTGAACTGCCCCTCCATCGCCGAGACGTTGACGACGTACGTCCGGCGGGCCTCCGCGGCCGCCATCGAGGGGCGCAGCCGGCTCACCAGGATGAACGGCGCCGTCGTGTTGCAGAGCTGGACCTCGAGCAGCTCCAGCGCGTCGACCTCGTGCACGCGCTGGGTCCAGCTGTTGACATCGACGGTGTCCGGCACGAGGCCTCCGGCGTCGATCCGCTCGAGGTCGGCGGACCCGGCCGTCAGGGCCATCGCCGTCAGCTCCTCGGCCGTGTGGCTGTCGCCGGCGAGCACGGGGTGCGCCGACACCGAGCCGACGAGGGCCGCGGGGTGGGCGTCGCTCGTGTGGCCGAACGTCAGGAGCTCGGGCAGCGGACCCTCGGGCAGCGGTGCGGACTCGGCCTCCGCGAGCGGGGCGTAGGCCCCGGGCGTACGACGGACGGTCTGGGCGGCGTTGTTGATCAGGATGTCGAGCGGCCCCTGCGCCGCGACCGAGTCGGCGAGGCCGACGACCTGGGCCGGATCGCGCAGGTCGATCCCGACGATCCGCAGCCGGTCGATCCAGTCGGCGCTGTCGGGCATCGCGGTGAACCGCCGGACCGCGTCGTGCGGGAAACGGGTCGTGATCGTCGTGTGGGCGCCGTCGCGCAGCAGGCGCAGCGCGATGTACATGCCGATCTTGGCCCGACCACCCGTGAGCAGGGCACGCTTGCCGGTCAGGTCGGTCCGGGCATCGCGCTTCGAGCGGTTGAGGGCGGCACAGTCGGGGCAGAGCTGGTGGTAGAACGCGTCGACCACGGTGTACTTCTGCTTGCAGATGTAGCAGGGCCGGGCGACCAGCAGCGTCCCCGCCGTGGCGCCGGCCGCGTTGGACACCAGCGGGATGCCCTCGGTCTCGTCGTCGATGCGGGTCGGCGAGCCCGTCGCGGTCGCGGCGACGACGGCACGGTCCGCGGCCGCGATCTGGGCTCGCTTGTCCAGACGGCGGTGCTTCTTGACGTTCTTGTAGAACTTCCCGCAGGCCCGCCGCAGGGCGACGTACTCCGGGTCCTCCTCCGCGAGACGCTCGGCCGCCGCGAGCACCTTGAGGGCGATCGCGAGCTCGTCGGGATCGATCGGCGACTCGGACACCGTCAGTTGCAGACGGCGCCGTCGGCGGCGGAGCTGACGAGCTTGCGGTACTTCGCCAGGACACCGGTGGTGTACTTGGGCGGCAGCGGCTCCCAGCCGACCTTGCGGGCCTCGAGCTCCTCGTCGTCGATCTCGACGTCGAGCCGCTTGTTGGCGACGTCGAGCGTGATCTGGTCGCCGTCCTCGACGAACGCGATGGGACCGCCGTCGACCGCCTCGGGCGCGACGTGCCCGACGCACAGGCCGGTCGTGCCGCCGGAGAAGCGGCCGTCGGTCATGAGTAGGACGTCCTTGCCGAGCCCGGCGCCCTTGATCGCTCCGGTGATCGCGAGCATCTCGCGCATGCCGGGACCGCCCTTGGGACCCTCGTAGCGGATCACGACGACGTCGCCGGCGACGATCGTGCCGTCCTCGAGGGCGTCCATGGCGGCGCGCTCGCCGTCGAAGACCCGGGCGGTGCCGCGGAACACGTCGGAGTCGAAGCCCGCGCTCTTGACGACCGCACCCTCGGGGGCCAGCGTGCCGTGCAGGATCGTGAGGCCGCCGGTCTTGTGGATCGGCTTGTCGAGGGGGCGGATGACGTCACCGTCGAGCTTGAGCTCGATGTGCGCGAGGTTCTCGGCCATCGTCCTGCCCGTCACGGTCAGGCAGTCGCCGTGCATGAGTCCTGCATCGAGCAGTGCCTTCATGATGACCGGGATGCCGCCGACCTTGTCGACGTCGTTCATGACGTAGCGGCCGAACGGCTTGAGGTCGCCCAGGTGCGGGACCTTGTCGCCGATGCGGCTGAAGTCGGCGAGGGTCAGGTCGACCTCGGCCTCGCGGGCGATCGCCAGCAGGTGCAGGACCGCGTTGGTCGAGCCGCCCAGGGCCATGACGACCGTGATGGCGTTCTCGAACGCCTCCTTGGTCATGATGTCGCGGGCCGTGATGCCGCGACGGAGCAGCTCGACGACGGCCTCGCCGGACTTGATCGCATAGTCGTCGCGGCGCGAGTCGATCGCCGGCGGCGCGGACGAGCCGGGCAGGCTCATGCCGAGCGCCTCGGCGGCCGAGGCCATCGTGTTGGCGGTGTACATGCCGCCGCAGGCTCCCTCGCCGGGACAGATCGCGCGCTCGATCTTGTCGACCTGCTCGCGGGAGATGAGGCCCTTGAGGCACGCGCCGACGGCCTCGAACGCGTCGATGATCGTGACGTCCTTGCCGTCGACGTTGCCGGGCATGATCGAGCCGGCGTAGACGAAGACGCTCGCCAGGTCGAGACGCGCCGCGGCCATCAGCATGCCGGGCAGCGACTTGTCGCAGCCGGCCAACAGCACGGAGCCGTCGAGGCGCTCGGCCATCATGACGGTCTCGACCGAGTCGGCGATGACCTCGCGGGACACCAGCGAGAAGTGCATCCCCTCGTGGCCCATCGAGATGCCGTCCGAGACCGAGATCGTGCCGAACTCGAGCGGGTAGCCGCCACCGGCGTGCACGCCCTCCTTGGCCCGCTTGGCCAGACGGTCCAGCGACAGGTTGCACGGCGTGATCTCGTTCCAGGACGACGCCACACCGATCTGCGGCTTCTCCCAGTCGTCGTCACCCATGCCTACGGCGCGCAGCATCCCCCGCGACGCGGTGGCCTCGAGGCCATCGGTGACGGTGCGGCTGCGCGGCTTGATGTCGATCTCGTTCTCGGGAGGCATGGGACCAAGATTACGACCGCGACCGTCGGGGCCGTCCGCAGGGAGGCTGTGCCGATCGAAGGGGCACCATCAGCCCCGCACTTTATCGCGGCGAATATCAGCCCTGTTCTTACAGTAGTGGGACGAATATCAGCGCCAAGGCCCAGCTCACGAAGCTGCCGACCAGCACGTACTCGGCCTTGCGCCCCGCCACGTCACGTGAGATCTCGGGGAACCGCAGGATGCCCTTGGCCGCCACGACCGCGGTCAGCGCCGCGTACTGCCCCGACAGGGCCATCGCGAAGATCACGATCCGCTCGATCGGTCCGAGGACCCGTCCGCCCTTCAGCGTCTGCTCCGAGGCCATCACGGCGGAGTCCGTGCTCGCGAGCACCATGCGGACGATCACGTTGGCCGTGTCGACGAGGAACGCGAAGCAGCCGGCCGCCACCAGGAAGCTCGTGAACGACACGTGCTCCAGCGACGGGATGTCGACCGAGGCGTACCACGTCGTGAGCCAGCCGTCCGGAGTCGGATCGTGGGTTACCGATGCCAGCGCGGCGACAGCGGTGGCGGCCAGCGCGACGACCGGCCACGGATGCACCCGGCCGACGAACGACGACTCGGGCGTCGTGCCGACCCAGGCGACGACGACCGCCGTCGCGACGACCGCCCACCACCAGGGCAGGGCGCAGCCCCAGCAGACGAGGCCCGCGACGACCGCCGCGACGACCGATGAGCGCGCGAGGGTCGACCGCAACGCGGGGGCATCCTGCGGACGTACGAGGTCGGCGGATCCCACCGCGAGCAGCAGCACCGCCAGGGCGATCACGACAGCACCTCCGTCGTGCCGAGGACCGCGAAGGCGCCGCTGCGGCGGAGGTTCTGCGACACCGCGGACTGCGAGATGCCTTCGTCGGCAGCCAGCCGGGTCTGCGTGTCGCCCCGCAGCAGGCCCAGCAGCAGGCGCCGGCTCCGTGGGGTCATCGAGCTCACGATCTCGTCACGACACAGCAGGAGAGCATTGACGAGCGGGGCCGCAGGAACGTCGTCCGTCGCGTCGGCGACCACGTACCAGGTGCGCAACGTCCTGTCCCTCCCTGTCTCGCGGCTCTTGGCCTCGACGATCGCGTCACGGGCCGACCACCAGCCCGGACCGTCCTGCATCGGACCGTAGTCGCTGCGGCCGACGATTCTCCAGGTGCCGGCGCCGATGCCGACCCGGCAGTCCATGGGGTCCGGCAGCAGCAGGCGCAGCATCAGGGCGGCGTGCAGTGCCGCCGGAAGGTCGCCGTACGCGCCCTGGCACTCGTCCCCGATCGTCGGCGCCAGCGGTTGCACGGCGGGAACGTCCCGGTTGACGACCGCGAGTGCATCGACCAGCTGCTGCTGCGCGACGACCCGGTCGGGTTGCGCGCGGGAGCCCACGAGGTCGACGATGACGGCGAAGCCTTCGGACGTGTCTGACATGCATATAAGGTTAACAGTTATTTCTGATGAAAAGAAGTTCCTGACTGATGAACGGATTCCTGTGAGCGTCGCCTTCGTGACCAGCACCGCCTACCAGCACCTCGACTCGGACCTCCCACTCCTGCTTTCCAGCACAGTGGGATCCGAAGCTTGGAATTCACGTGACTTGAAGTCGCGGC
>JADMIO010806515.1_pt1 | contig 31303 bp, 27 predicted proteins | sample 8958161 | NCBI WGS metagenome assembly JADMIO01 (sample SAMN16585339, study PRJNA669376) | soil metagenome | isolation source: Crop rotation soil | place: USA: Cullars Rotation, Alabama | collected 2011 | reverse complement strand
CTTTCCCAGCAGAAAATATATTATTAGGATTAAAAGCAGGAGGTGTAACACTCGACCTGGACGAAAAACTCAGCGATCTGAAAGAAGATACTTTATTGTTGTCAGGCAGGATACCGGCCGGTTCCCAGCAGATATCATTGTTATATGGCAATAATGGAAGTGTTCACGAAGAAGAGGTTGTCAGTATTTCAGCCAACAGTTCATGCGATGGATCGGCGATCGACAGGATCAATATGCTGGCCGCCTTCGATGAGTATACAAAACCAAACTATTATTGGTACAATGTATTGGAATGGGGTAAGAAAGAAAAAGTGGTCACACCAAGTACTTCTTATATCGTATTGGAAAAAATAGAGGACTACGTCAGGTTCAATATCATGCCTCCAAAGGATCTCGAATCCAAATGCGATATGAACCAGTTTGTCCAGGCCGATGACCAACGCAGAAAAGATTTCAGGAAACAAAATGAATTTGAAGTGCTTAGTTTGGTGGCCAATGAATATAATAACCGGATATACGAATGGAACAAGGATCAACCCCGCATCGTTTTAACACAGCAAAAAATGGAGACTGTTGCTAAAACAGGGACAGAGAAAACAAAAGATGCAAAAGCAATGGTGGATAACGAAACAAAACCAGCTCCCATAGTGCCGGGACCTGTCAGCGATGGTTTTAATGCTAATCAAACGATGAGTGAAGTAGTCGTAACAGCTTTGGGGCAATCAAGACAATCGAAAGAGTTGGGATATTCTGCAGCAAGAGTGTATGGTGTTGAATTGACGCAAGCGAGCCCGGTCAACCTGCAAAACGGGTTAACAGGTAAAGTATCGGGATTGAATGTACAAACGACGAACAACGGAGTATTTAGTGATACACGGATCACGCTGAGAGGTATCAGGTCCCTTACCGGAAACAATCAGCCCATGCTGATATTGGATGGATCGCCTATACCACTTGGATTTATCAGTTCTATTAATCCCAAAGACATTCTTAACGTCACTATATTGAAAGGAGCTACTGCCACTGCTATTTATGGACCCGATGGAGTGAACGGCGCTCTTGTTATCACATCCAAAAAAGGAATTCGCAACGGTAATTATTCTTATACCTGGAGCAGCTATCGATTAAGGGATATGGAAGATGTAGACTATTTGCAGGAAATAAGAAGTACGGCGAAAGCCGATCTGCCAGATCATTACGGTCATTTGAAAAAAACATTTGGTTTTGAGGCCGGTTTTTATTTTGATATGGCGCAATATTTCTATACCCGGGGATTGAAGAAGGAAGCCATGAACATTCTTTTTAGTGCAGCAGATATCAGCGGTGGTAATTACCAGGTACAGTTAGCGATGGGTTATATACTGGAAACATGGAAAGAGTTCGATGCAGCGACCAGTGTATACAAGGAATTAGTAAGCATCAACGATAAAGATGCAACAGCCTGGCGCAACCTGGCGCTGGCACTGTATCAAAAAGGGAATTACCAGGAAGCGGTCGATATTTATTATAAAGGAATTTGTCTTGCCGTGGAATATGTCAACCCGGCTATTAAACCCATGATGCTGCAGGAAATGAATGCGATCATCGAAGCGCATAAAGACAGCATTGATATTTCGGGGATCAATGCGCAGCTTATCCGGCCATTGGGATATGACCTGAGAGTTACCCTGGATTGCAATAGTCGTGCATTGGGTAATAATATGAAGATCGTCGAACCCGGCGGAAAAGTTTGTACAGAAGATAAACCCGGCGCAGCCGATGGAAGGATCACCCGCAACAACAGTTATTATTATTATGGCGCTATATCTCCCGAGGAATACCAGGTGAAGAATGCAAAGACCGGTAAGTATAAGATCAGGATCAGCTATTCAGATTACAGCGGTTATTATTATGAAGTGAAAGTGCCGACCGTTGTAAGGATACTTAGTTTTAAGAATTCGGGAAAAGCAAATGCATCGTTGGCGGTGGAGAATGTGATCATGGACAATCAGTACGGTGAAGTGGAGATCGGTGAAGTGAATTGGTAGAGTGAGAGCGGGAGTCTTTAGTCGGTGAACTTAACTCAAGCTTTCAAGATATCAAAAGGCTCTCAAAATTTTGAGAGCCTTTTTTATTTGGAATGTAAATCGATCCGTTATTAATTATCCTGCTGCAAATTCAAGTAATAGTTCTTTGTCGGAATAAAGGAATAACATTTTATCCTTTACTTCAAAGCGATTCACCTTAGCGAGTTGTTTGAAATAAACGTCTTCGATGGATTGAACTGCCTCGCAATACATTTTAGTAGAAAAGATATTCGAGAAGGTTACTTTATTTTCTTCTACCACAGCCGTGCTGCCAAAACTATTGCAACTGCCGTTGCCGCCGGCACTGCCTTTTTCTTTATCGAATTTGATAAAGGCTTTTGTATTGACAGCTTCTGTTTTTGCATCCATGTGAATACTTTTCAGGTTCCACCTGGTAGCATATAAAGATTGCTGTTGTTGCTCTACCGTTTCTTTTTGCATGCCACAGGCAGCCAACACTACAAATGCTCCCGTTGTAAAAAAAGTTATCAGTTTCATGATCGTGATCTTTGAGTACGATAAAGATGCTGCATGTGTCTTTGATCCATATTTCATTTCCATAGTAATTTGTTAAAGGAGTGAACAAAAAAAAGTGACCTCTGTAGAAACAGGGGTCACAGCCAAAACTAACTGCTTATGAGAAAAAGAGTTTAATGATTTATTTAACGGATGTTGCCATTTTAAAATTCATGCTGCCGAAAAAGCCGCCTTCCCTTTCTTCCTGTTCAGTGATCACAAAGTCTTCTTTATAAGAAGAGAAATGGAATTTCTTAATGGTTTCTTTATGCTGCTTTACTTTCTTTAAAGAATCATTGATGAATTTTCTGAACGACTTTTTCATGATAATTACGTTTGATGTATGGAGTAAGACAATTTCCATGCCACCAGGCCTGGGAGCCCTGTAGAAAAAAATTCTCCTTTGATCTTTTCGATTTCTGTTAGGAGATGCCTGCCGTTTTTTGCAGGATTTGAGAAGAGATGGGGAAAGAAATCATCACACTTTCACATAGATCTTCTTCTTGTCCATCCACCAGCAGATGAACCACATGAAAATGATAACGCAGATCGCATATAATAAGGAGCCGATCCTTGGATCGCCGGGTATCTTGATAAGCAGTTTTTGATATAACCAGTTCCAGGGATTCACATATACCATCACCCCTTTATCATTCAGATGATCGGGGATCCGTATCAATGCCAATCCTTTTGGAATAAAAGCACTGAGTGCAAAAACGAACAATGCATTTTTACCAAATACATCAAAGAATTTACTCAGCCATCCTTTTACATTTTTGAATTCGATGAGATAGATCAGCGTAGCGATAGTAATGATGGCAAGTCCTGTGGTATAGACAACATAGGAGCTGGTCCATATCTTTTTATTGATGGGAAATACCATATCCCAGCAATACCCGGTGATCAGCAGCGCCACGCCGGCAACGAACAAACCATTCAGCATTTCGAAATTCTTTCCCTTCTTTTGAATATAATCACCGACGAGATAACCCAGTATCACCTGTACAATAGCGGGTAATGTGCTCATGATACCTTCCGGGTCAAAAGGGATCCCCTCGCCTTTATACATATGAGCGACACCTAACACCGCTTTGTCGACATCATTGCCAAACCAACCGGTCATGCTGAAAGGATCCGACGGATCACCTAACAAAAAGCAGAGTGACCAATACAATAACAATATCAACAGGCCGATATAAAAGGTAAGTCTTGGTTTTGTATAATAAATGATCACCGATGCAAAAAAATAACAGATAGCGATCCTTGCCAGCACACCTAAAATTCTTATTCCCTGCGGCATTCCTTTATCATCCAGATATTCCCAGGGACGAACAACCAAACCGGCGTCTGTCCATTTTACAAACGGCCACCAGGTAAGAAATAAACCGATCAGGTAAATAAGCAGCGTTCTAATGATCACTTTTTTCCAGAACACTCCATCACCGCCTGCTTTTAACCTCGGCATTACAAATGACAAAGCATTGCCTACGGCAAAAAGAAAAAACGGGAATACGAGATCGGTAGGAGTGAGCCCATGCCATTTTGCATGATCAAGCGGCGGATAAATATGAGCCCAGCTGCCGGGATTGTTGACCAGTATCATCAGGCAGACTGTAGCGCCGCGAAAAACATCCAGGGAATAAAAACGTTGGTTCACCGGTGGGGTTTGAGAAACTAAATGTAAGAATTTGAAAAGTATTAATGTGAAAACAAAGAAGTATTTTGCTAAATAAGCATTCATTTATATGTGCGGTATTGCCGGCATCATTTCCAACAATAAAAATGAGATAACAACTGCAAGGCTTAAAGCCATGACAGATGCTATTGCTCACCGCGGACCCAATGGTGAAGGACAATGGATCAGTGGTGATGGGCAGGCAGGTTTGGGCAACAGGCGTCTTTCCATTATTGACCTGAGTACAGCCGGGCAACAGCCGATGCATTATATGGATCGGTATACCATCACTTTCAATGGCGAGATCTATAATTATATCGAATTAAGGGAAATGTGTTTGAAGAAAGGTTATGTTTTTACTTCACGAACAGATACCGAAGTATTGATGGCGATGTACGACTGGAAAAATGAGGAATGCCTGCAATGGTTCGATGGCATGTTCGCTTTTGCCCTGTATGATCAAAAAGAGAAAAGAGTTCTTATGGCAAGAGATCGGTTTGGAGAAAAACCTCTCTACTATATACAACAACCTGGTAAGGTATTCGCATTTGGCAGTGAAATGAAAGCCTTGTGGGCAGCAGGTTTCAACAAGGAGATCAACAAAAGGATGCTGTTCAATTATATGGCATTCAATTATACCCATAATGCAGAGGATCCTGGCGAAACTTTCTATGAGAATATCCGCAGCCTGCCACCGGCGCATTATATGCTGGTGAATACTGAAACGGGTGATACCAGTATCAAAAAATATTGGGATATCGATCATAATAAAATTGATACTTCGATCTCTATTGAGGCCGCCAAAGAAAAATTCAGGGAGCTGTTCTATACATCCGTTACAAGAAGATTGCGCAGTGATGTAAAGGTCGGCAGCAGTTTAAGCGGCGGTATCGACAGCAGCATCGTGGTGGCTGTTATCGATGACCTGAATAAAGGAAAGACGATGCACCAATCAACTTTCTCTGCCATTTTTCCGGGTTATACAAAAGATGAGAGCAGTTATATCGATCTATTGCTCGATACACTAAAGATCGAACCGCATTTCACATCACCCACCGGGGAAACATTGCTAAAGGATATCGATGAATGTTTCTATTACCAGGAAGAACCCTTTGGCTCAGCGAGTGTGTTGACACAGTATGAAGTGATGAAGCTTGCGAAACAAAAAGATGTTACGGTGCTGCTGGATGGGCAGGGCGCCGATGAATTATTAGCGGGCTACCATAGTTTTTACACCGTTTTCTTCAAAGAATTAAAAGCAAAAAGCAAGGACGATCACCGGAAGGAAAAAGAAGCGTATAAGAAAAAATTCAGGGACAGTGTCATCAATCCTTTGCCTGAAAAGAATATCCGCTACTATGCGGGACAATTGGGCTGGATAGAAAAAGATAAACTGAAGAAGGTGTATGAAAAATTCACCCAGCTGATCAACCCTTATTTCAACAGCGACTTTTTTCATTCCTATCGAAAAGAGCAATTTCATTCTCCTTCTAATCCCGGTACGCTCAATCACTCCCTGTACAATAGCCTGCATTTTGGATTGACAGAGCTTTTGCGTTTCGCAGATCGCAATAGTATGGCGCATAGCAGTGAAATAAGATTGCCATTTCTTTTTCATGAACTGGCAGAATTCCTGTTTACGCTTCCTTCTTCCTATAAGATACATGACGGGTGGACGAAGTATATAGAAAGGCTGGCCTTTGAGAATTTATTGCCGGCTTCCATTGCCTGGAGAAAAGATAAGATCGGTTATGAACCGCCCCAAAAGAACTGGATGCAGCAAAACGATATCAAAGAAAAAGTGATGGAGCTAAGAGATTTACTCGTAAAAGAAAAGATCCTCCATCGCAGTGTGCTCAACGATCCGGTTACTGCCAATGATGCCAATATCGGGACAAAAAACAGCTGGAGCCAGTTGATGCTTTCCTGTCTTTTTCAATGAGTAAGAATGCCGGGGCGAAAACGCCCCAGAATATTTATCAACTCATGGGAATAAATCCCTCAAAATCTGCACATTTTATTCTCTTTCCAGTCACATCTTCCTATATATTTGCAAGCAAAATCAGGGAGACTTTTCATTGTTATCCCTGCCTGTCCTAATTCAATGAAAACCAGTCATGTAAAATTCTTTATGTGATTGAGATGGCGAAGCCATCAATAAAATTTCTTACTTGAGCAGAAAATGGCTGGCCGTTTATACTCGGCCAAGATGGGAGAAAAAGGTGAATCAACTTTTGAAAGAAAAAGGAATCGAGAGTTATTGTCCATTGAATAAAGTGCGCCGCAAGTGGAGTGACAGAGTAAAAATCGTCGAAGAACCACTATTTAAATCCTATGTTTTTGTGAAAGTGAACGAGGAAGACAGGGCTGCAGTAAGGATGACGACAGGCGCTATTAATTTTGTTTACTGGCAGGGAAAACCTGCTGTAATAAAAGAAAAAGAAATTGCTGCGATAAAAAAGTTCCTCGACGAGTATGAGAATGTAGAAGCGAAACCCATTGACCTTAAAGTGAACCAGCGGGTGAGAATAACGACCGGTACGCTGATGGACCAGGAAGGAAAAGTGCTCGACCTGCACCGGAAAACAGCGAGGGTTGCTATTGACAGTCTTGGGTATATCTTGGTCGCTTATATTGATAGAACTAAACTAACTTCGGCGCAGCCCAAACAGGCCTAAACCATTTTGCTATTAAAGACGTATTAATGAGACCTATTCGACTGCTTTTACTGATCGCTTTCCCAATTTACCTGGTATCCTGTGGCACTCAAAAAAAAGCTCCCTATTACCTGGAGAATATAAAGGATACGCTCCCGAAAGGCGCAGTAAAAGTTCCGGATCTCCGGATCCAAAAAAATGACTTGTTATCCATACAGGTATACAGTGCCAGCACAAAGCCTGAAATATCCGATGCATTATATAACCTTCCTTGCAATAGTGCCGGGGCAGGACAAACTAATTCCAATGTTTGTGGTTTTTTGGTAGATCAAAATGGAGAGATCGAATACCCGCGGTTGGGTACCATACATGCGGAAGGAATGAGCAAACAGGAATTGGCGGCTGAAATAAAAAAGAGACTTACGCAGCCGGTTGAAAGACTAACAAACCCAAATGTTATCATTCGTATCATTAATTATAAGGTCACCGTTCTCGGCCAGGTAGCGCATGAAGGAATAGTGGAAGTGCTGTCGGAGAGGATCACCGTCCTTGAAGCCATTGCCCTGGCAGGTGGCATCACTGACTATGGAAAAAAAGATGCGGTGAAAGTATTAAGAGAGAACAATGGAAAAAGAGAAGTGGGATATGTCGATCTTTCATCGGATAGCTTGTTTGTGTCTCCTTACTATAACCTGATGCAAAATGATGTGGTTTCCGTAGAACCTACCAAACAAAAAAGGAAACAGGTCGATCAGTCCATTGTGGCGCAGCGGATCACTTTTGCACTCAGCCTGATCACCTCGGCAGCCTTTATCTATAATGTCTTCAAATAAATCACTTTCTAATATTTAATAAGTCCTGATGCAGGAACAAAATCCTAATACGCATACTCCTACTGGTAAAAGTGAACTCTGGAACCTGAGTTTGCGGGATCTTTTCTATAAGTATGTCCGCTTTCTTCCTTTATTCGTTATATCGGTGGCGATAACGTTGTTCGCTGCTTTTATTTATTTAAGATATACCGTTCCTATTTACAGGGTAGGCAGTTCCCTGATCATTAAAAGCGAACAACCGGGAAGCGGCCGCTCGAATAATTTCGAGGATGTTTTTATCAATGACCGCAACCAGAATATTCAAAGCGAGATAGAGATACTGAAATCAAAACCATTGATGCAAAGAGTGGTGGACAGTCTTCATCTTCAATTCACCTATATCGCTATCGGGAAGATCAAAAAAGTAAATATCTATAAGCAAACTCCTTTTTTGCTGACTGCTTATAAGATCGCAGATTCTAACCGCACCTTTACATTGAAAATAAAATTCACCGGCGACGGCCAGTTCAGGGTCAATGGAGAAAAAAGGATCTACAATTACGGGCAAATATTCCAGAATAATGACGGGGTATTCAGCCTTTCACGAAATCCATACATTGCTGCCAGCAAAGAATACAATATTACATGGTATCCAACAGCAGTGGCAGCAAGAGTGTATGCGGGTGCGTTAACGATAACCCCCCGAACACCGGGTACAGGTATCTTAGGCATTTCGATGATCACTCCCAATCCTCAATTGGGTTCCGATATCCTGAACCAGTTGATGGAAGAATATGCCAGGTATACCATTTTCAGAAAACAGGAATCAACTGACCAGACATTGGTCTATATCAATGATGCGATGAACCTTACCCGTCATCAACTGGATAGCGTAAGCCAGGCTTTATTGAATTATAAAAGGATTCATAATATCGTCGATGTTGAAAAACAATCAGAAGTATATTATAATAATCTGAGTGAGACCGATAAAGAGATCATTCAGCAAAGTCTTGAAAGAGGAAAAGCAGAATTGACAGAAGCTTACCTGCGGGATAAGAGAAATGATTTTTCAAGAGTTCCTTCCACGCTGATGCTGGAGGATGTTACTTTTACCACGCTTGTCAGCGAATACAACAAAGCGCAATTAGAAAGACAAGGCTTGCTTGAATCACAGATCCCGGAAACAAACCCTTCTGTCATAGAGAAAACAGCAGAGATCGAAAAACTGAGAACAAGTATCCTGGAAAACCTGCGGAATATCAAAGCTTCCATTTCTTCTTCGATCGCTGCCATGCAGCGGAAAAGCCAGTTCAACCAATCTCAGTTAAGCGAGGTTCCTACCATAACAAAAGAACAGCAGGAAATAGAAAGAAGTAAACTTACCCTGGAGAAGCAGTATCAATTCTTATTGGAACAACAATTGGCAACCAGTATCAAAAGAGCATCGACCATTTCCAATTCGGAGATCATCGACAGGTCGTATCCTTCCAGTGTACCGGTAAAACCCAATAAAAAAGCGATCAGGATATTGGCGATCCTGTTGGGCCTGGGTCTTCCTGCCTTATTCATTTTTGTAGCGGAGATATTAAATGATAAAGTAAGTACACGATTCGATATCGAAAAGATCACGGCGGCGCCGATACTCGGAGAAATTGGTCACTCATATTCTCACAATGTTTTGATCGTGAACAAAACCACCCGCAGCATGGTGGCCGAACAATTCCGTATCATTCGATCCAATCTTCAATACATTCTTAACAAGAGCGAGAAATCGGTCATACTGGTTACTTCCTCTTATAGTGGTGAAGGAAAATCCTATGTTAGTATCAACATGGGAGCTGTGCTGGCCCTGGCCGGGAAAAGAACGGTCATTCTTGAATTTGATATTCGTAAGCCGAAAGTTCTTTCAGGAATAGGAATGCCGAAAGGACAAGGTATCACCAACTATCTCGTGGGCAAAACAAAACTGGAAGACCTTATTAAACCAGTACCTGACCAGGAAAATCTTTTTGTATTGGGATGCGGACCTATTCCTCCCAACCCTGCAGAATTGCTGCTCGATCCGAAAGTGGAGCAGATGTTCGAATGGCTCCGCAATAATTTTGATATTGTATTGGTGGATACGGCGCCTGTAGGCATGGTAAGTGATGCGATGACATTGAGCAAATTTGCTGATTGTACTTTGTATCTCGTACGGCAGGGACATACATTCAAAAAACAAATTGCCTTGATCGACGAATTCTACCAGGCGAATAAGCTTCCGAAATTATCGATCATTGTAAATGACGTCAAACTGAAACCGGGTTATGGCTATTATGGCTATGGCCGTTATGGTTACGGATATGGCTATGGATATGGAAGTTATTATGAAGAAGAAGTAGCACCGCAGAACTTTTTTGAAAAATTACTTTCCAAACTGGATGTCCGTAAGCTCTTTAAAGGGTCCAACAAAAAATAATTTCATCTTTTGTTTTCATGCGAATTTTAGTTACCGGCGGAGCAGGATTCATTGGTTCTAATCTTGCCTCCCGCTTATTAAGCGACGAACGTGTTTCTTTTGTAAGAGTATTGGATAATCTCGCTACCGGGTATAAGCAGAATATCTCCAGGCTTATGAATGATCCCCGTTTTGAATTCATGGAAGGAGATATCCGCAATTATCAAACCTGCCTGCAGGCTTGCGATGGTATGGATATGATCTCTCACCAGGCTGCGCTTGGTTCTGTTCCCCGTTCTATCAATGATCCGCTTACTACGAACGAAGTGAATATCACCGGTACCCTGAATGTCTTTACCGCCGCCAAAGAAAAAAAGATAAAGAGGATCATCTATGCAGCCAGTTCTTCCACCTATGGCGATCATCCGGGCCTTCCCAAAACAGAAGATAAGATCGGCAACCCGCTTTCTCCCTATGCAGTTACCAAATATGTGAATGAATTATACGCCAAAGTATTTGCTGACCTGTATACGATGGAATTCATCGGGCTACGTTACTTCAATATCTTCGGGCCACAGCAAAGTCCTAATGGTCCCTACGCTGCTGTCATTCCTCTTTTCGCAGAAGGATTATTGAACAGCAAAGCTCCGACGATCAATGGCGATGGTAGTCATAGCCGTGATTTTACCTATGTTGATAATGCCGTGCAGGCAAATCTTCTTTCTTTATTCACTACCAATAAGAAGGCAGTGAACCAGGTGTACAATATTGCCTGCGGAAAGCAAACTTCGCTGACGGAATTATTCACGGTATTAAAAAAAGAAGCCGGTAGTTCAATCGATCCCGTGTATGGGCCGGAAAGAAAAGGAGATGTAAAACACAGTATAGCGGATATATCAAAAGCGCAGAGCTTATTGGGGTATGAAGTGAAGATATCTGTGGAAGAAGGATTACAAAAAACATTTCAGTGGTATAAAGAGCAGCAACGAAAATAAAATGAAGAAAACGATCGTCATAACAGGTGGCGCCGGTTTTATTGGCTCGCACGTGGTGCGCCTGTTGGTCAATAAGTATCCCGATTACAACATTGTAAATCTCGATGCACTGACCTATGCGGGCAATCTGGAAAATCTCAGGGATATCGAAGAAGCTCCCAATTATTTCTTCGAGAAAGCGAATATCCTGGATGCAGAAGATATTGACCGGGTATTTTCAAAACACCAGCCAAGCGGTATCATTCATTTGGCTGCAGAAAGTCATGTAGACCGTTCTATCCTTTCGCCACTTGATTTTGTGTATACGAATGTGATCGGCACGGTCAACCTGCTGAATGCTGCCAAAACACACTGGAAGAATAATTTTGAAGGAAAATTATTTTATCATGTTTCTACGGATGAAGTATACGGTGCATTGGGCGAAACGGGCTTTTTTACCGAAGAAACAAAATACGATCCTCATTCACCGTACAGTGCTTCCAAAGCATCCAGCGACCATTTTGTAAGAGCGTATTATGATACATATGGTTTGCCGGTTATCATCAGTAATTGTTCCAACAATTATGGTCCCAATCATTTCCCGGAAAAACTGATCCCTCTTTTTATCAATAATATCATTCATAAAAAACCATTGCCGGTATACGGAGATGGTTTGTATACCCGTGACTGGTTATTTGTAAAAGATCATGCTTCGGCGATCGATCTTTTATTTCATAAAGGGAAAACAGGTGATAACTATAATATCGGTGGCTTCAATGAATGGAAGAATATCGACCTGGTAAAATTGCTTTGCCAGCTAATGGATGAAAAGCTTGGCCATGCAAAAGGCACCAGCGAAGAACTTATCACTTATGTAAAGGACAGGCCCGGGCATGACAGGCGGTATGCGATCGATGCCTCGAAGATCAATAAAGAATTCGGATGGAAGCCTTCTGTAACTTTTGAAGAAGGATTGAGCCAGACCATCGACTGGTATCTGCAAAATGGTGAATGGCTGAAACATGTCACCAGCGGGGAATACCAGGATTATTATAAAAAACAATACCAGTAAAAGTGAATAGTGAATGGTGAATGCCGAAAGACTGCGTAAAAAGATAATCTCTTAGTTTTAATCTTCTGTCACTACAAGTTCCAATAAAAAAAGTATTGGTCATCTGTCCCCACCGGGTCAACAGATCACCCGGGCAGCGATACCGTTACGAGCAATACATTCCTTTCCTGGAAAAGAATGGTTACCAATTCGAGATATCGAATTTGCTCAATGAAAAAGACGATAAGAACTTTTATTCAGCAGGAAATTATTTCAAAAAATTCCTGATCTACCTGAAGACCTGGCGAATAAGATTGAAGGACTGGAGAAGGATGAATAAATACGATATCATCTTTATTTACCGGGATGCATTGATCACGGGTTCTACTTTTTTTGAAAAAAGATTCTCCCGGTCAAAGGCAAGAACGATCTACGATTTCGACGATGCGATCTGGTTGCAGGCGGTTTCTGCCGGTAACAGGCGACTGGCATTTTTAAAAAATCCCGCCAAGACATCCAAAATAATCGGTTTATGCGACCTGGTTTTTGCAGGCAATAAGTTCCTTGCGAATTATGCGTTGCAGTTCAATAAGAACGTTGTTGTCATCCCGAGTACGATCGACATGGATATGTACCAGCGGAAAGAGAAGAAGGATAAAAGCGGGAAGGTTTGTATCGGGTGGACGGGCAGCCCTACCACGGTTCGTCATTTTATCACAGCGATCCCCGTATTGAAAAAAATAAAAGAAAAGTTCGGCGACAAAGTTGAGTTCAAGATCATCGGTGATAAAAATTATTATTGCGCAGAACTGGATACACAGGGAGAAGCCTGGGCGGCTGCAACGGAAGTGGAAGATCTTTCACAAGTGGATATTGGCATCATGCCATTGCCGGACGATGAATGGGAAAAAGGAAAATGCGGAATGAAAGGATTGCAATATATGGGTCTTGGGATACCGGCCCTGATGTCGCCGGTAGGTGCTAATATCGAGATCATACAGGATGGAATAAATGGCTACCTGCCTCGTTCAGAAAATGAATGGGTAGAAAAATTAACCAGGCTGGTAGAGGATAAATCGTTGAGAGAAAGGATCGGCAATGCAGGCAGGCAGACAGTGATAGATAAATATTCTAAGGAAGCATGGAAACAGGAATATCTTAATAACTTTAATAAACTATCAACACGATAAGCGTAGGTGAATAAACTTTTTGTATGGGTGTGAAAAAATATACGTTCGAAGAAGTAGAGCAATGCGAAATGTGCGGTAACCCTACCCAAAAGCATAGGGTTCTTGGTCAACGCCTGAACAGAACGCAGGGTGCCAGGCCACGCAGACTTAATGGCATCAGCGTTTCTGTGATGAAGTGCCGGAATTGTCAATTGATCTACTCTTCTCCTTTACCTGTTCCGCACGATATAGCGGATCATTATGGAGTGCCGCCGGAGGATTATTGGTATGCTGATTACTTTAATGTTGACCCCAACTATTTTTCACTGGAGATCGGGGTATTAAAAAAATTTGCAGAAATAAAGCCGGGTATGAAATCGCTCGATGTAGGCGCAGGATTAGGAAAGTGTATGATCGCTTTGGAAAATATCGGGTTCGATGCGTATGGATTTGAACCGTCAAAACCTTTTTATGACAGGGCCCTGTCGAAGATGGGGATCAAAGAAGAAAAATTAAAATGGGGAATGATAGAAGATGTGGACTATCCTGCGGAAAGTTTTGATTTTATAACAATGGGTGCTGTAGTGGAGCATTTATATCATCCATCCAACGCTATAGAAAAAGCCTATGGCTGGCTTAAACCGGGGGGGATCATTTTTATTGAAGTACCCTCTTCAAGATTTTTGATGCAAAAACTTTTAAATACTTTTTACAGGCTGACAGGAACAAATTATGTTTCCAATATCAGCCCCATGCATCAGCCCTATCATTTGTATGAATTTTCTTACAGATCCTTTGAGAAGCTAGCTGAAAAAATAGGCTATAAAATAATATACCACCAGTATCATACAGGTAATGTACCGTATCCTCCCAGGATCCTGCATGGTATATATAAGAAACTGATGAAATGGACGAATTCCGGGATGGAACTGGCTGTCTGGTTAAAAAAGTAACAACAGTTTTATTCTTTCTATCATCCCGGGCGGTACATTGATATTAAAATCAAAAAAAATGAAGGGAATCATTCTTGCCGGCGGATCAGGTACCCGCTTATACCCGATTACCAAAGCAATATCCAAGCAGTTAATGCCGATATATGATAAGCCAATGATCTATTACCCGCTTTCCACATTGATGATGGCAGGTATCAGCGAGATATTGATCATTACTACGCCGGAGGATAATCCTCAATTCAAAAGACTGCTGGGGGATGGAAGCCAGCTGGGTTGCAAATTTGTTTATGCAGTGCAGGAAGTGCCGAACGGACTTGCCCAGGCCTTTGTGATCGGCGCCGATTTTATCGGTACCGATAAAGTAGCGTTAATCCTGGGCGACAATATATTTCATGGTACAGGGTTGGATAAACAATTAAAAACACTGACGAATGTAGAAGGCGGGTATGTATTCGCTTACCAGGTTTCAGATCCCGAGCGATATGGTGTTGTTGAATTTGATGAAAATATGAAAGCGGTATCGATCGAAGAAAAACCAAAGCAGCCCAAATCGAACTTTGCCGTACCGGGTCTTTATTTTTATGACAATGAAGTGGTGAAGATCGCGAAAGAACTTAAACCCTCCGCAAGAGGTGAATACGAGATCACCGATGTAAATAAAGAATATTTACAAAGAGGTAAATTAAAAGTAGCTGTCCTGGACCGGGGAACAGCCTGGCTGGATACAGGAACATTCGATTCGCTCAGCGATGCAAGTGAATTTGTAAGAGTGATAGAAAAAAGACAAGGCACCAAGATCGGATGTGTAGAAGAAGTGGCTTATCGACAGGAATTCATTTCCAAAGACCAACTGCTGAAACTCGCCAATGAACTGGCAAAAAGCGGGTATGGTGAATATCTTCAAAAAGCAACAAAATAGATCGTTGATAAAGAGAATTATAATTGCAGCAGTACTGCTGGGTAATTTGCTTTTTTCTGAAGTTTTCGCACAGGGCAAGATCGAGATCTTTGCAGATGTGCAGGGCAATGATACATTGCAGCAACTGGTTACCGCATTTACCAATCAACTAAAAAGATCGGTATCGGCCAGTTTGATTATCCATCCCACATCACAATACAATGGCAAAGGAATTTATCTCGCCAATTCTACAGTAACAAATCCACCGGTAAAACCATCTTCCAAACTATTGCAATCAGGCGTGGAGGCTTTCTCCGGGGAAGCAAACGCCAATACCGTCCAGATAATCGGGAATTCGAACATGGCGATCGGTCATGGCATCTTCACATACCTGGATGTGATCGGTTATCGTTTTTATTTCGCGAATCCTGATTGGCATATTATTCCTGTCAATCCCAATTTATTTCCAAAGTGGAGTATTGTCTCACGACCTGCATTTGATCATCGTCGTATCTGGTATGGCTATGGAACAGGTTCCAAGATCGCTGATGCGGATTATGATCTCTGGTTCATGGCCAACAGGCAAGGGGGAAGCATCAACGCTTATTTTGGTCATGCCTACGAGGATATAGCTTTTCGTAACAAGGAAATCTTTTTTGCACATCCCGAATGGAGCTCTCCGCCGCTGGCAAAAGGAGCTACTCTTTATGATATAAAATTTGATATTTCAAAGGAAGATCTTATACAGTTCATCATACAGGATGTGGAAAAAAGGATCGAAGCCTCCATAAAAAACCATACGAGTCTTTATAAAATGATCTCTATGGCTCCATCAGATGGATTAGGTATTTGTAATAGTCCGGCCTGTCAAAAATTTGGAACTATAACAGACAGGGTATATTATCTTGTTAACAGGGTGGCGAAGGCGATACAAAAAAAATATCCTTCGACCTATATCGGTTGCCTTGCCTATGGCGAATACATCAGCCCTCCTACAAAAAATGTGGAGCCGAATGTTTTTGTAGGAGTTACTACTGCCTTTAATACTTCGAAATATTCCATTGAACAACTGGTGGGAGAATGGAAAAAAAAGGGAGCCTATGTCGGGATCTATGATTACTTCAGTTGGTATGCATGGGATTTTGATATACCCGGGCAAAGCCTTGCCTCAAAACCTTCGGAGACCATTGCCAGCATCAAAAAATATTATGATAAAGGAGTACGGGCCTATGAAGCCGAATCCTCGATCGGTTGGATAAGCAAAGGATTGGGTTATTATCTCGCAGCAAAGTATATGTGGGATATAAAGACGGATGGCGAAGCGCTTAGGAAAGAATTCTTCCGGCTTTGTTTTGGAAAAGCAGAAGAGCCGATGAAAAAACTCTGGCAGGAATGGGAATCTTATTCTTTTCCTTTTATCAGGGAAAATGATCTTGTACGTTGGCTGGATTATACTACTGAAGCCATGCAGCTTGAATCATCAGTGGCTTTTAAAAAACGATTGTTCCAGGTAAGGTCATACCTGCATTATCTTTTTCTTTATCATATTTATGAAACAAGTAAAACAGAGGCTGCATTATTGCCCTTACTGAATTATGGCTATCGTAAACTGGATGATGGTTCAGTCCCGGGTTATCCCGCATTTTTTGTGGTAGGAGGAGGTTCAGGATTTAAAGACATGGGCTATACCGAAAATGCAAAATGGAAAACAAATAATAGCGTTGTTACTACCGATGAGATCAACCGGCTGGTAACAGAGGATCGGAAAAAGCTGAAAGTGTCTGAACCGGTTGCTCAAATACCACCCACACAAAAATTCAAAACCGTTCCCAATATTGCCCGCTTCGGTAAACTGATCGAGGACAGTGCGCAGGCTAATAATGCCTGCTGGCTTACCAATGAATGGGTGATGGAAATAAAAAAGAAAGGCGATTTCAATTATATAGATTTTACCGGCGATTATATCGGGAATCCGGGTGTAACAAAACCGATCAAGATCTCGGTATATCCTTATGCAGCGGATGGAAAGATAGCCGGGTTGCCCGTGCTGATATATTATGAATATACGGCTACGCAGGTAAAACAAAAGATCAGCCTTTCAAAATTGCAACCCGGGTATTATACTATCATTATTGAAGACCCCGTTAAAATATTCAGGCTTACTTTTAGTCAAAGTGTCAATTACAGTATGGTGATGCGACCCGGCCGGCAATTAGCAACACCTGCTTTCTTTTATTCTTTTCTGTATGTACCGGAAGGAACAAAGAAGTTCAACGTTATTAAATCCGCTACTCTTGAACTCATCACTCCTGCCGGAAGACATGTAACTTTCGGAAAAGATATCGGCGAAGATGTACAGGTAGATGTACAAAAAGGAGAAGCCGGGTTATGGAGGATGAAACTGGTTACAGGTAAATTGTATGTAGAAGGTATCCCGCCGTTTGTGGGTACATCCGTAACACAAATGCTGATACCTGCCGATTCGAAATAAGAATAGCAATACATGAATTATTATTCTCATCCTACTGCCATCATTGAAGAAGGCTGCCAGGTCGGCGACAATTCCAGGATCTGGCATTTCAGTCATGTAATGCCGGGAGCGGTGATCGGAAGAGATTGTAGCATCGGTCAGAATGTTTTCATTGCTACGAATGTTCGCCTGGGAAATAATGTGAAAGTGCAGAACAATGTCTCTATTTATGAAGGAGTGATCTGCGAGGATGATGTATTCCTGGGACCTTCCATGGTTTTTACAAATGTGATCAACCCGCGAAGCGCCATTAGCAGGAAGAATGAATATAAAACAACATTAGTGAAGAAAGGAGCCAGCATCGGTGCCAATGCAACGATCATATGTGGTAACGAGATCGGTGAATACGCATTGGTAGGAGCCGGCGCCGTTATAACAAAACCTGTGCTTCCTTATGCTTTGGTTGTGGGCAATCCTGCCCGTCAAACAGGTTGGGTAAGTGAGCACGGGCATACACTTCATTTTGATGAGGAGGGAAAAGCTGTTTGTTCCGAAAGTAAATGGGAATATAAGTTAGAGCGTAACCGTGTACATAAACTATCATCTTCCAATTGAAAAATTTTGTACTAATAGGAGCTGCGGGATATATCGCTCCCAAACACCTGCAGGCGATAAAGGAAACAGGTAATAACCTGTTGGCCGCTCTTGATAAAAATGATTCGGTGGGAATACTCGATTCCTATTTTCCCAATACCGAATTTTTTACCGAGTTTGAACGGTTCGACCGTCATTGCGAAAAATTACGGCGCACCGGCACGGCAATAGATTATGTAAGTGTGTGCAGTCCCAATTACCTGCACGATGCGCATTGCCGGTTTGGGTTGCGGATCGATGCAAATGTGATCTGCGAAAAACCGGTAGTGCTCAATCCCTGGAATGTAGATGCGCTGGCAGAAATGGAAAAAGAAACAGGAAGAGAAATTTATTCTATCCTCCAACTAAGATTGCACCCGGCTATTATGGCCTTAAGAGAAAAGATCTCGAAAGCCTCTTCCGCAAAAAAGTATAAAGTTGACCTGCGCTACATTACCGCAAGAGGGAATTGGTATCAATCAAGCTGGAAGGGAGATATTTATAAGAGCGGAGGCATCACTACCAATATCGGCATACATTTCTTTGATATGCTGATGTGGATCTTTGGTGATGTCCAGGAGAGTATTGTTGATCAGCATACCAATCATACAGCTTCGGGTAAACTTATACTTGAAAGAGCAGAGATCAACTGGTTACTCAGCATAAATTCGGACCAGTTATCGCCGGAGATAATAAAACAAGGAAAGAACACTTCCCGTTCGCTGGTGGTGGATGACGAAGAGATCGATTTCAATAACGGTTTTACCAGTTTGCATACAGAAGCATATAAAGATATACTGGCAGGGAAGGGATTTGGCTTGGGTGAAACCAAAAAAGTGGTGCAATTACTTCACGATATCAGGAATTCCAGATCATGAAAGATAAATCCAGGAAATAATAGATGAAGCTGCATAAACAAGTGCTGATCTATTTCGGTGTAACATTCATAAATGCAGCTCTTTCATTTGGAATTACTTCGTTGCTTACGCACCAGATCGTTCCTGCCGATTATGGGAAGATCTATTTGTACAGTTCTTTTCTTAATTTTTTGACGCCTTTTATAACGGTCGGCATCCTTTACCCGCTTTCTGTGGAATATTTCAAAAAATCGCATGATTCATATAGTTTCTATTTCAGCAATGCACAGGTAATACCGCTGATAAGTTTGGCTTTCTTTACAGTTGTCTGTATCGTATTGCAAAACCCGCTGGCGCATCTCTTAAAAGTAACGAACGTATGGATATGGGTAATGCCACTGACGGTCTGGGTGATCATGATGAATGAAACATCCATGATGCTGACACGAAGCAAGAACAAACCTTTTCAATTTGCGTTTTTCTCTGTTGGAAAAAATGTCGGTGAGATATTATTGACGATCCTGTTCGTTCTTGTATTGCATTGGACATGGCAGGGAAGGTTATTGTCGGCAGCAGCGGCCCCGCTGATCTTAGCGGTTGTTTCCATCTATATATTCCGCCGGTGGAAGTATATAGAAAAAAAGGTCGATTGGAACCTGGTCAAAAAAATTCTTTTGCTGAGTGTCCCTTTTGTTTTTGAAAGACTCAGTGTTACGATCATGAATTCTTCCGACCGTTTTTTTATTGATCGGTTCGATATTAATGGAACCAAAGAAGTAGGTTTATATGGATTAGGCGGGCAGATAGCCCAGATCGTTTTTTTAGTGGTATTATCGATGAGCAGCGCTTACCAGCCTTTCCTGTTCAAAAAATTATCGGAAGGATTGAAGAATAAACTTCATAAAACAACTACCTGGTATATCCTGGCCTGTTTGCTCACGGTCGTGGGAATATGTGTTGGCATACCATTGCTTTTTCATTTTTTTATCGGGCCGGAATATACAGGCGCAAAAAAATATGCCTATATGTTATGCGCCGGTTATTTTATGTGGGGTATATACAATGCCCTGCAACCCTATCTTATCTATATGCAAAAGAACAGGCAGATCATGCTCATTGCCATCCTCGGGATGTCGGTGAATCTTTTGCTTAATTTTTTTGCGGTAAAAAAATATGGAGCCGATGGCGCTGCCGTTGCGAGTATCATTACTTATTCCATTATGGCAATTACCTGTTTCTTATTGGTCCGTAAATATTATATCTTAAAACATGAATAATACCTCTGGTAAAAAGGCAGCATACGTTTTGCTTGACCTGGTCACATTCGGACGCGGAGTAGCCCGTACCATCAATGGGATGAAGATCCGCTTCCCGGCAAGGTGGAGCCGTTATTATCAACCGGATTATGAAAAGGAAAATTATATTTTCCTGCGTGAGATCGTAAAGCCCGGAATGAAGGTGATCGATATCGGCGCTCATTTTGGTTTGTTCAGTACGTTCACTTCAAAACTGGCAGGCCCAACCGGTAAGATCATTTGTTTTGAACCCACACCGGGAACTTATGACATACTGAAGAAGACACTGGCCTTGAATCATTGTGATAATGTAACACCCATACAGGCTGCCGTCAGCGATAAAGAAGGTGTTGCCAGTTTTTTTGTAGGTGATGTCGAAGGTTGTAACAGCAACAGTCTTATCGATAATGATCTCGGCGGTGTAGAAAAAAAAGGAAAGGAGATCAAAACAGTCACGATCGACGGGGTTAGTTCTCAATACTCGATGATCCCGGATCTTATTAAAATTGATGCAGAAGGCGCAGAACTGGATGTACTGAAAGGAGCTATGAATACGTTGAAGCAACACAAACCGGTCATGATAATCGGGCTGCATCCTTTCTCTTATACAGATACAAAAGAAATGCTGGGATCGATATGGGATCTTATCACTTCTGCCGGGTATAAAATAAGATATGACCGCAAGCTGATCACCAAAGAAGATTTCTCATCACGTACCGATCTTTTTGAGATCCATTGCGAAACAAAATAAAGTTATCATTGACCAGCTAGTGCAGTTACACTGAAAAGAATTCTTTTATATTATCCTCCCAATAAACGTTCCGTTGCGATCGAGACACTGTGTAAGGCAGTCAAGGAAGCAGGACATGAAATGATCGTACTGACCTCATCGGAAAGAGGCAGTTTTCATGAAGCGGTAGAAGCGATGGGCATCAAAGCATTTTCTTATGTAGTGCCGCGCAAACCATCATGGCGCTTTTTTTTACGGCATATCCGGTATTTGATCGGTTTTTGTCGCCGCAATAAGATCGATAGTGTATGGAGTCATTTACAGGAAGCCAACCTGATAGCATTGTTTGCACAACCATTTTTAAAAGCGAAAGTGGTAGCCTTCCGTCATCATGCCGAATCTGCTTTTTATGCCGAGATGGGAGCTTTATTTGGTTTGCAACGCAACAAGAATGAAGAAAGAGTTGATAAGATCATTAACAGGAGGGCCAAAAAGATCGTTGTTCCTTCATCCGGGGTTTGGTATTGCATGGAAAAGTTTGAAGGATGTGATATGCGTAAGGTAAAACTCATTCCCTATATCTATGATTTTTCAACCTATGCAAAACCTGATGAAGCTGTTGTCCGGTCATTACGGGAAAAATATCCCTGTTCTCTTATGCTGATCATGGTGAGCCGTATGATCGCTACCAAACAGCATATGCCTGTTTTCGAGATCGTTCAAAAACTGGTGGCAGAAGGATTGTCCGTTAAAATGATCGTGATGGATGATGGAGCACTGCGTCCGCAACTGGAACAATTCATCCGTGATCATCAATTGGAGCAACATATCATCCTGGTCGGATTCAAACCCGATTTTGTGAACTATATGGCAGCTTCTGACCTGCTGATGCATCCGTCGCTGACAGAAGCCAGTAATAATGTTGTAAAAGAAATGGGCCTTTTGCAAAAAGCCGTTGCTGTTTGTGAAGGGGTGGGTGATTTCAATGATTATATCGAAGATGGTATCAATGGATTTATGATCGATCGCAAATATCTTAAACCCTCCATGGAAGCTATCATAAGAAGAGTATATAATGATAAAGCACTTATGCAAAAAGCCGGGGCGGCTTTACAAACAAGTGTGATGGAGATGTTCAGTGACTCCGAAAAGAACAGGAAACGATTTACAGAGTTGATCTAGAAACCTGCCAGCTATTCAGTTTTAAAAAAATATTCATGGGTGTAAAATTACCACGCAAGAAGAAGAAACTTTTTTTAGTGAGACTCATGTATCTTATGGACAGGCTACTGCCGTTGAGCAAAAAAAGAAAGATGAACTTCTACCTGGATCTCGAATGGATATTTGACAGGTTCTCCCATGAATATTCCTTTAAGAATTATCCTCCCGATAAACATCCTGTAAGGACCACTACCAAAGATTTCCTGCTAAGATTTATCCGTCCTACGGATCATCTACTCGATCTCGGTTGTAATAAAGGCGCCATGGCTGACTATCTTTCAGACCATGCCAAAATGGTGGTGGGTGTAGATTATGACAGGCCGCCGATCGAAGAAGCAAAAAGGACCTATAACAAACCTAATCTTTCTTTTGAATGTGTGGATGCTTACGAGTATTTGAACTCAACCCATATCAAATTTGATGTACTCGTCCTCTCGCATATATTGGAACATCTTGATAACCCGGGAGAGTTTCTCGCCAGGTATGTTCCCTTTTTTAAGTATGTATATATTGAGTTGCCGGATTTCGACAAAACATTGCTTAATCAATACAGGCTTATACAAAAACGTACGCTGATCTATACGGACGGGGATCATATATCAGAATTCACAAGAGAGGAATTACAGCAATTGATCAGGCAGGCGAATATGGAAATAATCGAGTCGGATTACCGGTATGGCATTCAGAAATTGTGGTGCCGTGTAAAAGAAGGCTGATCGCCATTCGTATTCTTACGAAAAAAAGATCTGTATTTTTTCTATCCGCCGAAGGGCAAGAATACTTGGTTTTTATATAAGGCGGAGGATTTCCGGTGAAAAACTGGCATTATGAAATAGCGATATATAGTTTTACAGCTGAGTGAGTTCACCGGTCTACGGGATTTTACCAGTAGCCGGGGAGAATGAAACTGTAAATCCAATATCGTTATGCAACCAGCCACTAAACTGGTATCTATTATTATACCAGCGTATAATGCAGCTTCTTTTATAGAAGATACCATCCATTCCATTACAGCACAAACATATTCTAACTGGGAAGCTATTATCGTTGATGATGGCTCGACCGATGAGACCTCGAAGATCATCCGGAATTTTGAGGACAAAAGGATCAGGGTTCATAGCCAGATGAATTTGGGAGTCGCTACCGCCCGTAATAATGGGTTGAGACGTGCGAAAGGAGAACTGGTAGTATTCTTTGATGCAGATGATATGATGACACCGGATTTTCTTTCAGCGAGAATACAAGAGCTGGAAAGAAATAGCGAGATAGGTTATGTGGGAGGAATGGTGGAAACATTCCCGATAGAGATAGAGTCGAGAAAAGCAGCCGGTTCAGACCCGGTGAATGAAATACTTTTCTTTGATGCTTCTTTCGTAACGATACCTTCCAACTACATGTTCCGGAAAAATATCCTTACCGATAACAATATCTCCTTTAATAAAGAGCTTAGCAGCAGTGCCGACCGTTTCTTCATTATTGAAGTATCAAAATTTGCCAAAGGGAAAAATATCACGGGAGACAAGGGCAAGCTTTTATATCGTCATACCAGCCAAAGTATGTCAAACAAAGTGACACCGAAGCTGATCATTGACAATGAAAAATTTTATTACGAATTAAAAAGGAAGAACCTCTTACCTGCGGGGAAAGAAAATAAATTCAGAAGTTTTTATTTCCTGTCGCTGGCCAAAGGTTTTGGTATGGTCAGGTACTGGAGACGGGTGTGTAAATACCTGGCCATGTCTTTTATCAATCACCCGTTATTCTTTACCGAACATTTCGGTAAAAGCCTGTTCAAAGCTTCTTTTGGAAAATAGGCTTCATACTTCTTTCACTATTTAATGTCAAGTAACTTATGTCATCGGAAAGACAACCGGTAGAAACAACCGGCCGCTGGTGGGGTGAGCATATTCACCGTTATAATGTAGCGTTAATGCTGATCAACCCGGGCGACAAGGTCCTGGATATTGCTTGCGGTACCGGTTTCGGTACAGATATCATTGCAGGTAGAACCAGTGGACAGGTCATCGGTGGTGATATCGCCAAAGAAGCGATCGACGAATGTAACGGCCGCTGGAATAAGCCCAATCTTGAATTCAGGGTACTGGATGGCACCCAACTGGATTTTCCCGATAATTATTTTGATAAGATCGTTTCATTCGAGACCATTGAACATACGGGACAGTATCAGTCGATGGCAGCAGAGTTTGCAAGAGTATTAAAACCGGGCGGCCTTCTTATTCTTTCTACACCGAACCGGGAAGTATCGAGCCCCGATGGTGTCATCGTAAATCCTTATCATATCCAGGAATTCACGTTTGATGAATTAAAACAAATACTCGGCGCTGTTTTTCCTTCAGTGGAACAATCCGGCCAGCGGTACAGCCGCTATGATAAAGGAAAGCCTGTAGGAAAATTCTTTGAGAAACTATTGCTGAGTTTTGGCATCCGCAAATTCCCCTATAGCTGGCGGAGTGGTTTCATGAAACTCTTTTTTGGTTATCCTTTGTATCCCCGCGATACGGATTTCTTACAGGAGCGGGATATAGCAAGAGCTAAAAAAGAATGCCCGGTCCAATTCGCTATATGCAAAAAATAAGGAAAGTCTTTTTCCAGGTCACCATAATCAAATACAATTGTAATCATATGAGAGTATTAATAACAGGAGGAGCCGGCTTTATCGGTTCATCGCTCGCTGATGCCTTGTTGGCGAAAGGAAACTATGAAGTAGTAGTGGTGGATAATCTTCTTACGGGCCGAACAGAGAATGTGCCGAAGGATAAAAAATGCCGTTTCATTAAATGTGATGTCAATAATTATAATGATATCGCACCCGTGTTCCTTTCATTCGGGTTCGATTTTGTATTTCATTATGCAGCCGTAGTAGGAGTGAAGAGAACATTGGATAATCCTGTGATGGTGCTGAACGATCTCCAGGGCATTCGCAATGTACTGGACCTTTCCAAGAATACAGGTGTTAAAAGAGTGTTCTTCTCTTCTTCCTCTGAAGTGTATGGCGAACCGGTACACCTTCCGCAACATGAACATAATACACCGCTCAATTCCAGGCTGCCGTATGCAGTGGTAAAAAATGTAGGCGAATCATTTTGCCGTTCTTATCAACAGGAATATGGGTTGGAATATACATTGTTCAGATTTTTTAATACGTATGGACCGAAGCAAAGTCCAGATTTTGTGATCTCGAAATTCCTCGATGCGGCTATGGCCGGAAAGGATATCACGATATATGGCGATGGTTCGCAAACAAGGACGTTTTGTTATATCGATGATAATCTAACGGCTTGTATCAATGCCATGGAGCAAGACCAGTTCGTGAATGATGTAGTGAATATCGGTAATGATGCTACTTATACGATACTGGAACTGGCCAGCCTGATCATCAAGTTGACAAAATCAAGTTCCTCCCTGGTTCACTTACCGCCCTTGCCGGAAGGTGATATGACAAGACGCCAGCCTGATATTGATAGCATGAAAAAATTACTCAGCAGGAATTTCCTTTCACTGGAAGACGGATTGAAAGAGATACTTAAGTACAGGAAAAGTTTATAAAGAAAACAGTAGTCAGGGTTTCATTTATGCAGGAAGAAATAAAAGGACTGGTCTCCATAATCATACCGGCTTATAATGCTGCAAATTTCATTGAAGATACGATCGGTTCGGTCTTGCACCAGCAATACGGCTCCTGGGAGATCATCATAGTGAATGATGGATCTACTGACAATACGGTTGAGATAGCGAAAGCTTTCAAAGATGAAAGGATCAGGATCATTTCTCAAACGAACAGTGGTGTATCGGTAGCCCGGAATAACGGGTTAAAACTTATAAGAGGTGAATTCATTTGTTTTTTTGATGCAGATGATATCATGTCCCCGGATTTTTTAAAAGCGAGAGTGGATGAACTCAACGGTGATGCTGCACTCGGGTTTGTGGGAGGATGGATCGAATTTTTTCCAGATAATAAAACAGTCCAAAAAGCTGCGGCGGATGACCCGGTAAAAGAGATACTTTTATTTGAACCTGCGATCGGTACAACACCTTCGAGTTATGTGTTCAGAACGGATACATTGATGCAAAATAAAATGGTCTTTAACCCGCAGCTTAATTCAACAGCAGACCGTTTTTTTATTTTACAACTTTCAAAAGTAACAAAGGGTAAAAGTCTGCCTTTTGAAAAGGGGAGATTATTATATCGTGTGAGCAGTCAAAGCATGTCACACCGGTTGAGCCCGGGTCTTTTAAAAGATAACAAAGAGTTTTACCAGGAGTTGAAGGACAACGATCTTTTTCCTGAAGAAAAAAGAAGGAAGATGAAGAGTATGTTCCTTTTTTCGTTGGCGCTGGGTTATTCGAAGCTCAGGTACTGGTGGTCATTCATTAAATATTCATTCCTTTCATTTATAATTCATCCCGTTTGTTTTTTTGGCCTCGTAGGAAAAAGCTTTGCCAAGTCACGCCAGGCATCGTAAAAATACCAGGGACCTCGGAAAATTGCTATAAATGAGAGGGTATAAACGCCCATTATGACATAAAATATAAGTTGGTTATTTTGAACGGAACGTCTTTTGCATCAATTTAGTAGCCATAAGTCAATATCCTTTCTAAAAACAGATGCTATGAAGAGGTTCCTGTATACCACACAGGTAATTTTATTCGGGTTGTTCAATATTGCACTGCTTATTACGGTTCTCCAGGTAAGCGGAGACTCGAACCCACTTAGCAAATTCGATCAGGGCAAACCTACCTATAATGGTATTGAGGATTTTGATCCCTCGCTTTCAAGATTAAACAGTTTAGATAAATTAGAGAACTATTGTGATAGCTTATACGCTGTTACTTGTTGCGGCGCTGATAAAGCTGAGTTTGACGAGGACTATACCAGTCTTGTTTCTTCAGTGATCAGGAAAAGATTCTATCACGGTTATTCCTATTACGGGTTTAAAAATAATTATCTCGCCTTTCTTTTTTCTAAAACGACAAGATCAGGGTACAGTGCCGTAGTGATACCTGATGATATCCTGCAATACCCGTTCGCCGCTTGCAGCCAGCAATCGATCGTGATGATGGAAGTGCTGAAAGCAAAAGGACTTAAGACAAGAAAAATATCTTTCCAGGGAAATATAGCAGGGGGTCATTTTTGCTTTGAAGTTTTTTATAAGAACAGCTGGCATTTTTATGATCCGAATATGGAGCCTGATATTAATGTCTTAAATGCTTATAACAGGCCGGGCATTGGCTACCTGGCAAGCCATACAGATGTATTATTAAAAGCCTATCACAGGCATGCGAAAGAAAAAGTGCTCGATATCTTTTTAAATTATTCTTATGGCCAGGTTGATAAATTCCCGGCCCCTAATGCGATCGTTTTTCATAAGATCACAAAAGCTTTATCCTATACCATCTGGATATTCTTTTTAGCTGGCTTCCTGTTGGTGCGCCGCTGGTACAAGCGCCTTACAAAAGACCAGTATGTTTGGAATAGCCGGATCTATTTTCCGCAATCACAGGCCGGATCATCTTCTTATTATCCGGGCATCACAGCGCCGGGCGCCTGATATTTTTTGAATACATTTTTCTAAAGAATAAGCGTAAGCAATACGAATGTTGAAGAAAACCGTCTTCAGGGTTTTTAATACGATCGGTGTAACCAAAACGCTGAGATCCCGGAAGAAGAATAAACTGACAGTCCTGAACCTTCACCGGGTATCACCGGAAAAGGATTTTTTTTTCAGGCCGCTTCCGCCGGGACAATTCGAATCACTGCTTCAATATATATCGAAGCATTACAACGTAACTACATTTTCTGAATTCGAATCAGCAAATGTTTCGGGTAAGAAAAATGCTAAGCCTTTCCTTATCTTAAGTTTTGATGATGGGTACTATGACTTCATTGAATATGCTTTACCACTGTTGGTAAAGTATGATCTGCCCAGTAATCATAATATCGTCAACACCTGCGTCAACAACAATGAGATCATCTGGACGCATCGCCTGAATAATATCTTTAATCATGCCATGGAACGAAATATAGACCGGGCATGGCCAATGCCCGATGGAACCAGCTTTTCACTGGCCACGAGTAATAATAACTGGACACAACTCTATTTCCCCGTTTTCAAAACATTATTGAATACACCGTACCAGGAGCGCCTGCAATGGATCAGTGAAATGGAAAAGGAATTTTCTACGACCGTGAATTGCCCGATGATGAACTGGGATCATATTAACGAATGTACCCGGCATAAAGTGGAAATAGGAAGTCATACCTACCATCATGATGTGCTTTCGACCATTACCAATTATAATGACCTGCTCAACGAGATAAAAAGATCGAAAGAAGAGATTGAGATACACATAAAGCAGCCGGTCAGCATACTTGCTTTGCCAAACGGGCAATCGAACAAGGATATTGAGAAAGCCTGTGCAGAAGCGGGAATAAAAGATATTTTATTGGTAGATGAAAAAGCTACTGATATGAATTCGATCGGCCCGGGTAAAATAAATCTCATCAGCAGGATCAATATCATTGAAGAAGACCCGGCGATCATGTACCTGAGAACAGAATTGTTTCATTCCAAATTCAGGAAATATGTCTAAAGGAGGATATACCATCCGTCCATTAGAAAGATCAGATTGTTCTTTATTGACCCCACTGATGAAAGACGCCTTTGGAATGGAAGTGGCGGATGATTATTTCCAGTGGAAATATTTTGAGAATCCATTGGGCGATTGTGTTGGTTTTATTGCGATCGAAAGAAACACCAACACGGCCGTATCATTTTATGGCGCTATCCCGCAAAAATATATTGTGGATGGAACCGAAAGGGTCATCTACCAGGCATGCGATACCATGACGCATACACAACACCGAAAAAAAAGCCTTTACCCGGTGCTGGCACAGGAATGTTATGAGACCTTGAAGAAGAACAATAATTTTTTCATGATCGGGATCGGGGGTTCGGAACAATCATTCCCGGTGTTGAAGCATTTTGGATGGCGCATTATTTTTCATTTCAGGAGTTATTTCAAGCCTTCTTTTCTTTGTAAACTTTCTCCCCGGATAGGATCGGCGAAGGATTTTGTGGAAGAGAACTCTTTAGAGGCGCTTAAAGATCTTATTCAAAGCAGTGAGGGGGCTTGTAACATCAAATCACCCGGGGACCTGGCACATTACAAATGGAGGATAAGCAATCCCAATTACCAATATAAAATTGTTTCTTACCGAAAAGAGAATGTAGTGAAGGGCTTTGTTGTTTATTTTATTCAGAATAATAAGATACTGTTGTTTGATTTTCGTTTTTCCGATCCTTCTTCAAGAAAAGCATTGATCGGGTATTTGTCTAAACAAGTTTCAAAAAATAAATATAAAGGCATTGTAAGTTTTTGCCAGGATGGAGGCTTTCAAAGCAAACTGCTGAAGAAAAGCCTTTTTATTGCGAATCCATTCCGGAAAGGTCCCTTGTCAGATAGGCCGCCATTTCTCATCTTTTCCGATAACGAAACGATGGAAAAATATGCTGACCCCGGTAAATGGTGTATCACGGCTTACGATTACGATGCATTTTGATTTTTTATGATCGATTTTTTACAGCTTAAAAAGAATTTAAAGAAAGATTTTTCAACGCTGCCAGTTTATAAAGTGGCGGTACTCGCTGATTCGGCTTCTCAATTCCTTGTGCAGGCATTGAAAGGTTATGGATATACGCAAGGCATTCATCTAGATATTTGGGAAGCTGACTATGACCAGATCTATCAGACTGTTTTGGACGAGAACTCCAAACTCTATACAAACAAACCTGATTTTGTGGTCGTATTCCAGTCCAACAAAAAACTCATCGCTGATTTCTATAAAAAAAACAGGGAAGCAAAGAAGAATTGGGCGAGCGAACAGTTGAAATTCATCCAGACGGTAACTGATACTATCAGTAAAAAGCTCACTACAAATATCATTTATCTCAATTTTCCTGAAATAAATGACTCTGTATTCGGCAGCTATGCGAACAAAACTGATTTTTCTTTCCTTTTCCAAATACGTTTATTGAATACAGAACTGATGAAACTCGCGGCAACCAAAAAGAATTTGAATATCTGTGATCTCTCTTCCATACAAAATACATATGGCAGCCTGGCTACTGTCAATGAGAAAATGTATGTCACATCGGATTGGATATTGAGTTTTGATGTTTTGCCGGCGGTTTCTAAAAATATCACCGACACCATTCTTGCTTATACAGGCCGTTTCAAAAAGTGTTTGATATTGGACCTGGATAATACTTTATGGGGCGGTATCATTGGCGATGATGGAATGGAAGGCATCGAGATCGGTGACCTGGGTGTAGGGAAAGCTTTTTCAAAATTCCAGGAATGGATAAAGCAATTGAAAGAGCGGGGAATCATCCTGGCCGTCTGTAGTAAGAACACAGAGCATATTGCAAAAGAGCCATTCGAAAAGCATCCTGATATGGTGCTGAAGCTGGAGGATATCGCCTTGTTCGTTGCTAACTGGAATAACAAACCCGATAATATCCGCTATATCCAATCGATATTGAATATTGGATTTGATTCAATGGTGTTTTTGGATGATAATCCTTTTGAAAGGGAAATGGTGAAGAAAGAGATACCAGCGATAACGGTCCCTGATCTGCCGGAAGATGTGGCAGAATATCTTCCTTATTTATACCAGCAGAATTTATTTGAAACCGTTTCGTTCACAGAAGAGGATACTAAAAGGAATGACCAATACCGCGAGGAAGCAGAAAGAGCAAAGGCGCAATATCAATTCACCAATGAGAATGAGTTCCTCGAAAGCCTGGAAATGGTCTTTCCAGCACAGTGGGATCCGAAGCTTGGAATTCACGTGACTTGAAGTCGCGG
>JADMIO011718006.1_pt1 | contig 31307 bp, 27 predicted proteins | sample 8958161 | NCBI WGS metagenome assembly JADMIO01 (sample SAMN16585339, study PRJNA669376) | soil metagenome | isolation source: Crop rotation soil | place: USA: Cullars Rotation, Alabama | collected 2011 | reverse complement strand
GAGAGCTTAACGAAAAACAAACGGAGAGTCGCGACCAACCCGCCAAGCGGCAGCGTTACAAGCCATCATCAAGAGCGTATTAACTGATTTGAAATCTCTATTCATTGTGCGCGGCTGACAATACAAATGGGTTCATAGCCACCGCCCGACGTTTCCCGGAAACAGCGTAGCCCAGTACACGTTGGGAAAGCCCAGGAATTTCTGACCGCTCAAGGTGTTTCCGCCTGATTCCCAAAGATGTTTTCCCGTTTTCCCATTCACGACTTTCGATACTTTCGATTTCCGCTATTGCCTCAATACGTAAATGGGCCTAATATCGAAGAAACCTGCTTGGGGGGAGTTGGGAAATCTGGAACCCTAACGGCACCCTTGGCTAGCACAAATAAACAATGACGCAGCCGTGGTTGGACCACGCCTTCTTGACTTTCTCTTGAGAGGAAGCCGCGGACGAAGGCTTTTTCTTATCCATTGAACGTCAAGACAACGGAGGTCCTAATGTTAGTGTTTCTCGTCCATGTTCGCGATCCGCAGTTTTATGCCTTGCCAGCCAAAAGCCGCGCTGCCAATGGCAACCTGCGCGTCATGGGCTTCCCTCCCATAGGCATCATGTCGCTCTCGGCCGTCCTCAAGCGCGCCGGCCACGAATGCGTCATGTTCGACCAGGCCAATCCCGATACGCCCAACCAATTCATCGTCGAGGAAATCCAACGGCGGCAACCTGCCCTGGTCGGCCTCAGCTTTCTCAGCACTACGAGTTATCCCTATGCCAAAATTCTTGCCCGCGAAATCCGCGCGGCAAACACCGAGGTCAAGCTCGCTTTTGGCGGCGTCTTCGCCAGCCTCAACGCCCCCCTGGTAAAGCAACAATGCCCGGAGGTGGATTTCATTTGCCGTGGTGATGGCGAACAGCTCATTCTTGATTTAGTCAATAACCTGGACAATCCCGGCACGGTGCAGAGTGTGACCTGGGAAAAGGAAGGCAAAGTCATCAACAATCCCAATCGCGTCCCTGAACGAAATTTGGATCAGTGGCCTTTCCCGGACCGCGAAAGTCTCAAACTTGATTTTGTTGAATCCATGCCGCTGGATGTTCCCGCGGTGCTTTCGCTGGAGCGTTTCACCACTATGCAAACCTCGCGCGGTTGTCCCTGGTCCTGCGTTTTTTGCGATATTCCGGTCTTCAACGAGGGAAAATGGCGTTCCCGTTCCCCAGCGCATGTCCTGGCGGAGTTCAAGCAACTCCAGGAGCAAGGCTACGGAGCGGTCTATTTCGTCGATGACCATTTCCTCCTTCAACCCCGCCGCATCGAAGCCATCTGCAAAGGCCTGAACGAGCAGGGCAACACTATCGAATGGGGCTGCGAGGGCAGGGTCGATTCTGTCGCCCAGCATCTCTTCCCCGCCATGGCTCAAGCCCATTGCCGGACCCTTATGTTTGGGATCGAAAGCGGCAGCCAGAAAATGCTCGATCGTCTCCGCAAGGAACAGACCCTCGAAGAAGTCGAGAGTGCGGTTAAAAAGGCCAAGAAAGCGGGCATTGAAATCGTCCATGGCTTTTTCGTTGTCGGCTCGCCGGATGAAACCGTCGAAGATATGCACGCCACCTTCGATTTTGCCGCGCGTCTTCCCCTGGATACCTTCGGGTTCAATCGGCTTTGCGTTTATCGCGGAACCCCTCTCTGGCACGAATATGTGAACCGCGGCCTCGTCAACGACGCCACCGATTGGTACAAATACTTTAAGTGCTCCACCATTGATCCAACCTGCCTTCCCGGCGAACTCATCCATAATACTCGTAGTGCCGGTTTGCGCCGCTTGTTCATCTACAAGCTTCTCCATTATCCCGTCCAAACATTCAGGCTGCTCCGCCGTTTTTTCCGGTTTATGCCGGCTCGCGATGTCCTCTACCTCATCGTCAAGCCGTTCCTCGGCAAGAAGAAAGGCGCCACAAAAGCCGAGGTTCTCTCCCGCGCGGTGGAACACGGAGCCGTTAAAGATGCCGCCGCCGAAAAGACGCAAATACCGGACGAAACACTGGAACACGTCTACCGTGAATCCCAGGCCGAACGCCGCCGTATCCAACAGGAAGCGGAAGCTATGGCTAACGCCCCACTGGTGGCGAGGTGAGCAGATCAAACTTGCATCTCATCTTTTACAGTTCACATCTCACGCTTTCAATGCTGGCCTGTAATCGATCCGTCAGATGGTATGGCCTGCAGTGGAGCAGGTGGGAGTTTGGCCGGATTTCTTGATGCTATAAAAGCCTCCGTCGGGGCAGGTGGGCATGCCCCCTTTGATGTACGGGCTGATCTCCGAGGCGCGGATGGGCGTTCCGTTGGTGAGGTGGTTTTCCAGGCTGTATTGCTCCTTCGCCCCATCGATCTGGCGCAAATTGTTTATACAAGCGTTCCGCGGTGATGATCCTCGGCAGCCCACGCGGAGATAGTCGCGGGGAAAGACAACCAGCCAGAAATGAAGGGTGCCTAACCCACAAAGGGCAATGAACGACCAAAGCAGGAACTTTCCGCTCGAGAGCATAGCTCTTTAGAACACTTGATGGGTGGAAAAGTTGCCGTGCCTCAAGGAGGAACGTTTACTTTGCGGATTTGTTCCGTGGGCCAATCTGAGTGACGTCGATTGCCTTAAAGCCGAGTTGGAGGGCAGGAGAATCCTTTTGGAGCCGGAAGTCATCCTTTTCGGGAGCGATAAAGAGGGGATCGATAATCCGCGAATGTCCGTCGTGGCCGCGCTTTTTCCATTCTTCAAATGTTGTGCCGGAAAACTTTATCTTATCTGGAGAGGCCGCGTCCCTGATATCGCAGTAGATGTTGTTGTCCATTTTGTAATTATTATTGGACCAATTGCTGCCGAGAAGATCGCCGGTGTCGAAGTAGACGATGTTGTTGGTGAACATGAAAGAGGTGTGTCCCTCTTCGCGGGTGCGCATGAGCTGGTGCTCCCGATTAAAAGCGAAGATATTATTTCGGACGATATTTTCACGGCCATAGTGCTGGTGGAAGCCGGCGCTTTTGCATCGGTAGACAATGTTATTTTCGAAAACGATGCCGGTGCTTCCTTCATCGGGATAAAGTCCCCAACCGCCATAGGTATATGCGTTGACATCGTGAATTAAGTTATTGCGAACAATCGTTCCCGGTTGCGGCCCTAATGTGTAAACCGCCCCCATGTCACTGAGGATTCCCTGGCCGATGTGGTGCATGTGATTGTACTCGATGATGTTTTCGCGGCAGGGACTTTCTTTGTACCCCCACGTCCAACCGACGGAGACCGCAGTGTAGTAGAGGTCGAAAATCTCATTATGTGAAACCCGGTTGCTGGAGCTTTGGAAGATTATCACGCCTACCGCCGGCGCGTAGACCCGTCCAAGAGCATGAATTTGGTTGTCGCAGATGATATGCCCGTGATTCTCCTCCGCGTTATTCTGTGGACGCCCCGGTTCCCCGATGCGAACGCCCCCGCCGCCGATATCATCGATTTTGCAGTGATCCACGACGCAGTTTTTAGAACCTTTCGCCAGGTCTATGGCGTAACCGCCGAGATGGGTGAAGGCGCAATTCTCAAAACGAATGTCGTTTGCGCCTTCGAGGAAAATGTTGCCACGAGTGCTCACGGCTGCCTGGGAATCTGCGTAGCCATTCTCCGGAAGTTTCCAATTTGTATGGCTGAAGGTCAGGCCGCGCAGGACAATATGCTGGACCGAATTGGTGCGATCGATTTCACCTTTCGCAATGAGCAGATCGTCCAGGACTGGCGCGATGACCTCAACCTGGGTCAGATCTTCATTGGGACGAGCGAGGTATTTCAGCAGGCCCGTCTTTTTGTCCAAGTACCATTCGCCAGCGGCATCCAAAGCATCTTCCGCATTTTCTATGTAGTATTGGGCATTGTTTTCATTGATCGATGCATGTGGATTGCCAGAAAGAACAGCGCTGTGAGCGGTTTCATCAACAGAACGGATGAGCATTCGCAAATCCGTCCAGGCAACGTAAGCCACCAGTTCGACATCTCCCGCTTGGGCCCAGGCCTTCTTGATGTCGGTGCCCTGGAAATGAATTTTGGCAGGTTTTTCCTGAGGACTCGCGCCGTCGATATGAAAGAACCCTGTATTTGGGCTGCGAGCACGCTGTTTTCGCTCGCCATTTACGAAGAGTTCGCGGAAATACCACTTGCCTTCCCGAACCTCCGGGATATTCGCTTCCCAAAGCACGAGGCCGGGAGGGGAACTGGCGGCTCGCTTCCATCCGGTGATTCTCCGGCCGCCGCTCAAAATTGCCTGCCCGGGATGGATGGCCTCTATCAGCAGCGAGTGCGGGTTATCGGCTCCGCTGTCCGCGGGTTCGAGCAAGAGTGGTTTATCCAGCGTGTATGTCCCATCCTCGAGCCTGATTCGGACCGATGAATCCGGTCCGCGAAGTTCGCGGGCGCGTCCGAGGCCGGCACGGACCGTTTCGAGTGGACCATCGTTTTTCGAAGGATTTGGGCTGAGCTGCGTCCCGGTCCATGAATCGTTTCCAGTCGGGCTGACAAATAATTCGATATCCTTCGCGTTTGCGGGCATGAGCAAGACGAGCAGGAGAGATCCCAGCAAAATTCGGTGGACTGATGACACACCTTTCTGACGGACGCGGCGAAAGTTTCTTCAACAGCCTCGACTGATTACGCAGGAATGGATTGAGAAGGGCGTAACCTTGGATACCGGCCTGGCGTCTGGCTCTTGATAAGCCGCATGGAAAAGGTGTATGATGCGCCTTAAATCAGCGGTCTCCAACAAACAACAGAAGAAACGAATATGCGTAAAACAGTAGTGTCTTTATTGCAATTGGCCGCGTGCGCCATGCTGGTGATGACTGCATCAGTTCGCGCCGAGGATAAGGCGGACGTCAACGGGACCTGGAAATGGTCCTTCACCGGACAAAACGGTCAGACCCGCGAAACCACACTCAAACTGAAAGCGGACGGCGAAAAAGTGACCGGCACCGTTTCAGGGCGGAACAACACGGAAACCGCCATTGAAGACGGCAAAATCAAGGGAGACGAAGTCTCTTTCACCGTGAAGCGTGAGTTCAATGGAAATACCATCACGCAAAAATATCACGGCAAGCTGAGCGGCGATACCATCAAAGGAAAGATGGATTTCGAACGCAACGGCCAGGAACAATCTCGCGACTGGGAAGCCAAACGCGAAAAAGCCAAGTAGTCAGCCTCAAGCTGGGGAAAGAGCGGCTCGGTTCACCGGGCCGCTTTTTTATTGTTCTAATTTCGCCCGGATCAATTCCGGTAGATATTTCACCGGCACGCTGCCCAAATTCAGCACAGCTTCATGATACCGCCCCAGGTCGAATCTCGGCCCAAGTTCGCGTTCAATAGCTTGGCGGAGACGATAGTGCGCCATGCGTCCGACAAAATAATTGCTGAGCTGCACGGAGCTTTGCTTTGAGCGGATGACCTTGAGGCGAGCTTCGCCTTCGGATTGGAAGGCCTCATCCCTCAGAAATTTCAGCGCCTCTTCATCCGTCATTTTGGTGCAATGCATTTTGTGATCCAGGATGGCATTGGCGACCGCGCGCAAATAGAACTTCAATTGTGAAAGGCGCAACGCCAAATCTCCTTCGCCATAGCCCTGGTCGAGCATCATTTGCTCAGTATAAACGGCCCAACCTTCAATGTATGGCCCCGAGCCAAGCACCCGGCGAATGAGGGAAGGGTTGCGATGCGCATATTCAAGCTGCACGTAGTGGCCGGGATAGGCCTCGTGGATGGTCAGGACTTGGAGCATGTGATGATTGTATTCCTCAAGGAAGGTTTCAATTTTCTTCGGGTCCCAATCGGACGGAGGAGGGCTGATGGCGTAAATGCTGATCGCGCCTGTCTCCAGGGGAGGGGCGGATTGCATGTAGGCCACAGCATTGCCGCGCTTGAATTCGGGCATCTCCACGATCTGGCAACGGTCCGGCTCCGGCAAACGAAGGATGTTGCGGGCCCCGATGAATGTTTTAATACGATTGACTGTCGCGCGAGCATCCACAATCAGGTCTTCCGGCTTGCCATGTTCGTGGCCGACCGCCTCCAGGACTCTCGCAACTGTTTCGCGCTTTCCGGCGACGTCATCAGGCGCCAAAGCGAGCCCAGGATAGTATTTGCTCCAAACCTGCCGCGATAATACGTAAAGATCATTGCGGACACGCTCGAATTCGTTTTCGGCATCCTGCAGAACCTGATCGGCAGTCACGCCGGCGTTCAATTGCATTTCGAGCTTGCGGTAGAATTTTTTCCTGCCGATGCGCCATTCGCCCTTCGCGCGCGGGCCGAGATCTTTTTCCAGAAAGTCCTGGTACTCTTTGAGCGCGGCTATTACCGGTTGGGCCGCGTTCCGCAAATCCTCTGAAAGCGGCGAGTCGCCCGTGTAATCGAACATCCCTTTCTCATAGAAGGCGATTGAGCCTTTATTTTGGCGAGCCGCGGTCTCCACATATTGTTTGGGTGGATTGCGCAACGTTTCTTTCGCCGTCGCAATGACCCGTGGGATTTGGCGCATTCGGGCAATGCTGTTTTGAATGTTCTTTTCCCGGGAAAGAGTCGATTGCGCAAGCAGCACGTAAACGCAGTCGCTGATGTAGCCAGTGTAGGTGCGCGGATCGTCCTCGAAAGGTTTGGTATTTTCCGCCAGCCAGATTCTTCGCTCAAGTTCGTGCCGCAAGATTTCGAAATCGATCTGCGCAGGTCGCGCGAGCTTCTGGTAATCCACCTGCTTGGGAAGCTCTTTAAGAGTGTGCCGATAAAAGTCCACCCATTCATCGCGGGATTTTTGGGAAAGATCCTCCAGCCGGTCATCGAAACGATGGTCCCCCAGGGAGGTTCCTTCGGTGGGCTCCCGCTCAAACAGACCGTCGAGATATTGTTGGAAGAATGTCTGCAAAGCAGACTCTGTTTGAGGTCTCTCTTGCGATCGCGGATTTAGGCTGCTCAATAAGAGCAGCGCACAGGAGAGTATCAGGCTTCGGATCGTCACATCTGATTTGTCTCAATTTTTCAACTTTTGATCAAGACAAGGGGAGACAGCTTAAGTCGGTGACAAATTTCTTCGGTCATGGGGTGCTATCTCCAAAACTTATTGACGAGGGGTATTTGACCCGATAGCGTCCGCCTGTAAATACCGAGCGCACGCCCCGAATTTACGTTTCGGGGCTTTTTGCTGCCTTTTTTAAACTATGCCGAATACGATTCTGGTAGGTGCCCAGTGGGGTGACGAGGGCAAGGGTAAAATCATAGATGTTTTGACCGAGCGTGCCGATGTGGTCGTGCGCACTCAGGGTGGAAACAACGCCGGTCACACCGTTTTCATCGGGTCGACCAAATATGTTCTCCATCTTGTCCCTTCCGGTATCTTGAGGCCGGGAAAAGTTTGTATCATTGGGAATGGTGTCGTGGTTGATCCGCTTTCCCTTGTCGAAGAAATCGAGGGTTTGGTCAAACTCGGAATTAAGATCAATGGCAACTTGCTTCTGAGCGAAACCGCTCACCTGGTTTTTCCTTATCACCGCATGCTCGATGAACAGCGTGAAATCCTTAAAGGGAAAAACAAGATCGGAACCACAAAACGTGGCATCGGCCCCGCTTACGGCGATAAGGCCGCCCGGACGGGCCTTCGAGTAATTGATTTGATCAATCCGGCGCGATTTGAACTGCAACTCAAACAGCGCATCAAGGAAAACAACGAAATCCTCAAAGCCTTCGGGGCGAAACCGCTCTCATTCAAAAAAGTTCATGAAGACTACCGCAGGGCCGGGGACTACCTCCATTCTTTTGTCACCAATACTGTTGTTTGGCTTCATCAGGCCGCGCAGCGCAAAGCCGAAATCCTTTTCGAAGGCGCGCAAGGCACCTTCCTTGACCTCGATCACGGGACTTATCCATTTGTGACCTCCTCGAATACGACCGCCGGCGGCGCTTGTACCGGTTCGGGAGTTGCACCAAACAAAATGGATCGCGTGGTCGGTGTGATGAAAGCTTACACCACGCGCGTTGGCGAAGGGCCTTTGCCCACGGAAGAAGCCGAGATCGCTGATTTGCTCCACGGCATGGGCCGCGAATTCGGGGCCACCACGGGCCGCGCGCGGCGTTGTGGATGGTTTGACGCGGTGGCCACACGCCACGCCACCATGGTCAACGGCATTGATGAGCTCGCGATCACCAATATTGATGGCCTGGACACAGTGGAAACAATCAAGGTTTGCAAAGGCTACCGCTGTGGCGCGAAAACTTACGAATACGTCCCCAATGACATCGAGACCTTCTCGAAATGCGAACCTGTGTATGAGACCTTTCCGGGTTGGAAAACCCCAACCCATGAGATCACGAACTGGAAACAGATGCCGGCCAGGGCGCGGAGTTATCTCAAGGCCATCTCTGAAATGACCGGTGCCAAATTGACCATTGCTTCGGTCGGCCCGGCCCGCGAACAGACCCTGTTTCTCTGATCGCCCGCAGGTTCGAGCGCCGATGAGCACCGCTCCCCATCTTACTTCCGAGGCCCGCGACAACATGCCCACCCATGTCGCCATCATTATGGATGGCAATGGCCGTTGGGCCAAACAACGCCACTTGCCCAGGGTTGAAGGCCATCGCAATGGAGTCGAATCAGTCCGAACCGTTGTCCGCGTTTGCGGCGAACTCGGGATCAAGTTTCTCACCCTCTATGCCTTCTCGGTCGAAAACTGGAATCGCCCCAAGGACGAAGTCGATACCTTGATGAAATATCTGGCCCGTTACCTGAAGAACGAAATCGGTGAACTAAACAAAAACAACGTCCGCCTCGAAGTCATCGGGCAGATTTATCGTCTTCCCGAATTCGTCCAGGAACAATTGCGCAAAACCCAGGTCGCCCTCGCCAAAAACAAGGGCCTCACCCTGATACTGGCCTTGAGTTACGGTGGCCGCACCGAAATTGTCGAAGCAGTCCGAAGCATCGCCGAAAAGGCCAAGAAAGGCCAGATCGAACCCGCCGAAATCAACGAGCAAGTCATCGCCCAACATCTTTACACCCGCCATTATCCCGACCCCGATCTGCTCATTCGCACCAGCGGCGAAATGCGCGTGAGCAACTTCCTCCTCTGGCAAATTTCTTACGCAGAACTGGTGGTCACATCCACTCTTTGGCCCGATTTTCGCAAGCCCCAGCTTTACGCCGCCCTGGAAGAATATACCCGCCGTCATCGGCGTTTCGGGGGCGTGTGACAAGTGCGCTTTGCAGTCAGTTAACCGGCCCCTCTTACCCTTGCGGAGAGCAATTGCTTGTGAGCGAGGAAGAACGAAACACGGAACGACTTGGTCACGGTGTTCTGGGAATCTGCGGAAAACCTCGCGCGGCATGCCAGAACCGCACAATTTCCACGCTCTTGGCCGAAGGGTTCACACGATAAATGATACGATAAGATCGAAAGACGATTTCACGCAGATCAGTGCGCCTGAATTCCGGTGCTATCCGGCCCCGCTCAGGAAGAGTTTGCAGAGAGGATGCTGCATCAAGCAGTTGATTGCCCAGCCGCTCGGCAGCGCCAGGATTGTGGGGCGCGATATAGGCCACGATACTTTCCAGGTCGCTCAACGCCTCCCCGGAGAGGAATACTTTGAAGTCCATTCGGGTAAGAGTTTTCGGCCCTCCTCCAGCGGGATGCGTTCGCCTCGATCCAGCGAGGCAAGCCCATCCTCCACCGCCTGTCGAAACTCGAGCTCGTAAATGGCATCAACAAGCGCGGCATCTGGGGGCAGTTTTTCCGCCACTTCCAGCAAAATCTCTTTGGTGCTCATAACTTTCTCTATATCCTATTCTTCTATCACCCGCCAGCATTCTATAGCAGGAATCGAAGACCGCGACATTGCCGATCACGCTTACCCAACTGGGAGAGTCTGATCAAAACTTGTCTGGTTCAGCAGGTAATTCTCGTAACCTTTGTATAGTATTGACAAATCTGCTCTGTGCGACGAGTCGAAATTCGGAGGCAAGAGAAAAACGAGAAAAACGATCATTTCGATGGAAGAAGATTCTTCAATCCTGCTGGCTCTGCGGGACAACCCTTGTCTGCGGTCGCGCGGATGCTGATGGCGCGGCGAACCCCTTGGCCGGATCGTATTGATGAGCCCGCGAAAAAACCCGCCGACATGAATGGCGCCGCGGCCCTCATCACCTTGATCTGCCACTCGACGTTCCTGATTCAAACGAAAGCCGGAAACATTCTGACAGACCACATCTATTCCGAGCGGGCAAGCCCGCTAAAGACGCTTGCGGTACCTGGTTTATGCAGTCCGTTCACATGAATCCGCCGGAAGCCGTGCAGGCGCACCTCGATCTGGAAGCGTCCCAAAGCATCGGCATGCATTTTGCCACCTTCCAACTGACCACTCAGGGCATCGACGAACCCTTGCAGGCGTTGGAGAACGCCTGTCGTTCAAAAAACATCCCCCAAGCATCATTCAGGACGCTTGGTTTCGGTTCATCCAAAGCTCTTTCTTAAGCTCACATTTCCTTTAGGACGCCAATAAACAGCGTACATCCGCCCTCAAAAGAAACCGCATTTTCCGAGTCTCGAAATATGTGTTTCCGAAAAGGAAACAATTGGTTCAAAATCACGAAGGCCAGAGATCATTGTCTTTCCTTTTTCAAGCGAATGCGGGACTTGACCGTAAGCAATGCTTACATTTATCTTTATTCCGAAATGCATGCAACCATTTACGGCAGGGGACAGATGGTTATTCCCGCCAAAGCGCGCAAAGAAGCTGGCTTTCACACCGGCGATGTTGTCTCAGTCCAGCCAGACGGTGATGGAAGACTCGTTTTGGTTCGGCTCGAGAAACCAAAATCGAAGCCGGTGAAGGCAAAAATCATTAACCGCAAAGGAAAGCATCCAGTGGGAGATATCGGACGCACGATTACTCTCGAGGAAATCAACAACGCTCTCAATGAATTTCCATGAAATACCTGCTCGATGTTAATGCATTGATTGCGGCGATCTGGAGAAATCATCCAGATCACGCCACCACAGACGCCTGGCTTACAGGAAAGGAACTCGCCACATGTCCAATTTCGCAATTGGGTTTCCTTCGTGTCAGCACGAACCCGAAAGCTCTGAACGCCGATATGACAACCACACGTCAACTCCTCGAAGCGTTTCTCCACAACCACGAGCCGCAGTTTGTTGCCGATGATCTTTCGCCGCTCAAATCAGGAGCCCAAAAAAGCGAACAAGTGACTGATCATTATCTGGTTGACTTGGCCGCCAGCAAGGGAATGAAACTGGCCACGCTGGACGAAGGGATTTCACACCAGGCGGTTGAATTGATATTTTAACGTTCTCGCAAATTGCGGTTCCCGACCAGAGCCCGCTCAAGTTCCAGGTGTTCCTCGGCCAATCGAGAAAATCGAAGGTGGAGTGATCTTTCACTGCCACGGCCGCGGGCCGTAGCGCGCAGGTAGATTCCCTTTTCGGCGGTGGAGCCGAATCGGCCGTAACGCTAAGCTTTGACCACTTGCTTGTCGCAACGCCTTACCAACTCCAAATCACGACCGACCTCAACGCGAATTCTTGGACTAACTTCGGCTCGTCATTTTCGGCGACGAATTCATCGCTCCTCTATAGAAGTTATTGGCTTGTGAGCGATTCCAATAAGTTATTTTTTAGGTTGCAGGGTCTGTAGTCCGCGCTCCAAATCCAAACTTCGGGTTTCCACAAAGCACCACAAAACACTTGTCCCTCCTTAAAGTATCATTAAAATATCACTTAATGAAGACCGAACTTGTCACGAGCTTGAAGCGCAAAGCGACAGAGATCATTGCCGATCTCGCCGAATCTCGTGATCCAGTGCTCATTACACAGCACGGAAAGCCCGCGGCCTACTTGGTCGATATCGAGACTTTCGAGGGACTCACCCGAAAACTGAAAATTCTGGAAGCGATCAGCAAAGGCGAACGGGATGCCGCGGAGGGCAGGGTCCTCACCCATGAGCAGGCCCGCAAACGCATGGCAAAATGGCTCAAATAAATTGGACAGAATCTGCTTTGGCCGATTTGAACGAAATTGCGGAATACATTGCTTTGGATAACCCAGGCAGCGCGGCAGTTCTGGTCAAGAGGATGTTCGACCACGTGGGCAAGCTGGCAGCCCACCCCAAATTAGGACCGCGAATACCTGAATTGCTCCCGATCTCACGTAACCGGCAGATCGTCGAAAGTCCGTGCAGGATCTTCTATCGATATGATCAAAGCGCCGAGGTCTGTCACATTCTGAGCGTAATTCGAGGGGAACGCCTTTTCCAAAAATGGCTGCTGCCGCAAAGAGATACTCTGTAATTCACCTCTCTCAACTTCTCATCAGAATTTAGCTACGGCTTGCGCAAACGATAGTAACGGTCCCCGGCCGCAGGAAGGATATCGACCCGCAGCGCGCCGTCCTTTTCCCTCGGAGTTTCAGAAGCAATCGTCCATTGTGGAGTGCCAAGACTTGGGCTTGACTCCAAATTGAAGGCTCTCGAAGGCGCGGGCCATGAGATTGTGATAACCGAATTCAGGCGAGAAATTCCAAGGGCAGGCGGAGCAGCGCCGCACGAATTCCAAAACAAGAGAACATCTCCTGTTGCGCCCAAATTCAGATTCGCAAGGGCGATATCCATGCCGCCATCGTTGTTGAAATCACCCGGCACGAGCGCAAGAGTTTCTGGGCCAATTTGGTAATTGGTCGAGATTTCAAAGGTTCCGTTTCCTTTTCCTAAGAGCAATTGCATTCGAGAAACCGCTTGGGGCCACCACTTGGTCTTGAATGAACTTGCGCTTTTCAACTGAGGCGATAAGAGCGAAGTAGCTTGTGAACTGGTTTCATCGTCATCTGTGCCGCTCGGGGAGGTGGCGCCGGCGCCTCGAAAGCGAACTGCTCCCCTGGGCGCTGCAAGGGGTAACGCTAGGCGACGACGTGCTAGAGGTCGGGCCGGGGCCGGGGCTAACGACCGAGCTCTTGCGCGGCCGGACAAAGCGTCTGACTGCCTTGGAGCTGGAGAAGACCGCCGCAACAGAGTTGCGCCAGCGGTTGGGTGCTTCTGGCGTGCGCGTCGTCCACGGCGACGGGACGGCGATGCCGTTTGCGGAGGGCTCTTATTCGGCTGTGGTGGCATTCACGATGTTGCACCATCTCCAGACGCCGGCTTTGCAGGACCAGCTGCTGGCGGAGGCGCGACGGGTCTTGCGGCCCAGCGGCGTCTTCGCCGGCTTTGACGGCCTCGCCTCTCTGGGATTCCGGCTCATTCATCTCGGCGACACCTATGCCCCGGTGGACCCCACCACGTTCGGGCAGCGGTTGAAGGCTGCGGGCTTCGCTGACGTTTGCATCGAGTGGGGGCCGGGGCGTTTCCGTTTCTGCGCCAGGCCGGCATAAGCCGAACAAGCCAGATGCCTTCCAACGTCTCAGCGAGAGTCCGATTCCACATTTCGGGAGAAGCTCCCATCGCCACCGACTACGCCCCCCCGCAGGGAGGCCTGGTGTCGTCGCCGGACGCCGGCTATCCTCGGGCCAGGCGCGCCATTCATGCGCATCGAGAACTGTCGATGGCAAGGTCGCCGTTGGAACTCAACGACTAAGGGTCGAAGCAATCCCTCGCTCCCGCGTCATTCAATGCCAGCATCCAAATGGCGATGTGACTATCCTTAAAGAGGAGCCTCAAAAAGGCCGCTTGCCACAGGTGTTATTGAGCACTCGCCTTTGCTAAAGCGGTGTGAAAGTTTGTTTGCACCACCGACAAAAAATTCAAAAACTCTTGCCTCCTTCTCAAAAATCCGTACAGTCCTTGTCATGAAACTGGCCATTGGGTCAGCGCGTGTGAAAAGCAATCTTGGGATTGTTCTTCACTCCCGCTAAAAAAGCTACGCAACCATTGCGTACGTGCCCACGATGGCCAAAAAAAAGAAAGGGACTTTTGCGTCATGAACGCGCTGTTCGAATCTGTTGGACGATCGACCCCACCCAAAGTGCGTACATTTGCAGCGTGCCGGTCTCGCCGATCTCGGTGGCACGCAATTGCGCCCTTTTCCCACCGTGGACAACGGGCCACGCTCGGCTGACAAACTGAAAAATGTAGACTCTTTGCCGTTGCCCGAGCTTCCAAACCTCCAACCTTTGAACCATTTCGACCACATCCATACTTACGCAATCAATCCAATTAGCCTATCTTCCCCGCGACTGATGAAGAGAGTCGCACTGATAACCGGCGCATCGCGAGGGATCGGACGAGGCATCGCCCTTGAACTGGCTCGCCTCGGTTGGGATTTGGCTTTGACTTATAAAGAAAATCAAGCCGCCGCCCTGGACACGCAACTTTCATGCACCATTGCGGGCAAAGAACATTCGGACGGATGCCGCGCCCAGATTTTCAAGATGGATATCGGAGAAGCTGGCGACCGCGTAGACCTCCTTGCCGCGCTTCATCATGCGTATGGAAGACTCGACATGCTGGTAAACAATGCCGGCATAGCCCCGAAAGTTCGCGCGGATATTTTGGAAGCGACTGAAGAAAGTTTCGACGAGTTGATGCGCGTCAATGTCAAAGGCCCTTATTTTCTGACCCAGAGCGTGGCCCGCTGGATGGTCAAAGCCAAGGAGGAATTTGGAAAGGGATACGATCCGAAAATCATCACGATCTCTTCTGTGAGCGCCTACACCGCCTCGATTAACCGTGGTGATTATTGCGTCTCGAAAGCCGCCCTCTCCATGCTCACACCTCTATTTGCCTCGCGCCTGGCCGAGTACGGAATCAATGTTTATGAGATCCGCCCCGGAATTATTGAAACGGACATGACCGCGCCCGTGAAGCCGCGCTACGACCAGTTAATCGCCCAGGGCCTGACCCCGCTCCGCCGCTGGGGGCAACCCCAGGATGTCGCGCGGGCCGTTTCGGCCATCGCGCAAAACTTGCTTCCTTTCAGCACAGGCGAAATAATCAATATCGACGGCGGCTTTCACCTGCGCCGTCTTTAATTTAAGAGCACATGGCCATTTCAATTTCGAAAACATTGACCGCCGCGGAACTGGTGCCGAAAGCCAAGGGGCTTTTCCAGCTTTCCGCCGAAAAAATCCGCAGCCTTGAAAAATCATGGGACACATCCAAAGGCGCTCCCGTCTTCACGGTTCGGGGTCAATACACCACCCGTGGATGGACAGAATGGACGCAAGGTTTTCAGTTCGGCTCTGCCCTGCTGCAATTTGATGCCACAGGCGAAAAGGAGTTTCTCGAACTGGGCCGCGCAAAAACTCTTCAGCACATGGCTGCTCACGTTTCGCATATGGGTGTGCACGATCATGGCTTCAACAATATTTCCACCTACGGAAACCTTTGGCGCTTGATGAATGAAGAGAAGATTCCTGAAAGCACCGATCGCCGGGCGACCTATGAGCTGGCCCTAAAAGTTTCCGGAGCGGTCCAGGCCGCCCGCTGGACCCGGATCTTCAATGGCGATGGTTTTATTTATTCCTTCAATGGTCCTCACTCGCTTTTTATTGATACCATGCGCTCCCTGCGTTCTCTCGCGGTCGCGCATCAGCTCGGCCATGTCTTAATGGGAGAAAAGGATCAGCGCATTTCCCTGCTTGAACGCCTTGTCCAACACGCTCGCACCACGGCCGAATACTGCATTTATTACGGCACAAAACGGGACGCATACGATTCCTCTTCTGGTCGAACTGCTCATGAAAGCATCTTCAATATCAATGATGGCAGCTATCGTTGCCCCAATTCGCAGCAAGGCTATTCGGGCTTCACAACCTGGACGCGCGGCCTGGCCTGGGCGATCCTCGGGTTTGCGGAGGAGCTTGAATTCCTGAGTTCACTTCCAGCCCAGGCCTTCGAGCCTTTTGCGGAGAAGGAGGAAGCGATCCGCGTCTTACGACGTGCCGCTGGAGCGACAGCGTTCTTTTACATCGAACACGCGTGGCCCTGTGGCATTCCCATCTGGGACACCGGCGCTCCGAACTCTTATCAACTTCAGGAATCCGGCGCCAAGCCGATTGACCCATTCAACGAATGGGAACCCGTTGACAGCTCTGCCGCCACCATTGCCGCGCAGGGGCTGCTTCGACTCGGCAATTTCATGATCGGCGCTGTCAAAAGCTCTGACGCCGGGACGACCGGTCAGGCCTTTCGGCAGGCCGCTTTCACCATCGCCAACACCCTCTTCTCGGAACCCTACATTTCCAGTGATCCGACACACCAGGGGCTGATACTCCATTCTGTTTACCACCGCCCTAATGGTTGGGATTTCATGCCTTCCGGTCAAAAAGTTCCCAATGGCGAAAGCTCCATGTGGGGTGATTACCATGCGCGTGAACTCGCGTTAATGATTTTGCGAGAAGCGCGCGGAGATGCCTATTATACCTGTTGGCGAGCCACGAATCCAAAGGCCTCGGATCAGCAGTGAAAATCTCTTTGAAACCTGCCCTCAGGCAATTGCGCCAATTCTACGCTGAGATCGCATCCCCGCGGTTGAAGTGGAAAATCTCTTTACATTCATCGGTGATTCCCGTAGGTTCTCTAGATTATCGAATTGGTTAACTTGGACAGTATGGAACAAAAGAATAAGACAATTGAATCGTTTCGGGTGCATGACCAGGATACTGGCTCCGCGGACGTTCAAATTGCTCTCTTGACGCAGCGCATCAATCACTTAACAGAGCACCTGCAGAAAAACATCAAAGATCACAGCTCTCGTCGTGGTTTGCTTATGATGGTCGGCCAGCGCCGCCGTCTTTTAAACTACCTTCATCAGGTGGACGCCAACCGCTACGTGGCCGTGACGCGCAAGCTCAAGCTGCGAAAGTAACCAGTTCACCGGCCAGGAATCCGGGTGGATTCCTGCTCGATCCAGCGCCTTGCGGATCGAGCACTATGGGAAGGGATGCGCGAGCCGCTTCCGACGGGCCTCACTAAATTCGCGTGGAAAAAGTCCCATTGGCACGGGGAAATTTCACTCAGTACCTCTTCCAGGTGCTCACTGAAGTTCCTCTCGGCCAATGGGCATAGTTCATTATTATGTCAGAAAAAGTATCATTCCAGGCTGGGGCCGGGAACATCACCATTGAAACGGGCAAATTAGCAAAACAAGCTGACGGCGCCGTTACAGTTCAACTCGGGGAAACCATCGTCTTAGTTGCCGCAGTCGCGGCCAGCTCAGCCAAACCAGGGCAGGATTTCTTTCCCCTAACAGTCGATTATCGCGAAAAAGCCGCCGCTGCCGGGAAATTTCCGGGCGGTTATTTCAAACGGGAAGGCCGTCCCACCGAAAAGGAAATTCTCACCTGCCGGCTCATCGATCGGCCCATTCGACCGCTCTTTCCCAAGGGCTGGTATAATGAAGTCCAGGTTCAAAGTGTCCTTCTCAGCGCGGATGGCGAAAACGATCCGGATATGCTTAGCCTCATCGGCGCATCCGCCGCGTTGATGGTTAGTGATATTCCGTGGGAAGGCCCGCTGGGCGCGGTCCGCGTTGGGCGTATCGACGGCCAGTTCGTGGCCAATCCAACCCACGCCCAAATGGCCACGAGCGACCTTGATCTTGTCTACGTTGGCAACGCCAAAGACATTGTTATGTATGAGGGTTCGGCCAAGGAAATTACTGAAGCCGACTTCAACGCCGCTTTGGCCTTCGCGCAGGAAGCCATCGCCCCCATGGTCCAGGCGCAAAAGGAACTAACTTCCAGGGCCGGCAAGCAGAAGCGCCAGATCACGCTGAACATCGTTCCTGAAGAAATCTTGAACGAAGCGAAAGCTTTGGGCGGCGATCGCATGGTTCCCGCGTTGCTCACTCCCGGCAAGCTTGCTCGAGAAGGAAAAGTCAAAGCGATCCAGGAAGAAGTGGGAAAGAAGCTTGTGGAGAAATTTGGCGCGGAAAAGGTTACCGAGTTCGTTCTCAAGGACGCGTTTTATTACATCCAGAAAGAAGCCGTTCGCAAGTTGGTCATGGAAGGCAAGCGTCTCGATGGCCGCGATTTCGAAACCGTTCGGCCCATTTCAGCGGAGGTCGCTATTCTTCCCCGCGCGCATGGGTCGGCGCTCTTCAGCCGAGGCGAAACCCAGGCCGTAGCCCTGGCCACGCTCGGCACCACGGAGGACTCGCAGGAATTCGATTCCTATACTGGCGGAGCCAGCGAGAAACAATTCATCCTCCATTATAATTTCCCGAATTTCTCGGTCGGTGAGACTGGCCGCATCAGCGGTCCTGGTCGGCGGGAAATTGGGCACGGCGCTTTGGCCGAACGCTCCATCGAACCGATGGTGCCGCTCAAAGAATTTCCATACGCGATCCGTGTGACCAGCGAGATCATGGAATCCAACGGCTCCACTTCGATGGCATCGGTTTGCAGCGGCAGCCTCGCGCTGATGGATGCTGGCGTCCCAATGATCCGCCCTGTTGGTGGAATCAGTGTGGGCATCTGCACGGTCGCTGATGAAAGCTATAACATCAAAGATTACCGGCTTTTGACCGACATCATCGGTTGGGAGGACGCTTTCTGCGATATGGATTGCAAAATCGCCGGCACCGAAAAAGGGATTACCGGTTTTCAATTGGACCTTAAGCTTCGCGGCCTTCCCCACAAGATCATGGCGGAAGCGGTCGAGCGCGCTCGCATCGCCCGTTTGTTTATCCTTGGGGAAATGGCCAAGGCTCTGGCCGCGCCCCGCACCGAACTCAGCAAATACGCTCCGCGCATCACCACCCTCAAGATCAACCCGGAAAAGATCGGCGCGCTTATCGGGCCCGGTGGCAAGAACATCAAGAAATTGGTGGAAGAATCGGGTTGCGAAATCAATATCGAGGATGATGGCACGGTTCACATCTATTCCGTTTCGGCCGAGGGAATGGCCATCGCCAAGGAGGCCATTCAAGGGATGACCGGCGAGATCGAGGTCGGCAAGCTTTACCGCGGACGCGTCGTCAGCATCAAGGAATTCGGCTGCTTCGTCGAAGTCATGCCCGGGAAGGAAGGCCTTGTCCACGTCAGCGAACTGGCCAACTTCCGAGTCAAGAACGTCGAGCAAATCGTCAAGATTAACGATGAAATCTGGGTCAAATGCATCGGCATTGACGAAAAAGGCCGCGTGAAGCTCTCACGCCGCGCCGCTATGGAAGAACGCGACCGCCAGATGTCCGGTGAAGCCGGTGGAGCCGGTGGCGAAGGGCAGGCCGGTGGCCCCCCCCCTGGAGGTGCGGACCACGAGGGTGAAGAAGGTCACGATCACGACCATGATCATGAGCACGACCACGACCACGACCACGACCATGGCCCTGGAGGACATACACATGCTGAAGGAGGAGGAAGCCCCACTCACTCAGATCGTCCTCCGCAACGCGCGCCTTACACCGAACGCCGCGAACGGAGCGGAGGTGGCGGAGGCGGAGGCGGCCCCCGGCGTGGTGGTGGCAGTGGCGGCGGAGGAGAGCGTCGCGGAGGGGGAGGAGATCGCCGAGGAGCTCCGCGCGGCGGCGGTGGCGGTGGGGAACGCCGTCCCTCCGATCAAGGGTCCTCTCAGGGAGGCGGGGGTCACAGGCATTAGATTGCTTGATTTGATTTAAGAAGCGGCGGCGATTAGGAAACACTTCCTTTCGCCGCCTCTTCATTTCAGTTCCGTCTAATTTAACGAATTTCCCTCCGTCCCTTGGCCGTCCTAACAATCCCACTGTCTGCTTGCCACTTTTTTCGTAGCGCGGGCTTGTAATTTCTCTCGGCTTCCGAGCTGCCCTCTGGTAAATCAACGGGATGAATAAGAACCGTAAGTTCACTCGTCGTACTTTCCTCGAGACTTCCATTGCCTCTCTCGCCACCATAAGCCTCGTGCCCCGATCGGTTCTGGGCGGGCCTGGATTCACCCCGCCCAGCGAAATTCTCACGCGTGGTGTCATCGGGTGCGGCGGCATGGGGATGGGCCATGTCACGTCGATCAATACCGCTTGCAAGCTACTGGCGGTTTGCGACGTGGATCAGAAGCATCTGGACGTCGCGCTCAAAGCGGGCGGAGGGGATGTAAAAGGCTATCGCGATTTTCGCGAAATTCTGGAACGCAAGGATATCGATATCGTGCATGTGCCGACGCCCCCCCATTGGCACGCTCTGATCTCGATCGCCGCCGCCAAGGCCGGCAAAGATATCTGGTGCGAAAAACCGATGTCGCGAACCATCGCCGAAGGCGAAGCTGTGAAAGCGGCGATCGCCAAGTATGAGCGCATTTTCCGTTTGAACACCTGGTTTCGGTTTGAGAGCCCCTTCTATGGGTTGGGCACGCCCGTGAAATCGATCAAGAAACTGGTGCAGGCCGAAATTTTTGGCTGGCCGCTCAAGGTCACGCTCGGGGGCACTACCGGTTTTGATTGGAAACAGAACCAATGGTGCGGGCGCACCGACCTCACGCCCCAGCCTGTCCCGGCTGAGCTCGATTATGATTTCTGGCTCGGCCCCGCTCCCGTCAAGCCCTACCACCCCCACCGCGTTCACCAATCTTTCCGCGGCTACTGGGATTACGATGGCGGCGGTTTGGGCGACATGGGCCAGCATTATCTTGACCCGGTCCAATACATCCTCGGCAAGGACAACGAAAGCCCAACGCACGTCGAAGCGGAAACCGGCCCCCAGGATCGTGACGCGGTCCTTCCCTGGCGTCGGATTTCCCTCCGCTACGCCGATGGTTGCGAGATCATCCTTGATGGTGAAAACAAAGACACCGCTCCCTTCCTTTCCGGTCCGAAAGGCAACGTAACCAAAAATCTCGATTCCAGCATCCCCAACCTGGTCGACAAAATCCACGATCTGCCCGATCCCGCTCCGCAACTCACCGATTTCGTGCAAGCGGTCAAAACGCGCAAGAAATTCGCCCTGAACGAAATTAACGGCCATCGCTCCTGCACCCTGATCAATCTTGCAAAGATCGCCGTGCAAACAGGACGCCCCTTGCGGTTCGATTCAAAAACTCAACGGTTCGTTGAGGATGCGGACGCAAATTCCTACATTGAGCAGCCCATGCGTGCTCCCTGGCAGATCAAAGTCTGAGCGATAATACACAAGCCACTGCCGATTACCTTCGCCAGGAGGAATTCCCATATTTTTCCTTTGGCCACGGCTATGGCTGATTTGCTATTGCCGCTTCTCGCATCTGACGTCGCTGGACGTGAAATGAGGGCGTTTCCAGATTCATTCTTTCTTTGAGGGTCTGCCCCGATTGAAAAAGGGTTAAATCTGTTTCAAGATAATAAAGGAGCGTCTTTTACGGGGCTTCTTGGGGAAAGGAGAAAGCAGATGGCGAGCACGGCAGCGGATCTTCTGGTGGAAACTCTTCAGGATTGGGGGGTGGAGGTTGTCTTCGGATTACCAGGCGATGGAATCAACGGAATCATGGAGGCCCTTCGGCTGCGGGAGAAAACGATTCGTTTCATACAGGTTCGCCACGAGGAAGCAGCGGCTTTCATGGCTTGCGGCTACGCGAAATACACCGGGAAATTGGGGGTCTGTTTGGCTACGTCTGGTCCTGGTGGGATTCATCTGTTGAATGGCCTCTACGACGCGAAGCTGGACGGGCAGCCGGTTCTGGCAATTACCGGCCATCATTTTCATGACTTGATTGATACCCATGCTCAACAGGATGTCGATCTGGATCGGCTCTTCATGGACGTGTCGGTCTACACCACTCGAATCATGGGGCCGGAGCATGTCGAAAACGTGACCCATTTGGCCTGCCGCACAGCCTTGAGCCGGCGCGGCGTGGCTCACTTAAATTTTCCGGTAGACCTCCAATCCAAGGAAGTCACGAAGAAGATGCATTCTGAGCGAAACATCCCCGGGCACAACAGCGATGTGTTCGCTCGAATGGCGGGCCTGCCTTGCGAGGAAGATTTGCGGAAGGCGGCTGCGATTCTCAACGCCGGACATAAAGTCGCGATATTGGCGGGTCGCGGCGCTTTGAGTGCTTGCGATGAACTCGAACAAGTCGCGGATAAACTGGGCGCGCCAATTATCAAAGCGCTCCTCGGAAAGGCCTGCGTTCCGGATGATTCACAATTCACCACCGGTGGGATAGGTTTGCTCGGCACGAAGCCTTCGCAGGAAGCCTTGGAGGATTGCGATACGCTTTTCATTGTGGGCAGTTCTTTCCCTTACATCGAGTTTCTTCCGAAACCGGGACAGGCCAGAGGGGTCCAGATCGATATCGAGCCTGCTCGCATCGGCCTCCGCTATCCGATCGAGGTTGGACTTGCTGGTGATTGCAAACGCACCTTGCAACTGCTCCTTCCAATGCTGCGTCCAAGCAGTGACCGTTCGTTCCTCAAGAAAGCGCAGAAAGGAATGGAAGAATGGTGGGAACTGATGGTGGAGCGCGGGACGCGGATGGACATGCCCATGAAACCGCAGGTGATCGCGTATGAGATTGGCCGCCGCTTAAGCGATGATGCGATTGTCTCGTGCGACAGCGGGACGGTCGCGACGTGGTTCGCGCGCCAGATGCGCGCCCGGCGCGGTCAGATGTATTCGCTTTCGGGCACGCTGGCGACGATGGCGAATGGATTGTCTTACACAATCGCGGCGCAAATCGCACACCCAAAACGTCAATGCGTTGGATTTATCGGAGATGGCGGGTTTTCCATGCTCATGGCGGAATTTGCCACGGCCGTTAAATACAAACTGCCGATCAAAATTTTCGTGGTGAAAAACAATTCGCTTGGGATGATCAAATGGGAACAAATGGTTTTTCTGGGCAACCCGGAATTTGCCTGCGACCTGCATCCGATTGATTTCGCCGCCTTCGCCAGAGCCTGCGGCGGGACCGGCTTAACAGTAGAAGATCCGAAGATGTGCGGCGACGTGGTCGAGACCGCGTTGAATACTCCCGGCCCGGTGCTGGTTGAAGCCGTGGTCGACCCATTTGAGCCGCCCATGCCGCCGAAGATCAAAGCTAAACAGGCAGTTCATTTTGCAAAGGCGCTCGCTCGTGGTGAGCCGATGCGCATGAAAATCGCAACGACCATTCTCGAGGACAAAGTCCGCGAGTTGGTTTAATCCAGGCCCGCAACCAGGAGGAATTATGAATGAAAGTTTGAACGGGAAGAAAGTCGCGATTCTCGTAGCCAATGGCTTCGAGCAATCCGAAATGACGGAACCGCGCAAAGCTCTCGCTGAAGCGGGCGCGAACACAGAGATTGTTTCGCCGGAAAAAGGCAAAGTCAAAGGATGGAAGCACACCGATTGGGGTGATCAATTCGGAATCGATTGCCCGCTCGATAACGCCGATCCAGCCAAATACGATGCCTTGGTCCTGCCGGGTGGTGTTATGAACCCGGACAAACTTCGCATGAACGAAAAAGCGGTGCGTTTTGTGAAGCATTTTTGGGACGCCGGGAAACCCATTGCGGCCATTTGCCACGGCCCATTAATGCTGGTCGAAACAGGAATCGCGCGCGGACGCCGTCTCACATCCTATTGGGCGATCAAAACGGATATGAAAAACGCAGGCGCGGAATGGGTGGATGAGGAGGTCGTCGTGGATAATGGAGTGGTCACGAGTCGCAGTCCCGATGACATTGCGGCTTTCAATCGAAAGATGATCGAAGAAATCGCCGAGGGGCACCATGACCACCATCGGGAGTCTGTCTTCGCGGGGATGGCCGCGACTGGGGTTGGTTAGAACCATTCTTGAATCAGAGACTCCTTATGTCGTCTCCTACATAAGTTTGAAATGGCAGCGAGGCTCAAGCGTTTACGACATAGTCCCAAACCAGACTTCGATGCTGAAGCACTCGGCGGCAGGTTGCGCCGCAAAATAAAAGGCGAAGTTCGTTTCGACCGAGGAAGCCGGGCCCTTTACGCGACAGATGGCTCAAATTATCGGCAGGTTCCTATTGGCGTGGTCATTCCACGGGACCACGAGGATGTAATTGAGACGGTCTCGGCTTGCCGCGAGCTCGGCGCTCCCATTCTGGGCCGGGGTTGCGGAACAAGCCTCGCGGGCCAATGCTGCAACGCGGCGGTAATCATGGATTTTTCCAAATACATGAATCGGCTGCTCGAACTCAACCCACAGGAAAAGTTCGCAATCGTTGAACCGGGGATTGTATGCGATGGCGTGCGCAACGCAGCGGAAAAACATCACCTGACTTTTGGTCCCGATCCCGCCACGCACGCGTGGTGCACTATCGGCGGGATGATCGGCAACAATTCCTGCGGCGTGCATTCGCAGATGGCTGGCCGCACGGCCGATAATATCGAGGAACTGGAAATTCTTACCTACGACGGGTTGCGAATGCGCGTGGGAAGAACGAGCGATGCGGAGCTGGAGCAAATCATTGGTGAAGGTGGACGGCGCGGAGAGATTTACGCTTCGCTAAAAAAGCTGCGCGATAAATACATGCATCTCATTCGCGAGCGCTATCCCGATATTCCGCGCCGGGTCAGCGGCTACAATCTCGACGAGCTTCTTCCTGAGGGAGGATTTAATGTGGCTCGCGCTTTGGTTGGTTCCGAAAGCACATGTGTGATTGTCCTTGAAGCGAAGCTTAAGCTCATCCACAGCCCGCCGGCGCGCTCGCTTTTAGTCCTTGGGTACCCGGACGTGTTCACCGCCGGCGATCACGTTCCGGAAGTCGCCGCCAGTGGCGCCATTGGCCTGGAAGCGCTGGACAAAAAATTTATTGCCGATCTCCGGCTGAAGCATCTCCAGGTGGATAATATGAAGTTGCTTCCATCAGGGGGTGGTTTTTTACTGGTCGAGTATGGAGGTGAAACCAAGGCCGAAAGCGACGCCAAAGCCCTGAAATTCATGGCGAAACTCAAACTCCGCAGAAATGCGCCCGCGATGAAACTTTTCGACGATCGCGAAGAGGAGGAGCGCATTTGGAAAGTTCGGGAGTCCGGCCTCGGCGCGACGGCGCATATTCCCGGCGAAGCCGAAAACTGGGAAGGATGGGAGGACTCGGCGGTGCCGCCGGAGCAGGTGGGCTCTTACTTGCGCAATTTAAAGAAGCTTTACGATAAATATGGATATGTTGGCTCGCTCTACGGGCATTTCGGCCAGGGATGCATCCACACACGAATCAATTTCGATTTGAAAACAGCCGAAGGAATCCAGAAATTCCGCTCGTTCATTGACGAGGCCACGACTTTGGTTTTGAGCCATGGCGGCTCGCTTTCAGGCGAGCATGGTGATGGCCAATCGCGGGCTGAATTCCTCTACAAGATGTTCGGACCGGAATTAATCGAAGCTTTTCACGATTTCAAAACGATTTGGGATCCGCAATGGAAAATGAACCCCGGCAAGGTCGTGCGGCCCTTCCGGATCGATGAAAACCTCCGTTACGGTCCCGATTATCGAACTCAAGAACCGGCCAGGCATTTTCATTATCCCGACGATGGCTGGAGCTTTGCCCGCGCCATGGAACGCTGCGTTGGCGTGGGAGAGTGCCGCCGTCACGGTGGTGGAACGATGTGCCCGAGCTACATGGTCACGGGCGAGGAAATGCACAGCACGCGAGGCCGCGCCCGTCTGCTTTTCGAAATGATGCAAGGCGACGTTCTGCGCGATGGCTGGCGCAGCGAAGCGGTTAAGGAGTCGCTCGATCTTTGTCTTTCCTGCAAAGGTTGCAAAGGCGATTGCCCGGTGAATGTCGACATGGCCACTTACAAGGCCGAGTTCCTCTCAAAATTTTACAAGCACCGACTGCGTCCTCGCCATGCGTATGCTTTTGGTCTGATTCACCAGTGGGCGACATTGGCAGGCAGAATGCCGCGTGTGGCGAATTTGTTCAGTCATTCCACCTACACGAGCGGACTTCTTAAATGGCTCGCCGGAATGGCTCCGGAGCGGGACATACCGCTTTTTGCGGAAGAGAGCTTTAAAGATTGGTTCAAACAACGCTCCGAAGCTCATCCCGCTCGTCCTCCGGTCGTGCTTTGGCCCGACACGTTCAACAACCACTTTCATCCGGAGGTCGCCAAAGCGGCGGTGGAAATTATAGAGGATGCCGGTTTCCGCGTGATTGTTCCGCGACAGAATATGTGTTGCGGACGGCCGCTTTACGATTATGGCATGCTCACGACCGCGAAACGATGGTTGAAGCGCATTCTCGCGACGATGCGATCCGAAATTCAGGCTGGTATTCCGTTCGTGGTGCTCGAACCAAGCTGTTGCGCGGTCTTCCGTGATGAACTCTGTAACATGCTCCCGCACGACCAGGATGCGGCGCGGTTGCGCAAGCAAACCTTTCTTCTTAGTGAATTTCTTGAGAAAAAGACACCAGCCGATTATCGGATGCCCCAGCTTTCTCATAAGGCGCTTGTCCATATGCATTGCCACCATCGCGCAGTCATCGGAATCGGGTCGGAGAAAGAAATACTCAAGCGCATTGGGATTGACTTCGAAGTCCTTGAGTCGGGTTGTTGCGGGATGGCTGGAGCGTTTGGATTTGAGAAGGGGGAACATTACGAAATTTCGGTCAAATGCGGTGAACGCGCCCTCTTGCCGCGTGTTCGGAGTGTGGCAAATGATGAATTGCTGATCACAAATGGCTTCAGTTGCCGCGAGCAAATTCAGCAATGTGCCGAAAAGCGTCCCTATCATTTGGCGGAGATTTTGCAGATGGCACTGCGAACAGGAATTCGGGAGCCATTGAAAGAACCCGCCGAAAAAGTTCCTTCTGAGAAATGGCCCCGCCGTCTGCGCAATTGGGCAGCTCTCGGTCTCGGGGCAGTGGCTGTTATCACCGCTACTGGAGCGATCTTAATGGATAAAGATGGAGACTAATTTTGTGCGATTTATTTAGCCTGCCATGAACAATAGATTAAAACTAAGTAGCGGAGGGATGTCAAAGGACGTTCTTTGCTGGCGCTATCTGCAAGCGGATCGACAACCCAGTGAACCATTCAGCGAGGAAGGGATGGCAGAGTTATTGCGCTCCGGAGTGCTTTTGCCGGAGTCGATGATCTGGCGTGAAGGACTGCCTCAATGGGTTTCATTGAAAGATTCAGAAATCGGGCCGCTATTGCTACCGCCGACCGCGCTGGCAATTGCTCCCCGGGTAAGAAACGCAAGCCGTCCGGGAATGGAACAATACGAGGCGGAACGACACGTGCGCAATATGCTGATAGCGGGAGCGTTGAGCGTGGTGGCAACAGCGTTGTTCGCCGCCGTCTTCAAATCAAGCGCGTGGTTCGATGCGGTTCTGACGGGAGCTTTGCTTTTTGGCGTTTACCGCGCAAGCCGCGTTTGTGCTATAGCCGTGCTTGCGCTCTACTTGATCGGAGCTGTGGCCAAAATGGTGACAGGTCCTGGACGAGGACCAGTCGGATTACTGGTATTGATGGTGATTTTGTACTACTACATAATGGGGGTTCGCGGGACATTCGCTCTGCACAAGTGGCGAACGGTCGTCTGATCCGACGAGATGCTCTCTCTCTCTGAGTAGTCGGTCATTGCAGAATGCAAGTCTCCGTCACTCATTAACGACTTACGGTAACGGCAGAATCCTTGTCCGCAGGTGAAAAGGATGAATTGCCATGAGACGATTAAGTCGGTAAACGGAAAGAATTCAAAGCCTATGAAAACCAATGCTTCAGGAGAAATCAGGCCGAATTCAAACCAATCCACTATGAACCTTTCTCGCCGGAAATTCCTCAAAGCCGGAGGGGCAGCGGCGACCGCCTTTACAATCGTGCCTCGACATGTGCTGGGTGGTCCGGGGTTTGTCCCTCCGAGCGAGAAAATCACCATGGCCTACATCGGCTGCGGGACACAGGGGATAAGAGAAATGCTCCGGATGTTGACGATTCCGGAAGTCCAGATCGTTGCTGTATGCGATCCGGTCAAGGACGGCCATAACTACGTGGATTGGGATCGAGACGGCTTGCGCCAATCCATCGCCAGCGCGTTGGGAAAACCAGATTGGCGGCGGGGCGCGCCGGGGATTCCGGGAGGGCGCGAAGTCGCAAAAGAAATTATTGAAACGGTTTACGCCAAACAGAGGGGAGCGGAAAAATTCAACGGGTGTGTTCCTTACGCCGATTTTCGGGAACTGCTCGCCCAGGAAAAGGACATCAATGCGGTCAAAGTCATGACGCCAGATCATTTGCACGCCACGATCTCGATAGCAGCCATGAAGCAAGGCAAACACGTCCTGATGCATAAACCCCTGGCCAATCGCCTGCAGGAGGCGCGGTTGGTGATCGAGAGCGCGCGGAAAACAAAAGTGGCAACACATTTTCTCCCGGCAAATGACGGAGCGGTGATCCGATCTATCAAAGCCTGGATTGACGATGGGGCGATCGGAACGCTCCGGGAAATTCATAATTGGTCCAATCGCCCGATGTGGCCTCAATATCCGACCATTCCAACTGACCGGCCTCCGATACCCGAAGGCTTTGATTGGTCGCTTTGGCTGGGGCCATCGCTCGACCGCCCTTATCACCCGAATTACGCCCATGCGGTATTCCGGGGTTGGTACGAATTCGGAGGGGGTTCACTGGCAGACATGGGGCATTACAGCCTCTGGTCGATCTTCACTCGGTTTGATTTGGATTCGCCTGTCGCGGTGGAATCGCGGCCCAGTCACGCCACAGCGCTGGATGGCAATGTCGCGGTGACGTTAAAGAACGACTACTCCTTCCCTGCGGCTTGCACGATTCGATTCAAATTTGCAGCCAAGGGAGCGAGGCCGCCGTTAGATATTTTTTGGTATGACGGTTCGATCAAACCGCCGACGCCGGAAGAACTCGAGGCAGACAACAAGGAACTCGATGAGGAAGGGATGATGTTTGTCGGCGAAAGTGGAAAAATTCTGGCTGGGTTCCGCGGCGAAAACCCGCGGATCATTCCCGAAAAGAAGATGCGCGACTATCGCAGCGCAAACAATTTGCCTGAGCCAGCGTCGCAACGTCGCGGTCAGGGCATGGGGCGAAATGACTCCGCATGGGTCGCGGCCTTTAAGGGCGGCAAACCGAGCTACGGGGATTTCCTCCTGGCGGGGCCAATTTCCGATGCGTTCACCCTTGGCTCAGTCTCTTTGCGCATGGGCGGCAGGAGATTGGTTTTTGATGCCGCAAGTGGGCGCGTCACGAACATGCCGGAAGCGAACAAGCTCCTTACTCGCGAATATCGTGCAGGGTGGGAACTGACCGGCGCATAGAGCGCGGCACTGCAAAATCTACCACCAATAAAACTCCTGGTGTGGGCCGAGAAGATTGGTTCCGTCAGGTGATCATGAGGGTCCTTTGGCTTCGCCATAAACACTCCACGCGCGGCAGTGGGACAACTGGCGCTACTGTCGTCTGGCATACATTTGAAAACCGACGCCGATGTAAAAGTGCTTGTTGGGCAGCAGCGCTGCAACTCGGCCAGATGGTAGGCAGCGTTCTTTGTCCTCAGCGTGCTTGAGACCACTGTATAGCCCAGCAAAGCGCATCCTCTGAAAGATCATATCCCCTGCTCACGTATTCCTGCTAACCGCGAGCGGCGCGGAGAAAGGGAATATGAGGAATTATTCGAAACAGTTGTCGGCGCTTGCGTTTGCGCTAATCTTTGTCTTATTGATGCCTGCGACAGGCCAAAAGAAGAAGGCACTAGTCTCAGGGGCATTAGACTCCACCCAGCCACGTCCTAAAGCCGGCGTAATAATGCCAGAGAGTCGCGTGCAAACGCCGGTCGATAATCCGGAAGAGATGGTCCCTGCGCAGAAGACGGATTTACCAGATCCGGAGATATTCACGGCCTTTGGGCGGTGGTGCGGTGAATGGGCGGAGAAGCCGACAGCAGCCCTTGAGAAGTCAGGAGAGGACTTGGCCAGGCAACGCCGAGTCGCCCTTGGTGAATTAATCGAAGCGAACCCGGAAAAAGCGCTCGCGCTGGCAGTGCCGTATGAAGTGCGCAAGCAATTGCCCGCGTCTATCAAGCGCCACCTGGAAGAGAGGATAGCAGGCCAGGCCAGGTATGAGGTGATCGCCAGGTTACCGGATCCCAAAAATGACGTAAGCACATCGATTGGACGCTTTGTCACGCTGAACGATCGTACCTTCAAAGCGTTTGTTTACGGACGTCGGGCAAATCAAACCTACAAAGAGAGCATTCCGGTCTACGGAATCGCTGTTGATAATGCCATGGCGGTGGCGGAACACCCAGCGCGTGCGTTGAGCGAGGTGGAAGCAGCGGACCTCTTTGCAACATCCGCAGGCGTTTGTCCCATCAGCGGAGCCCGCGGCGAGCATAGCATTGCCGCACAAATTGGGGATAAAGTGGAATACTTTTGCCACTCGGGCCATATCGAAACCCTGAATGCTGCATTCGAACAGAGCGAGGAAGGCATCGGTCCGTTGGCTCGCGAATCGAATTTGGAAGCACAGAGTTGGAGCCAGGGAACGAAAACGGTTTTGCTTATTCGCGTTACCTTCCCTGACTTTTCAATGGAGTCGGTATCGCTTGAAACCGCCGAGGAGCTAATGCGGCAGGCAAATGCGTTCTTCGTCGAGAATTCTTACGGAAAACTCACGCTAAAGGCGACGGTAACACCGCTGATCACGATGCCAAATCCGCGCTCGCATTATACGCAATTGACCGATGACGAAACAAAATTTCGCGAGGTCCTGGCGGATGCGAGAATAGCCGCCGCCAGTGCGGGCTACCCCTCGGGCAATTTCGACCTGGATTGCGTTCAAGTCACCGGCGATGTGGTCGGTGGGTTTGGCTACGTTGGGGGTAAAGGCGCAACCGTGCCCTTAACCGACGTTGGAGTTATTTGTCATGAAATCGGGCATAATCTCGGATTATGGCATGCGAACGGTTGGCGGTCTCGCGACGGCTCGATTGTTGGCGAGGGAATTAATTCGGAATACGAAAACCACTTCGATACCATGGGCGACGGCACACGCGAGGCTGCGGCATATAACGTTTGCCATAAATTCAAACTGGGCTGGTTGCCCGACTCAGCGATTTCGAAGATCGTTAAAGACGGTGTCTATCGCCTCTATCCCTCCGATGTCGGGTTAATCGAGGAAGGGCGCGCATATGCATTGCAAATCGCCAAAGACAATCAACGTGACTATTGGATCGAAACCCGGCAGATCTTCGGCAAGGATCCTGGCAATAACGGCAACCTTTTATTTAATTGGAGCCCATGGGCGCAGAGCAATGGCGGTACTCAATTGCTGGATATGACGCCCAGTCCCGGAGGCGGTTTTTACGATGCTCCGCTTCGGTTTGGCCAGGCATTCTATGATACGGAACAAGGTCTCAAA
>JADMIO010941412.1_pt1 | contig 31318 bp, 37 predicted proteins | sample 8958161 | NCBI WGS metagenome assembly JADMIO01 (sample SAMN16585339, study PRJNA669376) | soil metagenome | isolation source: Crop rotation soil | place: USA: Cullars Rotation, Alabama | collected 2011 | reverse complement strand
GTTCTGCACCCAGTTGTCCGCAAACGTCTTGGGGCCAAGGTCGAACTCGTGATTGCCGATGGCGACCGCGTCGTAGCCCAACGCATTGTAGAATTGCGCGCCTTCGGTCATGCGATGCTGCACGAAGTAAAGCGTGCCTTGCGACACATCGCCCGCATCGAGCAGGAGCAAGTTGCCACCTTCGGCGCGTATTTGCTTAACCAGTGTGGCGCGCCGCGCGATACCGCCGACGGAAATGGTCTGCGTAAACGGTTCCCAATGCCCGTGATTTTCACTGGTGTGCAGAATGGTCAGCGTATATTCGCCGCTTTGCGCGCGCGCCTCCAACGCGCCCAGTGCAAGGCAAGCGAATAACACTGCCGACAAAATCGAAAGCGCGGTTCGTCGCATGGGCATACCTGTGAGTGTGTTATAAGGCACTATTTGAGAACCGTTTCTACGACGCGTCCTTCCATAAATACCGGTGAGGTGAAGCGCAACAGCGCCGCCAGCGTGGGCGCAACGTCAAGCAGGTTGATGCTGGCCGGGCGCGCGCCACTGCGAATACCCGCGCCCGCCGCGATAAAGATGCCGCGCAGTTCGGGAGTGGTCGCGACGTAACCGGCTGCGCCCAACTGCAGCGATGGCTCAAACGTGGCCTGCCGGTCGAGTGCTTCGCTGATGCGGTAGCCGGGAATGGCTTGTGCCACCACATCGCCTGCATAGTCGCTCAACATGCCCAAAGGATTCAGTTCGGTATGGCGCAGCACGCGCGTAAAGACCGGTTGCCCATCTGGGTCCGCCAGCGTGCGCAGCGCCGTGGCGATGTCGTTTGCCAATTTATCGGCCTCGGCCGTTTCGGTGATGCCGTTGGGCTCGCGCCCCTTGAGATTGAGATAGATTTGCGCCAGCCCGCCATCCGCAATCGCATATGCTTTGGTCTTCGTCAGATCCATCACTCCGGGCCGCAGATAGGTCAGCCACTTCTTCTCATTGAACAGCCGGTTAATATTAACAGCAGTGTGTGCGGGAGCCATGCCCAGCGGCGAAACAACGACCAAGGAACTGTTCGATGAGTCCAGTACATTCCACAGGACCGCGACTGCCGTATCGGCTACCTCGTATGCATGCTGTACTGCCGCCATGTAGCCGCCGGCGCGCTCGGCGTAGTTTGGCTGCTTCGCTTGCTGCAGCAGCAGCATGCGCTCGGCATCTTCGATCACCGCCAGGCGCACCAGCATTACATCAGGCTGCTGCTGCTGGTCGATGTAGGCAGCGACGTTGGCCAGCCACTGTGCCTGCCGTTCGCCCATCTGCACATAGGTGCCTTGCTCGATCCAATTGCGCGCCAGCGCATCTTCATCGGGCGGTGCGGGTGGCGCCCCGAAACGCTGCGTGATCTCGCGCGCAAACTCCGGCGGCGCTATCTGATTGATCATCAGCGGCGTTTGATAAACGGCGAAGTGGGCCGGGTTTGCATCTGTGACCTTAAAGCCAGCGCTGCTTTGCAGCAGCGGGTCGATCACCACACTCGCCCACTCGTTCAAATGCCAGCGGATGGCGTTGTTGTCGATAGCCTTGCTGCGCGATAGCAGCCAGGTGTCGTAGTTTTCCTGATGGTCGTCGGTCGTATCCAACGCCAACACCAGCACGTCAACCGTCGCCGTACCGCTGCCTGTCGCTACGCTCATACGCGATTCGCGCAGTGGGCTGAGCGAGGATGGCGCATTTTTCCAGTCTCTGGCCTCGCTAAACTTCAGGACGAACTGCGCCGCCGGTGCTATGGCGGTGCCTTGACTAACCATCCAATCCGCGCGCTGCCCGGCCAGATCGAGCGAGCCGGGCGCGTAGCCCACCAGCGCTGTGTGCGCACCGAAGCGCATCGCGCTGCGCCAGACCGGCTCGACCGCCGACGCCGTATCTTGCCCACGCACGGTTTGCGGTGCTGCCGAACCCGGCGCATGAAAATGATCCGCAACGATGCCGCTGCGCGCCGCGTTGACTCCGGTTAGCAATGTGGCTTGGGTGGCAGCGCTGAGCGCGGGTTCGCTCGGTTGCAAGTATCCGGCTTTTGCGCCCGCCGCCGCGAGTTTCGCCAGCGCCGGCAGTGCGCCATTGGTGAGATAGGTGTTCGTCAGGTCGGCGCGCGCGCCCGGCAAGGTCAGCAGGATCAGCCCGGGGCCAGTGCGCTTGGGCGGCAGCGGCGTAAGGCTCGGCAAGCGCAGTGGCGCATCGCTGGTCGGCGTCGGCTGCACCGTCGATACCGGTGCGGCAGGCATACACGCGGCCAGCATCATGAACCAACCCAATATCGCGCCGGCACGGGCAACCGCGCGAAATCCGTCAGGTAGTGCCCTCAATTTGCCAATGTCATTCTGAGCGCAGCCCAGGTACACGAAATCAACAGGACGAAACTCGCGCGAATAATCCCGCTCGCCGGCTTTAGCAATCTGCCAATGCCTACATATCGATTCACGCGGGTTACATCACTCTTTTTTGACGGTCGTTCTACGTGGCGGCTGGCGCGCAGGGCTGCACAACACGATGAGCAGTGCCAGCCAACCAAACCACAAGAATATCTGAGTTGCCCACAAGAGCCAGAAATTGGGAACGCTCAGATAGATCAACATGCCGACGATTGCTAACGCGGCGATAATGTAATGGTCTTCAGCGCTGCCGGTGCGTCCCACTTCATCGCGCCAGCGCGGGTCCAGCACCCACCCTACGACGATCAGCGCAAGCGCTATCCCGGCCGCTGTGCGCGCCTCGCCAAAATAATCCAACGCCGCCGTGCGATAGAACGTCCACTGCGCTTGCAGGCAAAGCGATTCAATCACGACAAACGCGAATCCCCATGGGCGGCTCAGCAACGCGCGGCTCAGTACCGCGGGATAGACGATGCCGGTGATATTCCGGCGCGCGAGCAGCGCCATGGGCGCCAATAGCAACCCGCCGAGCAGCAATGCGCCCAGCACGATGGGGCCGGTATCGACGATGGCTTGCCGCCAATCTGGCAAGGCCAGCCCAAACTGCTCCGGCGTCAGCACGCCGCTGAGCAGCGCCCCATATGGCACACCCACAAACCACAACAGGCGCATCAGTGGAAGGTAGGCGCGCCAGAATGGATGCCGCCGGATCCTGGCCGAACGTTCCGGGCGTCGTAGAAATATATACCACGCTGCGTTCGCAACAATGACGTTGGCCGCGAACATCGCAGCAACCCAGCCGAACAGCGGCACGGACGACGGGAGCAAGGCCGGTCTTACTGTGTCGCGAGCGGCACACGCACGCTAATCGTCGTGCCCCTGCCCGGTGTGGATTCGATACTGGCCTCGCCTTGCGCCAGTTCAGCGCGCTCCTGGATGTTGATCATACCCAGCGAGCCGCGCGTGGCGTAGCTGGCCTGCACCGCTGCCACATCGAAGCCTTTGCCATCGTCGCGCGCCGATGCCACCAGCCAGTTGCCACCTGCGCGCAGGTCAACCCAGATATTCTCTGCGTCTGCATGTTTCAGCGTGTTGGAGATCGCTTCCTTTAAGATGTCGAAGACCATCGTCGCCGAGTTGCTGGATATGCGCGGCTCGAAGGTTTCGGGCCGCGAGGCGGAAAAGTGAAAGACCGGTTTGGCATGCTCGGCGCGCAGACGGCCCAAATATTGGTCGAGCGCCGCACTCAAGCCGGCGGTTTCCAGCGCCAGCGGTCGCAAGCGGTACATGGTCATGCGCATGTCGCGTGCGGTCTTGGTCGCCAGCCTGTGCAGGCTCGCCATTTCCTCGCCGGCTTTCTCCGGTTCCTTCTCCAAGAGCTTGCGCGCAAAGTCCAGACCCATCGCCAATGAGGCGACCTGATTGACCGGCCCATCGTGCAGGTCACGCGCCAGCTCATGCCGCACTTTTTCTTCGCTGTCGATGATGTTGTTCCGTTCGGCGCTCAACTGCGCGAACAGCTGCGCGTTCTGCACCGAAATAGCCGCTTGAGTCGCGTACACTTCCATCAACTCCAGACGCTGGCTCACCACCTCGATCAACTTGTCGTTGCCGGCCAGCACCACCACGCCAAACAATGTCAGCTGTGCGCGCAGCGGCAGAATCGCGACCGACGGATACTTCTTCACGGCTTCGAATTGGCAGAGCATCGGGTCGTGACGCGCATCACGCAGCAGCAACGTATCGGCGCTGTTGATCACACTCTTGATACCGCCCGCAATCGGCGCCAAGCGCTTCTCGTTCTCGTCCGGCCCAAAGTTGCGCTGAACCACTTCGATCAGCGCGTTGTTGTCGTCGGCGTCGAACAGCAGGATCATACCGGCCATGTTGTCGTCGGACTGGCCGCGCTGGCGCAACCCGCGCATGCTCAGATCGAGCATCTGGCGCAGCGTCGACTGGTAGTTATTATTGGCCGACATGCTATCGGTCAATTCGGCGAAGGCCTTAACATCGCTTTGGCTGCGCTGTAGGGCGAACAACGCCTGTTCATTTTCCCGCAGCGTCTGCTTTTGCTCGAAGCGCATCACGCGCCCCACCAGCACCGCCATGCCCAAAAACATCACGGCGCTGACACCCGCATCGAATAGACTGCGCCCGCCGCCGCTTAATTGGATCGCGTTATAAATTTGGAACGCGCTAAACACGATTGCGGTCAATCCACCGCCGCCCGTGCCAAAGCGCAGGGTGGTTCCGGCGATCAAGACGAAAGTGAGTGGCCACAGCGGCGAATCCGGCCCGCCAGAGATGATGAGCGAATAGAAAAGAATGATGGCATCCACCACCGCACCCAGCACGGCCAGCCAGCGCGCCACGCGGTGCACGCGCAAAAGCAGCCACGCTGCGACGTTGAAGACGGCGCAGACTTCAAAGACATTCAGCGTGATGGAGAGCGGAGCCAGTTGCGGGCGGGGATCGATGACGAAATAGGCGGCGAGTAGTAGCAGCGCGGCGAATCGCAGCCAGACAAACAAACGCTCGCGATTGACCAGTCGCTCCAGCGAATCGGTTACGTTAACGGTCATGTCGCCACATTATATACTGATTTTGGCGAATGAAAGACTGGGGCAAACGCATTTTTGGGCGAGGCCAATGTCTGGCTAGGCAGTGCTACATCCTTCGAAAAGCTCAGGATACGTGTTGCGTATTCAGTTGAAGGCAAGGATGGCCATGCGATCTGTCAACGCTGCTCAAAAGGGGGAGTAAGAAAAATTTCAACGCGTTCTTTGCCCTTGCCGATGTTCTTGCGGCGCAGTTCCAGCGCCCCAACCTCGCCGGTGCGCCTTAGATGTGTGCCGCCGCACGGCACCCGCGCGAAACCTGCGATCTGCCAATAGCGTCGTTCCTGCGCTTCATCGCTAAAGGCACTAACGATGGGCAGATCAGCGTCGATTAGCGCGTGCGCCTTGGCGAGCAGCATCGGGAATGCAGGCGCGATGTTCTGCGGCCACTCGAAGTCGATGCGCGACTTATCCGGCGCGATGTGCGCGCCAATCTTTGTAATCGGCGCGAGGTTCTGGTATGCCAGTTCGAGGATCAGTTCGGCGGCGAAGTGCAGGCGCATCAACCGGTAGCGCCGAGCCCAGTCGATGTGTATGTCTACCGGTTGGCCAAGCGAGAGGCCGCTAGCATCGTCGAGCGTATAGAAGATTTCTTCAGCAACTTTGCGCGCTTCGCGTACCTGGCGGCCAGCGATGGTTCCGGCATCACTCTCCTGCCCGCCCGCGAACGCATAAAAGATCGTCTCCGCCGCCGTGACGGTTGGGCCACCAATGGACGTGAGATGAGTTTGCAGTCGCGTTTGGTACGGATCGTCCCAGAAGACTTTGCGTGTCATGCCGATTGATAACGCAGCGCCAGCAAATCATATTCGCTTGCCATTATCCGTGCCCGTTCGCGGGTCGTGTCATCCCAGGAGGCGGGCACCGGCACGCGCACGTGGGGCGAGCGAATGATACCGCCCATGTGCAGCAACTCTTTGGGCAGGTTGCGTCCCGCCAGCGCATTCTCAAAGTGGATCAAAGGCAGATAGCGGTTGAAGATTTGCTCCGCCTTTGCGCGCTCACCCGCGACAAAGACGTCATACACGGCGACGAAAACTTCCGGTGTGGCGCTGCTGGGCATTGTGCCGCAGCCACCACGCGCCAACTCTTCAAGAAACAGCAAGCCGTTCATCCCGCCAAAGATGCCCAGCACACGATCGCCCGCAAGCGCCAAGACTTCGGCGTATTTCACCGGCGCGCGCGGCACTTCGATCTTGAAATAGCGCACGTGCTCCACTTCTTTCGCTAGTCGCGCCAACAGCGCGGGTGGCAAGGGCAGCCCGGACAGTGGATGGTCCTGCACCATGATCGGAAGTTCGGTCGCCGCCGAAAGCGCCTTGAAGTAAGCCAGCACGCCCGCCGCATCGGTGTTCCACAAGCCATAGAAAGGCGGCAGCGAAAGAACGCCATCCGCGCCCGCATCCTGCGCGGCTTTGCAACGCTCCGCGGCCACCCTGGCGCTGGGATGGCTGACGCCCGCGATCACCGGCACGCGCCTGTGAGTCTGGTCGATCATGACGGACAGAATTGTTTCGCGCTCCTGATCGGACACGGCATAGCCCTCGCTGGCATTGGCGAGTGTTACGATGCCATGCACGCCCGAGTCAATCAGAAAGTCGACGATACGCCGCTGGCTTGGCTCGTCGAATTCACCATTGTCGCCGAAGGCGGTCGGCGCAATGGGGAAGATGCCGTGAAATGGTTTGGAACTCATGCGATTCCTTTACCCACCAACGTCCGCTGCGTCACGAACGGCGCAAGCGCCATCTCATTCCATGCGATGCCCAGTCCATCACCTTGCGGCACATGCAGATAGCCTTTTTCGCAGCTGAGCGGATGCGTCAGGAATGAATTAGCCAGCCGCAGCATCGCGGGTTGATATTCGACATACAGTAAATTCGGAAGACACAGCGCTAATTGCGCCGAGGCGGCAATATAGGCGGCCAAGCCCACGCCTAGATGCAGTGCACATGGAACGCCGAATGATGCGGCCAGGACCGCGATCCGCTGCGTTTCGCTGATGCCACCCGCACGTCCCACATCGGGCTGCGCAATGTCGAGCGCATGCGCTTCGAGCAACGAGCGAAACTGATAGCGCGAGCGTTCGCATTCGCCGATAGCAATCGCCATGTTCAGTGCAGCGCAGACTTCGACATGGCCTGCTATGTCTTCGGGGATGAGCGGCGTTTCTAGCCAATAGACGCCGAGTTTCTCCAACTCGCGCCCTAGCGCAATGGCCGTGGGTACATCATAGAGCCATTGCACATCGACCATCAGCTGCGCTTCGCTTCCGACGGCGGCGCGCACGGCTGCAACCTCGGCCACATCTGCGGTGAGACCGTGGCCGAGAAAGAGTTTGATAGCCCGAAAGCCTTGCGCCATGACTTCGACCGCGGCCTGCACGCGTGCCTCACGGGTTGCGCCTGGCAATCCGGAAACATAGACAGGTACGTTCTCGCGCTGCTTGGCGCCCAGCAAGGCATAGGTCGGCGCGCGGGCGGCCTTGCCTGCCAAGTCCCACAACGCGATGTCGAGCGCGCTGATGGCGTCGAGCATGAATCCGGTGGTGTGCCCGCGCTCGCGCATGCTGCCGTACATCTGCTCCCACATGGCTTGTTGGTCGCGCGGGTCCCTTCCGATGAGCATTGGAGCCAGCAAACGGTCGATGATAGAGGCGGGCGCTTCGGGTATGACAGGCGCCTGACACTCGCCCAACCCAATCAATCCGTCGTCCGTTGCGATGCGTACGAGCAGCGCGTGCACCTGCTTGGGATAGGCCGAGCGGAAGGGCGGCACCAGTTGGTATTCGCTTTCGTACAGGCTGGATAACTGTGCAGCCGTGCCGTGTAGTCCGCCCGTCCCAGCGGTCGGGTCGCCCGGCTGCGGCACTTTGACGACGCGCGTTTCAACACCTGTGATTTTCACGGGGAGTATTATAGCGGGAGCGGATGGCTAGTGGCGAGTGGCGGGTGCCAACGGAGATGCCGTTGCGTGTGGCGCGATATGCGCTCCTTGCGATTGGCAGCCAGGGGGTGCATACCGGCAGGCAAGTGGTCGTGGCGCGATGGGTATTGGCGTCGGAGACGCCGTTACACCCTGGCGAAGCGTGGATTCCCGCATGCTGCTAGCGGGAATGACGGGACGGGCGGCGTGTGGATCCCGCTAACCGCATGCGGGAGTGACGGACGAGCGGCAAGGTTTCAGACGGTCGATAAGGCAATTATTTCTGGCGGATGGAGGAGTTTGACGCTGCGAACCAATCTCACTATACTCGGTTCCTAACTGATAGACTTTTTCAATTAGATTCCGCCATGAAAACCCTTCCACTGGGCGACCTTGAATCCGAAATGCGTGATGGGCATCACAAACTGACCAAGCCACGCCGCGCCGTGCTGGATATCATCGCCCGCTCGGAGCGACACCTGACACCCGCCGAGGTGTACGCCAAGGCAAAGGCGCGTTATCCACATATCGGCTTGACAACCGTGTATCGCACCCTCGACCTGCTGGTGGAGCTGGGCGCGATTCAGCGCATCCACCTGCCCGAAGGCTGTCATTCGTATGCCAGCGCCGCCCGCTCACATGGGCATCATCTGGTTTGCACTGCGTGCGGTCGCGCCGAATCGTTTGCCGATTGTGATCTCGATCCATTAATGGATAGCTTGCGTGCGCGCACTGGTTTCGCCATTGACGTACATATGCTCGAGCTGATGGGCGTCTGCCCCGACTGCCAAGCAAAGTCGGCGCGCCGCAAGCGCTAGGGCCGGCTGATGGGACTGCCGCCCATTTTTCGTAAAGAGCTAAATGACAACCTTTTTCAATTGGCGATTTCGCCGGCCTGTGACGTGTCTGCTCTTGATGCTGGCGTTAGTTTCCTGCGCGCCCATGACATCCGCTACTAACGGCAAGCCCAAGGTGGTTGCGACCACCACGCAAGTGGCGGCGCTCACAAAAGTTGTGGGTGCCGACAAGATTGATTTGCGAGGCATCCTGCCCGCCAATGTCGATCCGCACGAATACGAGCCGACCACCGAGGACGTTAAGGCGTTTGCCAATGCGCAGGTCATCTTTATCAATGGCGTAGGGCTCGAAACGTGGCTGGGCAAGACGATCCAAAACTCCGGCAGCAAGGCGACGCTCGTGGATACCTCACAGGGTGTCGCCATCCGGCAGGGCAAGGATGAGAATGGCAAGGTCGAGGACGACCCACACATCTGGCACTCGCCTGTCAATGCAATCATCATGCTCAACCATATCCGCGATGGATTGATCGCCGTCGATGCGGCGGATGCAGGAACGTTCAACGCCAACGCGGCGGGCTACGAAAGAACGCTGACGGAGCTCGACGCCAGCATCAAAGCGCAGATCGCCAGCATCCCGGCTGCTAATCGCAAAGTAGTCTCGAACCACGATGCGTTCGGATACTACTTTGACCGCTATGGGCTGTCATTGATCGGCTCGGTCATTCCGAGCATGGATACTAACTTCCAGCCCTCGGCCAAAGAACTGGCGGCGCTGGTACAAGCCATCAAGGCGCAAAACGTCAAAGCCATCTTCACCGAGTCATCAATCAACCCGCAGTTGGCGCAGCAGATTGGCAAAGAGGCGGGCGTGCAGGTGGTTGCCGGCGCACTCTATGGTGATTCGCTGGGACCGCCCGGCAGTGGCGCAGACACGCTCGATGGCATGCTGCGCGCGAATACTGAGACGATTGTGAAGGCATTGAGATAAGAGGGAAATACAGGGATGGCTAACTTGGGAGCAGCGGCGCTGAGTCTGCGCGATGTTTGCGTTGCATACGATAGCAAAGTCGTGCTGGAGGATGTATCGGTCGAGATTAGGGCGGGCGAGTTTGTTGGCGTCGTCGGGCCAAACGGCGCGGGCAAAAGCACGCTGCTTAACGCAGTGCTGGGCATGGCATCCTTGCGCAACGGGCAGATTCGCGTGCACGGCCTGCCCATCGCACAGGCGCGGCGGCGCGTGGCCTATATGCCGCAGCGTGAAGCGGTAGATTGGTCGTTTCCCGTCGTGGTCGAAGATGTCGTGTTGATGGGGCGGCAATCACGCCTGGGCTTTGGCCACCGCCCCGGTTCCACCGATCACGAAGCCGTCGTGCGCGCGCTCACGCAGATGCAAATGCTTGGTGAGCGCCAGACACCCATCGGCCAACTCTCCGGGGGACAGCAGCAGCGCGTCTTTCTGGCCCGCGCACTGGCGCAAGAGGGCGATCTGCTCTTGCTCGATGAACCAATGACCGGCGTCGATGCCGTAACCCAGGATGCGATTCTGCAACTACTGCAGGCTTATCGCAATTCCGGACGTACGGTGGTGATGACCACACATGACCTGGGCATGGCGCGTGACTACTGCACACAGGCGTTGTTCATCAACCGCACCTGCATTGCCTATGGCCCGCCCAAGCAGACATTCACGGGTGATGTGTTGGAGCAAACCTATGGCGGGCATATCGTGCGCGTGGGCGCGGATGGCGCGATGATGGCCGACGATGCGGTCATTGGCCAGCCCGATCCCACGGCGCAGCCGGTGCGCCAAGCGCAGGAGCAGCCATAATGGATAGCGCCGCAATCATTTCGCTTCTGCTCGAACCGTTTCAGTACGTCTTCATCCGGCGCGGGTTGATCGAGGCGCTGCTGATGGGCGGTATCTGCGGTGCGATGGGCGCTTTCGTCGTGGCGCGCGGCTGGGGCTTTATCGGCGATGCAATTTCGCACGCAATCTTTCCGGGCGTGGTCGTGGCCTATCTGGGCCGCTTCAACTTTTCGCTGGGCGCGCTTGCCTTCGGCGTGATGACTTCCCTGGGCATCGGCGCGCTCAGTCACAGTCGCCGCCTCAAGGAAGATACCGCGATCGGAGTTCTGTTCGCGGGCGCATTTGCACTCGGCATCGTGCTGATCTCATCCATCCGCAGCTACGCCACCGATCTCGGCGCAATCCTATTCGGCAATATTCTCGGCGTCTCCGACCAGGATTTGCTGACCATGTTTGCGCTGGGTGTCGTGGTGTTGGTATTGCTCTTTCTGACGTACAAGGAGTTGCTGTTGGTGGCGTTCGACCGCACAATGGCGTCGGCCATGGGGCTGCCGGTCGCATGGCTCGACCAATTGCTCCTGCTGCTGATTACGCTCACGATTATCGTGTCGCTGCAAGCTGTGGGCAACATTCTCGTCGTCGCCATGCTTATTACACCTGCGGCGACGGCGCGGCTGTTCGTACGGCGCTTTCACACGCTCATGCTGCTGGGGGCGATTATCGGGGCGTTCTGCGGGTTGGCGGGCTTGTATGCGTCATACTATCTCAATCTCGCGTCGGGAGGGGTGATCGTGCTAACGGCGACGTTGGTTTTCGGGCTGGCCTTTGTGTTTGCGCCGCGCACGGGGATGCTAGTCGGGGTTCGGCAGCGCCGAGCGGACAGCGGCAGCCGCTGAACCCCGCGCTTCACTTATTTTAGCGAGCCTTCTTCTTCGCTTTAGACGCAGGCTTTGCTGCGAGAGTTTTGGCAAGCAGCGTTCTGGTCTTCACCTTTGCCTCGCGCGCTGTTTGTTCGCTGGCTTGGGCTGCTTCTTTGAACGTCTGGTTGGTAATGTTCTTTGGATTGCCATGATCGTCGTCTGGCTTTCCACACCCGCAGTTATAGCACATCGATAGGCTCCTTTCGTTTGTCCGCAAGCAGAGAAAGAATGGTGGCGGGCGACAAATTTTGCCCACCAATTTCATTCTAGCGGTTGTATTTGCGGCGTGTCAATGTTGTCGCCCTGCTCATCGTGCTCTGCCACCGCAATCGCTTCGGCCAGCGAAAGCGTTAGCTCCTCGTGCCATGCGGCGTCGAACGAAGCTTCATTGAGTTGGGCGCGTGCGGCTGCCACGCTGCGCTCATACTCGACTCGCCCATGGAAGACGACGACCGATATCAGAGAGTGTACTGCCGAAGCGTGCGCCAACAACCGCACCGCCCCAGCAATCTTGCCTTCGACGCGCAGCAATTCCCCGTAGCCTGCTAGGTTGTTCGCGATGCCAGAACGGTCGTCGCGTTCACGATAAATGGCTAGACTTTCCGCAAAGTGATTGGACGCCTGCGCGAAATCGCCTTGGCGCAAAGCGAGATAGCCGAGACTGTTCAAGAAGCGCGCGACGTGCAATTGAAAGCCGACCGTGCGATCGATGGCAAGCGCTTCGATGCAATAGGTGTATGCTTCCGCGTAGTCGCCGTGCAGCCGTGCTGCGGTGGCCACATGGCCCAGCACCGTCGCCACTCCGCGCCGCGAACCCACCTGCCGCCGCCACCTTTGTTCTTCGAGGTAATACGCTTTGGCGGCGGTTCAGTTTGCGAGCTAGGCACGAATTCGATAAGGACGCCATGAATTGTTGGTTCGCCGCCAAGAATACCTTGGGCGGAGGATGGTATTTTGCTGGAAAAGTAGTCGTAAGATTGGCATTAAAGCACGAAGGCTGGTTTACCGTTTGGTAACCAGCCTTCGTGCTTTTGCAAAGGTCGCGATATATCTGAATTCGGGCTAACTATCTCACTGTCGCCAGCGCGGTGTCAACTTCATCGAGGCCGGTTGTAGCTCCGTTGATAGCAGCGATCGATGACTGCGTTGGATTACCGGCAAAATCGCCGCGGATGCTGCGCCGTTCCAAGGCACTGAACCACGCCGCGAAATAGAGGATGGTCAGCAGTGTAAAAACGGCGCCACCCGGTATCCACATCACCAACCCAGCCAACTGTTGGTCCGACAGCGGCGTGTAGCCCCACGCACTGCTGAACGGCGCGTAATAGGGATACCATGCTTGCGCAGAAAAGGTCATGAGCACGCCGAGGATGCTCGTGTGCAACGCCGTACTGAAGAGATAGGGGATGGCAATGCCATAGCGCACATGTTCCGGGCTGGTCATTTTGAGCAACGGCCACCAAAAGAGCATAGACGCGGCGAGCAAACATACATGCTCGACGGCGTGTATCGAATTGTCGCGCAAGGCCGCCTCAAAGAACACCGGCGCATGCCACAGCCACAGGACGAGTGCAAAGCCAAGCCACGCGCAGCCGGGATTGCTCAACCTGTGCCAGAGACGCCCAAGCAACGATATATGAGTTACGTGGCGACTGAGTGCGCGTGCGTCTGCGCGCGGCAGAGCCCACAGCAGCGCCAGCGGCATATCGCTGAACAGCAAGAGCGGAGCAGCCACCAGAACCAGCAGGAGATGCTGAACCATGTGTGCCGAGAACAACGCCGCGCTTAGTCCATCCAGCGGCGAGACGAGCGCGATTATCAGCGCAACTATCGCGCCAGCAAAACACACACAGTTCCGCGCTCTGACGCCATGCCCGACCCCTGCGCGCACCCACACGTTTCGCACACCGGCAATATAGAGCATTGTCGCAAGCGTCAGTCCGACAAGCAGCGACGGCTCGAGCGTCCATGCGCTCCACAGATTCGTTGGGGTAACTGGCTGCCCGGAATAAGGAACGAACCAGAAGGGCATCGCGCGCGGCTACTTTCCTTTATTGGACTTGCTAAAGACGAATTGCCCAGATTGGGCTAGGCATGTGCATCGTCTTGCAAACGACGTGAAGCAGACCGATTGCTCGAAGTACGCAGCTTAACGCGAGTGCGATAAGCGAATTGGTAACGAGGAAGACTTTCGGAAGTACCATCTGGCAGGCGCAATGGGTCAGTCATCCCAGCAAGGCGGTAATATTCCGTAGCCCCGCGCTGACTTGCGGGTATGTGAGCGATGGCGGGCCAGCAGTCATCCTCACACTCTACAGGCACCAAACGCGGCTTATAGGCCGAACCGCCGTAAAAACAGGCAACCTTCACGGTGATCATTGGAACCTCCGCCTGTGCGCCACGCTGCGCAACTAGCGAACAAGGTTATTCGGCATTGGAGTACCGTCTGGTTTCTAAACTAACCTACTATAAAAGTTTATGGCCGCGTTTGTCTATGTACCGAGAGATATCTATAGATATATCTTTAGATGTGGGCAGGAAGGTTGTACAGTGAAGCAACTATTGGTAAATCACGTGAGTTACTCGCCTTCGCGTAGCTGAATAATGCGCGGATTTAGAATTCCATCGTACAGCTCGATGATGGCGATACTCACTGGCAGGTGAAAACGCTTCGGACCGGCGGCGCCCGGATTTAGGTAGAGGACATCATTTGTCCGCTGAATGGATGCAATGTGCGAGTGCCCGCTGATCACCGCGTGAAATCCCGCAGCCGCTGGATCGAGGTCGAGGTCGTGCAGATCGTGCACGACATACAGAAAGTGGACGTCTACCTCGACAACGCGCGTCATGGGCAGCGCACGCGCCCATTCGCCTTTGTCTACGTTGCCGCGCACGGCAAACACCGGCGCAATCTCGGCAAGTCGTTCCATGATGCCGGGCTTGCCGACATCGCCCGCATGAATGATAACATCACAGCCGCGAAGCGCCGCCAGTGCCTCTGGCCGCAACAGCCCGTGTGTATCGGAAATCACACCGATTCGCATCACGATACAATCCGCGAAAACCCAGAAGTAAATTGTGCAACTTCTGCGTCCATGCTTCCGTCCCATATCTTGAGGTACATTTGAATTTCACATAAGGCCGACAGAACCTGGTACTCCCAAGTTGCCGGGCGGTTGCGCTGAATCAGCAAATGTCCAACCCATGCGAACATGTACGATGAAGCAATTGCCACTAGAATAAGTCTTGGGCTGCGACGAACGAATGCCAACAGCAACCAGCCAATCAGGTTATTCGTTCCCGTAAAATGCAACCAGTCTCGGAAGTTGGTCATGGTGGCCTTGGAACTACGCACTAGCGCTGTCGGCGATCCTCTTAATTCTAACACCCGCTGTAAGCGCGCAGGTATTCTTTACACGCAATATGAATGATATCCTGACTGCCGAGTCTCCGATTGCAGCCGTGGCTGCCGATCGCATGAAATATTTTGCCTGGTGCCCGCCGGCATGTTTTGATGAGCTTGCGACCTTACACTTTTATGAAAAAAACACCGAACGACGTGATATCATGAACCGTGCCTATTTTGCAGCCAAGCATACCCAATTGCCTGAGCACTAAATCACGTAGTGCATTACCCTATGGTAGAATAACTACTGGTACGTGCAAGGATAGTCAGTTTGGCTCTGCTTGTCACCTTCGCCGCATGTCATCGCTCCTCGAAGGCACGTTCGCGCTCCGTTGTTGTACGTCCAGTTTCTTGTCGTAACTAGAAGGCAATCAACCATTGGCGATTCCCATTGAAACGCTGGCCAGTTATGTGCCCGCGTTGATCACCCGTCACTTTAGCGACGATCCCGTTCCAGAGCTGGTGCCTGCTGTCGAGCGGTTCTCCGCAGCGGCCTTGTTTGCCGACATTGTGGGCTTTACGCCGCTGGCCGAGCGGCTCGCGCAGCACGGCAGCGAAGGCGCAGAGATGCTCACGCGCATGCTCAACGCCTATTTCGGGCAACTGATCGATCTGGTCACCGGCGCGGGCGGCGACATCGTGAAATTTTCCGGCGATGGCTTGCTCGCGATATGGCGCGCCGATGCCGGCGATGCGCTGGCGGTTGTTGCGCAGCGTGCAGCGCAGTGCGGGCTGGATGTGCAACGCCAGTTGGACAACTACCCCGTGGCCGCCGATGTCAACCTGTCGCTACATGTCGGCATCGGCGCGGGCAACGTCTCAGCGGTTCACGTTGGCGGCATTTACGACCGTTGGGAGTTGGTCGTTTCGGGTGAAACACTGCGGCAAGTCAGCCTCGCTGAACAGCAGGCCACAGCCGGGCAAGTGGTAATTTCGCGCGAGGTGGCGGCGCTGCTGGGCGGCCTCGCCAGCGGCGAGATATTGCCGGGCGGCGACGTGCGACTGCATCAACTGCAGCATCCGCTCTCACCCAAATCGGCTGCGCCCGTAGACCTCTCGGAGGCCATGAGCGCGGCCCTCGCGGCCTTTACCCCGGCGGCGCTCCGCACCCGCCTCACGACCATGCAGGGCGATTGGGTGGCCGAACTGCGCCGCCTGAGCATCGTGTTTATCAACCTGCCCGATCTCGGTCAATCGACCACGCTTGATCAGGCGCAGACCATCATGGTCGCAGCCCAGCGCGACATCTACCGCTTCGAGGGCAGCATCCTGCAACTGGGCGTCGACGATAAGGGTGCTAGTCTCATCGCGGTTTTTGGCCTGCCACCACTGGCGCACGAGGATGACCCGCCACGCGCGGTGCGGGCTGCGCTCGCGGTGCATGCCACCCTGAACGGACTACAAGTGCGCAACGCGATTGGCGTCACGACGGGGCGCGCGTTCTGCGGCCCAATTGGCAACGAGCGGCGGCGCACTTACACCATCGTCGGCGATGTGATCAACCTGGCGGCACGGCTGATGCAATCCGCGCCGGGTGCGATCCTCTGCGACGCAACCACTTACCAATTTGCACGCGTGCAGCTTGCTTTCGACACGCTGCCTGCTATCGGCGTGAAGGGCAAGGCCGAGCCGGTCGCAGTCTACCGACCAATCGGCAATCTGGAGCGGCTCGAACCGGTTTCGATGCATCGTGCGGAAACGGCCATCGTGGGACGCAGCAGCGAGCGCGCGGCACTGGACGACAAACTGGCGGCCTTGCAGCGGGGCGAAAGCTCGGTGGTGGTCATCGAAGGCGAAGCGGGCATCGGCAAGTCGCGCCTGGTCGAGGAACTGCATCAGCAGGCCATGGAGCATCATGTACGCGCGCTCTTTGGCGCAGGCGATGCCATCGAGCAATCTACGCCCTATCAGGCGTGGCGCACCATGTTCGAGCGGCTGTTCTACATGGATGCTTCTGCCGCCGCGGATGTGAGTCTGCCCAACAAAGTGCTTTCGATCCTGCAACCACATACTGATTGGGCGCGGCTTGCGCCGCTGCTGAATGCGGTGCTGCCGCTCGAACTGCCCGACAACGAATTGACGGCGCAGATGGCGGGGCAAGTCCGCGCCGATAACTTGCAATCGCTCTTAACCGGCATCTTACAAGGCGCTGCGACTGCGCAGCCACTGCTTTTGATTGTCGAAGACGCACACTGGCTCGACTCCGCTTCGTGGGCGCTCATACGCCTGGTCGTACGCGACGTCCACCCGCTGATGCTGGTCATCGCAACGCGCCCCTTTGGCTTCTCGTCGCCGCCCGAATACCGCCAGTTGATGGGCCAGCTCGATACGTTGCATCTGGTGTTGGGTGTTTTGCCAGCCGACGACGTGCTACAACTGGTCTGCCAGCGATTGGGCGTGCCCGCTATCCCGCCACAGGTTGCCTCTTTCATTCAGGCTAAGGCTGAAGGCCATCCATTCTTTAGCGAAGAACTGGCCTACGCTATGCGCGATGCCGGGTTGATCCAGATTATCGACGGCGAATGCCGCATTGCACCGGGCGTGGACCTGCACGCGGTCACATTCCCGGATACGATCCAGGGCGTCATCACCAGCCGCATCGATCGCCTCGTGCCCTCGGAACAGTTGGCGCTCAAGGTCGCCAGCGTCATCGGACGCATCTTTGCCTATCGCACACTCTCCGATATTTATCCGCTCGCAGCGGACAAGACCTATCTGCGCGATTATCTCTCCAAACTGCACCGGCTCGATCTCACGCCGCTCGATACGCCCGAACCCAATCTAGCGTATATGTTCAAGCACGTGATCACGCAAGAGGTCGCCTATAACCTGATGCTGTTTGGCCAGCGGCGCGATCTGCACCGCTCTGTCGCCGAATGGTACGAACGCGTCTATCAGGATGACCTTGCGCCGCATTCGCCAGTGCTTGCCTATCATTGGGACAAAGCGGGCCAAGAGGATAAGGTCATCCGCTATTCCGAAATAGCGGGCGAGCAGATGCTCCAGAACGGCATCTATCGCGAGGCGGTCACCTACTTCAGCCATGTGCTTGAACGCAGCGCACACGGTCACGTCGTGGATGCGCCTGATATCGTGATCTCGCGCGGGCATCGCATCAGCGCAGCGCAATTGCAGCGGGCGGGCTGGGAGCGCAAGCTCGGCCAAGCCTATATCGGGCTTGGCGAACTGAATCCCGCCAAAGAGCATTTCCAGAAAGCCGCCGCGCTGCTGGGCTGGCCTCTGCCCACCGACCTTAATCGCAGTCTGGTGCGGCAGTTGGTGCGCCAGTTGCGCTTGCGCGTGGGCGTCGGTGCGCAGCAATACCGCTCGCCGCAGGTCAAGGCCGCGTTGCTCGAAGCCGCACACGTGTACGAAGGGCTGGGCGAAATCTATTACTTCGCCAACGAGAGCAATCCGCTGATCGATGCCTGGCTGCGAACACTCAACCTCGCGGAGCGCGCTGAGTCTGCGCCCGAGCTGGCGCGTGCGTACGCCAATGTCTCGCTGGCAGCAGGGTTAGTGCCGATTCACCGTGTGGCGCAGTCGTACGGCAAATTGGCGATGCAGTCGGCGGAGCGATCAGGTCAGGTCGCTGTGCAGAACTGGGTAGGTCTGCTGTCCGGAGCCTATCGTGGGGGCATCGGCGATTGGGAGGGCGCGCTGGATGCCGTTCAGAAGGTCAGCGAGGCCGCATTTCGCATCGGCGACTGGCGGCGCTGGCAGGAAACGCAGAGCCTCGTCTTCACGGTGAATTTCTGCCGTGGCGAGTACGCACGAGGCGTGCAGGTCGCGCGCGCGGTCTATGATTTCGCGATGCAGCATGGACACCTGCAAGGGCAGGCGTTCGGGCTGTGGGGACAGGGCATGAATCTCTTGCGTATGGGCCGCACTGAGGAAGCGCAGCCCATCATCGAGCAAGCCATCAAGATCTACCTTCAGACCACAGACCGCCCGGGTCTGTGGATCGAATATGGTCTTGCGGCGGTGGCGGCTCTCCGAGAGGGTAACCGCGAGGCGGCGCTCTCGTATGCCGAGCGTGTTCTGTCCGAAACGAAAGCGGCGCAACCCACTACGCTGGGCGCCGTCGAAGCTTACGCCGCTCCTGCCGAAGTGTACCTGGCGTTGTGGGAATCTGACGGTGAAGCGGAACGGGAGCGGTGGCGCGTTCTTGCGAGGCAAGCTTGCACAACGCTCAACCGGTTCGCGCGCGTCTTCCCCATCGGCCAGCCAAGAGCCGCGCTGTGGCAGGGGCTCTTCTACTGGCTGGACAACAAACCGGCGCATGCGCGTGTCAGTTGGCGCAAGGCCCTCAGCCTTGCCGAACGACTTGGCATGCCCTATGAGCATGGCGCGGCGCATTTCGCGCTGGGCCGTCACTCTACCGGCGCGGTTCGCCGCGAGCACCTGCAATGCGCCCGCGAAATCTTTGAGCGCATCGGCGCGGCTTACGATTTGCAGCAGGTTAGTGCACTACTTGTGCCCACTACCGAAAAACAAGAACGGTCATCTTAAATCCGATAGCTGCGCCAACTCATAGACTGCCGATACCCAATCGTCATTTCGAAACGCTACGCTGCTCACGCTGCCGGATGCAGACAGAACACGCGGCGATTCGTCAATCAAACTTCTTCCAGGGGATCATGCATGTTCCATCATCCCGCCATCAACGTCTACACCCACAACCTCATGCACTTGGTTGATTTCTACACCAACCTCGGCTTCCGCCAGACCTTCCGCACTCCCAATACCGGCACGCCCATCCATGTCGAGGTCCAACTCGATGGCTTCACGCTCGGCATCGCCTCTGTCGCCGCCGCAATCGCCGACCACGGCCTCAACCCGCAGCTTGGCGGGCGTCCCATCGAAATCGTGCTGTGGAGCGATGATGTGGACGGAGATTACGCGCGCCTAACCGCTGCGGGAGCACCACCTCTCAGTGCGCCACACGACTTCCTCGGCTTCCTGCGCGCCGCGTGGATCGCTGACCCTGATGGCAATCCCATCCAACTTGTTCAGCGCCAGTAGCGCTAACGCGCTTTTGTAAGGAAGGTGGCTAGCCCGCATCGCGCACACATATCGCGCATCGGCTTGATGCGCGCAATATCGGCAATGGTGTTATACTAAGAGATACGGCGCTTGTGTGTCCGACGCCCGCTGTCCCACGCAGCTTTTGGTTCATGGAACAGGAGCGTCATGGAAACCCTCTTTCGCGTTTCCGCCTCATCTCGATCTACCTCGGTTGCCGGAGCGATTGCTGGTTCGGTTCGCGACGGTAATTTCGTCTCCTTGCAGGCTATCGGTGCCGGTTCTGTGAATCAAGCTGTCAAAGCTATCGCCATTGCACGCGGTTATCTGGCTGGCGAAAAAATCGAAATTATCTGCGTACCCGAAATGGTATTGCTCGATATGGAAGGTGCTGAGCGTACTGCAGTGCGCTTTCATGTCGGGAAAGCGGATCGTGGATTCCCGCCGGCCAAAGCGATTCCCGCATCCATAGCGCCCGCCGCCGTTCCGACGCTAGTGCCCCAAGGAGAATAAACATGGAAACAGCAACTGCTAATTCAGTCCAGCCGAATGAGCGTGCCCAGTATCTGGAGCTCGTGCACGCCTGCGGTCATGTCATGCAGATCAAGGTAGCAATTACCGTGCGTTCGGAATTTGTGCGTGAACTGCTAAGAGACGCCAGACGCGAAGATTGTCGCAATTGCGTCAACGCTGCCGCCCGCAAAGCCCGCGCCAAGAAAGCCTAATTCATGAGGAGAGAGAAATATGTCAACGTACCAGAAAATCATCGACCGCATTGACCTGTTGTCAAAGGAGCAATTGCACATCTATTCGGATGCTGCGCATGGCGGCTTGAGCGACAAACAGCGCAATCGATTGGCGGAGGTTAAGACTGAATTGCAGGATTTGTGGTATCAGCGTAAGCAAGGGCGCACGAACCGCTCTGACCCTTTAGACCAGATCGGCCGCGAGCCCCCGCGCTGGCCATAGACGACAAAAACGGCCACCATTTTGGTGGCCGTTTTACATTGGTGGGCGCGGAAGGGCTCGAACCTTCGACCTCACGGATGTGAACCGTGTCGCCCTTCCGCCCCACTCAGTTGCCGTTTTGTAACTATATTTTGCTGTTTTTTCTGTCTATTCCCTCGTTTATCCGTGTGGTCATAGACAGGTAATACCCTAACAAAAAAGGCAACGTGACGCTTGTTTAATCGCCAGTTGCCTTGTACAATCCCCATCAGCCGTCGCAACATCTAATCCTGTTGCAGCGGTTAGAGCCAGTGGAGCACCGTCAATGCTTGCTGGCTCATTCTATTTGGTTGTGGCTACATCTTAAGCCGACTATGGGCGAAAGTCAACCCTGAAAAGGCGATTACTCAGTATCACCGCGCGCGGCGCCCGATCCGCAATGTCCTGCGTTCACTGAACGCACCCCCGTTTTAGACGCGCTGCGCTCGAAAAGGTGTCAGAGTGCCACTGTGCTAGTTTGCGTGTCTCAGGTTGCTTATTTCCACGGAAATATTGAAAGCACCATACGCCGCCCCGATCTGCGATTGTCACCGTCAATTTTCCGCTATCCGTTTTCGTGAAAACGCGCACCCTGCGAGGCGTAATTCCTGAGAGTGGGCAAAGATACCAATTGCCCGGCTCCGTTCGCCCTAGCGCGCTGTATCCTCAAGATACAAAAATTTTTTGCCCGGGTTGTCGGTCGGTAGTGGGATACTGAGTAATCAACGCCTCGACCTAACTCCAATTGCAGCCAATGCGCCAACGGCTAAGAGCATGACAAGCACCAATCCCAAGCACCCAAAAGGATTGAACAAACAACCCCGCCGACTACTGAGGGTACCGGCCCGCGTTCGTACACTGCCACTAACGCCCCGGCTGCTGATGTTGACGCCTACCTTGCGCCCGATCCGCACCGATGGTTTTGTAAACCCTACGCCTCGGCTCGATATCCGAAGCTTGGGCTTGCGAATCGAAAACAACCCACCGCGCCGCTTTGCCATGCCTGCCCCCTTGTGGTTAGTGTGCGGTTGAAGTGGTGCATTGTAGCATGGGGCGAAATGGGTTATCAAGTCGGTATTGACTTATACTGTATAGTGTTGTATACTTCTGTCTAGTGATTGAAAAATCTAATGACAAAGGAGGTGAATCAATGCCCGATGATTTGATTTCGACGGCTGACGCTTTGGCTCTATTAGAAGTCAGTCGGGCAACGCTCTATAATCTCAGCAAGGCCGCAAACATCAAACGCTACCAACTCACCGGCAAAGGCAATCGCACGTTTTGGAGTAAGCGCGAAATTGAAAAACTCCGCGCGGAGATGGACAAACCGAAGGTCAAATAAGACGTGCCGCCCCGGTGCTACTAACACCGAAACGGCACTAATCACAGAAAGGTATACTCTTTCCATGACTAACCCGAATTGTAGCACATCTGCGAAGCCAGCCGAAGAAGCTATCGAAAAGACGGAAGCGCCCCGCTTCCCGGCTGAGTTCATCAGCAACATAACAACCGATTTGAGCACCGCCCTTAGTGGATGGTTGCGCGCGAACGGCGTACCGCTTGAAGTCACAATGCTCATTTCCAATCTTGAAACCCTCAGTGTCTATTATGGCATGGCGCGCCTCGGGGAAGTCCCGTTCGTATACAATGATTACGTAAGCGAAAATATCGAGAGTGCTGTCAATGGCATTATCAACCTCGGCGGTCGGTTCCAAAGTGACGGCCTATTGACAGCGCCACAAAGCCCAAAGTTTCATTTGGAACCTGTGCAATGACCACCAAACCAAAGCGCACCGCGAAAGCCGACTCCCCCACTGTGCTTGTGAATGCGATTCGCTCGGCATGGCCGCAAATGTCGGCGGTTGAACGTGAGGCGGTCGAAGCGTTGGTAGGGTCCATGCTGGCGATCAATCGGCTGAGACTGGCAACAACGAAAGCGCAATAGGCAATCCCGGGCCGCTGATTAGTAGCGGTCAACCAAAAGCCCACTGATTAGTAGTGGGCTTTTTCATTTCCTCGCAACGTCAACAGTTGTCGTGATTACTCAGTATTGCCGCTTAGTGTGTTGTGCGCCCTCATCCAATGGCCGTCGCCCGCCTCGCGCTTGCTGCGATATTCGGCCTCGCGGTCGTCGCGCCGGTCATTCTCCGCAACGGCTTTTGACTCCGCTGTAAGGTCAAGCGGCTCACCGCTGGCTTGCTCGAGCATGGCCGCAAGGCTGAACAGTGAACCGGCAACCCGCGCAACGTCACGGCGCAAAGCGTGAATACTGAGTATCGCTGGCTTGTCATTTGTGCCCTTGCGCTCTAATAGTTCGTCGCACACTCGGCCCGCCGATCGGATATGATGCCGGGCAATTAGCCCGCCGTTGTCGCTGCCAAAGGACACAACATCTGTCATGCCGCCTAGATGCGCTTGCAGCCGCACGATCTCCCGCACAATCGAGCGTTGCTGAGTGGCGGGCAATATCTGAATCTCTGCGGTTGTCATTCGTGGTTGCCTTTCGGTTAGGTGAGACTGAGCAATTATTACTCAGTATCGCTTTGCTTGTGGTTGCGCCGGGCATCTCGCGTACAGACACCCGGCCCGCACCAATTTGGAGAGAAACGGCAAACGATGAATGCTTAACTAGCCAATGCCTTTAGCATGTTGAAGTCTGCAACGATTGGCTCATACGGTGCTGACGTGTGAACGTGTAAGGTATAGGCTGACTGATTGTTGCTGTTGACGGTCGAAATGCTGCTACCCATCGACCGGCTGCCGATCATTGGCGCGCCTAAACCGATGCCGCCTTGCAATGCAGCACCCACACCACCCAGCGCCGACAGCGGCATCATGACGTTATCGCTAATGCCCAACGCAAGACCGGCCATCAATTGCTTGCCAGCCTCGGCAAACACCGTAGACGGCGAACGGATGCCCAACGAATGATAGAATGCCCATTTCATACCATCGGCAAACTCTTGAAGCATCCTACTAAGTTTCTCGCGGTTGGCATCCATGCCTTGCAAGATGCCTTCAACAATATGCTCTGCGATGATGTACCCGGCGCGCTGAATTCCCGCCGCAATGCTGTTAATCACGCGTAGCAACGTATTGGGCACCGGCGCTAATCCAACTGCAACCTTCGTATCGTCGCTGGCAAAACTGGCAATGAAATCTACAATTGACTCACCGATCTTGTCGCTGAAATCGGCTATCTGCTGTTGCGTCTCCGCGCTGTTAATCCACTTGTCGAAACCATCCAGCATCTTACCGAGGTTGTCGCCCAGTTTGGGCAATGCGTCAGTTGTTACCCATGCCCAAATGTCGTTGCCCCATTTGGCAAGTACCGGCGCAATCTCTGACCACTTCTCGGAGAGGAATGTTTTTGTTTGGTCAATGACCGGCTGCAGCTTGGATTGCAATTGCGGGAGTGCATCATTCTTTACCCAATCGAAAGCCTTTTGCCCCCACTCTTTCAACTTGGCTTCAATGTCCGGCCAATGCTGTTGTATGAATGTTCCAACTGTCGTAACCAACTCCATAAACTTCGGATTGATAAGCGGGATTGAATGCTGTGAAATCCAATCGAAGGCTTGTTCGCCCCACTTCTGCAACTGCGCGGCAATCGTCGGCCATTGGTGGACGAGCTCAGTACCTATCCGATTGGCAAACTCGCCAAACTTCGCCGGTATGTCTTTGGTAACAACGTTCGTTAGCCAACCACACGCCTGCGCGCCCCACGCCAGCAATTGCTTTTCGACCACCGGCCATACCTTTGCAACCTCGCGGCCAATGGTTGCCGCCACGTCGCCTAGCATCTTGCCAGCGGTCGCAAGCACACCCTGCGAACCCGTTAGCCAAATCCAAAAATACTTTGCAACGCCCTGCCAGCCGTCCGATTGAAACATGGTTTGAATGTTGCTGATAAACTGCGCGATATTCTTAGCGGTCGTTTCGATGCCCGCCAGCAACGCCGGATTGCTTAACGCTTTCAGCAACCCATCGGCCAATTGATGCAATACGGGAAGGAAGGCGCCGCCGATCGTCTCTTGAATATCCGAAAACTTATTTTTGAGACGGTCGATTTGACCACCAAAGGTATTGCCCGCTGCCTCGGCTGCGCCGCCAAATTCTTTGTTCAACTCTTTCAGGATGATAGACTGAGCACCAAACAGGTTGCCCGCTTCCTGCATCGTTTTGATTTGCTTCTTTTGGTTGTCATCGAATGACACACCGACGCGACTTAATGCCGTCATACCCTCGATAGGGTCGTTTAGTGCCTTGCCGATCTGTACCACACTCGATTGCAAGTCCTGCCCCATCGTGCTAGACAAGTCAGCCGCCGCTTTGATAGCATCCGGGAATACCTTTTGGCCGATGCTTGTAAACGTCAGCATCACCTTTTCGGCGGATTCGACCTGCTCATCACTGTAGCGGGTAGACTCTTGCAACTTGCCCGCGAGGTCGGTAAGTGCATCTAACGTCATGCCCGCTGCGCCGTGTGTGGACTTCAACACGGCGGTTAGTCCGGCCATTGCGTCTTCCGCGCCCATCGCTTCGTGAATGCTGCTCAGTATCCCCGCGCCCAATGCGGCGAACCCTGCCCCGGCTGCGATTGCGCCAAACTGCAGCGCGCCGCCAATGACGCCGCCAACCCTATCAGCCACGCTGCCTAACTTTTCAAGGTTAGACGTTGCGCCGCCGAATGCTTCCTTTGTTCGGTCCACACCGTTGATAACTATGCTTATCTCGCTCATGAATGCCTGTCCCTCTGGTTTTGTGCCTTCGCCAGTTCTGAAATTCGCAACACATCTCCAACGTCAATATCATCGAAGGGTACGCCGTACTGTTCCCAAAGCAACCGGCGCATTTGTAGCACGCCCGCCCAATCAGGAAGCCGATCACTTATGTTTGCGGCGAAGGCTCCAAGACGGACTCGGTCTTGCTGGCTAAAAAATTGCTTGGCACGATCTCGAAGATAGCAACGGCCAAACTCAGCCAGTCAAAAATCGACAGTTGTTCAACCTCGCCCAACGGCAAGCCGGTTGACAGCACAATCATTTGGTCGATGCGCTGCATGTTCGCATCATCAAGGTTTGGATCATCGCCCGCCGTCGCCTTAACTGCCGGGTCGCTCGATAACGCCGAAAGCATACGTCCGACGATCTGTGCCGATGGGACCGCCCGCAAGAACACATTGACGCCTGAGCGATTCGGCAATCGCAAGTCAATGGTACGTCCGTCGCTAATCTTTACTTGTACTGCTGGGTTAGTAGTCATTCTTCCACGTCTCCTATTTCAATTCCGTATTTGTCATGCAGCATCGCTAACGCTTCACCAGCGGGCATCAAGGTTAAGCCATTCGGCCTAGTCGGTACCAAGTTGCGCGCGATTGCCCGCCAATCAACCGTAAGGATTTGCTTCCTGATTGCCTCGATTGCTGCGCCCATTCGTTGCATAGTATCGCTGTCGGCTTCCATCTGTTGCGCCATTTGCGACAACACCGGCGACGTTGCGCCTAGATGCTGAATGGCTGCGTTGAAGTCGACCGGCTCACCGTTGATGGTGATAACTTGGCTCATACTGTTCCTTTCGTGAAGCGGGATTACTCAGTATCCCGCTAGTCACCTTGCCACACTCGCCCCGGTGCTCGGCCTCGCCGCGTTCCGCTTCCCGCTGCTCATCCGTCTTAGGCGCAAAACGATTTAGGTATGCTGTGATTCGCAGAGACGTGCGCCGGGGCGATTGGTGCTTGTTAGCCATCGCCTATACCTACGCCGCGCAATAGGGACGCGTATGCGTCGTTGCGCTTCGCCCGAGTGCCGTCATTCACAACGATCACATGCTGCGCGCTGCGAAGGGCATTGGTGAGTTTGACGCGTTGCTGATCCAATGCGTAGATTTCTCCCTCGAGCCGTTGCGCCTCAGCCTTTGCCGCCTCTTTCCTCGCACCTGCTAACGCAACGAACGTATCAGCCGCCACATTCGCGGCGCGTTCAATGTCGCCGGTCAACGCATCGGCGGCTGCTTTCGCGTCAATCGCTTCATGCTCCGCATTGCTCATCTGTTCACGATTGGCTTCGATGGTTGCCGACTGACCCGCCAACACCACTTGACCATGCAGCGCCCGCGCGGTCTGTGCGGTTTGCTGCGCTTCGGTGGCCTGTTGGTACAATTCCGCTTGCTGCGTTTGCAACGATTGCAGCGCTTCAACCTGTGTGCTCAACTGCGTTTCCAACTGTGCTACGGTGTCCATAAATCAGTCTCCTTTGACTGTGCCGGTTGCCCGGTTGATTTGATTGGCCGCACTTAGCGGCGATCACTCAGTTTCGCTTTTTACAAATATCCGTAGTGTTGAAAGTTGTATGCGCGCAAGCCAAGAACTTCCGCCTTGTAGGTCGCTGATCGCTGTTTACGACGCAACACCGGCAACGCCTGATTGATCTGGCTAATGAGCGTAGTTAGATTGGAGTCGTATTCGCTCCAATAGTCGCATTGCGCTTGATAAATTTCTTTTTGGGCTTCGGCGCATCGTTTCGCCGCCTCGACAATTTGAGGATCGATAACTTCCAATGCGGCCTTACAATCCTTCACATCATGCTCTGCGCCGGTCAATAGTTCGCGGTTAGCGTCCACCTTTGCAATACTGCTTGTGAGCACTAACTCGCCGTGTGCGGTCTGCGCTTGCGCCAACATAACTTGAGCATTCGCTAAACGCTGTTTCAACGAACGCTTGCGTTCTTTCAACTCATTCAACGCCTGTTCGCATTGCTTCAATGCCTCTCTGTGCTCGGCTGTCACGCCTTGCGCCGGATCGATCTCGCTGATTCTGTTAAGGTCAATCGTAGGCCACTTTTCGTCATCATCACCGACAGTAACAGACTCAGCGGCTACTTGCATTGATGCGCCGCTGTCCAACCATTCCTCTAGTGCGGCCGCGGCTTTCGCACCGGCTATTTGTTGTTCGCGTTCAGCCTCAAGTTGCTTTTCGCTAACGGTTGGCATCGTTCACCTCTTTCATCGCTTGCATAATTTTTGCAGCATTGGCGCGCACTTCCTCAGCCGACATTTTGGTATAGTCCACCTTCGCCAATATTGCCGCCGTGTGTGCTTCCCGATCCGCAGCCGACAGACTCGACCGTGACGTTTGCACAACGCCGCCGCGCTGCTGGCGCTCAATCTGCAATTGATGATAGGCGCGCACCTGTTCAGGTGTCAGCGTCTTAACGAGTGTTGAAAATTCCTCACCTGACAGACGGGCCATATCAATTCGTATTCCCATCTGCCGCAACTCTTCCTTGCGCTCATTATCTGGATTGCTCATAGTGACTCTCTCCTGCGATTACTCAGTATCGGCTAGGCCGATTGGTTGTCACTCAACGCCACTTGTAGCAAGAATTTGATTTCGGCCAAGTGCGCTTCGATCATCGCCAGTGTGCTCGATTGATCTGCAGCCTCTTGCGCCAACGCTGGATTAAACAACTGCCAGCCCCGGCGCGAGAAGATGTACACCGCGCCCGTATCCGATTCGACATACTGGCTGCCAACCGCAACCGGCGCGCCGCCATCGCCAACAACAACCGGCTTTGCGTCGGTGCTCAGACCGCTATAGACCTGTGCGCCCGGTATCCCCTTACCTAGTGCAAACATCGCCCCGCCTTTCCGCTGCCTCTTTGCAGCCCTTCAAATTTGGTTGCCTACGATCTCAATTCTGTTGTTTTTTGATGCCCGACGTTCTAGCCTTGTGATTGCCGCATGGTGATACTTGCAAACCCATTGCACATCTAGCCAATGTGCCTCATCATATCCATGCCAATGATGAGCCTCTATTGGCCCTCTGCATCGCTTATCGGCAACGCTGCAAACATACGGCGCTACCAAATTGCCCTGTCTAATAGCATGTGAAACGGCTTGCCTGGCACGAACCTTTTCACGGTTTCTTAACTCGTAGAAAAACCGAACTTGCTGGCGTTGCTTGCGCTGCCTGTCGCTTAAAATGGGCTTAGGCTTTGGCCGGGCCATACTTAGCGCCGGATGAGCATCGATATACTCGGCAATCTCATTGGTCCAATCTGTTACTTGGCTTCCTTCGCTCACCGCATTACCTCGTATGTCAGCACTTACACCCCTGCCCTTTCCGCCGCTTCATTGCGGCACTTCGCTTTTCGTGTGTCCTATTCCACTCGAAATAAGACAATTGCAACTGCTTTTGCCTCGAAATGCCCTTGTAACCTTTGGCCAATGTTTGGCTTTTACTCGATTTGTCCTATTACTGGAGACTTTAGGACAGTGTTTTTACGCTCTGAGCATTTCCGCAATGGCCTCGCGCAACGTCAGCCCGCCACGCAGCCGGGCATACAAGTTAATCGCATCCAACGGCTTTTGACAGCAAGCGTGACAACCATACAACTGTCTCACCGTATCGATCCATGCGCTTTGTCGCCGGTCATCGTGTAAGATGCAGTGAGCTCGAAGCCAGCGCCCATCATCGCTACTCGGCTCACAACCTGTCACCATGCGCTCAATCGGCCATCGAAGCTTTGCCGTTTCGACAGGATCACGCCCTAGCCTCGAATTGTCGGCGGCTTCCCACGGATCGCAAGCCATCGGCGCAACGGGCACCCTTGCAGCGGGCACAACCGGCGCGATCTCCGGCCCGGTGTCCCATATCTCATTGGGCAACACATCGGCCAATGTCGGCACCGGCACAATGATTGATTGCGGATCAATCGCCTCGTATTGATGACCGCTTAGGTGAATCGACGGCGGCGCTACCACATACCCGCCCTGCGATTTAATATCTATCTTTTTGCCGGTTGGCTTGCAGCGCATCGGTTGATCCAATGCAATGTAAACATGGACGCCCCGGGCCGTTAGCACCTGAAAAGTATTCTCAGCAACGAAGTTCGCAAATAGATTGCTGCTGGCCCACTCGCGCCAACTTAGATACGCCTCGAGCGAATCGAAGTCAATCACCGTTAGACCTTGCACACCCGTAACCAGCGCAAGGTTGTAGTTGTTATGTCGCCCAAACCACATTAGCAGTTCCGCTGGCGTCGGCTGCCGTCGCTGTAAATCCGCCCATTGGCTGATTGCTGGCCGCTTATCCCGATGCAGCGGAAAGACGCTATAGCCTTGCTCAACCCACTGTTGCGCCGCTTGGAGAGTTGAAACCGTCATTACTCAGTATCCCCTAGTGTGCTTTTCAACACTGCAACATCACTGTACCGCTACTTTAACGCTATTATGACCTGAAGGGCGTTTACGTTTTGCGAAGTTGGCGACTGTCACGATTGCTGCAAATGTGAGCCTTTGTGAGTCGTATCCTCGATTGCCAACCACTCACAACCCACATTCCCTAAGCCGCTTTATGCGCTGGCGCTGCTCAGTCGGTCCAAATTCGACGTTGTTAGCCAAATAGAGTACAAAGTCTTCAAGATTGTAAGTCATCCAAATCGCTCTACCGCCGTGCTCAGCTTCAAATGCATAGCAGCATCGTTTGTGCGTGAATTTCAGCCCCGGCTCATCATCACGCCACTCGGCATTACCATCTTTGTATGTCTCAATTCGTTGTTCGCAGTGATCACAAAACACTTGCGGGCAATATCGGCCCCGGTCGAATACGACTTTTATCATTTGATTTGCTTTCATGTAGGGTTATGTAGGGTTGTATACCCAATACAGGTTTTTTCTCTTATCGCGCGTTATGGAGAAAAAAACCTAAAAAGGGTACATACTCTACATGACCCTACATACGCTTATGGTGACGGTGGCAAATGTGGGTTTGACTTAATGCCAATACCGTAATAAACAACGCCTGCCGTAAGTCTGTTGTTCTTGTAGCGGTTCTTCATTCGCAAGCCAAAGGCTGTTGAAGTCATTGGATCGAAGCCGTTATCTTTTGCCCAGTTCGAGTAGCAAAGATAAAGTGCTTTTCCAAAAGCTCCGTATTGTTTGCCTTGTGCGTCACTTCCCTTCAAGCATTCTTCGTCAATGAATGCCTGTATCGTGTCCTCTGCCGTTTGATATTCCTGCGTTGCGCCGATCACGGCCCCGGCAATGTCTAGGCCATGTTGTTTCCAGTCGAAATAACCTCGCACCATCCATGCAAGAATGCCGCTTGCTTCGGCTTTGAGTTTGTTTGCTAAGTTTGGATCGCGTTGGTGCTCGTTTGGTTCTTTTGGGTCGTCAATGAATCGCTGAGTGAAAGGCAACAGTAGCAGCCGTTTCCAAATTGCATAATCGTCGGCTGAGACATGCGGCTTGAAATTCGTTATCAGCATCAGCAAATAGCGCGGCTTAAATTCGATCTGTGCAGAGTGCAATTGCCGCGCTACAATTGTTCCGCCGCCTGTAAGCATCTTCACTTGTCCGGCGTCTAATCGAGCACCCTCATTAGTCTCGCTGGCCCATGCCAACCGACGCGAACGCAAGGCCATT
>JADMIO010768789.1_pt1 | contig 31325 bp, 23 predicted proteins | sample 8958161 | NCBI WGS metagenome assembly JADMIO01 (sample SAMN16585339, study PRJNA669376) | soil metagenome | isolation source: Crop rotation soil | place: USA: Cullars Rotation, Alabama | collected 2011 | reverse complement strand
CCGCGACTTCAAGTCACGTGAATTCCAAGCTTCGGATCCCACTGTGCTGGAAAGGAAAGCGCTTCCGGCATGAACCCGAGCTGCAAATAGGGATGAACGTGGCGTTCCCGGTAGGTATCGATGATCCGGTCCACAATCGTCCAGCTGTACACCGGGCGCCCCTGCGAATCCTCGGAGTAAATGCCCGTGCTGCCCCACTTCAACGCCGGGGTGCCGTCGCCGCTCGACATCATGTTGTGCGCGCGGAAATAGACGTCGTCCGGCCGCATCTCTCCCAGCTCCGCCAGCAGCTTCTTGCCGTCTTTCATGGTGGCGTAGTTGGGCTCGTCGGCGCCGAACATCCGCCAGATCGGCTTCCAGGGCCCGAGAGGTTTGCCCGCATCCACCGTCAACGTGACGGGAAATGACGACGCATTCGCCGGGTCCTGTCCGTTGGCGGAAACCGCCATGCCGAGAAACGCCGCGAATGAGAGAAGAGCAATCGATTTCATTGGTTGGAGTCCCTTTTTCCTATTCAATGACCCAGATTCGCAAGCTTCCCTCCGGAACGCAACTATCTGTTCGATCCGTTGGTGCCCCCTTGCTCTGACGAAGTGCCGGTTCCCCCTGCTGTAAGGCCGGACGGGGGCAGGCCCATTCAGGAGATGCGGGCGGCACGTCGCGGATTAGAAGCGGCCGGACTCGGGCGCGCGCGGCACAAGCAGTCGTGGACCGTAGCGCCATCGCGGCCTTTGGAGGTTTGCTCGTTACGGCGATGAACTTCCCGTCACTGGTCTTAAAGGTTAAGACGGTTTAATAGCAGGTTTCAGTCAAATCCTATTTATGAGTAAAGAATCCTATTGACTTCAATTGGGGTTAGATCTAGAGTGATCCCAGGAACCAAGGTTAGAGTCGCGCAATCAGGCCGTTCAGCTCCGCTAAGGCGCGGCACGCGTCAACGCATCGCTACGTCTGTGACTGGCTGAAGTGGAAACAAGGATCGTAAAACTACAACAGGAGTTGCCCATGAAGCGTTTAACAGGCGCATTTTCGACTTATGTAATCCTCTTTCTGATGTTCGCCTTCATGATCTGCGGGCAGGTACGAACCACCGGCGATATTCAGGGAACCGTGACCGATCCCAGCGGAGCTGCCGTTCCCAATGTGACCATTACGTTGAAGGACCTTGGAACGGGGGTTGCGAAAACCACCACTTCGGGGACCGACGGAGCTTTTGTTTTCTTAAACCTGCTTCCCGGCAAGTACGAACTCACCGCCACCGCGACGGGTTTTCAAACAGCGCTATATTCTTCCATCGACGTCCTCACGGCTCAAACCAAGAGCCTCCCTGTGAAGCTTGCGATCGGACAAACCAGAGAGACTGTAGAGGTCAAGGATGTCGTCGAAACCCTACAAACCAATTCGAACCAGATCGCGACCACGGTACAAAATGCTTTCGTGCAGGAACTGCCGTTCAGCGGACGTGATTCGCTGAATTTCGCGCTACTGACCGCGGGCGCCCAGACAATCGACTCGGGCCGCACCAGTACCTTCAACGGGCTGCCCAATGGATCGCTCAACATCACCCTCGACGGCATGAACAACAATTCGCAGCGATTTAAGAGCGGCGGAACGAGTTTCTTCTCGTTTGCGCCCGCGCGGCTGGATGCGATCGAAGAGGTCACCGTCTCTACCGCCGGTATGACCGCGGACGCGTCGGGCGAAGGCGCGATGCAGATGCGCTTCATCACCAAGCGCGGGACCGAATCCTACCACTGGAAACTGTATGAACAGTTTTGGAATGACGCCCTGAATTCCAATTCGTTCATCAACAACGCGCGCAGCACCAGGCGGCCCAAACTGCGCCAAAACGACTTCGGTGGGAACCTCGGAGGCCGTTTGCTGCCCTGGGTGCCGATGCTCCGCAACAAGCTTTTCTTCTTTATCAACATGGAAGCCCTGCCGATTCCATCGACGGGTGTTTTCAGCCAGTCCGTAATGACCTCGTCCGCTCAGTCGGGCGTGTTCACGTATACGGGGACCGACAACCTGGCCCATACTTCAAACGTCCTCACGCTTGCCGGCAACGCCGGATTTGCAAAGACGGTCGACCCAACAGTCTCCAAAATCCTCAGTGAGATCAACGCCACTACAAGCCAGGGGTCCTTGATTGCGAACACCGACTTGATCACCCAGACCCTCTCCTTCACGCAGCCGAATAGCAGAAAGACTCTGTACCCCACGGCGCGCGTCGATTATCAGATCACCGACCGGCTCGCCTGGCACGGCACCTGGAATCTGCGTTACCAGAACAACGATGGCGTTGCGAACTATCCGGGCCAGTCGATCCTCGATCTCGCCTACAAAATCACTACCTACGTTGCGACTAACAGCTTCGATTGGACCATCAAACCGACCTTATTCAACAACTTCACGTTTGGAGTGCAGAGCAATGGCGAGTACTTCAATCAGGGAACCAGCATTACGCAATGGGCCCCCTACAAGAACTATCGCATTCACCTCGACGGATTCACGGACGTGATACCGAACGATACGCCGTGGGTCCGTAACAATCCGGTGTTCAGCTTCTCCGATAGCCTGAGTTGGGTGAAGGGCAGGCACACTTTCACTTTCGGCGGCACATGGCTGCACACCAGTTTCTGGGAGCAGTCCTGGGGCAATGCCGGGGTTCCCGATATCTACTTAGGGGTCTCGGATTCGGATCCCGTCAGCTCGGTCTTCAATACCATTCCACTCATCAGCTCAGACGACGCGCCTCGAGCCGCGACCCTGTATGCCAACCTCACCGGCCGCTTGAGCGGAATTTGGAGCGGCTTGAATGTGGATGAGTATTCGCACAAATATGCGCCGTATAGCCCGCTCGTGCAGCGCTTTGCGTTTTCCACCGGCGGATTGTATCTGCAGGACACGTTCCGCTTGAAGCCGAGTCTGACACTCAACTACGGACTTCGTTGGGAGCTGACCGGCGCCATTCACAACACCAACTCGATCGATGCTTCGCCCGACCTGGATAACTTCTGGGGTCCGTCGAAGGGTCCTTTCCACGTAGGCGTGAACGGCATTCAGAATCCGGTGATGACACTTCGGCCGTACATGTACACTGCCAGCAAGGTCAATCCGGCGCCCAACTTCGGATTTGCCTGGAACCCGAAATTCGAGGACGGTTTCATGCGGATTCTCATGGGACGCGATTCCGTCATCCGCGGCAGTTATGGCATCACTTATTACGCGGAAGGGCTCAACGCGATTTCGAACGTGCAATCCGGTAATCCGGGCAGCACCAATGTGCAATGGCTGTACCCCGGCGATCCCGGATTCACAGCCGGCGGATTGACGCTCGCCTCGAACATCCCCTCGCTGATCTCATTTCCCGAGTCCTTCACTTTCCCGATGGCTCAATCGATGTTTGCTTTCTCGGGCACCTGGTTCAATACCACCATGCCGCATATGCGAACCCCGTATGTGCAGAACTGGACCATCGGAATCCAGAGGCAGCTGGCTAAGAACACGATCCTCGAAGCCCGGTATGTGGGAAATCGCTCGCTGCACATGTGGCACTACTACGATGTTCAGGAGACCAATATTTTCGAGAACGGTTTTCTGTCAGAGTTCAAGAATGCCCAGAACAACCTGAACATCAACACTGCCGCGGGCGTGAACAGTTTCGCCAACCGCGGACTGGCCGGCCAAGTGACCTTGCCGATCCTGGAAGCGGCGTTCGGAGCCCGCGGTTCGCAGGGGGCGCTGCCATCCGGCTTCACCAACGGCACCTACGTCAACTACCTCAAACAGGGGCAGGCGGGGGCCATGGCTCAATCGCTTGCCACCACCACCGATTACTATTGCCGCCTGGTTGGCAGCAATTTCGGGCCTTGCGCCGATTATGGATACAACGCGGCCGGTCCGTATGCCATCAACTTCTTCCAGCCCAATCCGTATGCCGGGGAATTGCTCCTGCAGAATGACAATGGGCTTGCGAACTATCACGGTCTGCAAGTGGAGTTGCGCCGGGCGCTCAGCCACGGTCTGACGGTGAATGCGAATTACACGCTGGCCAAGACGATGAGTAACATGTTCAACCCCAACGAACAGACTGCGACATCTCAGGTCCACACGCTGCGCAATGACCGCTTAAACTATGGCCCCTCTCCCTTCGACTTGCGTCATGTCTTCCAGGCGTATTGGACATACGCGCTGCCGATCGGAAAAGGCGAGGCGCTGAATGTCTCGAATCCGATCTTGAATAGAATTTTCGGCGGCTGGAAGCTTTCGGGAATCCATCGGGTCACCAGCGGCCGGGTGTTCCTGCTTTCCAGCGGAAGGCAGACGGTGAACGGAGGCTTTAGTTCGCTTTCCTGGTCGCCCGCGCTGGTAGATGCGGGAGTCGCTCTCAACGGCGTCACCGCCGCACAATTGCAGAACATGCTGAATCAGATCAGCGACGGCCCCAGCAAGAATCTGCTTTGGCTCGATCCGAAGCTGATTGGAGCCGATCACAAAGCCAGTGCGCAATATCTCAATCCACCAACCACGCCCGGCGTATTCGGCGCCTTCGTATACCTGCATGGCCCCAACGTCTTTTCCAACGATCTCGCCCTCCTCAAAGAGGTGCGGATCCGCGAGAAGCTGCGATTCGGTTTCCAGGCTGAGGCCATCAATGCTTTCAACCACACAGTGTTCGGGGTTCCCGGATACATGGTCAACATCACGTCGACCAGTTTCGGACAGACGACCAACGCCATGGTCGGCGCCCGTCAACTGCAGCTTCGTTCTTACCTGCAGTGGTAGGCAATACTGCCCGAAACTAGCTTGAGTCAAATGACGGCGTGGGCGTCAAGGTTTAGCCTTGCGTCCACGCCGTTTTTGCTGGTACGCATGCATTGCGGCAGCCAGGGACGGACCATATGTGGCCTGAGACTTTGCCTGAAGACAGCTTGAAGACTGGAGCTACCTTAAGCTGCCTTCTCTGGATCGAATCGGTGCTCAGCGACCTGCGCTACGCAATCCGCGCCTTTCGACGAGCGCCTTGGTACGCATTGGCCGTAATTGGAACATTAGGCCTAGGTCTGGGGGTTGTGGGTACTGTATTCACCGTCCTCAATACCCTGATATTAAAGCCCATAGCCGTTCGTGACCCTAATTCGTTGTATTCGTTCTATTGGAGCGCGAGAGGCTCAATCCATCGCCCCTCTACATGGCACGAGTTCACCGAGATCCGAGCGCAGATTCCTGTGTTCTCGGACGTGCTGGCATATGCCAGCGGACTTGCGACCATAGGCGGTCGCAAGTCAGAGGTCCAAGCTGTTTCCGACAACTACTTCAGAGTTCTCGGTGGTCGAGCATGTCTCGGACGCGTGATCTCTGATGGCGACGACCATGTTTCGGTAGCGGTGGCCAGTAACGCCATGTGGAGGCGGCACCTGGGTGCTGACCCGAGCGTGGTGGGCCAGAAGCTGTATGTGAGTGGAATGCCGGTAACGTTAGTGGGCGTGGCCTGTCCCGATTTCGCAGGTATTGAGGCCATCCAGGGGATATGGACCTCACTTGCCATGGCTGGCACCCTGACCAAGGGCCCAGACGTATTCGGGCCGAAACAACCTCCTGTGCTTAACCTCATAGGCCGATTGAAGCAGGGAATGACTCGGGAGAAAGCGCAGTTAGGCCTGTTGATTTACGGACGGCAAGTTAGCCGCACATGGTCGGACGCGGTTGATCCCAATCAAGCAGTCCTCCATTCCGAATCGACGCTGACGACCTTATCTCCAGGGTTGCTGATTGTGTTCACTCCATTAATCGTCTTATTTGGACTAGTTCTAGCAGTTGCCTGCGCAAATATCGCGAACATGATGCTCGCAAGGGCGTTGGCGCGGCAACACGAAATTGGCGTGCGAATGTCGTTGGGAGCCGGTCGGGCGAGGCTGATTCGTCAGTTGCTGACGGAGAGCTTCGTGCTTGCGCTCTTGGCGGCAGGGGCAGCCTTCGGAATTGCAGTAGCAACTATCAGAATAGGATTAATGATGGCGAGCCGCTTGCGGACTCAACCAACTGACTACGGCGACGTGTCTCCAGATATACGGGTTTTGTTTTTCCTCGTGGGCCTGGCGACAGTCTCAATAGCGGCATTTGGTTTGCTGCCAGCCCTTCAAGCTACCAACCTAGGCTCTGGTGTGCCAGTCCATAGTGGGGCGAAGAACAATCGCCGCACGTCGCGCCTCCGGCAATCACTAGTAGTGGCGCAAGTTGCGATAAGTGTCTTACTACTCATTCTTGCCAGTACCGCATTCCAGAGTATGAGACGTGTCACTCGGCAGGAACCCTCGATAGATGCACGCTCGGTCTACAGCATCGACGCTGCCGGTGCCGATATACCGCCGATAGTAGCGGAATTGCGAAGTGAGCCTGGTCTCGAATTAGTAGGTTTTGCGGCTGCCGGTTGGTTGAGCGGCTTAGGTATGACTTCTGTGAGGAGCACTGAAAGCGCGGTGCATCTGGTGCGATATAACATGGTCTCGCCGGAATACTTCGAAATCCTCAGGATTCGGCTAGTGCGAGGAAGGGTTTTCAATCAGGCGGAAACGGACGGTGAGAGTTCGGTCGCCATCATCAATGAAAAGGCGGCGCAGCGCTTGTGGCCGCGTGAGGACGCAATCGGCAAGACGCTTTCCACTGTGAATCCGGCGACTGCATTTCGGTCCGAATCATTCCGCGAAGCTCTTATCATAGGCGTGGTATCTGACACTCTTCCGGGTTTGGATGACAATTCGAATCATGCGATGGTTTATTGGCCGATTAGCATGTCGAACAAACCTGGAAAGGTCATCATGGTCCGGATGAGGGTCAAAGAGGGCGCCGTGCCGCGACGACTCGCGCCCGCTCTAGCTCGCACGCGGCCCGACTTGGCCGACGCAGTCACATCGGCGGCTGAACAGGTAAATGAACGGCTTGTACCTGCTAGAACACTTAGAGGGCTCACAGCTTGTCTCGGTGTGGTAGCACTCCTCCTCACAGTCTCTGGCGTCTACGGCATCGTGTCATATCTGGTCTGGCAACGCAGGAAGGAGTTCGCGGTTCGGATGGCCTTGGGCGCGGATACGAGCGATGTGATGTGGCTAGTGTTGAGAGGGTCGCTTAAGCCGACGCTGTTGGGCTCCGCAATTGGGGGCATCCTGGCTTTAGGAATCACACGCGTGATAGGAGCGGTGGTCTATGGAATGGTTGGCTTTGATATAGTCGGGTTTTCTCTAGGTATCATACTAGTTATTGTTCCCGTATTTGGGGCTTCCTGGGCCCCCGCTAGGCGTGCCATGGCCGCTGATCCGGCCGCTACATTGAAGTACGAGTGACACGTCGGGTTACGATAGATGAAACCGATCTCCTTCACTAAAGGTGGAGACGTTAAGCATGTTCATTCCGGCACTTACCGTCCTGGTGTCCGTGGCAAGTTGGGAAATTTGAAATGCTCCGGCCTTTTGAAAAGGCGACGCGGACCGGGCATGCGGGACCCTAATTTATCCGGCCCGCCTCCGCACCCCGAGCGAATCAGTCACCTCCGTTGCAGGCGTTCTTGCTATGCCACAATTGCCTGTTTGCCCGTGGTTCGATCTGTTCGTGCGATGCCGGGACTGATACGGTGAAGCATTGCCCCTGGGTGAAGTCTACCGCAGCCATCTCCAGCGGATCACAATTCGATTGCCCAGGCGTGCACAAGTATCGAAAGAATTGGAGCTGGCGGAGGGGCTTGAACCCCCGACCCTCTGATTACAAATCAGATGCTCTACCAACTGAGCTACGCCAGCCCGGCGTTTACCTGACAATCCATTATTGCCCGAATCGGAGAACCTCAGCAACCGGGCCCCGCCACCTGGTCCGCCACCCTACTCAGTTTCAGCCCGACTGCGGCTTTCGACCGCCATGACCTGGTTTTGCCCAGAGGTCGCCGCTGAAAGATCACTGTTGACGGCCACAGGGGTACATTGAAGCCAACCCTTCGCGAAGCTCCTCTCATACCCTTTCAAATGACAAACGACGCGCGCGATAACAACGTGGATCCTCTGACTCTCTCAGCGGCCGCAACTTACTCCGCCCTGCGCGCCGGCATTGTAGCCTCGCTTGAATGCGGCTTGCATCGCGGGATCCTTGTTGTACTCGGAGTAAGTGGTGCGCATCAGATTATTCGTCAGCCGTCCCGCCAGCGCCGCTTTGCCCATCTCGCACCCCGCGATATAGGCCTCTTGCACCGTCGGTGTCGCACGACCCGCTCCCGTGCCGAGCACCTGCACTTTCGTCACTTGCGAGAAATGCAGATACCCGGGCACCCCGCCGTGCCGAAGATCGGGCAGCGGCTCTGCGGGATTCGCTGGGCAGCCGTGCACCTCCATCGTTCCGCGATACCCATGCACGCTGCGGCACTCGAACCAGGTGATCATGTCGAGCTGCTGCCGCTCCATGTCCTCGAAGAACACGACCGTCTCCAGCTTGCCTGCGGGAATCTTCGCCGCCACTTCCCGATAAGCGGCCCGCCATTTGTCGCGGCGCTCGCGATCATATCGCGAATCCACCAAACCCTGCGTGGCCGCCATCAGCAGGAATCCGATGTTCTCCAGCATCGCGTGCTTCGCCTGACTCGGAACCGTCACCCGCATCCACATCGGTGGCCGGAAGGTTTGCGCCTGAGTGAACACGCGTCCGAATTCCTGCTCCAGGCTTCGCCCCTGCATCTGGCCGGACTGGCGCAGGTCGTCCACGGCGGCGCGCAATCGCTGCTTCACCTCCACAGGTAAGTGCTCGTACCCGCCGTAATAGAATAGCCGCTGCACGTCTGCCGGCACGTCGCGCTTCAACTCCGGCGGCAGACGTTCGATGCCCTGCTTCTCGATGCTCTCGATGATCCGTGGATCCATCTCGGGACCATACAAATCCGCATACGTGAATTCGGTTTTTACCGCCGGAAGCCGGATAGCGATCTTGGTGGGCGTCTTGCTTTCCACCGGCCGCGTTCGCGGCGGCGGATCGATGCCCAGGATCTTCATCGCCTCCCGGTCGCCTGCCTTCACCCGTTCCGCGAGTTCCCGCAGCACCTGCGCCGTATCATCTTTCAAGTCGGCCTGCAGCCGCGCTTCCACCGCGATAAAGAAATCGGGATCGGTGCGGATCTTCAGCTCGGTTTCCAGGTTCCATTGTGTGAGGTTGTTGTCGCAAAGTCCCTTGGATGACTTCTCCCAGTTGGTGCGCACCTGCTGCAGACGGCCGGTCGGATCCGTGTAGCTCTCGATCATGCCGTGCGTGGTCTTGCCTTCGTCCACTAGCTTCTGGCGGTAAGTGTCGAACTCCTTCCGCGTAGCGTGCTCCTGGCGCGCTAACTCCTCATAGCCCGACTTATGCCGCGCGACCTCCTGTTGTAGCTGAGCGTCCGTCATTCCCGCATACGGCTCCGGCCCCACCGGCCGGCCGAACTCCGAGGCATACACAGTGCTGCTGATCAGTCTGCGCGCGTTCGCGACCTTCTGTTCGTGCGTCAACGGCGGAGTCTGCGTCCACGCTGCCGCGCCGCAAATCAAGAGAATCAGGGTGGCACGCATGTGTCCTCCTATTTCGGAAATACCGAAATCACGATGCGCCCGGAAGCGGTTCCGTTCTGCGGGTCGAAGTCTCGGGCTACTTGCTTGCCATTGAGTACGCTCTGCCGATGCCAGCCCTGTGTGCCGGCCTCGACATAAAACACCAGGTTCTGCGAAGTGCCGTCCGTCGGGAAGATCGCCACGATGTCGCCCTTCGCATATGGCGAAGAGTCCCGCGCATCCACACGCCGCAAATGCTGCATGGTCCATCGGTCCGCGCGGTCGGCTTCCCACTTGTACGTCTCGCCGCGGCTGGTCCACACCGATTCGCCGATGCCCACGCTGCTCACATACCGGAATGCATGCCCCGTGAGAAACGCCTGGGTCGCAATCCCTCCGCTCGCCTCGAAGTCGATGTAGTCGTGACCGGTCTTCTGCAACTCCGCTGCCAGCCGCTTTTTGTTGTCGTCCTGAATCGAGGCGCGGATCACCACCGGCAGGCTGCGGATTCGCATCTCCTGGCCGGGCGCTATCGCCACCTCAGTCCAACCGCGGCCCGGAACGTAGTCCTCCATGTAGAAAGCCAGTTCGCCCCGGTTCATCTGCACCGACCGGATCTCCACCGATCCGGCGATATCGCTGCCCCCGCTCCGCAGCGATGCCTGCGTGGCTTGGTCGGCCTGTTTGAGCCGGCTGAAGAAAGCCTGGGTCTCTTGAATCGTTCGCTCCAGCATTCCGCTGCGTTGCGCCGCGTTCATCTGATTCGCCATATCGGAAAGCTTGGTCAGCGTCTTGAGCTTGGCGTGGATCGACACCGAGTCCGCGCGCAGTTGAATCAGCCGGTCCAGATCGACGCGGTTCTTGTCCTCATTGATGCGAAGTGCCTGGATATCCTTGTCGATCTGAGTGATCGATTCCACGAAAAGACTGCGTGCCGTTGCCAGCGCGGCCACGGCCTTGTCCGCGCGGATTTGGCGCTGCTGTTGCTGCCTCAACAGCAGCACCAGAAAGCTCACTTCCTGCATCGCCTTCTCACCCGCCAGCGACGCGGCCGCGATCGCGGTCTGCGCCAACGTCGCGTAGGGCCACACCAGCGCCAGAACCAAAAAGCAGATGACCGGAAGCGGCCACCTTGAATTCATTCGCGGCATACGGATACCTCCCTTGCGCTACTGAACGCGTTGCAGTATGTACCAGGGTTCGGGCCTGGTGCCGACAAAGACCTGGAACTGTCCACCCACGGGTACAGCCCGCCAATCGTTAGTTTGAGTGCTCTGTTCATTCACTCGGCTGTTGTCGAAGTCCCTTCCACGCGCTTCCACCGCGTTGGACATTGTGCCGGTGATCGTCCCGTCAGGCTTAACGGCCGTAACCCGGAAAGTGACAACAAACGTACCCTCGCCTTGCGAGGAGCGGTTATCGCTGTTGCGGTTGAGCGAGAGTACCAGCGAAAATCGCACCGGGTCCACTTCCACTTTGCCTGCCGAGATCCTCATCGTCATAGGCGACGCAGTGAACTGCGTGAATTCTCCGCTCATCTGAGCTTGCGCCGCGTAGTTGCGTATGAACGTTTCAAGGAAAGTGCGCAATTGTGGATTCAGTTGACCCTGATAGATCACCGTCTGGACTGGTGGCGGCGCGACCCTCGGCGGCGCCGGCTGTGGCGGCGGCTGCGTCCAGGTCTGCGGCTGCGGCTGCGTTCGCGGAGCGCGGTCCAGCTGGTCGAGCTGCGTCTGTAGGCCTTGAATTTCCCGGTTGCGCTGTTCGATCTGCGCGCCGATCTTGGACAGCGCGGCCCGCACGTACGTCGACGTCGCCATCAACCCACGAAAACTGCCCGGAGTTCCGGCGCCCACATTCACCAGGCCAGGCTCCTGTTGAATTACCAGTTCGGGTTCGCGTTTGATCCGTTCGTCCAGCCCCTTCACCCATTGCTGGAACTGCGTTCGAGCTCCCTCCAGGTTGTCTTTCGCTTCGGCGTAGTTCTTCGATAGGCCCCACACCATGTACCAGCCGTAGAAGCCGGCGTAGTTGTAATAGGTTTCGAGTTTGCTCTCCGCGCGGTCGAGTGCCGATCCATTGGGGTTCGAATGGAAGCGGCCGCCGGCCCTGTCCCGATTGGGCGCCACTCGCGCTGCTTCCGCTCTTTCATCTCCGCCCACGTCCTGCCGCCAGACCGCCATGTACTTGTCATATGCCTGCTGGACGGGCTGAATAGCCTGACTGTACTCGGTGTGGTAAGCCTTCTCGACCTGCAGAAATCGATCGAGGTTGGCCTTCTGCTGTATCAGATCGGTGCGATTGGCGGTGGCTTGATCGATTTTCCGGATCAGATCCGAACGCGCGTTCTGGGCCCACAGGCCTCCGCAACAAGCCAGCGCTGCGATGGTCATCCCCAAGCATTTCCTGTTCATTGCCGGATCTCCAACACATCCAACTCGTCGAGGTAGGGCCGGATACTCAGCCCCGCTACTTTCCAGCCGGCGCCCGTACGTTCCAACCGGAGAGTGGCCATCAATTCACTGTCCACACCCTGGGCCGCGGGATGCTTCATCCATACATCCACATAAGCCATGCCTTGCTGCATTCGGATCTTGCGAATCTCCTGCCGAAAGGCTGCCGCTCCCGCATCCGGTGGCGGCGCTTCACCACCCATCCGCTGCAGCACCGCCTGCGTGCAAACCGCCTGCAGCGTGCGCAGGTCGCGAGCCCGCGATGCCTGCAGGAATGCCAGTGCTACCGATTTGATCGCGTCTCCCTCCGGAGCACCTTGCGTGCTCGCGCTTGCGTCATACACGCCGCCTGCAGATGGCGCGACCGGGCCGCCCCGCAAATACTCATCGAAATCCGAAACACGATCCATGTTTCTGATAACGGAACTATACGGATTTGGCGGTGGCGGAGTTTCCGTCGCCGTCCCTAACTGGAAGTCCTCTTGCGCGAAGGACGCCAGGTTTGCCGCGGATACAAAGTAGACCAGAACGGGACGCTGCCCGCCCGGAGGCAGTTCCAGTGCGTCATATGGAACGAACGCGCTGAACCCACCCCACCGCGCATCCTGATACCGGATCGGATCGGCAGTCCGGCTCGAGAAGCGGCCTTGCTCGTCGGTATATGCGGGGCCACCTCTGGCGGAAGGCATCACCGGCGCGCCATTCGGGTGTTGCACCAGCACCGAAAGCTGCAGAGTCTGTCCACCCAACCCATCGGCCTCGAGCGCCCCGGTGACTCCCGCTCCCAAACGCACCGGCGTCGTGTGGATTCCTCCCGTGCCCACGTATTGCGGAGTTTCGGCCGCCGCCATCACCTGCTGATGATCCTGGCGAATTCCGAGAATTCGAATTGTCCGCGGCGGGCTGCCCTCGCCGGGTGGTGCGAGGTCGGAATCCATCCGGGCAGTCAAGCCGCCGCAACCGGCCGTTGCTGTCACAATCAATCCAGGCACACTTCCCGCCACGGACTGCGGAATCAGCACGAACGGACTCCATTCCGCCGGCTCCAGCCGGATCTGGTCGACGGCCCGAAAGTACAAGCCTTGCGCATCCGCGTAGCCGGGCGGCAGATCGGGCGGACCGCCCAGCATCTGTCCATCGGGAGTCCGCAGGCGGACCTCCAATACAATCTGTTGGCCCGCCAGACCTGCCGCAATTACCTTGGCGGTAACGCGTACCAGGGGGCCGTTCTCCGATTGCAAATTGGGCTCGATCGTCAGACGCTCAATGCGAAGCGCGCGCGCCGCGGGGCCCGGTATTAATAGTTGCGCGCAGCAGATGGAAGCGAACAGGAATCCAGGAAGGACCCTGTAAAACAAGGGCGAAGCGGGCATGTGCCCTCCTTCTCGAACCACCCAACTCGTTGGGCGGAACGTGACCCGGACAGGTCAATCATAGCCCCAACCAGAAGGCCGTTCAATATGGAAAGCGATAAAAGACTCTTGAAATTGCATTTTGTCGCGTCCTATACTCTGGCATGACCAGAAGCGCCCTCCGTCTGGCGGTCTGCATCGCAGCGTGTGCCGCAGCCAGTGCTCAAATGAGCCGCTTTCCCGTTCAGCAGAATGGCCAGTACGGCTACATCGACGTCGCCGGCAAGCTGGTGATCGCCTGCACTCTCGACGAAGCTCGTCCGTTTTCCCAAGGATTGGCTACCGTTCGTTTGGCCGAAAAGTGGGCATTCGTTAGCACTGCCGGCCGCGAGATGGCTCTGGCGCCTTTCGACGAAGTGGGGGATTTTTCCGAAGGACTGACGGCCGTCCGTAAGAATGAGAAGTACGGCTTTATCAACTCCACCGGAAGGATCGTGATAGTCCCTCGGTTCGATGATGCCGGTGCATTTTCCTCGGGGCGGGCCCGTGTGCGCATCGAAAGCCGCTGGGGCTTTCTCGATCCGGGCGGCCAAATGGCCATTCCCGCCACCTTCGAAGATGCTTACGATTTCTTCGAAGGTCTGGCGGCCGTGAAGAAGAATGGGAAATGGGGCTATGTCGGTCGCGATGGAAGGGTCGTCATCCCATTCCGTTATCTCGAGACGTACCGGTTCTCGGAAGGCCTGGCGTGGGTGGAAGAGGAAGACTCAGTCGCCTTCATCGACCGTCAGGGCAAGACCATCATTCAAAATCCGCTGTATCGCGAACCGCGTATTTTCTCGGAAGGTCTGGCGGCAGTCCTCTACCAGGGGAAAGTTGCTTTCATCGATACGCGCGGTGAGGTCGTGATCCCGCCGCGATTCGAGTTCGTCTCTCTTTTTCGCAAAGGTCTCGCCCCGGTCAGCATTAACGGCAAATGGGGTTTCATCGACAAGCAGGGTCGAACGGTGATTGATTTTCAGTTCGATCTTGCCGAGCCGTTCGAGAACGATTTGGCGCGGGTCAGCGCCGGCCGCAGTACGGGCTATATCGATCGCACTGGAAAGTGGATTTGGAAACCGACCCGGTAGGTCTATGCCGCCGCTGCTCGGCTCTTCCGCTCGATTCCACTCACCAGCCATTTGCCGAAGCGGATGAAGGGATTCTCCAGGATGGCGAATGTCGCGAGCGGTATCGCGGCCATCAACACCACGAAGATCGCGCTCTGGGCGACCAAGGGCAGGTCCTTCAGGTAGGAGAATGCGAACCAGATCACGATCATATGGAACAGGTAGATTCCGTAAGAGTATTTAGCGGTGAGGTGCGCCCAGCGCATCGGGGGCAGCTCGCGGAATAGCGGCAACAGGAATCCGAGCCCGCCGGTCACGATCCAGCGCGGGATGTAGTCGTCGTAGCCAAGCCGTTTGGCGATCAGATGCAGGCCGACAAATAAGATCGATCCGGCCAGAATGCAGGCGAGCCATGACCATCCGGCGAAACGCGGCGGAATCTTTTGGAATCCGAGGAAGGCGATCACACCGCCGATGAAGCACGGCAGGTAGAGGAGAAAATCGACCGGCGGATACCGCAATAGCCAGTAGCTGCACGCGGCGGCGACGCTGGCGGCGAAGAGCCAGCCGGTGCCTCGTTTCCACGCGAGCGCGATCATAAACAGGAACGGCAGCGCCAGATACATGTCGACTTCGTACGGCAGGCTCCACAGGGGCGAGAGTACGACTGGCGAGCCGGTCAGATTCATCACCAGACCAAGATTCGACCAGATGGTTCCTGCGCTCGAGGGCTCATACGGAACGTACGAGGTTACGGGAACTTTGAGCAGCACCACTGCCAGCACGCACAAAATGCTCAGGGGATAAATGCGGAAGAAACGGCGGACGTAGAAATTCGCCAGCAAGCGCTTGCCGCGCAGCCCACTGCGTTCCATCGACATCATCAGCACCAGGCTGGTGTGGACGAAGAAAATCAGCACGCCGTACTGCGCCAGGGCGGTGACGTGAATTCCGAATTGCGCCGCAATGTGGCCTCCCAGCACGAGCAACACCGCGATCGCGCGCAACACGTCCAGGTTGGGCATGTCGGGACGCATTGCAAGGGTGGGCGTGCGCTGGGGCGCTTGTGCGGTTTCCATTTGTCCAATCATCAAGCACCTGGGCCGGACCGAGAAAACTGCTAAGTCCTGATTATAACGGATTGGTTCCCACTTACCGTTTGGCGCCGGGCAGAGTCAGGATGACGGTATTTCCGTCTTTGTCCGTCACCTGCTGGGCCGGTTTGGCGGGTGCTTTGGCCGCGGGCGCAGGCGCGGAAGCCGGAACCGGAGATTCGGGAGGCGCCGCAACTGCCGAAATGCGCGGCGCGGGCTTAGCAGCGGCTGAGGTGAAGAGTTGGGAGAATGCGCCATTCTGCTGTTCGAGGCCCTTTTTCAACTCGGCCTCCGGAACTTTCACGGATACTTTGAACGTGCCTTGCTCGGCAGCCACATCGAAGCGAACACCGCTCGACGGGTTTTGCGATTTCACCATCATGTTCAGCAAGCCGAGCATCATGCCGAGTTTCTGCACATCTTCTTCCGATTTTGCATGAATTTCGGCACCCAGTTCCAGGTCATTGTGCAGCGCCAGGCCGAACTGGAAGCGGTCGATCGATTCGAGTCCTTTGCCTTCCGTTCCGGCTACGGGCGCCAGTCCACCTTCCTGCTCACCGAGACCCCAGATGTCATACCGTTCGCGTAGGCCGGCGATCCGCTGCACCAGGGCAGAAGGAGCCGCCGTAGAAGCCCGGCGCTCGAGCGCAGCCTGCACCATGGATTTGTCTCCCGCGACTACGGTGCTGGCATCCAGGAACGCGATCATACCGCCGGCTCCCTGCTCGAATTCAAATACAGGAACATCGTGGTAGGGTTTGGCGGCGAGGGTAAGCCGCGCCAGATTGAAGCGGCCTTTTGCGAGCACCAGCGCCGGTGGATTCTGTCCGTCCGCGGTGGTGGCGAGCCACACTTCGTCCAGGTCCTTTAATGGATCGAATCCCAGGGTGGAGATGGTTTTCATCCAGGTTGCATTGTTGGCGGTCTGCGCTTGCGAGATCGCGTTCTGCAGCATGGGGGATTCGATCAGCTTTTGCAATTGAATGCCGAGTACGACCTTGGCATCGGGCGGCAGCAGCGAAGCGGGCGGCGCATCCGCGGCGAAAATTGCGCGAGCGGCCAGCAAAAGGACAAAAAGCGGCTGTGCGAACTTCATGACCACTTATATATACCGGCGGGAACGAAATACTAGTGCACAGTGGATAGCTGGCGATGGTTAATTCGCAGCCTGGGGACAACCATCAGCGCGCCCCCATAAATCAGCAGCGAGAGAAACAAAGCGGTTTTGCCCTGTTGGTGCAGGTCGATCATCACCAGGCGGTATCCGGCCAGGATCATCAGGGGAGCGACCATCCGGGAAAGTTCCGCTCGCCCCGTGCGCCCGCCGCCCAAGGCCATGGCCAACGCGCCAGCCGAAAGCACCAGAGTCCGGGCCACGGGCGAATATTCGGGGAGCAGACCCGAGAGGAGTCCGGCGAGAATCGATGCCGCCAGCCAAAAGCTGACTGCTGCCACCACCATTCGGAATACCTGCCATTTTCCGGCGAGGGTGTAACAACTTACCGCTGCCGCCAGGCCGATCCATAACGCGACGGTCGTAGGGGGCCAGGAGGAGCCGAGTAGCAGGCGGGTTGCGTCCAGCAGGACACCGGAGCCGGCGAGTCCCACCAGGAGGTAAATTCCCCCGTGTACCTGAAGCGTCAAACGGTGAAAATGCGCGCCGGCCCAGGCGAATCCCACGGCCAGCAATGACCATGAAATGGACGCCGTCGTCCCCGACAACAAGATACGGCTTCCGGCCAGAAGCAGGAGAATTCCGAAGGTCGAGTATGTGTAGAAGTTTCGCCCGCCGAGTCGTGCGAAGGCAACCAGGTAGCAGGCGGCCGCACACGCGAGTGCGAACAACGCCACCGCACCGGCATGATGCGCGAGCTCCAAGCCGCCACCCACGCCGATCGCGAAGGCGAGCGCGCACTGCGCCGTTTCAAACGTGGTGAACGTGAACCCGCGAAGCAGTGTGCGAATGATCGTGCTCGACAGGTAAATCACGAGCAAAGCGATTTGCGACCCGAGAAGCCATCCATAAGGGATGAATGCATAGGACTGCGGAAGGCCGCGCTCTCTGGTCACGAGCCACGTGGCGAGCAAGACTGCGAGGTCGGCGGTGATCGCGGCCAGCCAGCGCTCGCTCAACCAGTGGCCCAGAATCGCGGAAGTTTCCACGGCGGCGCCTATACCGAGCAGCACGAGCATAAAGGGGACGACGTCGCGGGTAGCAACGAGGAGCGCTGCCGCGGTACCGAGGCCGGCGAGCGTCGCGATCGTGGCGACGATCAGCAGGTTCTTACGCCAGGAGACTGCGAGTCCGAACAGGGTGAAGCTGAGCAGGATCGCGGCAGTCGTCCACGTGGAAACCGCGCGAAAGGAGACGGTGCTTTCCCAAAGCAGCGGCGAGAGAACCAGCACCGAAGTCAGGCTGCGCAGTGCGGTTTCGAAGCGTCGCGCGGTCGGCGTACGCGCAGCCCATATGAGCCAGAGCACCGCGTAGAGAATTCCAATCGCGACCGGGGCATACGCGCGTAGCAGGTAGGCGCCGGCGAGACCGAGAAGGCACTGGCCGAGGATGGGGAGTAGGGCAGGCGAGAGTTCGGGGAGGTTAGCCACCTCTGACTTGGCGGTGGACAGGTCGGAGACCTGCCCCACGGCGTCGGGAACTTGGCCTACCAGTTTTTCGAGGCGGGCGACCCGGCGCTCGAGATCTTCCCAATCGGTTTGTGTCAACGGGCACCCCCTTTACGGGCGTGATTCTGCGTTGGTTTCAGGCCACGGCGGCAGGATGCGGATCAGAACGAAGAAAATGACGAACGGAAGCAGCATCAGGCCGACAGCCGGTAACAGTCCTTCGCGCGCCGCGAAGGCAACCTTATACGTGGTGTACCCGAGGAAACTCTTGGAAAACAGCTGACCGCCGATCACGACGTTCCAGCGCATCGCGAAAATTCCGATCAGAGTGAGGCCGCAGGCGGTAACGTACATGGCTTTGCGGCGCGCCTCGCTAAATTTCCACAACTGGTTGGCGGCCAGAAGGATCAGCGGCACGAGCGTGCCCAGGATAATTTGCAGCACTACCTGCGAAGTCCAGAGCTTGGTGTGGACCATGAAATCGAGGCTGCGGAAGGATTCGTCGGCTTCGTACGTTCGGTGAATGAGGTCGAGCATTTCGAGCGTGAAATCGATCAGGAAGGTATAGAAAAGATACTTCGCGATAGTGTCCAGGCACCGCATGTCGATTGCGTGCTTACGAATCTTCATCGCGACTACATAAAGCAACAATACGGCGGCGATTCCTGAGACCATCGCCGAAAACAGAAAGACGATCGGCATCAGGGGTGTGGACCACCAGGGATTGGCTTTGATCGAACCGAAAATGAATCCGACGTACCCATGCAGCAGAAACGCCGACGGAATACCGATTACGGTGACGGCGTAGCCGACTTTATCGTCGATGATGCGCGTGGCGGGACTTACATTCATCGACCCCAGCGTCAGTACCTTATATATGATGCGCTGCACGCCGGTGGTGGACTGCGCCATGCGCACGATATCGGCGCGGTATTCGAGCCAGATTTCGAGGAGCAGGACTACCGTGAGGTACCAAAGGTAGACGAAGCCGAACATTGCCATCGCGGACGAGCGGTGCGGCGTGAGGTACATTTCGAGCGACCGTTCCGGGTGGCCCAAATGCAACTGCAGCGGCAGCGGCGCGACCAGCAGAAACGCGAGCGCGGTAAGCAAGGCGAGTCGATAGGTGGGCCGTACCGCTTCCACTTTGAAGACCCGCTCCAGTGACGCCAGAATGAAGGCGCCGGCCACCAGCCCGGTGATGTACGGGTAGAGCACGATGAGCAGGCTCCACTGCAATTCGACTTCGTTGGGATACATGAATCCGTCGACGCCAGGTATCATCTCGATGCTCCGTTACCGGACAGAACCGTCCAGGTCCTTGTAATAGACTTTGGCTTTGGTGGCCATGTTGGGTTTGAGAACCTGCACTTTGTTGTTGCGCAGGAACTCGTGAACGGGGTCCTTGGGGTTCTTGAAATCGACAAGCTGGCGGGAGCCGGTAGGGCAGTTCTCGCAGCAGGCGGTGGTGAGGCCTTTGGTGATGCGGTGATAGCAGAGGGTGCACTTGTCCACCGTTTCGGTCTCGGGATGCAAATACCGGCAGCCGTAAGGGCAAGCCTGGACGCAGTAGCGGCAGCCGAGGCAATAATCCTTGTCGACCAGGACTACGCCATCGGGGCTGACGAAGGTGGCGCCTACGGGGCAGACCTGGACACACGGCGAATCGGCGCAGTGATTGCAAAGCTTGGGGATGAAAAAGCTCTTGAGATTTGCGTTGGTGGAAGGGGGAAAGCCGTTGATGGCGCCATCGGGCGATTCGACTTTCGGGTTATCTTCTCCTTCCTCGACCGTGTATCGTTCCACCCAGGTGCGGAAGTAGCCTTGTGGAACGCCGTTTTCGTTGGAGCAGGCGCGGACGCAATTGCCGCAGCCGATGCACTTGTCGACGTCGATGATCATCCCCCACCAGTGATCGGCCATTTTGTAGGCGTCGGAGGCGGGGGCAGCGCCGGTAATCTCTTCGAGCGTGGCACCCACGGAGGCAAGGACCAGCAGCTTACCGCCAATTTCAAAAAATGAGCGTCGTGTGATGTCCATGTAGTTTCCTCAGGGCTTCGGATTGTGGGGCTGATGGCACGAATTGCAGGGCATGCCTCCGGAGTGTTCGGTGGTGACGACCTGAGGGAACTTTTTCGGTTTTGCCGCGTCCTGTTCGTGGCAGCGGCGGCAGAGATTGGCAACCTCGGGAAGCTTCGGTTTGATGGATGGATCTTGCGCGTGCGAGGCAAGCGGTCCGTGGCAGGTCTCGCACGCGACGTGGGCATGTTTTCCGGCGGCGCGAGTGGCGGCTTCGGAGTCGTGACAGAGCGCGCAGGTTTCCTGTCCGGCGTAAGAGATGGGATGGGATCGAATCAGATCGAGTGCTCCCGGCCGGTAGTGGCCAAGCTGGCCGAAAGCTTTGGGAATGACCGCGGAGCGGATCAGCAGAAAGGCGCCGACTGCGGCCAAGAGAACGACGGCCGGACGGAGCAGATGGACCCAATCGCGAAGCAGACGGCGCAAGGGCACCCCCCTGAGAATTGGTTGAACTACTGCCACGGTTGAGCGGACCGCGACCGAGCGATCCACCGGAACTGGTGCAGGATTGAGCAAAACAAGCACCAAACGGTCTTTTTATAGAAAAACGCAACGATTGGAGTAGAATTGTTGGATTTTCCATCAAGATGAGGGGTTGGAGATGGGGTAGGTTGCGTGAAAATACGGCCGACCGAGAAGGAAAGTGGGTGAAAGGACGTGAGTGTGGGTTTTGACTCAGGCTTTGGCGGGCAGGTCGGAGACCTGCCCCACTGGACACACGTATCGCGTGGGCGGTGCCTGGCTGCGGGGGGTGGACAATTCCGGTGGGTTACTGCATCGTTTAACGATCGTCTAAACGGGCGCTAGAGGATGTCCACCGTCTCTTTTTCGACCGTTGGAGGCTCGGGAATTGGGTTCGTTCCGTCGTTTTCGGGGTATTCCGGGGCCGGTTTCAGGGCTTCGGCTCTCGCTTCGGCCATCCTTTTCTTCTGCAGTTTTTGTAATTGCGACATTGCGCGGAACCAATCGCGTTGCGCGGCGGCTCGGGCGCGCTCCAGTTTCGTGAACGGGTGGTTGCTCTTGGCCGCCGCTTCGGCATAAACCTTGGCTAAAGCGTGATCGTGGGGAAGGCTCTTATCCATGGCGTTCGCGATGGTGATCGGGATGATCACGTCGAAGCGGCGAATGTGCCAGTCGGACCGGATGAGCGTATCGACCAGCGCGATTTCATCGCCGCCGATCGGGTTCCAGGAGGTGCGGTAATCTGCCGCCAACACCTGGAACAGGTCCTGATCCTCGCCGGGCAGGAACTGCATACGGGCATGAATCCCATGCTTGAGGGCATTCATGCGGCTGGCTGCGCGTCCGGCTTCCGTGACAGGGCCGGTGGACTTCTGAGCATTGGCTCGATTGGCTGCTACTTGTTTATCGCTAGACACGTTGTTTTTCCTTTGACAGACAAAATAGAAAAGGCAGGCTCGAAAGCCTGCCGTGATGGGTCGTTACCCGACACTATTATAAGTGGGTGACAAGCCCGATTTCAGCAAAAAAGAGATGGTTTACTGAAAACAAAAGAAATATAGTTCGGAAACTGGTGTCAACTTTTTTTCGCGCGCTTGGCTTTGAATTGCAAAGTACTCTCTAGTATGATGTAGCGAGGAGGATATGGCATGGGAATCAATGCGCGGTCGATCGGGGTGAAGCTGGTGGTGGTTTGTGGGCTGGCGATTTCGATGGCGATCCCGGGAGTCTTTGTGAGCGGACTCGTGCAGGATCGGACGAAGCGGGCGTCCGAGGTGGTCGGGCAAATCAGCGGCACCAGCGGAGGGCAGCAGACGTTTCTGGGGCCGGTTCTGGTGGCGCCGTACAAGACGCCGGCTTCGCCGGGTAAGGCACAGAGAGACGCGTACGTGGTGTTTCCAGCGGAAGGGTCGGCTGTGTTCAAGACCGTGACGGAGGAGCGGCGGCGGTCGCTCTTCAAAGTGCCGATCTTTCGCGCGGATCTGAATTTCGATGCCAAGTTCGACCTGTCCACGACTCCTTCGTCGCTGCCGATGGATGCGGAACTGGATTGGAGCAAGGCCGAGATCGCGGTCGGAGTGAGCGATGTACGGGGAGCGCTGGAGGACGCAAAGGTGACGGTCGCGGGTGTGGATCTGGTCCTGGCGCCATCGCAGGTGCTTCCGGAAATGAAAATCGGTGGGGAGGAAGGGAGGCCTCACACGATACAGATGCTCGGCGCGCGGATCGATGGGGCGGGGAAGTCGAATCCGCGATTTCAGGTTACGGCATCGATGCGATTTTCGGGGGCACAAAGGGCGGCGCTGCTGGCCTACGGCAAAACGACTCGGGTATCGGCGCAGAGCGATTGGCCGAATCCGGGGTTCGATGGCGGATTTCTTCCGGCACGGCGCACGGTCTCGAAGAATGGATTTACGGCGGAATGGTCGGTCCCATTTATCGCGCGGGGTGTCCGGGCGGAAGGGACGGCCAATTCGTTTAGCGGGTTCGAGGGTACTTCGCTGGGGACTTCCTTTATTGAGTTGGCGGACCCGTATCAATCGGTCAATCGATGTTTGAAGTACATGCTCCTGTTTCTGGGGCTGGTGTTTCTCTCGTATTTCGTGCTGGAGGTGGCGACGGGGAAGCGGATCCATCCAGCGCAGTATCTGCTGGTGGGTGTGGCCCAGATCATCTTCTATTTATTGCTGCTCTCGCTGGCGGAACGGATCGGCTTCGACTGGGCGTTCGCGGTCGGGGGCGGCGCCACGGTTGCATTGCTGTCGATGAATGCGGGTTGGGTCTTCACCAGCCTGTTGCAGGGGATGAGGGCGCTAGTGGTGTTTACTTTTCTGTATGTCGGGATTTATCTGCTGCTGCGGGCTGAGGACTATGCGCTGTTGATTGGCGCGATCGCGAGTTTTGTGGTGGTGGCGGTGACGATGTACCTGACGAGGAAGATTGATTGGTACAGTCCGATGGCGGTGAGGGTGGAATAGCCGAGCGGCTTCGCCGGCTCGGCTGGGACGCCGGCAACAAGATTGCCAGCGTTACCGGGTGGCGTCGTGGATGAGGTCGTCTACTTTTGCTAGTTGCTCTGGGGTGCCGCGGATGGCCAGGGAGCGGGAGGCGGGGTGGAAGTAGGCTCGTTGGGTTTGGGTGGCCGTGGTGATGGTGGTGGCGAGAGTTGCGGCGCGATCGGGAGAGACGCTAGCGGGCAGGTGATAGACTTTCACCACTTCGCTTCCGGCGCGGTATTCGCGCGGGGGCGTTGCATCATTCGAGGTGGCCGCGGGTTGCTCGAATTCCTGGATCAACCAGTCGGTCAAAGCTAACTGGTCGGCGCTGCCGCGTGAAACCACCGCTTTGTTGGCCGGATAGGGGAAAGTGATCGAAAGGCCGCTCAATGTGCGCGTAGCGGAAACCATATCGATGAATTCCTGGATGCCGGTTTTTGGATCCGCGAAGAAGATCTTGATGGCTTCATCGGAGGCGCCGGGGGCGCGAAATTCATGCGCGGAAGAGGGGTCGGGCTGCGGGCGATCGAGCTCCTGAATGAGCCAATCGGCGACGGCCATTTGCGGCGCCGGTCCGCGGAGAATGAGTGCCACCGTAGCGGGATTCGCTACCAGGTTCGACACGCCTGCGACGATGCGGACGATACCGCCGAGCTGTCCAATGGACTGCAATTCCGGCCGGCTGAGAAAGACCACGCGAACTACTTCACCCTCCGGGCCGGGGATGCGGAATTCATGGCGGCCGGGCGGCTGCAGGCCTCGTGGTTGATCGAGTTGCCGAAGCAGCCATTCGGCCAGGGGGAGACGATCGGCTGCAGCCTGGATCGCGATAGTCTTGGCGTTGTTGTCGACGAAAACTTTCGAGGCATCGGTGAGGTTGCGAATCGCGATGGAAATATCCTGGAACGCCTGCGGCGAGTCGGCCTGTGTGAACGGCAGGACGCGTTCGAGGTGGCCGGCCGGTTGCTGTTGCGGGAACAAAAGCAAAGGAGACCAAACGAAAAGCAGGATTCCGGAGCGCAAAAGCATGGTATAGACTGGCCTTCCTTCAGTTTAGACGGGCGGCGGGGATGGAAAGTTGACGGGTTGTCATCGGATAACGTAGTCCTGGAACTTTGGGTCCATAGCGAAAAACAGGGTAGAGGAAACGTACAATTCCGAGGATGCTGGACGATAAGAACTACAGTGCAAGCGCCACATTCGTGCTGCACAGGCCCAAGTTCAGCGACGCGCCAGGTAAGGAAGCAAAAAATGGAACTCGCCGATCCGAGGATGATTGCGGAATTGTTGGAAGGCAGCCAGCGGCAAATGCGCCGGCCAATGAAGCGCTTATCGAATGAAAGCGTGAATCTCGCCGAAGAAGGGCGTCGTGCGCCGAGAGTGCGCCGGTGCCACTGCGGTAAGTGTCCCACGTGCATGGAGAATGCGCGTTGGGAACGGATCTTTAACGAGAAATTCGCGGACCCGACGTACTACACGACGCGGCTGGTACGGTTCGATTCGCCGTTGGCGCATTAGAGCGGTCAGGCGTCAGCTATCAGCTAAACCAGTTCTTCCGGAAATGGTTCGGCCGTCAGGTGCTCTGGCTCAGGGGATTCGGCGTTGCCGGACAAGCGGTCGTAAACGGTGCGGGCGGCGCGTTGGGCGGCCAGCTTTTTCGTACGGCCGTCGGCTTGCGCGGTCCAGTCTTTCCCTACACGAACTTCTACTGTGAACGTCTTGGCGTGCTCCGGTCCGCGTTCGCGAACGATGGTATAGCGCGGCTGCGGCAGCTTGCGCGATTGAGCTATTTCCTGGAGGGCACTCTTGAAGTTGGTAATGGCGGGCTGGATATCGGTGCCTGCGGCTTCGTCTCCTGCCACGGGAGCATCGAGGATGTGGGTGGTCACGAACGTGCGAACGGCATCGATGCCGCCATCCAGATAAAGCGCGGCGATAAGTGCTTCCAGGGCGTCCACTAAGAGCGTCTTTTTGGCGCGGCCCCCGCTCATTTCTTCGCTGCGGCCGAGTTCCAGGTAGCTGCCGAGGTCGAGACGGCGGGCGATGCCGTGGAGATGAGCGGCACTGACCAAGTGGGCTTTGATGCGGGAGAGTTCGCCTTCGCGGCTTTCGGGGTAGCGCTGAACGAGAGCTTCCGAAACCAGGAAGCCGAGGATGGAGTCACCGAGGAATTCGAGCTGCTCGTTATCGTTTTGGGGGGAGCTTGGGCCAACGCGGGATTCATTGGCGGCGGAACTGTGAGTAAGCGCGCGGTGCAGCAACTCCGGACGGCTGAACCGGTGATCGAGCCGAATTTCCAGCGATGACAGCTCCGCGCGCATGCAGAGCCGATTTTACTTCTTGCCGGCGTTGGTTGCGTCCATCTTGATCTTGGTGACGACCGCCTTAATCTGCGGATGCAGAGTGGGCTTGGCCAGAAGTTTGTCGCACTCGGCGATGGCTTCCTGGTTCTTGCCGGCGGCCTGGTAGACGGAAGCGAGCCGCGTGGAGTAAGCGTCCTGTTCCGGATCCTCCTCGACGGCAAGTTTGAATTCGGCGATGGCGGCATCCCACTTGCTATCCACCATGGCGAGCATACCGAGACCATTGTGCGCTTGTGCATCGAGGTATTTGCGGATGGTCATCCACTGCTCGTCGGGGAGATTCGGATTGGGCTTTTCGGCGGTCTTGAGAATCTCCATGGTGTCGTTGAAAGCCTTGGTTGCTTCCTTCAGTTTTTCGTCATGATTGAGATCGTGGGCGCCGAGGTGGGCCTGAATGGTTTCGCCCAGCAGCAGTGTCATTTGATAAGCCTTGGGATTAATCTCGAGGGCTTTGCGGGCAAAAACCTGGGCATGAGCGTCGTCGCGCTTCATCTGGTACGCCTTGGCTTCGAGGGTGTAGGCCGTCTCTTTAAAATCGGTATCCGCGAACTTGGTCACGAGATCTTCGCAAGCCTGGATGATCGCGTCGGCATCCTGGTTTGAAGCCGCAGTCTGGATGGCGCCGAGGGCAGCTTTCTCGCCTTCGGATTTGGGGGCCGGGCCCTTCTGGGCAGGCGGAGCGGCTTCTTGCGGAGCGCTCTGCTTGGGGGCGGCGCCCTGTTGTGCCATCAGGCCGGAGAGACCGGCGGCCAGTGCGAGGATGCCGGTGAAAGCGATTTTCTTCATTTCTAAAAAACTCCTTGAAATTCTGACTACTTGCTGATCTGTTGCAGAGCCTGTTGTGCCTGCTGGCGCGCCGGGTCAGGGCCGCCTGCAATCTTCAGTGCTTCTTGAAAGTAACGAGCGGCGTGTTCCTTGTCGCCCACTTCCATTCGGAGGCGGCCAAGATAGACCATGGACCACGTTTTAACCGGAGCGTCCGGTTCGAGATCGAGTACGCGCTCGAAGAGAGTTTCCGCGACGTCGGGGCTGGCTTGTGCCAGGGCTATGCGGGCCAACCCGTAATTTCCAACGGCGAGGAGTGGTTTCTTATCGGTTTGCTGCAGGACGTCTTGAAATAGCTTTTCGGCCTTTTCCACGTCGTCGGCCTTAAGCGCCTCTTCGGCGGCTTTGATGGTATCGAGAACGCTGGGTGCTTTGGGCGCCGGCGCCGTCGTGGTCTCGACCGGTTCGGGAGAGGCGAATTCGACGGCAGCGAGCCGCTTTTCTTCGCGCACGAGGTCGATCGACTGGACCATGCTGCTGTAGTAAAGCATCATGGACTGCTCCTGTTTTTCGTACTCGATCAGCGCTTCGAAGAAGTATGGCGTGAGGATGTAGCCTTCCTTCAAAGCCTGCTCTACGAAGGCCTTTTGAGCGGCTAGTGGTTTGCGATCGAGCCTGGCTTGTACGGCACGGACGAGCGATCCGGTGGTGAGGAGCAGGAAATCCTGTTTGTAGGAGTCGCCGAGCAGCCGGGCACGCTGCGCATGGTCGGCCAGGATCTTCTTGCGATTCAGCGTCTCTTCATTGCGAGTGGCGAGAGGGTCGAGCAGGTAATAAAGGTAGGCCTGCCGAACCTCCTGAATATGCGGCTCGGCGGAAGGAGTGAGGACGATGGTGTACTCGTTGCCGTAGCTGCGGGAGTGAACCTGGTTGGGCGGCGCGAGGGGATCGAGCAGAATTTGGAAATGCCGGCCGCGAAAACCGGTGGACTGCTGGCGGAGGTAAGCGTTGCACTCCTGGACCTTCTCGGTAACCGGGCCGTGGTAGGGCGCGATCATCTGATCGATGAAGGGCTGGGCCTGCCTCCAGAGGTCCTCGATCCCGGCCTCCTTATAAAAGGCGGCGAGGAGCGGCACCATGCCGGTGAGGGGAGCGACATCGGGCGGGATGTCGACGTCGCGCACAGCGATCGTGAAGTCAGGCGGCGGTCCGACGGTGAGGGCCAGGGAAACGTACTGGCTGAGTTCGGCGGAACTGGTGGCTGCCCGGTGTTTCTGAAAGAAATCTTTGATGGCGGGAAGGGAAGGGATGGTGCGCTTGGCGAGCTCGGCGCGGACGAGTTTGCGGAGGGGGCTATTGCTCGGTGAATCGAGGTCCGTATCGAGGCCGGCGGCGTTGAGCGCGGCCATCACAGTGAAAAGCGTTGGACTGCCATCGAGCTGGCCCTGCTGAGCGAAGGCGGGAGGGAGGCAGAAGGCTAGGGCGAGCGCTGAAATGATGATGCGTTTCAAGGAAATACCTGGGACAACACCAGTTTAGCAAGAGAAAAAGGGGCCGGACGGGGGACCGGGGGCCAGCGGCTGGGAGGCCAGGGGCCAGGGGGTCGGGGCCGGGAACGTGGCGCTGCGCCCATTGATTCTGCCTCCTGCGTTCTATCCTTCTGCCTCCTTTTGTTGTGATAGGCTTTCTGGAGCATTGGAGGGACACGTGAGTCATTGGAAACGTTGGGCTTGTGTGCTTTTCACCGGTTTGGCCGCGGCTTGGGGGCAGGCCGCCAAGGGGCCGCTGGACTTCGAAATGATGACGTGGGTGGAGGTCAAGCAGGCGCTGGCTGAGGGGAAGACTACGGCGCTGATTTACAACGGTGGGACGGAGCAACGGGGTCCGCAAAACGTCAACGGCGGGCATACGCTGATGGGGCATGCGACGGTACTCGCGATCGCACAGAAGTTGGGGAACGCGATCGCGTTGCCGGTGATGCCGTTTTCGGTGAACAATGCGAGCGCGGCGCTGCCGGGGACGATCGGGCTGACGGGACCGTTATTCCAGTCGCTGAACGAGGAGGTGGCGGAACAAGCGATCAAGAGCGGATTTAAAAACGTGGTGCTCATGGGGGATCACGGCGGCGGACAGACGGAATTGGGAAATGTCGCTAAAAAGCTGGGCGCGAAGTATGGGTCGCAGGGGATCCGCGTAGTGTTCTGCGATGAGGTTTATGCAAAGGCGCAAGGTGATTTCGATAAATGGCTGCAAGAGAACGGATACCCGTTGAGCTCACATGCGGGCATTCCGGATACGTCGGAGATGCTGTACCTAGGCGGGGACAAGGGTTGGGTTCGGAAGGAAGAGATTCCGAAAGCGATCGGCGATCCGATGCGCAAGCCGGGCGAAGCGCGCGACCCGAACGCGCCGCGGGTGAACAACGGGATTCAGGGGGACGCGCGGAAGTCGACGGCGGAGTTGGGGAAGAGGATGTTTGAGATGAAGGTGGAGTATGCGGTCCGGCAGATTCGGGAGTTGTTGAAGTAGGGGCGCAGACACTCGTGTCTGAGAGTGATTTCGAAGGTAGGGCAGATTAATCGCTTTTGAGAGGGCCGTCTGAAGCCGGCCGCGGCCAAGATTGGCAGCCAAGATTGGCCGCCCCACCGCAATCCCGTTCCAGGGTTACCTAGGTGTTGGGTCGGGGGCGGTTTTGGGTTGGGCCTCGCCGCGGTGGCAGGTGAAGCAGGTGACGTGCATTTTGTTGTCGGAGAAGTCGGCGTTGATCTTTTGCGCGAGACGGATCATTTTGCGGGCTTCGTCTTTTTTGGGATTGTCGTCACTGGCGTAATTGCCTTGTGCGTGACAGTAGCTGCACTGGACACCGAGGCCCGCGGTGAAGGTGCGCATCACCTGGTTCACTTCGGCTCCGGTGGTCAGCTTGAGAACTTTGAGATTCGTGGGCGGAGCGGCTTCGCGTTTGGGCGCGGCTGCTTCTTTTTGCTGCTGCGACGCGAGTGGAATCAGACAGGCCAGGAACGCTACGGCGAGGCGCATTGGCCTATCATATATCGGTTTTTAGCGGGTGGATTTGCGCCGCCAAAGAGCAAGTCCGGTGAGTGAGAGACCGGCCATGAATAGAGTCGCGGGCTCGGGAATGGCGGTAATGTTGTCGACGCCGAGTAGTCCGGCGATCGGTTCTGCTTCGTCGGCAGCGTCGGCGTGAATGATGCGGATGAGGGTGGTGTTGCCGAGCAGCGTGTTGATGTCGCCCGAGAGCACGGTGAAGTCGGAGGGAGCGATGGGGAACACGGCGTGTGTCCAACCGCTGCCGCCGGGGAGGAAGAAGCCCATGGTGGTGACGGCTTCATCGGCGGGCGGACCGCCCATTGGGTCCTCGAACAGCAGTCGGATGGTGAGATCGCTGGCGCCGAAGTTGTTGAGGTCGAGACCGATGCCGATGATGCCCGCGCTGAGATAGTCACCCGCCCACTGGGCCAGGTTCATCGCGGTCAGCCTGCTGCCGGGGCCATTGCCGCCTTGCGAAGTGATGACGAGGTATTGATCCCCCACGCCGAGGGGGCCGCCATTGGGCGACACAAATGGGGGCACGGGGGGCACTTGAGCGAAGCCGAGTCCACCGGCGAACCAGCCCTCCGTGGTACCGCTCTGGAAGGTATCGATCTGACCGATCATGGCTGCAGATGCAAAGGGAGCCAGGGCCAGTAATAAGGTCGCCAGACGCGGTATTTTCATGCTCGTCCTCCGTTCGTGGCAGTAATGTTATCGCGAGCGGGTATGCGGCACAAGATACAGGACTTACACGCCTGTATGAAAGCTTACAAAAGGTTTAGGGTATCGCGGAGGATTTCGTGAATCGCCCGCCGAAGGACTGGAGTCAGTCGGGAAAACTTGGGTGACCGATCGTCGCCGGAAAGGACCGAGTCAATCCGGCGGAGCAAAGGCATGCGGACCTCGACCGGCAGGGCGGCGAAAGCGGGGCTATAGATCATGTAGCTCAAAGGAAATTTGAAGAGACGGGTTTGTAAGTCAAACTCGCGCAGGCTGCGGCCTTGCCGGTCGCGCGGACCGCGCTGCGGAAATGTCTCGGTGAAAGTGGAGACGCCCTTCAATGGGACGGAAAGCGGAACTTCATCGACGAAGAGCAGGTAGTCGACGAGATCGGCGATTGCGTTGTCGAGCGGTTCGCCCATGCGGGATTGCCATTGCAGACGAGTGATGCGATTGGTTACTTGGGTCTGGTGCTCGAACACCATCAGGGCCACGATGTCGCTGACGGGAGAGAGGTATCCCTGCGGGTTGAATTCACGAGTAAGGTCGGGGAGGTTCTGGCGGCCTTCGGTGGCGAGTCGTTGAGGCTCGGCGGGATCGAGTGCGAAGGAATTAGCGCGGTCGGGCTGCTGGCCGGACTTGGCATTGACGTACCAGCCGCCCCAGCGGTCGGCGAATGGAGTGCGGTGGTCAGTGATGATGGCGCGGTCGCGCGATGGGGCGCCGGAGGAATCGGGGAATACGGAACCGACGAACATGCCGGGGACACCGAGGGTCGCGGCGCCGTAGTGGCAGTGGACGCATTCCTGGCGTCGCTGGATGGCTCCTTGTGGGTTGACGGTATAAAAGATGACGCCTTGCTTGGGATCGGTGGAGGCGATCTCCATGCCGTCGCCGCCGCGAACCCAGCCGACGGCGACTTCATCGTTGAAGTAAATGGCGCGAGGGTTGCGCGGGCTGATTTTGGCGGCCTGGAAGCTGGTTTTGGAGAAGACGAGGGCTTGCGAGTCGACGGGGATGCGGAGGGCTTGGAGTAGGTCGGAGAGGGAATCGATGCGGCGGTCGAGGAGTTTGGAGACGGGATCGGTGGTGGGGGCGGTTTGGTATTGGATGGCGGCGTGGTCGAAAGAGAGATTGGGGAGATAGGTTTGGGCGTGGGTGGGGAGTGCGAGGAGCGCGAGTAGGGCGATTTTGGCGTGGCGG
>JADMIO011475800.1_pt1 | contig 31330 bp, 34 predicted proteins | sample 8958161 | NCBI WGS metagenome assembly JADMIO01 (sample SAMN16585339, study PRJNA669376) | soil metagenome | isolation source: Crop rotation soil | place: USA: Cullars Rotation, Alabama | collected 2011 | reverse complement strand
CGCGACTTCAAGTCACGTGAATTCCAAGCTTCGGATCCCACTGTGCTGGAAAGATGCCGAGCGCCTCGCGCCAGGGCACGCGTCCCTGCGCCATGCGCTCGGCGAGCGTGCGCCCCTTGAGGTGCTCGAAGACGATGAACAGCTTGTCCGTCGCCGCGTCCTTGCCCACGTCGTGGCAGACGACGATGCCGGGATGGGACAGCTTGGCCGCGATGCGCGCCTCCGCGAAGAAGCGCTGCTCGAACTCCAGCACCGCGCTGGCGCTCGCGTCGAAGGCGAGCTCGATCGTCTTCAGCGCGACCGTGCGCCCGAGCGTCGTGTCGAGCGCCTCGTAGACGACGCCCATGGTGCCCCGCCCCAGCTCGCGCCGGATGGCGTAGCGGCCCCCCGGGCCCAGAGCCGCCGGCGGAGGCGGAGACGGTGCGTCGGCGTCGAGGTCGTTCACCGGTAGTCCCGCCCGTGATGATATCGAGCCGCGGCGCTAATATCTCCTGATGCCTCGACGCCCCGCCCTGCTTGCGCTCCTCCTCGCCACGGCTTCGGCGTTCGCGTCCGCCGAGGACTCGCCGGAAGTCGCGGCCGCCAAGGCCGCGCGCAAGGCACAGGAGGCGCTCCTCTCCGCGGCCAAGGAGGGCGACGAGGCGCAGGTCCGCGTCCTGCTGCGCCAGGGCGCCGAGATCAACGCGCGCGACGGCAACCAGCGCACCCCGCTCCTCCAGGCGGTGCGCGGGGGCCACCTGGGCGCGGTGCGCGCTCTCCTCGAAGGCAAGCCCGATCTCGACCTCCATGACGCCGAGGGCAACACCGCGCTCATGGAGGCCGCGAAGCGCAAGGAAGCCATGCCCGCGGTGGACCTTGTCGCCGCCGGCGCCGACGTCAACCTCACGGACAAGGACGGCCTGACGGCGCTCATGGACGCCGCGCGTGACGGTACCCTGGCGGCGGCGCGCGCCATCCTGCGCGCGAAGGGCAAGCCCAACCTCGACGCGCTCTCGCGGGAGGGCCGCAGCGCGCTCGACATCGCCGCCGAGCGCGGGCGCCTGTCGCTCGTGCGCGCGCTCCTCGAGGCGGGCGCCGGCGTGCGCAAGCCGGAGGTGGGAGGCCGCGCGCTGCAGGTGGCGGCGGAGAAGGGCCATGCCGAGATCGTCGCGGTGCTGATGGAAGCGCACGCGCCCCTGGGCTTCGCGGCCTGGGAGGGCGAGCCGCCGCTGCATGCCGCCGCCGCGCGCGGGCAGCAGCGCATCGTCGAGATGCTCCTCGAATCCGGGGCGGATCCCGATCAGGCCGATCGCACCGGACAGACGGCGCTCACGCGCGCGTCGGCCAGCGGCCACGAGAAGGTGGTGGCCTCGCTGCTGCAGATGGGCGCGGCCCCCGACGTGGCGGACAAGGACGACTGGACGCCGCTCATGCACGCCGCCGGCCACTCGTCCTCCGGCTCGGTGGCGGCGATCGCCGCGCTCGTGCGCGCGGGCGCGGCCGTCAATCGGCGGGCGGGCGGCAAGGACGGCCGTACGCCGCTCATGATCGCCGCCGAGCGCGACAACAACCAGGCCCTGGGCGAGCTGCTGCGCTCGGGCGCGCAGCTCGACCTCACCTCGGGCGGCAAGACCGCGCTCGACCTCGCGGTCGCCGCCGGCAACCACAAGTGCGCCCTGCGCCTCGGGTACTCGCCGAAGATCTGAGCCGGCTCACAGACACGGCCGTTCGAGCGTTGCTAGAGTGGCCGCGTGCCCTGCCGTCTGCTCGCGCTGCTGCTGTGCACCCTTGGCGCGCCGGCGCTCGCCCAGGCGCAGACCGCCTTCTACGTCTCGATGACCGGCAAGGACGTCTGGCCCGGCACCGTCGCGCAGCCGTGGCGCACGATCCAGAACGCCGCCAACCTCGCAACGGCCGGCAGCACCGTCTACGTGCGCGGCGGCGTGTACAACGAGCGCGTCACCGTGAACGTCTCCGGGGACGCCACGAGCGGCCCCGTCACCTTCCGCAACTACGGAACGGAGAACGCGATCGTGGACGGCACCGGGCTCACGGTGCCGGCGGCGGAGAGCGGCCTCTTCCTCGTCGCCGACCGCAGCTACGTCGTCATCAAAGGCTTCGAGATCCGGAGCTACAAGACGGCCGTTCTCGACCGCGTGCCCGTGGGCATCCACGTACGCGGCGTCTGCGACCACGTGGAGGTCCGCGGCAACCGCATCCACGACATCCAGCACCTGGGCACCGCGAAAAACGGCGTTGACGCGCACGGGATCGCGGCCTACGGAACCGACGCCGTGGTGCCCATCACGAACCTCGTGATCGACGGCAACGAGCTCTACGACCTGAAGCTGGGCTCCAGCGAGTCGCTGGCGGTGAACGGCAACGTGGACGGCTTCAAGATCACGCGCAACAAGGTGCACGACAACGACAACATCGGCATCGTGGCCATCGGCTTCGAGGGCACGTCCTCCGATCCCGCCACCGACCAGGCGCGGAACGGCCTGATCGCGCGCAACACCGTGTTCAACATCACGTCCTACGGCAATCCCGCGTACGGGAACGAGTACGGCGCCGACGGCCTCTACGTCGACGGCGGGCGCGACATCACGATCGAGCGGAACGTCGTGCACCACGTGGACATCGGCATCGAAATGGCGAGCGAGCACGCGGGGCGCGCCACCAGCAACGTCGTGGCGCGCGGCAACTTCGTGTACCTGAACCGGGTGGTCGGCATCTCGATCGGCGGGTACGACAACCTGCGCGGGCGCACCGAGGGCTGCACCATCGTGAACAACACGCTCTTCCGCAACGACCAGTTGGGCTGGGGCAACGGCGAGCTGATGCTGCAGTACGACACGCGCACGAACACGATCGCCAACAACATCTTCTCCGCCACCGCGCAGGGCTATCTCGTGACGAACGCGTACACCGAGAACACGGCCAACGTCCTCGACGGCAACATCTATTTCGTGGCCGGGGGTGGGGCGGCCACGTGGCAGTGGAAGAACGCCGAGTCCGTGGGTTTCGCGCAGTGGCAGACGGACAGCGGGCAGGACGCACACTCGCGCTTTCTGAACCCGAAGCTCGTGAGCGCGAGCACGCCGGACCTGCACCTCAGGGCCACGTCGCCGGCAAAGAACACGGGCCTCCCCTATCCCCCGCTGACCGTGGGAGCGAAGGACATCGACGGCCAGGCCCGCGTGCAGGGCGCCGCGATCGACGTCGGCGCCGACGAGACTCCATAGCTACTGGTTCGTGGTGCCGACCGCCGTGCCCCCGACGTACGGCGTCGTGACGCCCACCGTCGTGTTGTCGCGATACTTTCCGGTGCTCGCGAAGTAGATGCCGGTGTCGGCGTCCACGATGCGATTGCCGACCACGAGAGCCTCGCCGTCCGCGGAGATCGCCTTCGAGACGCCGGCGCCCGTGCTCACCGTCGACACCACGTCGTTGTCGACGACCACGACCCCGGCGTTGCTGGTCGCGATGCCGATCGGTTGCGCGTCGAGGTTTGGGTTTCCCGCCCCCGTCGAGATCACACGGTTCTGGCGGACGATGCCGGCGTGCGCGGAGACGTAGATCCCGTATTGCGTGTTCGAGTCGACCTCCAGGTTCTCGATGAGCGCGCCCTCGTTGTTCTGGGGAACCATCGCGCCGATCTCGATGCCGCTCCAGAAGCCGCGAATGACCCCGTTGCGGATGGTGACGTTGCGGCGCTCGAAGAACCCGATGCCGCTGGCAAAGGTGGTGCGCGCGGCCTTCATGTTGTCGAGCTTGTAACCGCCCAGGTCGAGAAGGACGTCGCTCGCCTGGATGACGATCGCGTAGCCGGACGCCGTCTTGTAGCTCAGGTTCTTGGTGAGGCAGTAGTGGCCGGGGGTCGTGATGGTCGTGGGGACGGCGGTGATGGCGGTGCATTGCGCGCGCGCAGACGAAGCCGCGAGCGAGAGCCCGAGAGCGCCGAGGATGCGAGCGACCTTCTGCGCGCGCATCAGTCGTTCGTCCCCGCCGACGTGCCGCCGGTGAACGGCAAGGTGACGTCCAGCGTCGTGTTGTCCCGGTACTTTCCGGCCGTGCTGATGTAGATGCCGTAATGGGCGTCCACGATGCGGTTGCCGACGACGAGGCCGTCGTCGCCCAGCATGTCGATGGCCACGGAATTGCCCGTGCCCCCGCTCAAAGTCGTGAGGACGTCGTTGTCGGTGACGACGCCGTGGCTGCCCTGGAACAGGATCCCGACCCCGGAGAAGTTGGCCGCCGGGTTGCCGGCGCCGGTGGAGATGACCCGGTTGCGGCGCACGACGGGCGCGTGCGCCGATACGTCGATGCCGTAGGCCGTGTTCGAGTCGAGCTCGACGTCCTCGACGAGAGCGCCCTCGTTGTTCTGCGGGATCATCGCGCCGAAGAGGATGCCGTAGTTGAAGCCGCGCACGACGCCGTTGCGGATGGTGACGTTGCGGCGCTCGAACACGGCGATGCCGACGGCGCTGGTCGAGCGCGCCGCCTTCATGTTGTCGAGCTTGTAGCCCCCGAGGTCGAGAACGACGTCGTTCGCGAGGATGGAGATGGCATCGCCCGCATTCTGCTTGTAGCTCAAGTTCTTGGTCAGGCAGTAGTGGCCCGCGGTGTTGATGGTCGTGGGGACCACCGAAATCGCCGTGCACTGTGCGTAGGCAGACGTGGCCGCGGCCAGGCTGAAGAGTCCGCCCAGCGCGATCGCTGGAGCGAGGGTCGTCTTGCGCATTCCGAGGTCTCCTTAATGGTTGGATCCGAGCGCAGACTCTAGCAGCTTCCGGAGGCGCTTCGACGCCAAGAATCTCGTGACTATCCCCTTCTCACAGGGTATGTATACTTCTCGTTCGTGTTAAGTGCCTACCCTCCGCGCCAAGCAAAAATTCGCTGCCTCTTCGCCCTGCGCTTGCCTTTAGATTTGCTCTACCAACCATAAATGTGGATAATCTAGTTGGGCCCAAGCGGTGGGCCCGAGACCAACCGAGGTTCACATGGCCGACACTGCATTAATCCGGTCCAAGATCGAAGGGCAGATCGCGCAGAAGGAGTCCGAGTTGGCGGAGCTGCGGGCCAACCTGGCGGCGGTTGAGGCTGTCGAGAAAATGGCCGAAAGGGAGTACGGCGATTTGGGCGCGGTGGCGAAGCCTGTCTTGCCCAACTTCTTCATCCAGTCGTTCCCGGTGTCCGCCGAGATCGGCGGCACCGTCGCAGACTACGCCTCTGCCGTCCTGAAGACGCTAGGCGGAGCCGCGCACGGGAAGACCATTCTGGAGGGCGTGCTGAAGCACAAGGCGATCAACAGCAAGCACCAGATGGAGGCGCTGACCTCGGCCATGAAGCGGGACAGCCGCTTCATCAAGGATGAGAGTCAGCCCAATTACTGGAGGCTAAAGACGGCCTAAAACACGAAAGGCGCCCAAGGGCTCGTCACCCCCGAACGCCCTGCGCCCCCGTTGGGGTGCGCGATTGAGGACCGAATGCACCCTCAATTTAGCACCCCCACAGGCGCGGAGTCAACAACTTAACTGTAGGAGCGCGCCTATGTCTTGGCATAACAGGCTGCGCACCAACTGGTTGAAGGTCGTGCTGCGTCAACTGGCGGGGCTTATCCGCCGTTGCCGCCCACGATCCGGACCTTTGGTGTAGCTGCCTGACCAAGCGGTGGGGGTGCCGGGAATCGGCCCGGCGCCCAAGCGCTTGGCCGAAGGCCTGCCCGCTCCCCGTGCTTCTGTGGATGGCGGTCTGCTCGCTGGTGCGAGCACCGTGCTTATAACGCGGCAGGAACGGTCGTTTCGGCCGGGGGCTCGATTCCCACGTCATCCGCCTCTCTCGCGCCTAGGTGCGACGTCCGCTTTTTCTCGTATGAATGCGCGCTCTAGTGTGGCGTGAACGAGATTTTAGGCCGATACTGGATCGTGAGGGGGAAATTGATTTCCCCTAAGCGGCCGTGGTACCTTCCGGTACCACGGCGCAGTACAGCACCTTACGGGCTGTAGCGCCAGCGGAGGCTGTAATGGGAAGCTCTTTCGTGATCAGCCCCCAGGTCGTCCACTCCCTGTCACGGCCGCGCACGGTGAAGCCTTCAAGGCTTCAGAAGGCGGCGCAGATGGCGCATCGAATCGCCTACAGGGTCGAGACCGGCTGGGCGGATCTACCAGAAGAAGCGCGAATCAACCTCAAGAACCTCGCCTACGACTTGATCGAACCGGCTCGTGGGTTTCGCGGAGCTTTGAGCAAGCTTCTCGGGCAGATGTCTTTGGCGATCATTGCGCTCACCGGCCAGACTGACGCGCTCTACGAGTATTTGGTCGCCAGTAAGCGCCTCGTGAACGCCATCTTGGGCGCCATTGAGCAGGAGAGTTCCATCTACAAGCAAACGCTTGAGGGTGCAATCAAAGAGGGCATCACCGGAAGCGAGCGCGCGAGCACTGTGCGCTCAGAGCACGTGCGTGACTGGCTCTCAAGCATTTCAGATCAAGCCCACCAATAACTTTGAGCAGTCGCTCAAGGATCTGATCCGCGCGCGGTACAAGCGCAATCCCAACGGAGAAGCGCTGTTCCGCAAGATGCTCACCAAGAAGTTCACAGTGCTGTGCGCGCAAGGCAAGCTCCCGGGCTCTCAGTTTGAGAAGTGGCCGTCGGATAGCGCCATAGAGGGATGGGAGTTGTGGAAGAACTACTTCACGATGCCTAGCCTCAGCGGAGCGGCGGGAGAGGGGCGCATGATCTACCTGGTTCACCGCGCGACGAGCACTATCCTCCCCCTTTGGATCTACACGCATGCGGAGTTTGAGGGGCGCCCGCCAAACGACGCTTTGGCCAAGGCTCTTTCGGGGGCTGCAACCGAGGCCGTCGAGCCGCTACCGCCGCCGGCAACCGAACCCGCCGAATAGGGACGGCCTGGCGTAAGCTGGCAAACCGAGAGGGCTACAATAGGGAGTGATGAAAAAGCCTGAAACGGTGGACCGAGCCAAATTCAATGAGGTGCTCGGGAAAATGCTATCTCGCCCCCCGCTCACGAAGGGCGCGATAAAGAAGCGGAACGCGCGGAAGACTACGAAGTCTTCTTCGGATCGCTGACGAGTTCCGCCATCGGCAGCGCCGGCTTGTTCACGAGGCGCGTGATGGTCTGGCCGAAGAGATCCCCGCCCCGGCCGTTGAACTTGAACTCCGTCTCCGCCAGATAGCGATGCATGTGCTTTATCGTGATCTGGTGCCACGAGCCCACGACGGCGCGGTTGAACAGCGACCAGACGCCCTCAATGCCGTTCGTGTGAACGTCGCCGCGGACGTACTCCTTCGCGGAGTGATTGACTATCGCGTGGATCAGATCCTTCCGGGTCTGCTTGTAGAGCGCTGCCTGATCCGTGTACAGCGTCGCGCCCTGCGCGATGTTCTTGTGGAGGATCGGAAGTAGCGTCGCCTTCGTCACCTCATCCACCTTGACGAGCTTCACCTTGGACTTCTCCGTAGCCGTCCCGCGCTGGATGATGCCGAAGACGGGCTGCTTGTCGTACTTCGCGCGCTTGCGGCGCTTGTCGTACTTGCCGCCGATGTACGTCTCGTCCATTTCGAGCGTCCCGCCGAAGATCCCAGCGCCGCCCTCCTGCATCGCCTCGCGGATACGGTGGCAGAGGTGCCACGCCGTCTTGTAGGAGCCCAGGCCGAGCGTCCGCTTCATCTGGAGGGCGGAGACGCTCTTCTTCGCTTCCACGAAGACGGCAATCGCCGTGAACCAGAGCGTGAGCGCAAGGTGCGTGTCCTGGAAGAGCGTGCCCGTGGTGGCGCTGAACTGGTGCCCGCACTCCTTCTCGACGCACTCGAAAAGCTGCCGGGGGCGCTTGTGCTTCCCCTGCGACGTGGTGGTGATCCGCGAGATACGGACGGACCCGCAACGCAGGCAGGAAACGCCCTCGGGCCAGCGCGCCTTTTCGATGTAGGCGAGGCACTGTTCCTCGGTCCCGAGTTCCTTTTGAAGCTGTATCAAGTTCACACGCCTAATATAAGGAAAAATCTACCCTGTGTCAAGGGGATAATCACGAAGAATCTTCTTGACAGTGAATGATAGCTTGTAATAGCCTTCGATAGTTTTTCCGGAGGGCGGCCATGAGCGACGGCGACGTCGAATGGTTCTCGATTCGTGAAGCGGCGGCCTACCTGGGCGTCAGCCAGCCCACCATCTTCCGGTGGATGAAGGACGGCCTCCTCTCCTTCTACAAGGTCGGCGGAGCGACGCGCTTCTCTCGGGAGGGCCTCGATGCCGTCATCGAGAAGAACACCGGGCGCAAGGAGGCGGAGGCCGCCTCGGGACGCTGCGCCTCCTGCGGACACGGCGTGCTCATTCCCGGGCGCCTCCAGGGCACCGGCCGCCTCTACTTCCGCCCCGAGAAGACGAAGTTCTGGAGCTTCGAGGAGTCGCTCGTGCCGATGCGCGCGCATGTCTGCGCGGCCTGCGGCTACGTGCAGATCCACGCGGACGCCGCCAAGATCAACCGGCTGGCGCCGGGGGAGAAGAAGAAGTGATGCGCGGACAGAATCCGTTCTACCTCCTGAGCGCCGGCTGCATGCTGACCGCGTCGTACCTGCTCTCCGGCGCGTCGTCGGAGGCGCCGCACGACGTCTGGCACCTGCTGCCGATTCTCGGATCGCTGAACCTGTACGAGCTGCTGCTCGTCGGCCTCGGCGTCTTCCTGTGCCGGCGCGGCCTCGTCCGCGACGGCGGTCTCCTGCTGGTGCTGGAGGGCGTCTTCCTCGCCGACCTCACGCACCTGTCCGCGGAGACGGTGACGCGCAGCGGCGCGCTCTGGCCGCTCGCCGCGGCGCTCCTGCTCGCCGCGTCCGCGGCCAAGGTAGCGCTCGTCGCCCTGGCGACGCGGGTGCCGCTGCGCGCGCTCCGGCTCGCGCGCGTGGCGCCGGCCGCCGCGCTGGTCCTCTTCCTGCCCGGCGCGATCGCCGCGATCGCGCGCACGGGAACTTCGCTCGACCTCACGCTGTACGGCGCCGCATGGGTGCTGGGCCTCGTGCTCGTCCTCCAGGCCGTCGGCCCGGCGGCCCCCCGCGGCGCCGCTCTGACCCTCGCGAACCCGGCGACGCAGTCGTTCCACCGCGGCCTGCGCCTCTCGCTCCTCGCCTCCGCAGCGGCGCACGTGCTCGCGTTGCACTGGATGTACGACATCGAAGTGCGCTTCTGCGGCCTCTCCCCGGCTCTCCTCGCCGCCGCCCTCGCGGTCGTCCGGCACCCCGATGCCGAAGACGTGCCCCGCCTGCGCGTGCTCGTGCCGGCGCTCGCCGTTCTCTTCTCGATGGGGGCGCCCCGCGCGTTCGTCTTCGCTTCCGCGCTCGGCGTCTTCTCGCCGTTCCGCGCGGCCATCGTCGTCGCGGCGCTCGTCTACCTCTACGACTACGCCCGCCATCGGCAGACCTTCACCCTCGCCTTCGCGGGCGCCTGCGGAATGACCGCGCTCGCCGGCCACGGTCCCGGCGTGGCCTACGACCGCATCGCGCACGGGCTGGACCTCCTCCTGCCGCGCACGCGCGAGCACTGGGGCCGCGTCGCCCTCCTCGCCGCCTACGCGCTCCTGCCCATCGGCCTCTGGCGGAGCCTGCGTCCCGCGCGCCCCGCGGTTCCTCCCCGGCGCTGAGACGAGGCGCCATCCTGTCGGCGCCATTCGACCGTTAAGATCTGCCCAGATGGCCTCCCCCCGAGCGCGCCGCATCGTCATGCGTCTGGTGGCTCTGGTCGCGGCGACGACCGCCGCGATCAGCGTGCTGGGGACACGGCAGCACCCGGCTCTCGAAATTCCGCGTGGCACCCTCGGCCGCCACGTGGACGTGGGCGGCATCCCCATCCGCATCCTCCAAGCCGGCAGCGGGCCCGACGTGCTGCTGTTGCACGGCTCCCCGGGGTCGATCGAGGATTGGACGCCGATCGTCGACCGCCTCGCGCCGCGCTTCCATGTCACCGCGATCGATCGCCCGGGCCACGGCTACAGCGGCGGCGACCGGCTGCCCCACACCCCCGCGGAGAACGCGCACGTCGCCCGCGCCGTCATCCGCACGCTCGGTCTGCGCGACGTCGTCCTCGTGGGCCACTCCTACGGCGGCATCACGGGCCTCGCCCTGGCCGTGGAGGAGGCGCCGGAGATCCGCGCCTTCGTGCTGGTGGCGCCGCGCGCGTATTCACCGGTGCACGTGGACGCGCTCTACCGGGTGGTCGCAGTGCCCGGTTTCGGTGCTGGCTTCGCCGCGCTCCTGGCGCCCTTCATCGGACCCGCGCACGTGGAGGAGGGCATCCGCGCGAGCTTCGGCCCGAACGTCGACGCGATACCCGACGGCTTCGTGACCCCGCGCGCCGCGATGTGGACCCGCCCCACGGTGAGCGTCACGCTCTCGGAAGAGCGGGTGACGCTGGCGGCCGCGCTCGACGCGATGGCGCCTCGCTACGCGGAAATACGAAAGCCGGTGGTCTTGATCTGCGGTGAAGACGACGAGCGTGCCTTCCGCGACGCGCAGCGGCTCGCCGGCGACCTTCCCGCGCTCCGCCTCGTGACCCTGCCCCGAACCGGCCACTACGTGCAGTTTGCACAACCCGAGGCCATCGTGAATGCCGTGGCGGAGGCCGCCGGCACGTCCGCCCGACACTGAAAAATTACACAAAAGCAAGCACGAAAAGCAGTCCCGGCTTTGCTATATTCGGCCCGCTGGTATTCACCGTATGGGCGCTCGTGGAGCGCGAGGAGCCTGCTGACAATGCTTTCGAAACTTCCGTCGGATGTTGTTCGTAACGGCGTCATTGCGGCGAGCCTGTGCGCTCTCGCCGCCGCCGCCCTTGCCCAGAGCGCCGCCGACAACGTCCCGGTTTCGAACAACGCCGGCGGCCGTCTTCAAATGGTGGGCCTCCGCGACCTGGATACGAATTCCTTCGCCGGCTCCGTGCCGAACGGCGTGACCGACGACTCGCTCGCCGAGACGCCGGCCGCCAGGATCGACATGGCCAAGGTGTGGAGCTACCTTCCGAAGCATCCCGACGGCCCCTCGCCCTCCGTCGTGATCGGGCCCGACAATCGCACGCAACTGGTGAACGCCAGTGCCTACCCGGCGCGCGCGATCGGCCTCCTCACGTTCACCCAGAACGGCGGCGGGTACATCTGCACCGGCTGGCTCATCAACAAGAACACCGTGGCCACCGCGGGACATTGCGTGTACGACACCACCAACAACGCGTGGAGCACCGACGTCACGTTCTATCCGGGCGTCAACGGCGGCACCGCGCCCTACGGCTCGTGCACGGCGAAGACGCTCCACTCCGTGAACGGCTGGACGGTGGGCCACAAGCCGACCTCCGACTACGGCGCGATCCGCCTCAACTGCAACATCGGCACGACCGTTGGTTGGTTCGGCTTCTTCTGGCAGTCGGCGACGCTGACGGGAACGACCGTCACCGTCCAGGGCTATCCCGGCGACAAGGCCTACAGCACCCAGTGGAAGCACCAGGGCCCCATCAAGGCCACGAAAGCGCGGCAGACGTGCTACTCGATCGATACCTACGGCGGGGAGAGCGGCTCGCCCGTGTACCAGCCGAACCGCACGGGCGGGATCTGCACCGGCGTCTGCGCGAACTCCATTCACGCCTACGGACCGTGGAACGACGGCCCGACGGACCCGTGCCTCACGAACATGAACCGGGGCACCCGCATCATCGAGAGCGTCTTCAACAATCTCGTCGCCTGGAAGAACGCGCCGTAGTCACTTCCGCGGCGTGACCGTTTCCTTTGTCCTGGCGGCGCCCGCCGCCAGGACAAAGGCCAGCCCACCGAAGGCGATCGCCTCCACCACCGCCGTCCATTCGTTCTGCCGCTGCTCAGCCTGCGAGCCCAGCGCACGCGGTACATGTAGCAGCACCACCCACGACAGGATCATGAACCCGGTGAGCGTGCCCGCCCACGGCGCCGTCTTCGGGATCGTGAGGCCGAGGCCCGCCGCCATCAGCGCGACTCCCGCGAAGTAGGTCCAGAAGAGCGGGCCCGGGATCCACGTCGGTACGAGCGTGGCCACGAAGCCGGGAAACAGGAAGTGCTGGACGCCGGAGGAGAAGAGGAACGCGCCCAGGCAGACGCGTCCCACGTTCACGAAGCCCGCCACCGCCAACGCCCCGCCCGTGAGGGCGAGCGCCTTGCCGAGGTTGGTCCACGCGCCGCCGTAGATGCGATCCGCGAGGGCGAGCGGCACGTGGCGCAGGAGCGCGCACACGAAGACGAGCGCGGCGACGGTCAGCGCCGCTTCACGCGCGCGCCGACCGCGAAGGACGGCCGCGCCCGCGAGCACGAGCCCGGCGCCGCTCACGTACGCGAAGGCCAGCCGCCCCGGCATTCCCTCGGGCCACGCGGGGGCGCGCCCCACGACGAGGTCACCCCAGAGAAGCTGCTGCACGCCGAACGCCAGGAGCGCGGCGCCGAAGAGCGCGCGGCCCAAAGTCGCCCACCGGCCGAGCGCCGCCGTCACCGCCGCCGCATCGCGTCGACGCTCCACGGTCCCGCGCCCACGGCGGAGAAGTAGAGGAACACGAAGCAGTGCAGGATCGCGGAAATGCCGCCGTTCATCACGGGCCAGAAACCGCCCGGGGCGTGGAACTGGAAGTAGGCGACCGCCATCTCGCCGGAGAGGATGAAGGCCACGGGGCGCGTGAAGAGGCCGATCAGCATCAGAAAACCGCCCACGAGCTCGAGCATCCCGCCCCACCAGATCTGCGAGGGGAAATGCGCGGTGCCGCCGTCCGGCGGCATGCCCTCGGGGAAGGCGAGGATCTTCACGGCGCCCGCGCTCATGAAGACCAGCGCGATCATGATGCGCAGCAGCGCCAGGAACTGCGGGGCCCAGGACGTCCATTTCGCCACGAGGTTCTTGCTCACGAGGTCTCCTTGTTTGCGTCGATCATGTTCCGGGCGCGTTCCTCGAGCAACGTGCGCTCGCGCGCGTTTCGGGTGAGCGAGGCCGCGCGCCGGAGCTCCGCGCGCGCTTCCGCCGTTCGGCCCAGCTTGCCGAGGAATTCGGCGCGCACCACCGGCAGCAGGTGGTATCCCGCGAGCGCGGGCGCGCTGGTCAGCGCGTCGGCGATCGCCAGCCCCGCCGCCGGACCGCTCGCCATTCCCACCGCCACCGCACGGTTCAGCTCCACGACCGGCGAGGGCGCCGTCGCGGCCAGGACGCCGTAGAGCGCGGCGATGCGCGCCCAATCCGTGTCCGCGGCGACCCGCGCGCGTGCGTGACAGGCCGCGATGGCCGCCTGCAGCGCGTACGGGCCCGCGGCGCCGCCCAGCGCCTCCGCGCGCGCGAGCGCATCGAGGCCGCGGCGGATGAGCAACTGGTCCCAGCGCGCGCGGTTCTGGTCGAGGAGCAGGATCGGCTCCCCGGTGGGCGTCAGCCGCGCGTGAATGCGAGACGCCTGAATCTCGAGGAGCGCGGCCAGGCCGTGGACCTCGGGCTCCGCGGGCATGAGCCCCGCGAGGATGCGGGCCAGCCGCAGCGCGTCCTCGCACAGCGCGGGGCGCATCCAGTCGTCGCCGGCCGTCGCGGAATAGCCCTCGTTGAAGACGAGATAGACGACTTCGAGCACGGAGGCTAGTCGGGCCGCGCGCTCGCCACCGCGCGGGACCTCGAAGGGAACCTCCGCGTCCGCCAGCGTGCGTTTCGCGCGCACGATGCGCTGGGCGAGCGTCGCCTCGGGGACGAGGAAGGCCCGCGCGATCTCGTCCGTCTGAAGGCCGCCCACCATGCGCAGGGTGAGCGCCACGCGCGCCTCCAGGGTCAACACCGGATGGCAGGCGGTGAACATCAGCCGGAGCAGGTCGTCGCCGATGTCGTCGTCGAGCGCGGCGTCTGTCCGGGCCACCACGTCCTCCTGCGCGCTTTCGAGGGCGCGCGCGATCTCCGGGTGCTTGCGCTCGTGGAGCTTGCCGCGCCGGAAGTGGTCGATCGCGCGGCGCTTGGCGGTGGCCATGAGCCAGGCTCCCGGGTTGTCGGGAACCCCCGCCGCCGGCCACCGCTCGAGGGCCACGAGGTACGCCTCCTGCGCCAGGTCCTCCGCGAGGCCCACGTCGCGTACGACCCGCGCGAGGCCGGCGATGAGGCGGGCGGATTCGATCCGGAACACCGCCTCGATCGCGCGATGGGTCTCCACGGAGGGGCTAGCGCTTCTGCATCTCGGCGCGCAGCCGCTCTTCCTGGGCGCGGGCCTCCGGCGTGAACTCCTTGCCGAAGTCCTCCGCCTCGAACACCTGGCGCAGCTCGATCTCGGTGCCGCCGTCGAAGGGCGCGCGCTTCAGCCACTCGATGGCCTCCTCGCGCGACTTGACCTGCCACAGCCAGAAACCGGCCAGCAGCTCCTTCGTCTCGGCGAAGGGACCGTCGGTGACCGTCCGCTCTTTGCCGGAGAACTTCACCCGCACGCCCTTGGACGAGGGGTGCAGGCCCTCACCGGCGAGCATGACGCCCGCCTTGACCAGCTCTTCGTTGAAATTCCCCATCGCGGTGAGGATCTTCTCGTCGGGCATCACCCCCGCCTCGCTGTTCGCGTCCGCCTTGACCAGCACCATGAACCGCATCGTTGTATTCCTTTCTCTGAAGCGGGTTTCCGGCCGCTCTGGCCGGCGGTCTTCCCTGCCTCTACTGTAACGACGAACGAGAGGCGCCCGGATCGACAGGCGCCCCGAGAATTTTTTCAGGCCGGGGGAGGCACCTGCAGCAGATGGGGCTGGCCAGTTCCGGGATCGGGGGCTGCCGCGGGCGCCGCGGGCGCGGGCCGTGCGATCGCGGCGGTCGCCGCGTCCAGGTTCGCAAGCCCCCGCTCGAAGTCGGGCCCCACCATCTTGTCCATGTTCATGAAGAGGTCGAAGGCTTTCGCCATGAAGTTGTTGTGGCCGGCCATGGCCCACGTCACCTCGGTGCCCGTGCCCGCCGGCCTGAAGTCGTACTGCGCGGTGTTGGTGGCGGCGAACGGCTTCAGGAACTCGAGACGCATGGTGACGCTCCGCGCGGGCTCGCTGTCCGTGATGGTCATGCGCCCTTCTCCCACCTGGCTGTTGCCGTTCCAGTAGTAGACGGCGCCGGGGCCCGCGGTCGCGCCGGACAGCTCTCTCTTCATCGAAGGGTCGAGCTTCTCCCACGGCGACCACTCCGGCCAGTGGTGGAAGTCGTTCACGTACGCGTAGACGACCTCGGGCGGCGCGGCCAGCGTGCGGCTGCGCACGATGCGGAAGTCCGCGGGCCGCAGCGCGATGACGGCAGCCAGCGCGAGCACGATCACGACGACGGCGAGGGCGATCTTCTTGATCATCGTTGTCTCCTGTAGCGCCCCATCTTACTGAAAGTTAAGATCGCGGCAGGAGAACCCCGATGTGCAGGAATATCCGCACCCTGTTCAACTTCGCGCCCCCCGCCACCGACGCCGAGGTGCGCGCGGCGTCCGTGCAGTTCGTGCGCAAGCTCTCCGGCTTCCACACACCCTCGAAGGCGAATGAGGCCGCGTTCGAGCGCGCGGTGGACGAGGTCACGACCGTGGCACGGCGCCTCGTCGATTCGCTCGTCACCACGGCCCCCGCACGCGACCGCGTGGAGGAGGCGCAGAAGGCGCGCGAGCGCAGCGCGCGGCGCTTCGGCAAGCCGCCCTCGAGCGCGGACCGCGAGCCCGCTTGACGCGCGGCGGGCGCTGTTTCGCGGCGACCGCCCTGTTCGGCCTCGTCCTGGGCGGCTGCGCTCGCGTTCCGCATGCGGCGACACGGGCGGTCACCGTGCGCGAGGCGCGGGCGCTTGCCGCCGGCAGCGCGGTCCGTGTGCGCGGCATCCTCGGCCTCTACGAGAGCGCGACGCGTGCCGGCTACCTGCAGGACGCCGGAGCCGGCCTCTTCGTGGAAGCGGGGCCGGGAGCCGCGGTGCCCCCCACCGGCGGCCAGGTGGAGGCGGAGGGCGTCCTCCTGTCGCGCGCGGGTGCGCCGTACCTGCGCGCCGCGGCCTTCCGCATCCTTCCTTCGGCGGCGGCCACGCCGGCCGCGGAAAAAGTCGCACCGGGCCCCGCGCCGGAAGGGACGTGGCTCTTGGCCGACGGCGTCGTCACCGACGTGGTGGAGCTCTCGGACGGCCGCGCGCACGCGCTGCGCGTCGCGCAGGGGGACACCACGTTCGTCGCCTGCGTCGCCGAGCCCCGCGACCGTCCGGTGGGGCGCGCCAACATCCTCGGCTTCCGCGTGCGCGCGCGCGGCCTGCGCGTGTCGCCCGCCGACAGCGCCGCCACGGCGGCCGGCTGCACTCTGCGCCTGCCCACCCGCGTCTTTCTCCGCCTTCTCGAGGACGCGCCGTTACCCGCGGAGCTGCCGCCGCCGCCGCTCGGTCCGATCGCGGGCATTCGTGCGCTCACTCCCGACGAAGCGCGCGAGCGGCGCCCGGTGCGCGTGCGCGGCGTCGTCACCGCCCACGACCCCGAGGAAAACCTCCTCTTCGTGCAGGACCAGACGGCGGGCATCTACGTGGAGGCCTGGCGTCATCTCTATGACGTGCAACCGGGCCAGCTCGTGGAGGTGACGGGGTGGACGGAGCGCGGCGCGTTCGCGCCCATCATCGTCTGGCCGCGCCTCGCCGTCCTGGGCACGGCGCCTGCGCCGACGCCGCTGCGCCTCGACGCGGCGGTGGTGCCCCGCTACGACAGCCAGTGGACGGAGGCGGAGGGCATCGTGCGCGCCGCGCGCCGTCGCGGCAGCCGCGCGGTGCTCGATCTCCTCGCCTTCGGCGAGCGCCTGCAGGTCGACGTCCTCGGCGTGGCCGACGACGCGCGCATGGGCGCGCTGGTCGGCGCGCAGGTCCGCGTGCGCGGCGTGTACAAGACGGAGTTCAGCCCCACGCGCCAGGTCCTTGGCGTGGGGCTGAGCGTGCCGCGCCCCGAGCTCGTGTCCGTCGTCGACCCCGCGCCCGCCGACCCGTACGGCGAGCCGCTGCGGCGCGCCGCCTCCGTGCTCGACTTTCATCCTCGGGATCCCGTGGGCCGCCGCATCCACGTGCGCGGCACCGTCACCCTGCACCGGCCGGGCCGCTTCCTCTACCTGCGCGACGAGAGCGGGCCGCTGCGCGTGGAGAGCCGCGATGCGGCTGCGCTGGCGCCCGGTACCCTCGTGGACGTGGTGGGTTTTCCGCAGCTCGGCGAGTACCGACCACGTCTCGAGGACGCCTCCGTCCGTACGCTGGCGCCCGCCCCCCCTCCCGCGGCACCGGCGCCGCGCGCCGTGAGGCCCGAGGAGGCGCTCCGCGGCGAGCTGGACGGCGAGCTCGTCACCCTCGAGGGCCGGCTCGTCGAGCTGCTGCGAACGGAGGGCGAGCGCCGCCTCGTCCTCCAGTCTCCGCTCTGCGTCTTCGAGGCCGTGCTGCCGTCGGCGGCGGGAGGGGAGGCCCTCGACACGCTGCGCGCGCAGAGCCGGCTCGCCGTCACGGGCATCGCGGTGGTGCACGGGGATGCGGCACGGGTGCCTCAGTCCGTGCAGGTGCTGCTGCGTGATGCGGCCGACGTGCGGGTGGTCGCGGGCGCGCCCTGGTGGACGCCGCGCCGCGCGGGCCTCGCCGCCGCCGCGCTCTTCGCCCTGGCCGCCGGCGCCTTCGCGTGGGTGGCCGCCCTGCGCCACCGGGTGCGCGAGCAGACGGAAGTGCTGCGAGGCCGCTTGAGCCGCGAAGCGGCGCTCGAGGAGCGCACGCGCCTCGCCCGCGAGCTCCACGACAGCCTCGAGCAGAACCTGGCGGGCATCGGCTACGCGCTGGAGGCGGCGCGGCAAACGCTGGGCCAGCCCCAGGTGGCGCGCGGCCACCTCGACCGCGCGCTGCTGCACGTCGACGGCAGCATGGGCGAGGCGCGCCGGTCGGTGTGGGCGCTGCGGCCGCTGGCCCTCGAGGCGGGGGACCTCGCCTCCGCGCTCGGCACCCTCGCGCGCGAGGTGACGCGCGGCGGGGTCGCGCAGGCCGAGCTCCAGGTGCACGGCGACCCGTGGCCGCTCGCTCCGGCGGTCGAAGACCAGCTCTTCCGGGTCGCGCAGGAAGCGCTCACCAACGCGCTCAAGCACGCGGGGGCTCGCTTCGTCCGCCTGAACCTCCGCTTCGGCGCCGACGCCCTCGCGATCGTGGTGGAGGACGACGGCCGCGGCTTCGACGCGCGCGTGCCCGCCGGCCCCGGACACTTCGGCCTCGTGGGCATGCGCGAGCGCACCGCGGCGATCGGCGCCACCCTCGAGCTGCGCAGCGAGCCGGGCCGCGGCACCGCCGTCTCCGTCCTCCTTCCCCGCGGCCCCGCCGCCCTCTCCCACGCCGGCTGATGACGCCCGCCATCCGCATCCTCGTGGTGGACGACCATCCGGTCGTGCGCGACGGCCTGCGCCTCATCATCGAGACGCAGCCGCAGATGAAGGTCGTGGCCGAGGCGGGCAGCGGGGCGGCCGCGCTCGCCGCCTACGACGCCCATCGTCCCGACGTCGTGCTCATGGACCTGCGCCTGCCCGACATGAGCGGCGCGCGGGCCGCGGAGGCCCTGCGCCAGGTCCACCCTCAGGCCCGCGTCATCATCCTCACGAGCTTCGGACACGAAGCCGACGTGCGCGCCGCCTTGAAGGCGGGCGTGCGCGCCTATCTCCGCAAGGACGTGGACCGCGGCGTGCTGCTCGACGCCATCCGCACCGTGCATGCCGGGGGCCGCCATCTTCCCGCGGAGATCCGCGAGAGCCTGGAGCAGCATGCCCCCGCCTCCGACCTCACACGCCGGGAGATCGAGGTCCTCTCCCATATCGCCGCCGGCCTCACGAACAAGGCCATCGGCGCGCTGCTGTCGATCAGCGAGGACACGGTCAAGCTGCACGTGAAGAACCTGTTCGGCAAGCTCGGCGTGAACGACCGCGCGCAGGCCGTCGCGGTGGCGGCGCGCCGCGGCATCATCCGCCTCGAGTAAACGCGGTATCCTTCGCGTTCATGCACGTCCTCTTCTGGGACATCGACGGCACCCTGCTCACGAGCATGCGCGCCGGCACCTCCGCGTTCGACGCGGCCTGCCGCGAGCGCCTGGGCATTCCCGCCGTCGACTGGAGCGCCATCGACATCCGCGGCTTCAGCGACTACAGCATCACGCGGCGCGTCTTCGACGCCTACGGGCATGCTCCGGAAACCGCGGCCATGCGCGCGCTCCTCGACTGCTACGAATCGCACCTGCCCGCCCATCTGGCCGCGCGCCAGGGCAGCACGCTGCCCGGAGTAATGGCCATCCTGGAGCGGCTGCGCTCGCGCGGCGACGTCCTCTCCCTGCTGCTCACCGGGAACACGCGGGGCGGTGCGCGGCTCAAGCTCGCCCACTACGGGCTCCTCGAGTACTTCCGCGGCCCGAACGGCTCGGGCGCGCCTTTCGGCGCCTTCGCGGAAGACGGCTTCCTGCGCGAGGACATCGCGCGCGCGGCGTACGCGCTGGCGGAGCGCACTGCGGGGACGGCACTCGCGCCGGAGCGCTGCACCGTCATCGGCGACACCCCGCACGACGTCTCGTGCGGCAAGGCCATCGGCGTGCGCACGATCGCGGTGGCCACCGGCGGCCATGGGGCGGCGGAGCTCGCCGCGTGCGAGCCCTGGCTCTTGTGGGAGCGCCTGCCCGATCCCGACGCCTTCGAGCGCGCCCTGGGCCTTTAGCCGCCCCACCTACCCGTTCGGGTGATGACAATCTCCGCCAGACCGCTAATCTCCACTTAAGCAATCGTTCTACAAAAGAGGTGAGTCATGAAGTGGATCGGGGGGATTCTTTGTGTGGTCGCGCTGCTCTGCGCGCAGACGGCAGCGGCGGTGAGCTGCACCGGGGTCGCGGCGTGGAAGTCGGGAACGGCGTACGGCGTGGGCGCGCTCGTCACCTACACGGGGCACGAGTACTCGTGTCTGCAGGCACATACTTCGCAGGTCGGCTGGGAACCGTCGGCCGCAGCCGCGCTCTGGAGCGACAAGGGCGCGTGCACGACAGGAGGCGCGACGCCGACGAACGCTCCCCGCGCCACCGCCACCACCGCCCCGCGCGGCACCGCTACCGCCACGGCGCGACCGGGGGCCACCGCGACCTCGGCTCCGGGCAGCGTGCTCTTCCACAACGCGGGCACGACCTCGGGCTGGAGCACCTCCACCCACGAGCACTGGGGCACCGTCACCCAGGTGGGAAGCCCGAGCTACAAGGGCGGCAACGCGATCAAGGTCACCCAGATCTATGACTCCGCGTACACCGGCCGCTATCACTCGGAGGAGGTCTGGAACGACGGCTACCGGCCGGGCGACCAGCGCTTCTACGGCTTCGCCTTCTACCTGCCCGCGGACTGGCAGTTCGTGAACCAGAGCTTCAACATCGCGCAGTTCATCGCCGACTTCACGAACACCGGCTGCGACGACTGGATGCCGACCACGATGATGTGGATCTCCGGGAACCAGCTCTCCACGCGCGTGAAGTCGGGCACGGTGTGCGGACAGCAGACGACCACCTTCAACAACATCGCCACCGTGACCGCGGGCCAGTGGCACCGCGTGGAGATCCAGGCCTCGTGGAAGAGCGACGCGAGCGGCTTCTTCAAGGTCTGGTACGACGGGACGAAGGTGCTCGAGCGCCTCGGCATCCCCACCACCATCGCCGACCCGCAGAACCGCACCTACTCGTTCCGCGTGGGGATGTACGCGAACGCCTGGCACGACCAGCACACCATGCTGGGCACCCAGGGCACGCGCTCGCTCTACATCGACCAGGTGGGCATCGGGACCGCGTTCGCGAACGCCGATCCCGCCGCCTGGTAGGAAAAACGATCCCCACCGGCCGCTGGAGCTCTCGTCTTCAGCCCTCCTCGAGGGCTCCAGCGGACGGAACCGACGAGCGCGGTCTCGTGTCTAATGCCGCATGACCCCTTGCTGCCTCGTCCTCCTCCTCGCCGCGGAGATCCTGCCCGCGGCGTCCGCGCTGCGCTACGACCTGGCGCCCGGCGACCACCTCGTCTTCCGCGAGACGCTCGTGCAGGACGTCACCTGGCCCGAGCACGAGCGTGGCGTCCGCGCGGCGTGGCGCGCGCACGTCGTAGTGAAAGGCCGTACGGCCACCGGGCGCGCCGCGGTGGGAATCGCGCGCGTCCGCACGGAGGCCGCGCTCACGCGCTACCGCGAGCGCGGGCAGGACCGCCTGGCGCAGGAGCAGCCGGAGTTCGCGCAGCGGCTAAGCGCCTGGCCGGAGCGGTACGTCGAAGCCAACGTGGTCGACGCCCGCGGGACGCCCGAGCTGCCGTGGAACGCGGTGCGCGAGTGGTGGAGCCAGGCGCTCTTCGACGCGCACGAGATCGCGGCCCTGCCCGCCACCCTCGACGTTCCCGCGCCCTTCGGCAGCGCCCTGGGCCTCACGGTGCGGCAGGCGCGTTGGGTAGAGACGACGGCGGGAACGATCTGGCGGGTGGAGGCGCGGGATGGTGGCGACGTTCGCCTCAACTACGACTTCTCCCCCGCCGCCGGAGTCGTCACCCATCTCGAGCTCGACGCGGGTTATGGGGCGGCGCCGAGCTCGATCGTCCACGAGCGGTGGACGGTCGATCTCGTGGAGCGCCGGCGGGGCGAGGACGCGAGCCTCTGGGCCGCGGATACGGAGACGGCACTGGCCGCCGAGCGCGCCGCGGCGGCGCTCGCGATCGCGAACGCGCCCGCCACCGCCGCGCGCGTGCCCTTCCTCCCCGGTACGCCCTTCCTCCCCATTCGCGAGGGACGGTTCGCTGGCCACCCGTACATCGTGAGCGTGCCGGAGACCTACCGGACCGGCCGTCCGGTGCCCCTGCTCGTGTACCTGAGCGGCGGTCCCGGCCAGGCGTTCTCCGGCGCTCTCAGCGCTGGGCGGGGCGAGGTCGACGCCGACTGGCTGGTCGTCTATCCGCAGGCGATCTCCAACTGGTGGGAGGACGATTCGGTCGCCATGCTCGACGTCCTCTTCGACGAGCTGCTCGCGCGCTTCGACGTCGACCCCGACCGCGTCTACCTGGCGGGCGCCAGCAACGGCGGCACCGGCGCCCTCCGCTACGCGACCTTCTCGCCGCAGCGCTTCGCGGCGGTCGTGTCGTGGATGGGCGCGGGCCGGCGGGTCTTCCCGGCCAACGACCCTCCGCTCGTCGCGAACCTCGCCCACCTGCCGGTCCTCTTCGTGCACGGCGACCGCGATTCCGTCGTCGACGTGGACTGCAGCAAAGACGCGGTGGCGGAGCTCCGCCGCCGCGCGCCGGCTGCACCGGTTGAGCTTCACGTGCTGAAGGGCCGCGGCCACGACATCCACGCGGGCAGCGACGGGGATCTCGGCCTGCCCTTCCTCGCGCGTGCCCGTCGCGACCCGTTCCCCCGCCAGGTGCAGCTCCATCTCGACGACCTGCGACACCCGCGCCGCTACTGGGTGGAGGTCGCGGAAAAGGAAGGCGGCGCCGCGGAGGTCACGGCGGCGATCGGGGACGACAATCGGCTCGACCTGCGTTGCCGCGGCGTGCGCCGGCTGCGGCTGCACCTGGTGCCGGAGCTCTTTCCCGAGGCGGGGCCGGTGCGGGTGGTGGCGAACGGGCGGGAAGTCTACGCCGGCGCGCCGAGCGTCGTCGAGGTCGCGGTCAAGGCGCGTTAGCGGGCTCGTCGGGGCTCCCGCTAGGAAGCTGCTGAAAAACCCCTCCTGAGGCACGCGAGCCCGCGATAATCGCTGCCTTCAGGAGGGTTCGTGCGCGGCGAAGCAGAAAACCAGTCGGACATGTTCAGCTACTTGTCACCGGCGGATCGCGTTCCAGCAGACCATCCGCTTCGGCCGATTCGCGAGATGGCCCTGGAAGCGATCGGCGAGTTGTCCGCGGACCTAGATGTGCTGTACTCGACGACCGGTCGCCCATCGATTCCGCCGGAGCGCCTGCTGCTTGCGCTGATCCTGCAGTATCTCTTCGGCATTCGCAGCGAGCGAATGCTGATGGAGCAGCTGAACTACAACCTGCTGTTCCGCTGGTTCGTCGGACTGAATGCGGATGATCCGGTGTGGGTGCCGACGGTGTTCACGAAGAACCGCGATCGACTGCTCGAAGGGGATATCGCCACGCGATTCCTGGAGCAGGTAGTGGCACAAGCACGCGCGAAGAAGCTGACCTCGGACGAGCACTTCAGCGTGGACGGCACTCTGCTGAAGGCTTGGGCGAGCCAGAAGAGCTTTCGGCGGAAAGACGGCGCAGACGACGACAAGGGCTCTGGCTCGAACTTCCACGGTCAGAAGCGCAGCAACAAGACGCACCAGTCCACGACGGATCCGGATGCTCGGCTGTATCGGAAGGGCAACAACCACGAGTCACGCATGGCGTACCTGGGACACGTGGTGATCGAGAATCGCAACGGGCTCGTGGTCGGAGCGCAGGTGACGCACGCGGACGGCTACGGAGAACGCGTGGCGGCTGTGGGTCTCATGGCGAATATTCCCCGCGCGCAGCGAGTGACGATGGGTGCAGACAAGGCCTACGACGTGGCCGCATTCGTCGGCGACCTGCGGCAGCTCGACGTTACGCCTCATGTCGCGCAGAACACGTCGAATCGCTCGAGCGCGATCGATGCGCGCACGACGCGTCACATCGGCTACACCCTCAGCCAGTTCTGCCGCAAAGCCGTCGAGCGCCCTTTCGGCTGGGCAAAGGCCAGCGCGGGGATCGCACAGGTGAAGCATCGTGGCCGACCGCGCGTCGGTTGGGCTTTCACCTTCGCGATGGCCGTCTACGATCTGGCGCGGATGCGAACACTCTCCGCGAGCCCGGCATGACCACCGTCCGGCGCCGCGAGCGTCGGCCGGCGGACGCAAAAACGCCCATGCCCTCCCTTTCGGGAACGAGCATGGGCGTCAGTGAACGGCGTTTTTCAGCAGCTTCCTAGCTCATCGCGTTCGGCGCCACCGGACGACCGCGCAACGGCGGCGCGTCGAGCCGCGCGCCGGGGTAGCCGCGCACCTCGCCGAAGCGGCGGCCCGCCTGCCAGTCTTCCCGCGCGGCGGCGATCTCCTCCGGCGCGCGCGCCACGAAGTTCCACCACATGACGATGCGCTCGCCGAAGGGCGCGCCGCCCAGAAGGAGCACTCGCGCCTCCGCGCCGTCCCATACCTGCAGGCGTAGCGCGGGCGCTCCCGGTGCGAAGTAATAAAGATGATGGCGCTCGAGCCGCTCGCCCTCGACCACGACCTCTCCGCTCAGGGGCAACAGGCCGTGCTCGAAATCGGGCGTCAGCGGAATCTCGGCGGCGCCGGCGAGCGTGATGTCCGCCGCGACGAGGGGCGAGAAGGTGCGGCCCTCCGCGCGGATACCCGCGAGCTCGCCGAGAATGACGGCCACGCGGGCGCCGTCGCAGGCGACCATGGGCCGGTCGACATGCGCCTCGAAAGCCGGCGCGGTTTCACGATGCGACTCGGGCAGCGCAATCCAGAGCTGCAGCGCGTGTACGCGCGGCGTCGCGTGCTCCGGCGACTCCTCCGCGTGCGCGATGCCGCGTCCCGCGGTCATGAGATGGAGCGTGCCCGGCCGGGCCACGGAATCGCCGCCCAGGCTGTCGCGGTGCCGCATCTCTCCTTCGAGGAGCCAGGTGACGGTCTGCAGACCGATATGCGGATGCGGCGGCACGTCGATCCGTCGGCCGGCCTCGAAGGCGAGCGGCCCCACCTCGTCCAGGAAGCACCACGGGCCGACGAGCCGACGAGCCGCGCGCGGCAGCAGGCGGCGCACGGTCAGTCCGCCCAGATCGACGAGTTGGGGCGCGATCGCCTGCATCGCGGTGTAATCATAGGCCTGGAGGCAGCGCCTACGATCCTCGTTCTGATGGGACCCACCGGCTCGGGCAAGACCACCGTCGGCCAAGTGCTGGCCGCGAAGCTCGGCTGGACATTCGCCGACGGCGACGACTTCCATCCCGGCGCGAACGTCGAGAAGATGCGCCGCGGCGTTCCGCTCGACGACGAGGACCGCGCCCCGTGGCTGACGGCTATCCGCGAGGCGATGGAGGGTTGGCAGGCCGCGCACAAGAACGTGGTGGTCGCCTGCTCCGCGCTCAAGCGCGCCTATCGCGAGCGGCTTCAGGCCGGGCCCGCGGTGACCTTCGTCTATTTGAGAGGCAGCGAGACCCTGCTCCGGGAGCGCTTGCGCGGACGCCAGGGACACTTCGCGGACGAACGGCTCCTGGCCAGCCAGCTCACGGCGCTCGAAGAGCCGGCGACCGGCGACGCCGTCACCGTGGACGTCGCCGGAACGCCGGAGGCGATCGCGAGCGAGATCATCGCTCGCGTCCTTACGAGGATTTAGCGCTTCGCGACGCTCTTCGTAATCAGCATCACGATCGAGGCCAGCGCCCACTGGATGAGGGTGGGCAGGATCATGCCCAGCGTGAGATGCGACAGGGCGTGCATCGTCTGGTTCTGCCCGAAAGGCCCGCTGTACTCGGGACGCGCGAGGATGTTGTGCATGCCCGCGATGTCGAGGCCGATGCCGAGCACGGCCACCAGGTTCGCCACCACCGACTGGAAGAAGACGAGCGGCAGAAGCTGCTTGTAGCTGCCGAAGCCCGTCGTGTGCACCGTGACGCCGTAGTACACGACGCCCGCGAGCACGACCGCGGTCATCGAGAAATAGACGGCGACGCTGTCCGCGACGCCCGCGAGCGAGAGTCCGAGACGGACGAGTCCGACGGCGGCCAGGATCGCCAGCACCACCTTCTGGAAGGCGATGTACTCCGAAATGCGCTTGCCGAACATGCTTCCCCTCCTTGTTCGGGGCGCATCATGTCACGAGACGGCGCCCCCGTGCTCAGGGCAGGGTCGTCACGACGGACGTCGCCTTCTGCCGCGTGAACGTCGGGCAGTTGAAGTTCGGGCAGGCGGAGTCGTTCGCGTAGCCCTCCACGTCGATCACGAAGCGCACGCTGCCGCTGCGCACCACCCGCAGGCTCCAGTTGCGTGAGCCGGGCGAGGCGGCGAAGGTCGGCGTGGTGGGCGACAGGATCGGATTCGCGTCGCTCTGCGCCTGCCCGGTGCTGGTGTCGACGACGGTGAGCGTCCACGTGGGGGCCGAGATGTTCGAAGTGCCGGTGACGACGTACGTGTCGCCGGCCGCGGCGCGGGAAGGCGCGAAGACCGAGACGTAGCCGTACGGCTGCGAGATGTCGACGCTCGTCACGTTCACGACCGAGGACGCGGCGGAGACCGTCGCCGGCGCGAAACAGCCCACGCAGTTGCTCTCGCCCTCGCCGGTGACGGTCACCTCGAAGCGGACGGCGCCGGTGCGCGCCGCCTTCAGCACCCACGGCGTCGTGGTGTAGGCGTTCGCCCGCGAGGCCGGCAGCTCGAAGGTCACGATGGGATTCGTGCTGCTCTGCGGCAGGCCCGTGTTGTTGTCGATGACGCGCAACGTCCACTGGCCGTTCTTCACGTTGCCGCTCGAGGTGACGTCGAACGTCTGCCCGATAGTGGCCACGGTGGCGGAGAGCGCGACGTCGATGTAGGGCCGGGGGCGCGGGCTGGGCTGCGGCGAGCCGTAGCCGCCGGACACGAGCTGCCACAGCGCGGGCACGTTCGGCGGCTCGAAGCCGGCCTGCGACTCGTGGCCCTGCATCGCGCGATAGGTGCCGGGCCCGTAGGTCACCATGGCGCCCACCGGATAGCGCACGCCGGCGTGCCAGGCGTACGCGGCCGTCGGCCGCGGCGGCGTCGTGGCGGTGGCGATGGCCGTCGGCGTCGGCGTGGAGGTGGGCCGCGCACTCGGCGTCGCGCGCGCGCCGGTCGGACGCACCGGCCGAACCGTCGGCGAAGGGGTCGACGTCGGACGCGGTCTCACGGAGGCGGTCGGCCGCATCGTGGGGGTTGCGGCGGCGCCACAGGCGCCATCGAGTGTCCACAGCGACGCCACCGCAGAAGGCGTCCAGCCGGCGCCGCAGCTGTTCGTGAAGCTCTGCGCCGCATGGTACCGGGACGAGGGGCTGCCGAAGGTGACCTGCTGGTCCTTCGCGTAGGAGCAGCCGCAGCAATCCGTCCACGCGGCGACGCCGGTGCAACTGACCGCCGCAGCGGCCGGAGAGGCGAGGGCCAAGGCGCCCCACGCGAACGACACGGCCAGCACGGCTCCGGACACGGACCTCGAGCGAGAGCGCATCACGCCTCCTGGGGAGACCCCGACGTTCAATTGTTTTCGGATGTTCCTTGAAGGCTTATGGCCGCCGCCGGTGAAACGTGACCGGAAAAGCCGAGAAGGCTTTCAGGCTGCGGACTCGCCGGCGCCTCTGCGCCCGGGCGGCACCGGCCTCGCGGCGCGGCGGGTGGGCGGCACCACGGCGCGGATCGCCTGCTCGAGGCCGCCACACGCGACGAGCAGCGCGGTCGTCGTCCGGCGGCTGGGAGCCTTCGTGCGCGTGGTGGCGAGGGCGGCCGCCACTCCCGCGGCGGCGGTGCGCAAGCCCTCCAGCATCTTCGCGCGCGCGGATCCGTCGGTGGCGCGGCTGGCCGCATGCGCGGCGTCGAGCACCGCCTGCGCCAACCGGCGGTCGGCTCCGTGTCCGAACGAGACGTCGTCCTTCTTCTCGCCGTCGCGGGCGCTGACCATGGTGTCGAGTGCTCCTGTTGCCGATCCGGGGCGAGAGTCTACCCTCGTTCGACGAACTTCGCGAACCCTTCCATGAGGCCCCTGAGCAGCGCCTTCACTTTCTCGTCCACGAGCGCGCCGTCGGCCCCGAAGACCGTCGCACCGTTCGCGACGAAGAGCGACTTGCCCGTGTAGGGGCGCGTGCCCAGGACGCGCAGCACGGGCAGCCACGCGGCCTGCCCCAGCCGGGTGCCCCCGGCGCCGCTGCTGGCGCCCATGAGGGCGACCGGCTTGTCGCCGAACACGCGCGGAATGTCCTTCCCCGGACGCGAGAGCCAGTCGATCGCGTTCTTGAGCACGCCGGGAACGGAGTTGTTGTACTCCGGGGTCGCGAGCACGAGGCCCTGCGCTGCCACCACGCGCTCCTTGAGCGCCGCCACCGGGGCGGGCAGGCCCGCGCTCTCCACGTCGCCGTCATAGAGAGGAATGTCGGCGATGGACGCGATCTCGAGCGAGTGTCCCTCCGGCAGGAGCGTCGCCGCCGCCCGCAGCAACGCCGTGTTCAGCGAATCCTTCCTCAAGCTGCCCGAAATCCCGATGAGCTTCGCCATGACGCACCTCTCTCGTGATTATGACGGATTAGAATCGGCGGCGATGCGCGTGCACCTCCTCGACGGAACCTACGAGCTCTTCCGCTCCTACTTCGGCGCGCCCAGGGCGACCGTGGAAGGCGGACGCGAGGTGGGTGCCGTGCGCGGCCTGCTGCGCTCCGTCCTCTCCCTGCTGCGTGAGGACACCGTCACCCACGTCGGCTGCGCCTTCGACCAGGTGATCGAGTCGTTCCGCAACGGCCTCTTCCCCGGCTACAAGACGGCGGAGGGCGTGCCCGCGGATCTGCTCGCGCAGTTTCCGCTTGCCGAGCGCGCCGCCCACGCACTGGGGGTCGTGGTCTGGTCGATGGTGGAATTCGAAGCCGACGACGCGCTCGCCACCGCAGCCGCGCGCTTCGCGCTGTCGCCGGAAGTCGAGCAGGTTCTCATCTGCACGCCCGACAAGGACCTCGCGCAGTGCGTGCGCGGCACCCGCGTCGTCTGCTTCGACCGCATGCGGCGGCGCCTGCTCGACGAGGCGGGCGTCTTCGCGAAGTTCGGCGTGCCGCCGGCCTCCATCCCCGACTGGCTGGGCCTCGTGGGTGACGACGCCGACGGCATCCCCGGGGTGCCGCGCTGGGGCAGCAAGACGGCGGCGGCGCTCCTCGCGCACTACCGCACCTTCGAGGCCATCCCCGACGACGAGCGGGAATGGGCGGTCCCGATCCGCGGCGCCGCGGCGCTGGCCGCCAGCCTGCGCGAGCATCGGACGGCGATGTCGCTGTACCGGCAGCTCGCCACGTTGCGCACCGACGCCCCCGTTCCCGAAAGCCTGGGCGACCTGCGCTGGCGCGGCGCGCGACGCGCGGAGCTGGCGCAGCTCTGCCGCGACATCGACGACCCCGGTTTTCTGGAGCGCGTGCCGCTCTGGCGGCCGGAAACCGCCGCCCCGTAGCGGATCCTGGCTAGGCTCGCCTGCCCCCATCGGGGTAGCGGCGCCATGAATGCGCTTTTACGCGCAGGGAAGGCTTGACAAAAGATTAGTCCTGGTTATATTACCACACAGTAAAACGTTTAAGTAGACCATGATCGAACCCGGGGAGCCTCCATGCACTTTCGGTCCTGCGCCGTCGCCCTTGTCACGGGCGGCCTTCTGATGCCCTTCGCCTCGCCTCTCCAGTCCGCCCCTCCGTCGCGGCTCTCCGCGAACGACGCGCGCGCCAAGGCGCTCGTCGCGCGAATGACGCTCGACGAGAAGGTCGGACAGATGATCCAGGTGGAGCGCGGCAACCTCGTCGACGAAGCCGACATCGAGGGCTACTTCCTGGGCTCGCTGCTCGCCGGCGGCAACGGCGACCCCAAATCGAACAGCCTCAAGGACTGGACGGACATGGTGGATCGCGTGCAGTCCCGCGCGCTGAAGACGCGGCTCAAGATCCCCCTGCTCTTCGGCGTCGACGCCGTCCACGGGCACAACAACGTGGTGGGCGCCGTCGTGTTCCCCCACAACATCGCGCTGGGCGCCACCCGCGACGTGGCGCTCGTCGAAGACATCGCGCGCGTCACCGCGGAGGAGGTGCGGGCCACCGGCATCGCGTGGAGCTTCGCCCCCTGCCTCGCCGTGGTGCAGGACCCGCGGTGGGGCCGGACGTACGAGGCGTTCTCCTCGGACAGCGACCTCGTGGCGCAGATGGGCGCCGCCACGGTGCGCGGCCTGCAGGGCGCCGAGCTCGGTCCCAACCCGCGACGCGTGCTCGCCAGCATCAAGCATTTCGCGGGGGACGGCGGCACCGCGTACGGCACCGGCCATCTCGACAAGGACACGCAGAAGCGCACGCCCTTCGACCAGGGCGACACCCGGCTCTCGGAAGCGGAGTTGAAGCGCGTGCATCTGCCCGGCTACGTGAAGGGCATCGAGGCGGGCGCCGGCACCGTGATGGTGTCGTTCAGCTCCGTGAACGGGCAGCGCTGCACCGCGAATCCGCGCCTCGTGAACGGCATCCTGAAGGGCGAGATGGGATTCCTTGGTTTCGTCATCTCCGACTACGACTCGATCGACGACGTTCCCGGCGACTACGCGGCGCAGGTCAAGGACACCATCAACTCCGGCGTCGACATGGTGATGCTCTCCAAGAAGTACCGCGAGTTCCGCGACACCTTGAAGAAGCTGGTGGAGACGGGCGCCGTGCCGGCGTCGCGCGTGGACGACGCGGTGCTGCGCATCCTGCGCGTGAAGCTCGCCATGGGCCTGCTCGAGGACGGCTACTCGCCGCTCGCCGACCGCCGGCTGCACGAGACCTTCGGGTCCTCCGACCATCGCCAGCTCGCGCGCCGCGCGGTGCGGGAGTCGATGGTGCTCTTGAAGAACGACGGCGGCGCGCTCCCGCTCTCCCGCGGCGTCAAGCGGCTGCACGTGGCGGGCAAGAACGCGGACAACCTCGGCAACCAGTGCGGCGGCTGGACCATCGACTGGCAGGGCCAGACCGGCCCCGCCACCATGGGCCTCACGATCCTCGGGGCGCTGCGCACGACGGCCGCGAAGGGGACGGACGTCACCTACTCGCGTGACGGTGCGGGCGCCGCCGGCGCCGACGCCGGCATCGTCGTGGTGGGCGAAGAGCCGTACGCCGAGTTCTTCGGCGACCGCGAAACGCTGACCCTCGACGCCGAAGACGTGGCCGCCATCGCGAACGTGAAGAAGGCGGGCATTCCCGTGATCGTGGTCGTGGTGTCGGGCCGCCCGCTGGCGCTGGGCGACGCCGTCACGAAGTCCGCGGACGCGATCGTGGCCGCGTGGCTACCGGGCAGCGAGGGCGCGGGCGTCGCGGACGTGCTCTTCGGCGACTACAAGCCGACGGGCAAGCTGTCGTTCGCCTGGCCGCCGTCGTACGCCTTCGGGTACGGCCTGACGTACTAGCCGCGTCAGTCGTCGAAGCGGGAGCGCAGCTCGCGGCTGAGGATGGGACACGCGCCGGCGGGCTTGGCGAACAGCCGGTGGCGCACGCGCGCCACCGCGTCATAAGCGAGATCGCGCACCGGCCGCGGCACCCGCTTCAGCACCCACGCGGCGGCACCAGAGAGGCTTTCCAGCACATTGGGATCCTAAGCTTAGAATTCCACGTGGACAAGTTGTCG
>JADMIO011294206.1_pt1 | contig 31332 bp, 45 predicted proteins | sample 8958161 | NCBI WGS metagenome assembly JADMIO01 (sample SAMN16585339, study PRJNA669376) | soil metagenome | isolation source: Crop rotation soil | place: USA: Cullars Rotation, Alabama | collected 2011 | reverse complement strand
CGGCGTACACTCAACAAATACAAACATTTGTGCAAAGTGTGCTACAAAATAAAACTGACACAAACTGTTGCACCGTTGAACAAGCACAAAAAGCGGCGCAAATTGCAAACGCGTGCAAGGAATCGTTGAAAACCAAAATTCCTGTCGATGTTTGATTTGCTTTTGTCATTTTACAAGTTATTCGTTATCTGATTATTTATTTATTTAAAAATACAAAAACTGGAATGTTCAAAAAAAAAACAAAAAGGCCCAATTACAAAAAAATTGTACAAAAAATACTGAACCTAAAAGTACACAAAAATGTTGCAAAACAGAAATTCACTTAATCACTATCAACATCCGATTCAAAGACACCTTTCAAACGTTTGAAATCAACTTTCGGCGGTGTTGCTTCAGTATTTTCGTCGCTTTTATTGCCATCTTCATTATCCGACGTATTGCGACGAACTTTTCGTGTTATTGGTGTCGTTTTCGACCTTGTTACGCGTCCTGAAAATAAAAGATGATGCAAATAATAAAACAAACCAACCGTTCACACCATCAACTTGAATCAATTTATTGCTCATCAATTCCGTTAATTCCGCCTGTTCGTCATGTTTTCGCTTCCATTCAATACACGAAGCTTTTGTAAATGGTTCTGCAATAATAATAATAATTAAAGAAAAGAAGTAACAAGACAAACTTTCAACACCAAGTTCAGACAATTTCTCTTCCAAAAGACGAATGAATTGACGATTTGAATTACAAGTAGCAAACAGTTTCGTGTATGGAAGAACGCGTCCCGTTAAGTGAATCATTGACTGAAAATGATAACAATATTAATTATAAATTTGTAAACCACCTTCAAGCGTTTGATGCGAATTTCTTCAGATGACATTTTCTCTTTCGCCACTTTGGTCTTTTTGTCCGTTACATCTTCTTCATGTTTCTTCATTTTATCTTCTTTCTTGTCACCCTGAAACAGAAAGAATAAATAAATAATATAAATATAAATAGAAATAACCGTTACATTATCCAACACTTTGTCAATAGCACGATCTATGTCATTGTGATGAATAAATTTATCTTCCGGACCGTCCGATTCCATTGATGTCGACGACTCATCCAAACATGACGACTTTGTTTCATTGTCCAAACTCTCATTCTCTTTCTCGCCATCTGGATCCGACACAACATCAGATGCATTTTGCTTCTTTTGTTCTTCTTCCAATTTCAGTCGCTCGTTGATCTTCATTTGACGTTGAATACGCGCCCATGGTGTGTTTGGGATCTCACTTTCACTGTCGGAATCGTTTGATTTGTTCTGCAAATTAAATAATCAATGAGGAATAACATACCGATGCTTTCTTCGGTTTCGTTTTTGACAATTTCTTTTTCTTGATTTTTATCGGCGTAGTTTTCATCTTTTCGCTTTTTTCTTCATCGGAAGTCACTGAAATGCGCAAACGTGGTGGTCTCGAATCGATATTTGACTAAAATGATATAAAACTGTTGATTAAAAATAATTGCACAAAACCGGTTTCTTTGATTTCTTCAATGTGGCCAACGGTAAATTGTCATCTGATGAACTGGCGTGCGGAACTGATTTCTGAATGTCGAAGTAATAAATTTAGATATATTTGAAAACAAGCGAACCTCTTGTACATCTTTCTTTTCGTCATTATTATCACCCACTGTAACACTCAATGTTTGAATAGTTTCAGTGTGTTCGATTTCCTAGATACAATTCAACAACAGGAAAATAACAAAATACCGTCAGTTTAATCACAACTTCTGACGACTTCGCTGCCGGCGACGAATAAAAGTCCGTTGGCGAATGACGTAGTGCGTGTTTCTGAAATAGAATAAAACACGAAATAAAATACAACATAAATAAACAAACATCTTTGACTGTTTCACGCTTTTTGAGTGTACTTAACGGTGCATCATCATCAGACGGACTTGATTTCTAGAATAAATAATTAAAACTAAGGTTGATTGCAACACACATGTTCGTTATCCTGTTGTTTAAATGCCGCCAGTGGTAGATTGTCATCTGACGAACTAGGACGTGTCTCGATGTTCTATTTCTTTAAATTATTTTAATAATCAAAACGTACATCCGGTTTATTGTCCTTTCGCAATTTCGAAAGTGGAATATCGTCGTCTGATGACGAACTGTGATCAATTATCTAAGATTAAAGATGTATCATTCAAATAAGTGAAAATAAAACAAACCATCTGTTCGGACACTCGTTTCTCTTTCTCCATCTTTGACTCGACAATATTCCCATTATCACTCGGTTGTTGCACCGTCTGCAAGAGTGGTGCGGATATAATAAACAAGTGAAACAACTCACAACACTCTCACCATCATCATCATCACTTAACGAAATGCGCATACGACGTGAGGGCAACTCGGAACCCGCCTGCAATTGAAGAAACAATACAAATACAACGCTACCTCCACACTGTCAACATGGCCATCCGAAGCACTTGAATCACGTGGGCGCTTGTGATTGTGATTCTAAGAACAGAAATGAATATTTGAAAAAGTCAATTGAAAAACAAACCTCCTTTGTTGGTTTCTTTTCGTCGACATTTTGTTTCAATTTCGATAAAGGAACGTTGTCATCGTCTGAGCTGTCAGTAATTATCTGGAAAACGAAATAATAAAGATTAACGATAAAATAAAAACAAACCGCTTTCTTTTCCTTTCGTTCACTGTTTGACTTCTTCACTTCCATGGCGTTCTCTTTGTTGTGATCGATATCGGAGTCGATGTGAATTTTCTGAAAACGAAATATTTTACAAAAAGAAATTAAAGAGCGAACCTTTTTCTTAGCACTGTTTGAGACGATTCTCTCCTTTACCACGGCCAACGGGCGATCGTCATCACTGGATTCGGACATTTTTATAGTTTTAATTAAATTTTAACCAACAATTTGCACAAATTTTCCAAAGTCAATCAAGATACTTTTCAAATTTAAACACTCGCGCACAGCTCCACAATTTTGCCGTGTCAATAACGTTCTGTGATTTTGTATTCTGTGCAAAATTTGAATTGTCCGCCGCCAGGGAACGTAGAATTTACAAGAAGTGATTTCAAGTTTCCATGCAAAATTAATTTTCTCATTTCGAATATTATTCGAAAGCATAACAATTTATGGTTTAAAACATGGGACGAACACAAGAGGTCGACAGAAATCAGTTTACCCCGCGCGCGTATCAGGTTTGTATTCAAACATTGTTCACAACATTTGTCAGTTGGAACTAATCGAAGCGTCACAATCGCGAAATATCATCGTGCCACTGGGTACCGGCAGCGGGAAGACATTCATAGCAGTGATGTTGATCAAAGAAATGGCGGCAGATGTGCGCATTCCATTTGACGAGGGTGGCAAGCGATCGTTCTTCATTGTTGACAAAGGTGAGTGTCATTATTTTGGATCTTTATTATTATCCATTCAGTCGCACTCGTACACCAACAAGCCGAACACATTCGTGTCCACACTGATCTAGATGTTGGCGAGTATCATGGACAGTTGAATGTCGACAAATGGGCTGATGATCGGTGGCAGAAGGAAATTAGGAAACATCACGTATGTACCTCCTGAAGTATTGCTTCACATGATTGCCATTTATTCCAATTTTGATTTTGTTTTAACAAACGTTTACTTGACATTTTAGTAAACAACGATTCTTAACTCATTTATTCAAAATTTCCTTTCTCTCAACTCACCGCCATTATAGGTTCTCGTAATGACAGCCCAAGTGCTCGTGGACATGTTGAATCACGGGTTCTTTTCATTACAACGAGCAAATGTTATTGTATTTGATGAATGTCACCATATTGTGTCGAAACGAGGGATGGCTGGAAGTGGTGGGCATTCATATGCTAAAATTATGCAGATTTATAAGGACATGCCGAAAGGTTAGTGGAAGGGGATTTTCACACATTCTATATTGTTTTGTTTTTGTATCGAAACATTTGTCTTGGAAGCTTGTATTCCAACCGCGTTTCAATATGAGGCCATATGATTGAATTTTGAATTGTATATTCCTGTTGACTTGTACACCAAAGCAATGATTTTTACTTCCAACGTTCCCATCCTTCAATGGAATCTGAATTTGCAGATGCACCACGACCACGAATACTCGGTCTAACGGCATCGTTAATTCATCGCGATGTTGAAGTGAAAGATTTGGATAAACGAATGGTGGCGTTGGAGTGCGCATTGGATGCTACGATTGTTACTGCTAGTGATTTGGTTTGTTTCGCTTATTTAATAATTATCCATTTGCTTAGGTGGATTTATCAAAGCATGGTGCTAAACCGGACAAGGCGCTTGTTGTTGTCGACCCATATTGGCAACGATTGGAACGAAGTGAACATGTTTTAATGAAGGTTGAACGATTTATTTGATTTGTCACTTTTCATTATTTTCTTGTTTGCAGGTGGTTATACCGAGATTAAGGAATGTGATTGAATTTTGTCAAAAGTGTCGCTTTAATCCACAATTTGATATTGTCCCAACAAAACCGATAATTGAAGCGTGTGTGCGCACCATAAATGTGTCCGAACAATTGGGTCCGTGGGCAGCGCATTGGGTGCGTTTGTCTATTTACACCAGTGTTTAAGTTATTGTTTTACAGCTTTGCCAATTCTGGTTGAAACAAATGACAAAACATCGAAAGGTTTCATTGACGGCACAACAAACTCTCTTTATTGATATGGGTAAGTTTTGTTTTTATTTAGTTTTAAACATTGATTTTCAGGCACGACAACATTACGTATGTGCGCACAATTTTTACATCATCGTCTTGGCACTGTAAATACGTTGGAGAAGTTTTATGACTGCGTACCGCATCGATTTGAAGCGTTGCTTGAAGTTCTGAAAAAGTATGTTTATTTATTATTTAAATTTGATTTATTTAATTGTTATAGATTCTCACACCGTCGTTCAAATACACCAATACAGGGACCAAGCAAAACAACGGCACGAAATTTGTCGTGTATAGTTTTTGTGCAACAACGTTATGTCGCGTTTGTGTTGAAGGTTGTTTAATTATTTTAAAATGTTGATTTTATTCTAATTTTCTAGCAACTAATAAAAGAAGCACGCCGCTTGGCACCTACCGAATTTGGATTCATAAATTGTGATTATATTATTGGTTATGCGGCACATCAAATTGCCACGAGTGAAGAACAACAGGAGATGAGTAAACGACAGGAGGCGGTGGGTTTGATTCTTGTGTTAAATATGTTCGTAGAGTTGACAAGAGTTTATGTCAGACATTGATAAGAGATTGTTTCATTTCATGATATCCCTTCATTTCCTTTGTATAGGTATTGCGTGATTTCCGCTCAAAGAAGTTGAATGTGTTAATTGCAACATCTGTATTAGAGGAAGGTGTTGATGTACCACAATGTAATTTGGTTGTTCGTTTTGATGAATGCAAAGACTATGTGTCATTTGTGCAATCGAAGGGTGAGTGCTTTGTTGTTGTTTTCAATTGACTTTGTTTGTTTCAGGACGTGCACGCAAACCAGGTGCCATGTTTATGACACTTGTGGATGAGGACAAGCATCAAGTGACATTGGCAAAGTTTAATGATTATTATAAAATTGAACAGGTTTGTATATTTGAAATTGATTTATTATTTATTTATTTTAGAAATTTATTATAAAGCTGATTTATGTAACAAAATAATTTCTTCTTATTACAGTTGATCGTGAAGCGGAGTCACGGCCGTGCGGGTAGTGCATCACAAGATATAATTGACGATGAGAATGATAATGATGGTATTGATGTGGATAAGTTATTGCCACCATATCGACCTGTTGTTAGTGCACAAAGTGTTGATCCACTATCCCAACCACAGGTGAGTGTATTTGGAGTGTGGTTTAGTTTGCAACATTTGGATTGGATGGTTATAAGAACGCCATCAATGGCTATTGTCAATGATTTATATTTATGATGATACAGAAACATTAAATAATACTTTCATTACAGGTAACAATGTCGACGGCGATATCATTAATAAATCGATATTGTGCAAAATTGCCAAGTGATATATTTACACGTTTGACGGCTAAATGTGAAGTTATTGATACAATGGTAGTAAGTTGTTTTATTAATTTTTTTTAAATTTTCTAACTAATGTTCCGTATGAAACAATAATTTGTTATTCATTTAATTATAATGTGTAGCATTCAACAAAACACCAATATGTTGCCACATTAATGTTGCCAGTGAATTCGCCGGTGAAAGAGACAATAACCGGTGTAACAATGGATCGACCACGTTATGCAAAAATGGCAGTTGCATTGGAGGTGCAGTTTTCTAATTATTTGAATTATTTATTTATTTTATTTTAATTATAATCTGTTTTACAGGCGTGCAAACGATTACATGAACGCGGTGAATTGAATGATCATTTATTACCGGTTGGGAAGGAGTCGATAGCGAAATTGATTCAACAGATGGGTGATGATTCGTTTGAGGAATTGTTGCCCGGACGGGCTGGACGACCGGGTGGGTCGAAAAGGAAACAGTTTTACACGAAAAAGGTCGGAGATTTATTATTTGAATGTCGCTATTTGTATTATTGTTTATTGTAGATTGCCGCTGCACTAACAAATTGTATGCCAACAGCAGATATTCCAGCATATATTCACGTAATTGAGTTATCGTTAATTGAACGTGCATCGGGTGACATGAATCCAAAGAATCGACATCTCACAAATATGGGTGTGTTTAATTTAAATTAATTTAATTATTATTTATAGGTGAATCACAACATATTTTGGGCATGTTGACAACAAAGCCATTGCCAAGTATTCCGGCATTCCAATTATACGCAAGACAGGGGACAGTTAAGGTAGTTCAATGATTTGACTAACACTCAATTATTGTTGTAGGTAACAATGCGCACGCATGCGATACGTGTCACGTTGACAAGTGCACAGGTAAGAATTGGTTTATTTATTTGAATTTGAATTATTTGTTTTGCAGTTAACCGATTTAATCGCATGGCATGAGAATATCTTTGGTGCTGTATTAAAATTGGACAAAGCATCGGAAATGATGAAATATAATATGTATGCGTCAACGTTTCCCGTTTTGATTGTACCGCTGATAAAAGGTTTGTGATTTTTGTAAAGATAGATATTATTTTTAGATGAAAATCATTTAATAAAAACCACAACTGGTGAACAATATGCCACGTTATTAGTGGATTTCTTGTTTGTATCGAAATGCCTGAAACGTATGAGCGTTGTGCCACAACGAATGGATGATGATGCAAGGAAGCAGTTCGTATTTGACAAGAAAAAGTGAGTTGTTGTTATATGAATTTTGTTGTTATTGTTGTTGTAGATATACAAATGCGGTGGTTGCACCCTGGTATCGTCCGATGGAACAAGCGAATTATTATTATGTTGAAGTTGTGTGTGATGATATGACACCGGCGAGCGCATTCCCGGATGATAATTATACATCGTTTAATGAATATTTTATGAAAAAGTACAAATTGGAGATTTATAATCAAACACAACCAATGTTGGATGTTGATTATACGACGGCTAGGTGAGGAGGTGGTTTTAGGAATTTGAATTGGTGTTCGCATTTCAACAGTTTTTGAGTTTCAACATTCATTCTTTATTCAAATATTGCAAAGCGAGCTTATTTTTTGTATTTCATCATGTTTGTCGGTTTAATTCCTCATCATTGAATCATTCAGACTGAACATGTTAACCGCCCGAATCCCATCCCGACGTGCACTACAAATGAAAGAGATCCGTGATCGACAAGGACAGATTGTTGGTGGTGGTGTACAGAAACAGTTACTTGTACCGGAGTTGGTTGATATACATCCGTTACCGGCGACCTTGTGGCATCAGGTGGTCTTGTTGCCGAGTATACTTTATCGGTATGGGTTTCGTTTCTTGTTTCATTTTATTTGTCTACAGGTTGAATGGTCTACTGGTTGCGGATGAGCTGCGGGAGAAGATACAAAATGAAGCATTTGACACGTTCTTGGCATCAACTGTTGATACGGGACATAATTGGGATCCATTAGTGTATGACGCGTATGCAAGACATCCAGGGTGTCATGATGATGTGATTAGTGAGAGTGGCAAAGGGACGTCGAAGAAGGGCAAAGGGAAGAGGTGCGTGTGTGGGATATTTAAGCAAATGTTATTTATATTTAGTGGTAAAACAAAGGCAGCAATGAATGAGACAAGTGTTGATACAACAATGGACAACTTGGATGTGAGTGCTGAAAGTGGGGACTTGTTGGGCATTGGGGGACAACAAAATGATGGCATAAATGTCAATGATGGCATGTGTGAAATTGGTGAGTTTGTTTTTGTTTATTAAAATCGTTGTTATTTCATTTGCAGGCGTATGGGATCCAACAGAAGCGGTGGCTGTTTTAAACGAAGACCCGCACGCACCACCAGCAGCGTTTTTCACACCAAAATTGAATGGTAACATTAACATCATTTTGTTATTTCTTAATAATATTCTATTCACATACAGGGATTATAAACGACGCAGCTGGATTAGTAGCACACTCGACACCGTATACGGGTGCAGAATTAGATTTGGATGATGATGCGAATGGAAGTGATGATGATGATATGAATACATGTTTGATGGATATTGAATTTGCACAAATGATGAAACAAAGAATGACTACGGATGGTAGGGTTTGGGGGTTGGGAGAGGGGGAAGTTTTTATGAATTTTTTTTAGAATTCACCCCGGCACCGGATCGTATACAGCCACGGGGATGGAATGATTTGCCACAATTGAGTGGTGATATTGGTGGTGGATTGGGGGCACCTTTACAATTATTATCATTTGGTGCACCGCAAACAATTGGAATTAAATATGGTGTGTATATTTGTTAAAGGTTAATTCAAATTTGTTCAGATAAACTAGTGGAAGATATAACACAATGGACATCGCCAATAATGGCGACACATTCAACAACAACAAATGTACAAACTAATAATAATGAGAATAATTCAACAAATGTGTATAATAATAAAGAAAATAATTGTGAACAACAACGACAAATGACATCATTGAATAAGGTATTGTATATATTGTTAATAACTAATAATATCGAATTTCAGCAACAGACCCAACAACAACAGACATTACAATTAATCGATGATGATATTGATCGACAGAAGGAGATTGAGTCGTGTGCAGATGAATTGAATGAATATATTGATGAGATGTGCTGTGATGATCCGCTGTTGGTGGAAGTGGAGAGGAGAATTAGGGATGAGGATGGTGGGGAGAAGACGGATGATGTTAAGGTGAGGGGGAGGCATTCATTGAGAATTAACAATGTTTCGCGTTTGCAGGTATTCATGTTGGACGATTTGTGTCCGGAACGAGGTGCAGCATCACCAAATACAAGCATGGCAAGTGGTTCGACAACGAATAATCCGTCAGCAAGTCGACATCGAAAACATAATAAGACAACTAAACAACAACAACAAAATACGAATACAACAGCAATAGCATCATCTTCACAACGTGCAAATGTATCATCATTGTATACAACATCTGGAACAGGATCTGCGCCAATTCAGCACAATACGAATTTGGATAGAGATAATGTGAAAACAATGCATCCGTATGGCCCGTCGCCGGCGTTGATATTACAGGTTTGTGTGTTTCGCAGTGTTCGAAATTTTTTTGTTCGCTTTATTCGAGCTCGATTCAACGTTTTTATGATCGACTCGGAAATTAGTGATGATTGTTGTAATTTGCAGGCACTGACAACATCGAATGCAAATGATGGATTGAATTTGGAACGATTGGAAACAATTGGTGATTCATTTTTGAAATATGCAACAACTGTGTTCCTGTTTCATGAATACTCGAATATGCATGAAGGCAAATTGTCGTATTTGAGGTCGAAACAGGTGCGTGTTCTTTGTTGCATACTTTATTGTATTTTGTTACTTATTGTTGCAGGTCAGCAATTACACATTATACAATCTGGGCAAACGTTGTGGATTGGGTGAGGCGTTGATGGCAACGAAGTTTGAACCACACGAGAATTGGATGCCGCCGGGGTATGTGTGTGAAGTGATGGGTGGGATGCAGTTGCCGGTGAGTATAGTATCTTGTTGTCAACATGATGAGTGTGCAGGCGAATGCGGCACCACCAGAAGAAGAGGATCGTCGAATGGAGGCGTTGTTGGAGGGGGAGGATGATACGGCTGTTAGTAGTACAAATGCAGATGTGAGGGTGAGGACGGGATGGGATGAGGCGGAGGATGTGTATGATAAAGTGCATAAGGTATGGGTGTGACGAGACAGGCTGGCAAAGTGAGAGTTGTAGGTCAAGGATGGCATTGAGACGATTGATTTGGCGTCGTTGAGGGCTACGCAGACGAATACGAGTGCGTTGGATCCGGGGGAGTTGTTTTGTTATAATATTATCAATCAACAAGCGGTGGCGGATAAGAGTATTGCGGATTGTGTTGAAGCATTGATTGGTGAGTGCGGGTGTGGGATTGAATTTCATTTTGGTTATTTGTTTCAGGTGTTTATTTGTTAACATATGGACCGGTGTTGACAACAAGATTTATGCGATGGTTTGGTTTGCGGGTGTTGAATTTTGATGTGAGTTTTTGTTGTGAATTTTAGAAGATTTTATTATTTCTGCTCTTTGATACTTCATTTTTGCTGATTCTCCATTATACGTTACATCCATAAAACCAATTTTACCTTTGGTATTATACAGGAACTACCGCCACTGCCATCACCATTGTTACGATATTGTGAAAATCCGGAGGAAGTGTTACAGAATTTATGGACAAAATACAATTTCGATGAATTAGAACATATATTGAAATACAAGTTTAAGGAGCGCGCATATTTGATACAGGCGTGTACACATGCCAGTTATTTTGCATCACGTGTCACCGATTGTTATCAGGTGAGTGAATGGGGATTGTTATTGATTGTGTAATTCTATCGGACCATCGCACGTGTGCGGTTGTTGTCTTTCACATCATTTTTATTTCATCTTATAGCGTTTGGAATTTCTTGGCGATGCCGTATTGGATTTTCTGATTACACGACATTTGTACAATGATAAACGGGAATATACACCGGGTAAAGAAATGAAAGAAATAAAGTTATTATTTTATGCAGGAGTGTTAACGGATTTGCGTTCGGCATTAGTTAATAATATGATATTTGCATCGTTTGGTGTGAAATATAATTTTCATAAAGTTAGTTGTTACTGTTTGTTGCAAATTTAATTTAATTCATTTGAATTATTTGTTGCAGTATTTCCTAGCCGTGTGCCCGGGATTATTTGCAATGGTTGAAAAGTACGTGCGCATGCTGAAAGAGAACAATGTTGATGCGGCGAATTTCAATGCTGATGTAGGGTGTTTATAAATGAATTGCTGATTTAATTTGTTGTTTCAGTTGTACATGATATCGGAAGAAGATTGTGATGAAGGTGAAGAGGAGGATATTGAAGTTCCGAAGGTATTTATTGCTGTTGTTTTATTATTTTGTTTTTATTGTTTATTGTGCAGGCATTGGGTGATATATTTGAATCGATTGCTGGGGCGATATTTTTGGATTCCGGGTGTTCGTTGGATACCGTGTGGACGGTGTTTTATGAGTCAGTTTTGACTTTCGATTTTGTAGAATATTTCACGCAAAATGTGTTTAATTATTTATTATTGATTATTTGATTATTGCAGATTAATGAAAGATCAAATTGTGAATTATTGTGCCAATCCACCGCAATCACCCATACGTGAATTATTGGAAATGGAACCGGAGAAAGTGAAATTTAGGTAAACATTTCATTCAAGTCGCTTTGTGTTAGTATTATTTTAGTCATATAAGAAAGGTTGTTTACCAGATAACAGGTATTAATATCATGCGAAATATTTTTTGAATATATCACAAACATTAAAAGTGTTTGAAAATTGTGTTTGAGCGTTGCTGTTATATTCTCGTGTCAATATTATTTACTTTTGAAAATGACTATTCAATTAATATAATCAATTGTTGCAGTAAACTGGAGCGCATCATTGAAACGGGCAAAGTGCGTGTTACGGTTGAAGTGTTGGGTATTTCAACATTTGTTGGCATGGGTAGGAATTATCGGATTGCAAAGGCCACAGCAGCGAAGAGGGCGTTGAAGTAAGTTGAAGATGTTGTTGTAGTGTTATGATGATTGCAGATATCTTAAACAATTACGTGGACAACAGGAACAGAAGGGCAAGAATGTTGGAAAGTGAGTTATATGATATGATGGAATTGCAGTTTTTGTTTTGAATAACACATGCAATAATGGTGAATTTGTGATTTTCGGGTATTTCTTGTACTTGGTGATCTAATTTAATTTTTAATTTTTTCTTCCATTAGCCGTCACTTCAGGAAATTGTTGACTGTTTTGCAATTTTGTCTTTAACGATTGCTTGCCAATTGTTTCATCAAATGAAAGGCTTTAAGCTTGAAAAATAGAAATATACACACCAGAATTAATGAATTGCACATATGACAGTATGCTATTGTAGGTGTATGTAGGAGTGTACACACACATGAATGATAGTTGCAGCTAATTAGAATGCAGTGATATTCAGTACAGTGTGTCACTTTGTCAAATAATAACAATGTCGACAGATGTTGGTGAAGTGGATAAAGAATTGGAAGAACGACGACGGCGGAGAATTGAAGAAAGGGTGGAGAGGGATCGGATTAGAAGGGTGAGTGAAATAATTAATATATTGAAATACATCTTGTCGAAAAGATTACAATAACCCTCTACACTGCAGGAGAAGCGAACAGTGATAACATACGCAGAAGAGCGTCGTCGTTGGCACAAATGGCAGATGAAGCAGGTTGAGCGGGAGCATGAGCAGATTGAGTTCGAGGAGTACTGGAAGAGAAGGACGGATGATGACTTGGTGTTGTGGCAGAACAAGGTGAGCAATGTTATCAATGGTACATTTGATGTTGAAGGACTTCGCTAATGCGGTGGATAAGATGAGTCGAGCGGGGTATAAGGGCAAACATGGTGAGTTCACGGTGCCTGAGGAGGATCTTATCGATATGTTTGGACTGTTTATGCAGGCTACTGTTGGCGATAATGTCGAAGGTATTATTATCATTTTATGTTCATTATTATTTGTTAGTGGAACCATCGAACACTGGAAGTGAGGAGCACAAGAAGTGGACAGCTTGGTTGAAGCGTAAGGGTCTATCCGTATCTGAAGCGCAGAATGCGTTCATCTCGCGCGCAAATCGTCTCATTACAGTTTTTGGATGGAATCCGCCACCGGGATGGAAGTGAATTAGAAAATTGGAGGAAATGATGGAAACAAATCGAAAATCAAGACTTGTGTCATTTTCACAAAACATCTTTTCTGTTTAATAACAATTTTATGTTTCTTCAATTTACAAATGTGGTGCGCGCTGTTTATTGCAATGCTAGAAAATAAAAAGAGAATGTTATATCGTAATCGTAATAATGTAAACACATCATCCCCCTGCCATAATATTGGCCAATTAACGTTCCATAATCCACACGCAAAATAGTTGTGAAAATAGAGCTGAAATTTGGAATTTTCTAAAAATAATAAAAACAATAAAAAGAAATGCTGAATACAACATTTGAAGATCGTCTAAATGCTCACAAAACACTTAGTGAAGAAAGAAAAGCGGAGATTCGTCGACGGAGGGAGCTGAATGAGGCGAAGAAAGTGGAACGGGAAGAACAAAGGGAACACACAATCTGGCAGGTGACAATGAATATTGTTGGGTGACTTAGCAAATGGACTTTTAGCAACAAAAGGATAAGTATGAAGCGTCACTGGCATTACAGGATCAACTGCGTGTTGAACGTGAACAACGAAAGATAAGAGTGGAACAAAGGAAGCGAGACGAGTATTTGGAACAATTGCAAGGGGTAAATAATTCAATGAATAATCAACAAAATACAATTTGCACAGGATTTCTCGCGTTCCGTGCATCGTATGACGTTGTTGCGCAAACAGCCGCCAGTGGAGATATTGAACAAGGCACGTGCATTGTACAATCAAGCCACGATTGGGGACTGTGGTGTGTGAGATTCAACAGAACATTAAATATGATTTTATTGTTTCCAACAGATGACAGTGCGAGTGATACAGCGGAAGTTCTTCATGAATGGCACACATTTAAAGGTAAATCATATATATTGACAATGCAAATTAATGCATTTTCTTCAAAATATACTCAAATTTTGAAATAAATTGCCTTTGTTGAGGCAAAACAAAAGCGGAAGCAATGGATCTGTACGTTCGTCATCACAACTACACAGTCACACATTATGGATGGCGTCCAATGGGACATGTGTGGGATAAATATGGAAATAGGTTTGTTTTAAGAATAATAATAAACAAGAAATGCAGATTGCCTGGCGTTGAGGATTGTACAATGTGTGTGCCATTATGGGATGGATGGAAACCACCAAAAGGATGGGATGGCAGTGATGATGCTGAGATGCACTGATTGCTTTGTCATCCTTATTATCAAATTTACAACATTCAAGGCTTCACGATCATATTTTATTTTTGAACAAGTTTTTGCAGTGAGAGTAAATTATGCACAAATATAGAAATTCTGTCAAAATACAAATATGTACAAAAATCACAATAATATTTGGATAAATGTAAGAATACGACTAGAAGCACAAAGTAAAATATAGGAAGAGAGATATTGTATTGCACCAAAGAGAGTAAAAAAAGAGGAAATGTATTATGTACAAAGGATATACAAAGAAGGAAAAGAGAGCCATCTATACAGCACCATAAATGCACGACATTCACATTTTAGTTACAAACATGGTTTATACAAGTGTGGAAACATGACAATACATCAATAACTTCCATCTGAATCGAATTCCATTTCACTTGCCGATTCATCGTCGACACTTTGATTGAGTTCTGCAAATGAAGTGTCACAAAATTGTGTCAATTATATTATTAATCATAGAACTGTGTTAATAAGCGGCAATTATCTAACAGCCACTCCACTCACCGATGACATTTCTCTTGCACAATGGACACGTTCGTCGTTCAATCAACCACGGATCAACACAGTTTGTGTGAAATGTATGTGTACAGGGTAAGATTCGCTTTGTCTGAGTGGCAATTCAAAATAATTAATAAATTGTAATGAATCTTGAAACCTGTTTGACAAAATATCCGTCCAAACATATGGCACAAACAGGGATATCATCAGGATTACTCTGCTGAAATAGAACACGAGTTCTACTCAAATCACGAACGTGTTCACTCGGCATTCGATTCACCACGCGCTGTGCAATCCGACGACGTTGTTGCTGTATTTAGTTTTATTTTTTGATTTTATTTATTATTTACCACAATATTTCTAACACTTTCACCCCGTCTCATCGACAACAAAAGCCTCCAGTGATCGTCCGTTCGCGTTTGTTTCACGAGTAGAAAGAATGTGCCGAGAAAGATCGTCGCGTAGATCGCATGAACAATTGACTAAACAAAATTATGCATAAACACTAAATCTGTACCTGTGCCCCTTCTCCATCTCCATTGTCTTGTCCCTTCTGCGTGGCATCCAAACAAACAGTCCCCTGCCAGGGTGGTTGTCCATCAGCCGCGAACAGTACAGTATTTCTACCACATGTCGTCCACAATGTCAGTGTTACAGTGTTTGCTATATTGGCTGGATGTGAGCCACGATTGTTTGTGAACATTTGTGATTGCTTATTGTTTGTTAAGGTACGCAGAGCGGCGATTGAGACGTACATTCCGTGCGTTGTGCTGTTTGTTATTTTTGCTGATTGTTTTATAATTCTCGTACCTGGTCAATGCTCGCATTATTCTACTGATATTGGCTGAGATTAAAATAACAGGACGTGGGAGAGCCTCGGATAGTTCCATCTGCAAGATATCAATTTGTAGAATACTATTTTAATTAAATTTATTTTTATGATACCGTTTTGAGTGATTCGGCATTCATAGCCAACATGATCACAGCCGACGCGCCCCAGATGATTGCTTGACGTACCTGAACATTTGTATTTGTAACATTTCATATTTAATGAACTGCACCTGCTGCACTATGATTGTATGTGCTACAACACTGATATCCGCGTAATGTATAACTGCTACCCAATCTGATGTCCACGCTTTTTGCCGCACTTCCCCAACCGAACATTCGACACCGTCACACTCCATCTGCAGTTTGTCATTTCACATCCCTTTTCGCAACACAACCCACCTCAACAGCCTGTCTTCTCGCCTTCTCCTCACCCCTTCTTTTTGTTCTCTTTCTCCCAAATGTACTGCCCATCATCATTCCCAACATTGGTTGCTTGGTCGAATCAACCAACCATGCATATGCCTCACACACACTCACATTCGCCCAGATCTCATTCAATTCTGGTTCAGAGGGAGAGATGTCGTCGGAGTGTGATGCTGGAGAAATTGCCACCTGTTATGTGTTTTGGTTTTTGGTTTTTCTATTTTATTGTATCTTCGTACCTTTCTTTCAGCAATGAATTCCACGTGTAAATCGTGAAGGAATGTATGTTCTACAATTTGATGAAATTAATTATTTCATTATTATTTTGTATTTTCACATACCAATATCACAATTGACATTTTGCACAGAAAGGAAAAATGCTGTTGCAAAAATCCGTGGAAACATTGAATTCCAGTTATTGAAACGTCCAACAAAAACCCTGTTTATAACCGCATAATTGGACAAATTCGTTGTAAATCCACAAAACCCTGCGTTCCTTCTATCACAACTAAAAATAATAAATTTCTCCTAAGATATGAACAATAAAATATTTGAAAATAACAATTGCATAAAAGCATTTCAACTTCCAAATTAAACCACGAATAGTTTTAATTATTTATTCAATTCTATTTGAAACACAAGGCACGCATGCAACATGTGAAATTATCTGTAAATTGGCCGCAAAATAGCATTTTTGATCTCTCGAAATATAAGGAAACAAAGTATAAGCAAAGTACTACAATCCTCCCTAGAATCACAGAAAAAAATTCATAAAATATTCCGTATTTGTTCCAATTTGTAAGTCACAAGTTTTAAATATAATTTTATCAAAACAAATCACACGTTGAATTCCAGTTTGCTAATAATTAAGGCGACAGAATAAGAATTTAAAAACCTGCATAGCTCGAATTTTCGAATAAGGAAATGTGTGTAAAGACAAAGATGCCAAGACACGTGGAAAACATTAAATATATAATTATATAAGAATATCAAAACCACTAGGAACGAATTAGTGTAGCTCAGACAGAGGAAAATATGAATTGACAAGTGGAAAATATAAAATAAAATTCTCAAAGCATTAATTAAAGAGAAAATTGAAATCTCATTAAATGAAAAAGACGTAAATAATTTAGCTCCAAACATCAGCTTGGTAGCGCTTTGTTGTTTCCATTTTCTTCATATACTCATTTGATTCCGCTTCTGTTTTGCCGCCAACTTGGCAAACAATCTTATGAAATACGTCCATCACTTCACGGGACATACTTCGCGCGTCACTGGAAATTAATGTGTGTGTGTGTGTGTGTGTGTGTGTGTGTGTGTGTGTGTGTGTGTGTGTGTATGTGCATACTCACCCACAAACATAGATGTGCGCTTGCATTTCGTCCATCATTTTCCATGTATTCACACGATTGTCCCATAATTTATGTTGAACATAAGTTTTCTCATGCTGATCGCGACTGAATGCCAAGTGCACCTTTAATAAAATGTTTATTTATTTAAAAATAAAATAAATAAACAATACCTCAGTTAGTGTTTTATTGGCCAGCCACTCTTCAATCTCATCGCGATAAATATAATCCTCCTTTGATTTACGACAACCGAAATATAATACCATTGCGCCGATTTCTTTGCCTGCAAATTAATAAAAACAAATAAACAAACCAAAATATAATTTGATTAAATAAACAAATAAAATAAGACGTACCTTCTTTGCGAATGCAATCACGATCCTGAATAAATCCACGAAATGGTGCAAATCCAGTTCCAGGTCCAATCATAATCACTGGCACATTTGGCCGGTGTGGCAGACGTATGGCCGACTTGCGAATAAACATCGGCACCTGCATCCTTAACTTGAAAATGCAAACCAATATAACCAACCATGACTTTAGGACCATCATCCACCGGATGTTTGTCCTTCAAGTAGTTCGTACACACACCCTTGATCGTGCGGTCATCGATTTGATAGTCAACCACCACTGATGTGACACTCACGATATTTGGATTGACCTTTGGAGAGGATGAGATGCTGTAGTACCGCGCCTGCAAGAGAATAGTATTTGGGATATGACAGTTTGAAGTTATTGTCGTCATAGACGGAGAACCGACAACATTCAAAGGGGTGGGACGTCCCACGGGTCATATGAACATTTACATTTTTTGCATATCAAGTTTCTTTAAAATTTGCAAGAACATATTTATAAATTAGTGAATTAGTTTTTTAGGTAAAATTTCATTTTTTCGGATTTTGTGATTCTTGAGGGGGACAGAAAATCCTTGTCGGGGACATTCCACGTTCTCCTTCTATGTGAATCATTCACACAAATCTCGTCAACCTGCAAACGTGGCAACATTTCCAGCAGAATATCTATTGGTGGACGACAAGTGTGATGTTCAGCAATGATATCAACAATTGATCGACGCGCCTCATGGATGTATTTCCGGTACGCATTCTACAAATACCCCAATTATAAATATGCAAAATAAATAAATCAACATGTTCCATCCCATCTCCAACACTCCCTTCCCATACCCACATACCATTCCCTCTTCAGTGCTAGCACTCATGAGTAGCAATCGTTGTTTCTCCTTCTCATCACTTGTGTGATTTGCCAACTCGCGTAGCACGTGGGATTTCACTGGTGTACAGATGTCCACGTAGTGGGTTAGTGCTATACCGTAGGTTGTTGGACACGGGAATGGATGCTTCTTGCTGCTGTCTTCTAAAATGGGGCAATTATAAAAGTGATAGATATTTGAAATGATGTTCGACATTAAACATAAAAAATAGAACGAACCATCCAAATTGATCAATTTAAATGCTTGTCCAACATCCACATTCAATAATGTTGTTAATTTATTCACCAAATCACGATCGTTTGTCGGAAATATGGCCGCGTGATCGCCCGCATCGTATCTGCAAATTATTGTTAAAAAATATATAAAAAATAATTAAATAATTTATAATAATAATATGAATAAAATATTACAAAAACACACCGCAGTCTCGAGCCTTCAATATTAAATTCAATATGTTTACAACTTCTCGGTGAGTGTGACGTGTGCAATTCCCGATTAGTAACAACCGTTGCCAGAAATGGGTTCTTTGGATCGAAGGGACTGTTGAAACAATAACAATGATTGTAACAAATCAATTCAAACATACGCCCTCTGTTTCGTGTAACTGTTCAATCGGCCCATTTCACCCGTGAATAATTGTTCCGGTTTCAATGTGTCTTTTTCAATTAATTCCAATCGATAATTGCGCATATTTACATCTTCGCCGCTTGCTTCCAGTGTGAACACCTAAATATTAATTCAAATTGTATTAAACAATTTCAACAAAATACAAACCTCGCACACACGCGGCCAGAATATCTCGCGCCAACGCATGAAGTCCTCTTCGAGACTGTAAGAATAGTAATAATAAATAATAAATAAGAAAATACCTTCCATCATCGTCTCCCTGTCCCAATGGGCAAATCCTTGTGCCACCCATTTGTTCCAATTTTGTGTCGGCAATCTTGCCCATTTCATTAAAGTGCTCGTACGTTTTGTTGCCAAGGCCAAATACCTGCATTATTAATGTTGATATAACAAGCGAAAATGCTCACCGCATATCTGAGCCCAGTCAAGTCAGCATTGCCAGCTTGTAGGAAATCGTGGAATTGTTGTGCATTATCTGTCGGATCACCTTCACCATATGTCGCCATACAAAACACTGCCATTGATTGTTCAATTTCAGTCAGACGAGCCAAGTCCTCCTGAGAAATGATTCAAATAAAAATGTTAGGAGATCATTTAACTTGTTTTAACACGGGTCGTTTAAATTGTTTAAAAGTTGAAGCAATAATGAAATGCGACACTAGATTTAAGCACAAAATGCCTCACCATTTCACATTCTTCCGGATCGAGTACCATCGCCTTTAATCCGTATCGTTTCGCGTCCTTTGCCAACCGTCCGGCCAATTCTTCTGCCGTCCCGGTTTGTGATCCGTAAAATATTGCTACTGTGCGGCCCTAAACAAAATAGTTCAAACATAATAAGAATATCCAAACCTGTGTTTTCATTTTCTGAATAAATCCACCGCTGTTCACATCGCCATTTTGTACGTGCGCAACGGGTGTCACACCTGAAAATGAAATTTAGATTGTCTGTGTTGGAAAAATATGAAACTAAAGACATAAATACAAATTTGTTAACAAATACACAAATCAAAACTGACCCGAAAATGATCGGTAGTCAGTTTCAGTTGGTCCGCGCACATATTTTGTATAGAGAAAATAAGCGGCGGCAACAAATAGTCCAACGAATATAATCATATCCCATGTGTCCAGTTCGAGTCCGATACCAAGCACGTCCATTTTTGTAAAATCAGAAATAATTTACAACAAATAAAATAAAACGTATGCCAAGTTGACCTGTAATGGGAAAACAAGTGATGTAAACAAATGGAATAAATATACTGAAATATTTCACAACATTATATCAAAAACTTTTGCCGAACTTTGCTACGCACAAGAAAATGTAAAAAATTTGCACGCGATAAAATGGAGCCAATCAGCTTAGTCTCTCAGCGTCTCTCAGCTGACATAATAATAATACAATAGAAGTTTCTGGTGTGTATCTCCGTGTATATGCGCACATGTGTAGGAGTTATTATTTTCTTAATTTATATGTCAACGTAACACTAAGTGGGCGCAGTGATGTAATGAAAATATCTGCGAGCTACATTTCTCAGACGACTGCATTTATTACATTTTATTATGCACGGGCGTAACACACAAATTGTAAGACTGCCCAATTATAGGAGGGATGGGTGGGAAGTCTAGAAAAGAAAAAATATATTCTACGCTATAAGACACGCGGAACCAATTATAATTTCATTGATTTTAGATGATTTTAGTGAAATATTTAGCCCAAACTACAGAAATGAATATAATTCATTGACTTGCTCCGCAATAATTCAGTTTTGATTCAATGAACTACATTTGCTTCCATTAAAAACTGAAATAACCTGAAACGTATCTCAACGTATGCAAATTTTCACACTTGCAAACTCTTCCGCACAATTGTAACATTTGCAAATTTCGACAAAATGTGTCAGGTTTAGGAACCGGGCGGCGTTGGTGAAATTATTTAACTGAAACATTTGCATCAAAATGGCCGGCATTGCACAAAAAGTGGTCGCATACTTTCGTGCGGATCCAGTGGCATGGCGCAATTATTTCACAAGTACACATTTCTGGGGACCGGTTGCAAATTGGGGTGCGTTTGAATTTTGTCTCCTGATTTTGTTTTCATTACTTCAGGTTTACCACTCGCCGCATTAGCAGACATGAAGAAGAATCCGGAAATGATCAGCGGTAAAATGACAACGGCGCTGGTGGTTTATTCGGCCGTTTTCATGCGTTTTGCCTGGAAGGTATTCGTTTTTGTTATTGTTCAATATTCCACTAAATTTCACTATATTTGACATATTTCAGGTTCAACCTCGCAACTTGTTATTATTCGCGTGTCACTTCACAAACGAATCCGCACAATTGATGCAAATGAAACGATTTATGACGTAAATTATTGTTTTGTTTTCATTTTAATGCTTTGTAATCATTTTCAGATATCACTATTTCGGTGGTAAGAAGAAGATGCTGGCAGAACAGGAAAAGTGAGTTGTAATTATATTTGTCATTAATTATGATTATTTTAGGGCTGAACACACACCAACAGCGAAGATTTCACACGCAGCTGCAGTAAAAGATGACACTAAACAGTATGTTTATTTTACTTTAACCCATTTGTAAATCTCTGGCCGAGATATATTGGGAGGGATATGTTTCTGCTCTATGTAAACAAATGTGCTCGCATTTTTGTTAAATTTTAGCCAGTCACCGGTTTTTAGCAGAAAAGATGAGAAACTGTCGTTACATCAAGTGACACGAAGAAATATTAACGACTTGAAGAAGATCAATTCGGAGATATTTCCAATATCGTACGGTGATAGTTTCTACAAAAACGCACTCAATGTTGACGATCTGGCGAAATTAGGTGTCCAATATTTTTATTTGTTTAAAATTTACGTTTTTTTACTTTCTATAGCATATGTGAATGATACTCCCGTTGGTGGGGTGTGTTGTCGTATCGAACACGCTGATGGTACTCTACGAATGTATATTATTACATTGGGTTGTCTAGCGCAATATCGCAGATGTGGTTTAGGTGTGTGTGTGTGTGTGCATGCGATTTATGTTCTTTGGTAGGCACACTAATGCTTGAACATGTGTATGAAATGTGCAAAAAGTACGACGTTGACAGTGTGCGATTGTATGTTTGTTTATTTGTTATTCATCTACATCTTCAGACACGTACAAGTGAACAACAACGATGCGATGGAGTTCTATCGGCGGCAGAATTTCCATGTTATTGAAACCACTAAAGATTTTTATAAAACAATTAAACCCGCCGATGCATTTCTACTTGAGAAACGGTTTCTGCAAACAATTTTACTTTATATTTAACATGTTTTTAACGGTTTTTCCCGCTGTTTTTTTTCGCCAATCGTATTCCCAGTTTATCTCGGCCAGAGATGTTTTTAATCTTTTTATTTGATTATTAATTTATTTCTTAATTATTAATTTATTTATTTTTTCAGTATCGAGCCAACGAAAACAATTCACAAAGCTGACGCAAAACCGGAAGCGAAGAAAGCAGATGCGTATGTTTGTCTTAACAATTTTATTTATTTTCAACTTGTTCTTATTTATCGCGTTATTTTCATTTCCAGACTTGATCACACACAAGCAAAATCGACCGACAAAACGGAACATGTCGCTATGGAAAACAAGTGGGTTTAATAATTATGATTATTAACTTTTTTGTAGAAGCGAATCAACAAAGTCGACACCAAAAGTCGAGCCAATTGTTCAAGCGGCGAAAGTTCAAGCCGATAAAATGTTAGCATTTTTAGTAATTATTTTTGTTAATTTTATTGATATAGTGCCGACAAAGCATCGCCATCCAAGTCGGACGCGAAAGTGGAACACGTTGTAAAGGCAGAACCGAAAGTTGATGCCGATAAAGTGTGAGTCAATTTTACATATTTATTACTTAATTACTTATTTTCCATCTTGTTTTAAATCGCACATTTGTGTTTAATTAATGTTATTCAGTACTAACAAGACACAAACATCAAAACCGGACGCCAAAGTGCAACACGTTGCTGCGGGAAAGTGAGTTTTTGTTAATTTTTTATGAAAAATGTTTTCGTCAAATTTCTTGCATTTTCTACAAACTGATGATGTAAATAATATTAATTTGCAGAACGGATTCAAAGACAGCACCCGAGCAGAAACAACGACTATTGGCATCACAACATTATTTGCGCGATCATGAAGGTGCATTTATTATTTCATTAATTTCGATATATTTTCAGGTGCTCCTGTCGACGAACGAAATCGAATAAATGCGAATTTTGTTGTCGAGTAGAAATATTGCGAATCTGTTCCGAAATACGTTTTATTCAATTTGTAGGATATTTTAAATTGGTAGAAATCGGTTTTGTAGCAATTATTTGCTGTTTAGAAAATCAATTTTAGGATTTAGGGGCCAGTTTTTATCTCATTTTTAATTTTGTCACTTTCGAAGGTGTTATTTCGTCGCTCAATATTTTTTGTGTCTTGTTTGTGATGAAATTTTACGCTTTGGAATATTTTCAGTCGTTTGCTCTTACGAACTGTAGATTTATTTGTACAAACGTGAAGACCCTAGTGGGATGATATTATTGCATTTGTAAAATGCTTGTGATTTCTATTTTTCAAGAATTTTATACGATTATGCAATAAACGTTGCGTACATTTCTTGTGGCATTTATTTGTTTTTGGTCTGGTTCAATTGTTAATTCCAGATTACTTTTAATTTTGAACAAAACATTAATTTCCAATTGTCGGTTGATTATTTTAAGAGATTTGTGAGAATTTCAAAGAACAATACAGAAGATGAGTGACACAGATGAACCAACACCGACATCAGGGCGCGAGAAAGGTTTCTATTTTGACTCATACTTCGATAGAACTCCAAATATTCCTTAATGTTTCTCCTCCAGCAGGCGGTGCACCCGCAACAACCAGTACCGCCCGTCTGGACACCCTACCATCCTCTCTGCGCAACGTGCGCGCATGTTTGTTGTGTTCATTGGTGAAGACAGTGGATCAGTTCGAGGCAGATGGGTGTGACAATTGTGAGCAAGTGTTGATGTTGAAACATGATGATCAGAGGGTGGGTGAGGGAGTGGGAATGGTGGCAGTAATGGAAGGGATTGTAGGTGTACACGTGCACGTCGTCTGCATTTGATGGACTTGTATCGTTGATGCAACCGAAGGATAGCTGGGTGGCTAAGTGGCAGAATATTCAACGCAAAGTGCCCGGAGTGTATGCGATTAGTGTTAGTGGGACGCTGCCTGGCAATGTGCAGGTCTGGGTGTTTTCGTGCAAATTTCTTTTATTTGTTTCAATTGTTTACTAAATAATTAAATGATTTTTATTTCATTTGAAATAATTTCTTTAAAATGTTGCAGGCTGAATTGAAAACAATGGGTATCACGTATCGTACGGCGCAACGGGATAAGACACAGCGTTGAATATATGATCTCGTCATTTCTCACTTCTTTATTTCACATGTTTTGCCGGTCATTGTTATGATTTTGTTTGAAGTTATTTCAATTGAAACTCATCTTCTTTTGCGCAAATAAATCGGTGGTTTGCATTGTTTATGATTAACAAACAGGCTAGAACCGGAGATATACAGAATTTAAGGAAAACGGAGGATTCGTGATACAAATTTACAATAATTTCGTTGCTATATTGCACTTGCGTTTCACATTTTGCATTAAATTCCACGCGTGTCTTAAGGAAGTTGAATTTTGGAACCCGTGCATTGAGTATTGTTTGCACAAATCGTAATCGCCATTCGGATTGTACAAATGTTCGAATCCTTTGATATTGTAACGAGGAATGCTCGCATTTTCTGCTATTATTCCAGTGAATGTCACGTCTTCGGGTGTATTTCGTGGCCATGTTGCGGGCCACGGACGGCTGGGAGTTGCCTGGAATTATTATTATAAAATAGCAGAGACACGCATTACCAATACAAGTTTCTTTGGTGCGTTCATTGTGAGCAAATATGCGGAACCACTGCAATATGTTGGATATGTGGCATTCTCATATACGGATATTGGAACGTCGCGTTTCCTACTGCCACTAATTCGGTCAACCTGTGCACATTGTAATTGGAATCTCTCTTAATAAGTGTGTACCAGAGCATTTTGCCAGCAGTGTCCGTAGATTTTTGCGTAGTTTAGCGGTTTGGACGTGCGAATTCGACACAAATTCAACATATTTTTAGGGAAAATCAGGACGTCCGAGTCCGTTTTTAATAAACATGGGGCCGATGGACAAAACTTCGATGACCAATAGAGTGTTGTAAACGTTTTTAATGGCAAATTAAAGAAATTTTCGACGATATTTGTCAATAATAGATCGCCATTCCTGTATTGTTCGAAAGAAAGTAGAAATGTTTGTATGAAATTATGCAAAATATTTTTATTCTCGCCAATGATAAAAACAATTTCATAATTTCTTCGCCTCATTGCCCACGTTTCGCGAATTGTTTGACGTAATTGAAAATCGTGAGGAATCGAATTAATAAATATCAATAATGTTAAGTTATTATTATTGCATTTTTCGGAAGCATATTTTGGGTTTGAATAAATGCCGATCGAAATTTGGGGCGATCGTTGTGAAAATGGGGCAATAAAGTCGTAAATGATGATCTTATTTTGTCGATAATTTATCATAATTCCAATGACAAAAACACATAAAATAATAAATAAAATTCGACGCTTCTTTCGTGCCATTTTGTGTTTCGATCTTCTGTTTACAATTTATTATATGTGTGTGTGTGTGTGTGTGTGTGTGTGTGTGTGTGTGTGTTGTCGCATTATTGTACAATACATCAGAACATGCAAAAATCATGTAACACGCCCTTTAGACTAATGTGCAACTACTTTCATTACAATTGTTAGTTTTGCAACTTTAAACAGTTATCCATTTTCTCAGATATTTCATATGTGTTGAAGTAAACACATTCACGTTTATATAAAACAAAATAAAGTACCGTTGCACTACAGATATTTGAGATCAAATTTCAAAGTGTACAGCGAAAAACAATGCAAACGTAAACAAATGTTGTAGTTAAACTTTTAACAAAGTTAGTTTAGGCGTTTTCCAAAAATGTATTTACAATGCATTCTTATTTCGCTTTTATTTTCAACTGCAAAAGCACAAGAAGCGGGACAGGCAACAGATCCACAGGCCGATTTAGCCGGTTTATAAGATAATAAAATAAATAATGACATTGCAGCATATTTGAACAAAACGTATACGGAACAAATGAATTTTAAACAGCAATGTTTAATGAGGAATTACAATCGGGAAATCGATCCGAAGTCAAATCAAAATGAAGCAATGACAATTCGCATTTATACGAGATTCTTGCATTTTTATGTGGTAACGTTTTCTATTTCTGAATATGATTTGTTGTAAAATTATAGGACGAGTGGCAGCAAACAATCACCGCATACGGATATCTTTACATGGTAAACAGTAGAACATATTATAATTAACCCATTCAGAGTTGGGAAGACTACAACATGACATGTGCCAAGACGGAGATAGAGAAGCCCTTTGACACCACATTCCATATGTGGACCATCTGGAAGCCCAAGATATCCTTGTGGAATGCGTGAGTTGCACGTTAATGTTACAGAAGATTTGTTCAGCGCCGATGTCGACTCTGCTACCGATCCCCTGAGGTATGACTGGTGGTCGCAAGCAAGGGTCACGGTTCTTGAGGGCAAATCACGGGTCTGAGAGGAGTTGTGTTTCACATGGCATTAGTGGGGTTTACAGGTTTCCATCTGGCCATTTGTACAACTGCAATTCACGTGTAATTTTGATTATACCGACTATCCATACGATACGCAGGTTATAAATAAACGTTGTGAAATTATTATTATTTACTATAAAAGCAGAGGTGTGCCGCCACATTTTATCTCGGTTCCAGTATGTCGGATTTTCGAATGGATGTGGCAACTGGAGAAGATTACGGTCCGTCGTTTGTCAACGATTGGGCGAAGATTGTCGGACTGGATTATAAGGAACAGAAACATGTGAATAATTGGTAATGAAATTGGTTCAATTAAACACACACATATTTATTGATTTGTTACAGGCGATTGGACGACGCGACGCCTACAAGCTCTTATTGGTACAATGGGGCAGTGTCCGAACAACCGCCTACACCGGGAAATTATAGGTAGACATTAAGAAATAATTAATAAACTTGCAGTTCTACTTGGCAAATGTACAATATCTGGTTTAACCTGACCCGACACGCACCATATCACGGCATTATGACTGTTATGCCTGCTATTTGCACATCATTCATTACAATGACAACATTGGCGATCACACATACACAACATGTATGTTTATGTGATTGTATTTTCATTTGTTATAATTGTTGCAGGCTATTTACATTCTCGCCGCAAATATGTTGATCCAAGTTCTGTTCACGCACGATGTTCTACTGGACATTCCACCAAGTGTTGGTTCAACACCTCGAATTGGTAACCGCACAAACACCAACGTTCACCGATATTAATTATAGTCAAATACTTTGCATTCAATCTGTGCATCACATTCTCTGCAATGTTCCTTCTTCTGCTCACCAACTGGCTGCGTCAACACACAGCACCAATGCCAACGATGCTAAACACTGTTTTGGTGCAGATTCGCACTCGCATTGGACACACGCGCGCAGACACACCCAGCCGTGCAAATGTCAAGAGTGAAGATGTTCAACTGAATAATGTTCAAGAAACTAGTGCGGTGGGGGATGGTGGCGAACCGGAGAATATTGAAGTTGTTAGGAATAGTCAGGACAGTGAGAAGGAGGAAGTTGCTAAGGAAAAGGAGAGTAATTCGATTCAATGGCAGTATTTTGCAGATCTTTTCCTCATTGCTGGGGCTATTTTTGTGGTTTTTGCATATTTTATTGGTATGATTTGCTGGTTGCGTTAGACGTTTTGCTTTTACTCAAGACAGATTTGGTAGTTTCATTTCATCAGAGGTATTATTTTGATTTTGTTTTGAACAAGAAAATGAATTTATTTTGCATTTGAGATCAATATTGTGATTTAAAGCCAGTTTTGGATGTGATTACAATTGACAATTTGAAATAACCCGATGAATTTTGTTTATGTGAGGTAGTTTGTGATTTGTAAAATGTGAGAAAATAATAAATAAAGTGAAATTATTAAAGCTGCAATAAGTAAAAATGTGACGGAAGACAAATTCTTCCACATAAATGGAAAACATTTTGTGCATCTTTGCAGTGTGTTTATGTACAGCCGATATTGCCACGTGACCGGTAGGAGTTTTAAAGAAACGAGAAGTAACAAAAAATATTAAAGAGCGGATAAACAACAAATTATTGAAGTATGAGACCGTCAAAATTCAGCATTGCTGTGCCGGAAGAATATTGATACAAAAATGATGAGAATTTCTTGAAAACCCCCAGTTCAATTATTAATACCAAAACTATTAATGTTAGTGTAATTCCAACTTTTCAGCACGATTTGTATCTGTCGCATTCGCGCCTCGTATTCAAATCCATTACAAAGACTCAACAACCGTGTAATATCTGCCAGTAATGTGTGAATCTCCTGTCGACGATTCTCATTTTCCATATTTTCATTGTTTATTTTTCGATTATTCAAACTATTCTGCGAGCTGGAACGCTGCAGTGGTTTTGGCTTTGTTTGGGTGGTCAGGTCGATTGGTTGAAGTTGTGCGACTGAAATAAATACATAAAAATATTTTATTATTATATTACCTTGATTTCTTTGCTGCGCTGCGAGTCGTTGTTGATTAGCAGCAACGGCCGCCACTGCCGCCAATGTTGGAGTATTTGAATATGGTTGCGAGAATGCCGAGTTTTGATTTAGTGGCATTGCTGAAACGGTTCATTTGCATCTTTGATTGCAGATAAATAACAGTGCAAAGTTTGATAAAATGTTGATATCAATCGCTTTCAAAAAATGAGAAAAACGACGTTATTATCATATGCATTAGTGAATACTTAATTATTATTCAAATTAGTCCACTCACCAACTGGTGCCTGATTCGGTCTGACATGTGACAACCACGGAGCAGTGAACAGACTGGGCAGTAGACCGGCCCTCAGTAGATGTTGCGCTGTCGGTGTAGAGAGCGGATTCCGTGCATGAATGGGACTCGGCTGCGCGACGTGCTCCATCGACTGCACAATGAACACGTGAATAAATACAATGTACAATCCCGTACCTTATTGCATTCCTGTTTGCTGCAACTGGATGATGTTGAGGAAGTTGATGCAGGACTGTGTTGTGCACTACTGCCATCACTGCCACTGGTTGTTGTGTTGATTGAACGACGGATCTTGCACGAGAAACGCTGCAAGGGAAGGTGGAATGGTGCGAAATAAATTACTTTACCTTAAATGCGTCATCATTGACATCGTGTCCAGTGTGTTCAGCATTTAATGTTGTAATACGTAATACGTTATCTGACCAACTGAAGTTTAAACGCAACATTGCACGACAACCACATGGAAGATATGATTGATTCGGACGCTTGCCGGCACCTGCGTTATATTGTATTTTACAAGACACACTCCATCTCACCTCTCATTCTTGGTTGTCCATAATGTGCGCAGTGATAGACAATGTAGCGGTATTTGAACACATCGCTGGTACTGCCGTCCGGCATTTTTAGTGTTTCCGAACTGCAATTCTTTGTTTTGGGACATCTTAAAACAATTTACCTGGCAACTCTGAACGGATGATATTCTTCTCGTTTCCAATGCTCAAAACAGGATTCGAACTCGGCGAAACTTGAATATTTCGCTCCAGCAAACACGCCAATATTCAGATTTTCATTATTTTCCATTTTATTAATTTGTTTAACAATATTATTATTATTTTCATTTTCATCATCCACTTCGATAATCATGCTCGACGAAGCCCGCGAATCCGGTCGCTCGTCCATTTCTGTTTTCATATTCTTTATTGTTGATTCGATTGTTGCCATTTTTGGGATAACAATCTGAAAAACAAAAACTTGTTATCGTTATTGACAAAGTGAAAGAGACTGCCTACTGTACGTGTGTGCAAAACAATTGTAAATGGGCGCCATTAGTGTGCGCGTGTCTGTGTGTGTGTGTGTGTGTGTGTGTGTGTATTTGCGAGGGGTGACCAAGTATGTGAATGGGCAGCTGAATGGTAACGAAAATACGCGTAATCGTAAAAAGAGAAACACCAAAAACGTGCAAAACAATCATACAACCTGTGTGCAAAAACACAGAGAGACTGGTTGGGTCAGTCAGCTTGACGTGTCTCTTGCGCCACACACACACACAAGAAAACAGTTTCATGAATGAATCTCTTCACACAACCAGCTGTCCATCCATTAAACACAATTTCCATTAATCGTTGTCCACTTGATGCTTACTGTAGGTTTATGTGGTGTGTATGCGGTTCTCGTGGGACACCCAGGGAGTGTGTGAAATTACACAGCTCAATCGAAATTTATACAGTCATGTGCATGTGTGTTCAAATTTTTTGCCTATTCTGTCAACAAACTGTGTAACACACACACAGTTTTCTGTCCGTAATCTAGTGTGTTACACAACAGCAACACACAGGCACTCAAAAGTGTGCAGATGGTTTTTGGGAGACACCGAAAGAGTGTGCCTTAAGGAATGTCGACCACCACACAAATGGGCAGATAGCTGGACCCGTTTCACACACACGCACACACTTTGATGAGTGAAAAACAATCGCAATCGGGTCATGGAGAGACAAGTATCTTTCCAGCACATTGGGATCCTAAGCTTAGAATTCCACGTGGACAAGTTGTCGCG
>JADMIO011403883.1_pt1 | contig 31335 bp, 24 predicted proteins | sample 8958161 | NCBI WGS metagenome assembly JADMIO01 (sample SAMN16585339, study PRJNA669376) | soil metagenome | isolation source: Crop rotation soil | place: USA: Cullars Rotation, Alabama | collected 2011 | reverse complement strand
CGACAACTTGTCCACGTGGAATTCTAAGCTTAGGATCCCAATGTGCTGGAAAGTCGTCGACGAAGCCTACGCGGAATTCAGCGGCCGCACGTTCATCGGCCCTGCACTCGATCGTCATCGGAATCTCATCGTCGGCCGGACGTTCGCCAAAGCGCACGGTCTCGCCGCCCTGCGCAGCGGCGCGCTCATCGCGCACCCGGAGACGCTGGCGCCGCTCCGGCGCGTGATGCCGCCCTTCAGCGTCAACATCGCCGCCGTCCGCGCGCTTGATGCCGCGATCGACGATCCGGCGCATCTCGAGTGGTACGTCGGCGAGTCGATCGTCTCGCGCGAGCGGATCTATGACTTCTGCCGCCGCCTCGGCATCGGCTGCCTGCCGAGCGACGCCAACTTCGTGCTCCTGCGCATCGGCGACGACGCCGCGCTCGTGGCGGAGGCGTTGCGCGAGCGCGGCATTCTGGTCCGCGACAAGAGCCGGGCGCCCGGTTGCGCCGGCTGCATCCGGATCACCGCCGGCGTCGTCGCGCACACCGAGCTGTGCCTCGAGGAACTGGAGGACGTGCTTGCGTCGCGCCCGCGTTGATCGGCGAACGGCCGAAACACACATCGCGATCTCGTTGACGCTCGATGGCCGCGGCCGGGCCGACGTCCGCACGGGAGTGCGGTTTCTCGATCACATGCTCGAGTTGGTCGCGCGCCACGGGACGTTCGATCTGGTCGTCGCCGCGCGCGGCGACCTCGACGTCGACGCGCATCACACTGTCGAAGATACCGGCATTGCGTTCGGCGAAGCGGTCGCCGCCGCGCTCGGCTCGAAGCGCGGCATCCACCGCGCCGGCTACTTCCTGATGCCGATGGACGAGACGCTGGCCGTCGCGGCGGTCGACCTCTCGGGCCGGCCGCACGCCGTCATCGATCTGTCGACGGTCCGCGCGCGGTCGGTTGGCGATCTGCCGGTCGAACTCGTCGTCGACTTCTTCGCCGGCTTTGCCGCCGCCGCCCGCGCCAACGTCCACCTCAAGGTGCTCTACGGCCGGTCGAGTCATCACCAGATCGAGGCCGTGTTCAAGGCGTTCGCGCGGGCGCTCCGCGCGGCCTGTGAGAAGGACGCGCGGATGCGCGGCCGGCTGCCGTCGACGAAGGAATTGCTTTAACGGCTTACGGCTTACGGCTTACGGCTTACGGCTTACGGCTTACGGCTTACGGCTTACGGCTTACGGCTTACGGCTTACGGCTTACGAACAATGAGAGTTGAGATCGTCGACTACGGTGCGGGCAATCTGGCCTCGGTGCTGAAAGCCTTCGCGGCGATTGGCGTGGACGCGCGAATCGCAGCGGTTGCGGCCGACATCGGTCGCGCGCGCGCGATCGTCGTCCCTGGCGTCGGTCACTTCGGCGCGACGCAGGCGATTGGCGCCGATTGGCGTGCGGCCATTCAGGGCGCGCTCGATCGCGGTGCGTCGCTGCTCGGCATCTGCCTCGGCATGCAGTGGCTGTTCGACGGCAGCGATGAGGCGCCGGGCGTGCCCGGCTTGGGTGTCTTCAACGGGCGCTGCCGCCGGCTCGCGGGCGACGCCGTCAAGGTGCCGCACGTCGGCTGGAACACGCTCGACCGGCAGGCGACGACGTCGCGGTTGCTCGACGGCATCGGCGCCGGCAACACCGCGTACTTCACGCACACGTTCGCGGCGCCGGTCGCCACCGGGACCACCGCGACAACGACGCACGGCGAGACGTTTGCGTCGGTGGTTGAACGAGGACGCGTCTACGGCGCACAGTTTCATCCGGAAAAGTCCGGCGCGATCGGCCTGCGTCTGCTCGAGAATTTCGTCCGCGCTGCGGCCGCGGCAACGGCGTAGGGTCGATGCTCGCCAAACGTCTCATCGCCTGCCTCGACGTCCGCGACGGACGCGTCGTCAAAGGTGTCAACTTCGCCGGCCTGCGTGACGCCGGCGATCCGGCCGCCCTCGCCGCGCGTTACAACGACCAGGGCATCGACGAACTGGTGGTTCTCGACGTCTCGGCCACGCTCGAGGGCCGCCGCGCCACGCGCTCGACGATCGCCGCCGTCGCGCAGCGGTTGTTCATCCCGCTCACCGTCGGCGGCGGCATCCAATCGATCGACGATGCGCGGGCCGTCGTCGACGCCGGCGCGGACAAGGTCGCCGTCAACAGCGCGGCGCTCGCGGATCCGAAGCTGATCACGACGCTGGCGAGCGTGTACGGCAGCCAGGCAGTCGTAGTCGCGATCGACGCGCGGCGCAACGAACGGCGCTTCAACGTCTTCAGCCGCAGCGCCACGGAGCGCGCGCCGATCGACGCCGTGACGTGGTCGCGGGAAGCCGAGGCGCGCGGCGCCGGTGAGATCCTGCTGACGTCCATCGACCGCGACGGCACGCGCGCCGGATTCGACTGCGAGCTGACCGCCGCCGTCAGCGGCGCGGTGCGGATTCCCGTCATTGCCTCCGGCGGCGCCGGCGCGCCCGAACATTTCGCTGACGTCTTCGCGCGAGGCCGCGCCGATGCCGCGCTCGCGGCATCGGTGTTTCATTTTGCCGAGCACGCCATCGCCGATCTCAAACACGCGCTGGCGGCACAAGGCATTCCGATGCGCCTGTCGTGGTGACGCGATGTTGATCCCATCGATCGACTTGATGAACGGCCAGGTCGTCCAGCTCGAACAGGGCGCGCGGCTGAAGTACGCGAGCAGGGACGTCGACGCGTGGGCGGCGCGCTTCGCGTCGTTCGCGATGGTGCAGGTGATCGATCTCGACGCCGCCATGGGCCGCGGACAGAACGCCGATCTCGTCGCGGCGCTGACGACGCGGCTGCCGTGTCAGATCGGCGGCGGCGTGCGTTCGATCGATCGCGCCGAGGAGCTTCTGGCTGCCGGCGCGCGGCGTGTCATCCTCGGCTCGGCGCTGTTCAACGATCGCGGCGTCAACGCCGGCCGCGCCGAGGCCTTCGCCGCTGCCATCGACGCCGACTGCCTCGTCGCCGCCGTCGACGCGAAGCAGGGCCAGGTCGTCACCCACGGCTGGACTCGCGCGCTGCCGCTCTCACCCGCCGACGCGGTCCGCGCGCTCGAGCCCTTCGTCGGCACATTTCTCTACACGCACGTTGACACCGAAGGCCTGATGGGCGGACTCCCGCTCGCGCCCGTCCGCGCCGTTCAGGCCGCGACGACGCGCCGAGTGATTGCGGCCGGCGGCATTCAATCGATGGACGAGGTCGAGGCGTTGGCCGCGCTTGGCATTGACGCTGTCGTCGGAATGGCCATTTACACCGGGCGTTTCAAAGAAAACCTGAAGAGAGTTAAAGACGAGTAGCGGGTGAAGAAGTTCCAGGCAACGCCCCATCCCCGCCCCCCGTCCAATCCCTCCGAGGAGCAGCTATGACGGCGAGATTTGTGGGTGTGGTGGTGCTGGGCGCGGCGATGGTGGCGCCTTCGGCGGCGTGGGCGCAGCGGAACCGTAGTCAGGCCGACCAGCGCGACTATTCGCGCGACAATCGCGGACCGCGCGAGACCGAGACCGTCAATAAGACTGTCGCGTTTCCGGACAGAGGCACGTTGCGCCTGAAGAGCTTCTCCGGCGACGTGCGCATCTCGGCCGGATCGGGCCGCGATGTCGTCGTCAAAGCGGTCCGCCGCGGCACGCGCGAGCAGCTCGATCACATCAAGCTGGAAATCGAGGCCAACGGGTCCACCGTCTTCATCGAGGCCAACGTTCAGGATCAGGCGTGGCGCGATCGCAACCGCCGGCAGCACGACAACGACGGCGACGTCGTCGACACCGAGTTCGACATTCAGCTGCCGGCGAGCGCGAAGCTGGACATCGACGTCTTCTCCGCCGACGTCGACGTCCGCGGCGTGAGCGGCGATCAGCGCATCAAGACTTTTTCCGGCGAGATCACCGCGGACCTGACGCCGGCGGGGGCGACGCCGAGCTTCGAGGGCGAGACGTTCAGCGGCGGCATCCGCGTGCGCGTGTCCGACGGCGTCAAGTCGGGCGTCCGCTTCGACAGCTTCAGCGGCGATCTCGACAGCGACATGCCGGTGACGCTGCGTTCGTCGTCGAGCTGGGGCTGGAACAACCGCGGCCGTTCGACGGTCAACTCGAGCGGCTCGGCCGACACGACGCTGCGCTTCCACACCTTCAGCGGGGACGTGAGGATTACGAAGTAACTCAGGGCTCACGGCTCAGGGCTCATGGCTCGGAGCCCGAGCGTGAGCTGCCGTCATGCGGTGTTGACGCCGAGCCGTGAGCCATGAGCCCTGAGCCGGTTAAGATGCGCCCTGATGAAAGTCGTCCTGGGCGGCGGCTCCGGGTTTCTCGGTCAGGCGTTGGCGGCGCGGCTCGTTGCCGACGGCCACTCCGTCGTCATCCTCACACGCGGGCTGCCGTCGACCGCCCCGGGCGTCCGCGTCGCGCCGTGGACGCCGAACGGACAGATCGGCGAGTGGGCGCGTGAGATCGACGGCGCCGACGCGGTCGTCAACCTCGCCGGCGCCAGCATCGCCGGCAAGCGGTGGACGCGAAAGCGCAAACAAGAGCTGAAAGCCAGCCGGATCAGCAGCACGCGCAGCCTCGTCGCCGCGGTCCGCGCCGCTCAGAAAAAGCCTTCGACCTTCATCCAGGGATCGGGCGCCGGTTACTACGGCACGCCGGACGATCTCGTGCTCGACGAGTCCTTTCCTCCGGGCAACGATTTTCTCGGCACGCTGGCGGTGGCCTGGGAAGCCGAAGCGCATCCGGTGTCGGCGCTCGGTGTGCGGCTGGTCATCATCCGATCGGGCGTCGTGCTCGCGCACGATGGCGGCGCCTTTCCGCAGATGTCGAGGCCGTTCCGGTTTTTCGTCGGCGGCCGCCTCGGATCGGGCAAGCAGTACTTCGCCTGGATTCATCGCGACGACTGGATCGCGATGATCATCTGGGCCTTGACGACGCCGTCGGTGAAAGGCGTGCTCAACGGCACCGCGCCTGAGACGATCACCAACTACGAACTGACCAAGGCGATCGGCCGGGCGTTGTGGCGGCCGAGCATCTTTCCCGTCCCCGGTTTTGCGTTGAAGCTCATCGTCGGCGACATGGCCGGTCCGGCGCTGCTGCGCGGCCAGCGCGTCGTGCCGCAGCAGGCGCTGAAGCAGGGCTTCAAGTTCCGGTACCCGGCGATTGACGGCGCGCTGGGGGCGATCGTGAAAGCGCGTCGTCAGTCTTGAGTCTTGCGTCTTGCATCTCGAGTCTTGAGTCATCGCAGCAATCGCACCCCAAGACCCAAGTCTCAAGACCCAAGACCTGTTCACTCCGTCCTGAGCGCCACGACCGGATCCACCCTGAGCACGCGCCGCGACGGCAGATAGCACGCGGTCGCTGCAGTGGCGCAGAGCACGAGGGTCGCGCCGGCGAACGTGAGCGGGTCGCGCGACGTGACCCCGAACAGCATCGACTCCATGAATTGGGCCAGCCACAACGCGAGACCGAGCCCGAGAGCGAGGCCGACGGCGATCGGACGAATTCCCTGGGCGACGACCAGTCCGAGCACGCGGCGATGCTGCGCGCCGAGCGCGAGCCGGACGCCGATTTCCGACGTGCGCCGGGCGACGGCGTAAGCGATCACGCCGTAGACACCCGCCAGTGCGAGCAGGAACGCCGTGGCCGCGAACGTCGCGATCAGCATCATCGTGAACCGTCGCGTCGCCACCGAGGCGTCGATCGTCTCGTCCATCGTCCTCGCGCTCGACACCGGCAGATTCGGATCGACCGACTTCACTGCCGCGCGCAATGCCGGCACGGCGTGCTCGGGAGGCACGCGCGTGTGCATCACCAGCTGCAGTTGCTCGGCGCCGGTGCCCGCGGCGGGCATGTAGACCGCCAGCGTCGGTTCGGCGTCGAGGCCGCGCTCGCGCATGTCGCCGACGATGCCGACGACCTCGGCGTTGAAGTTGTTCTGGCCCTTCCACAGCACTGCCGTCCGGCCAATCGGCGACTGCCCCGGCCAGAGCTGATCGGCCAGACGCTTGCCGAGGACGACGCGCCAGGGTTTGCCGATGACGTCGTGGTCGTCGAAGGCCCGGCCGGAGAGCAGCGGCAGACCGATCGTCTTGAAGTAGTCCGGGGTGACGATTCGCCACGACGCCCACGGCACCGGCGTTTCCGGCGGCGCGTCGGCGGCGACAATGCCCATGCCGGTGTTGGCGCGGCCGAGCGGCCGTCCGCTCACGGCGGCCACGTTGATGATTTCCGGCAGGCCGCGCACGCGCGCGAGAACGTCGAGTACCGTTTGTATTGAACGCGTTTCCGGATACGTCGACGGGATCGACACCGTCGCCATCAGCCGGTTGTCGGATTGAAATCCGCGATCGACGGTCATCACCTGGACGAGGCTGCGCACCAGCAGGCCGGCGCCAATCAACAACATCAGCGAGAGCGCGACCTCGGCGCCGACGAACAGATTGCGCAATCGCAACTGCCGCCGATCGCCGAGCGTGCCGCGCTGTCCCTGCCGGAGCGCCGGCACCAGCTCGTTGCGCGCCGATTGCAGCGCCGGCACCAGGCCGGTGCCGACGCCGACGAGCAGGGCGATGCCGGCGGCAAACGCGAAGACGCCGGCATCGATTGACGCCTCGTCGAGCCGCGGGATGCCGCCGGGATCGACGGCGTGGAGAACGCCGAGAATGCCCTGCGCGATCAGCAGCCCGAGTCCGGCGCCGACGAGCGAGAACACCGTCGCCTCGGTGAGCCGTTCACGAATCAGATCGGCGCGCGTCGCCCCGAGCGCCGCGCGGACGGCGCGTTCGCGGACCTGCGTCGAGGCGCGCGCGAGCAGCAGATTGGTGACGTTGACGCAGGCGATGACGAGCAGCAGCGACACGGCGGTGAGCAGAATCCACAAGGTCTGCCGCAGATTGTCGCTCGCGACCAGCGTGCGCGACGGTTCGAGCGTCGCGCCGAGGCCGGTGTTGTCCTTGGGGTAGCGCTGCTCGAGCTGCCTGGCGATGCCCTGGATCTCCGCGAGCGCGGCGTCGAACGAGACGCCGTCTTTCAGCCGCGCCACCGACAGATATTCGTAGCTGCCGCGGTTGCCGTCGGCGCGCCGCACGAACGGCACGTAGGCGTCGGCATAGTCGATGTACGGCGTCCCGCGCGGCATCACGCCGACGACTTGATACGGCTGGTTGTTGAGCGTCAGCGTCCGGCCGATGATCGACATGTCGCCGCCGAACCGCTCGCGCCAGGCGCTGTGGGCGAGAATCACCTGGCGCGCGTCGGCGCCGGGCGCGTCCTCGCCGGCAACGAACAGCCGGCCCAGTTGCGGCGTCACGCCCAGCGCGCGCAGGAATCCGACGCTTACCCGCGCGCCGGTCAGCCGCTCCGGCGCGTCGCCGCCGGTCATCGTGAAGTTGGCGCCATGGAACACGCCAAACTCCGCGAACGACTGCATCTGATCTTCATGTCCCAGAAGTTCGCCTCGGTGAGCGTGACGGTGCCCCACCCGCGATCGAGTCGCGTGCCGAGCACCTGGACGATCCGCTCCTGTTCGGGAAACGGCAGCGGCCGCAGCAGCACGCCGTTGACGACGCTGAAAATCGCCGTGGTCGCGCCGATGCCGAGCGCGAGCATGAGGATGATCGCCGAGCTCAACAGCGGCTGCTTGCGGATGAGCCGGAATGCGACGCGGATGTCCTGGAGTTTCACGAGCGACCTCCTCGAATGACGGGACTGACGGCTGAGCACGACGCGAGGTGTGCGCCGGTCGCGGCGTTGATCGGCGGCGAAGGCCAGCAGATCGCCGAAGGCGCGTATCCAGATGAACGGCCGGCGCCACAAGGGCGCCCGCGCCGCCTCGATCTGGAGGCTCTGCGCGAACGCGGATTCCATCTCGGCGCCGTAGTCGCGGCGCACGTCAGGCGGGCAGGCGTGAAGCGCGAGTCGATAGATCAGGCGGAGCATGGCCGGCTCGCTAGGTCGTGCGCGGACGCTTCACCAGGCGCTTCGACCGCGCCGCTTCGACGAACTTCGCCAGCCGCTCGGCTTCGGCGGCGCATTCCTTCCGGCCCGAGGCCGTGATGCGGTAGAACCGCGGACGGCCGCCGCCGGACTCGAAGTGTTCGGGCGCGCGCGTCTCGGTGACCAGGCCGGCGTCGGCCATCTTTTTCAGCGCGCCGTACAACATGCCGGGCCACAGGTGCATCCGGCCATCGGTGCGATCGAAGACTTCCTTGGTGATCGCCAGCCCGTGCAGATCGTGGTCGGCCAGGGCGAGGAGAATCTGGAACCAGTGCGGCGGCAGGGTGTCGGTGTCCGGCATGTGTGTCTTGATAAGTATATACGTAGACGTATACACGTCGTTCCGGGTTTGGGGTGTCGGGTTCCGGGTTGGCAGTTTCGGGAGATAATCACGCGTCCCGGAGGCAATCTCTATGAAGCGCTGGTCTGTCGCCGCCGTGCTCGGCGTCGTGTTGGTCTCGTCCGTCCTCGCCCAGACGCAAACCCAAACTCCCCCGCCGGCTCAGGGCCGTGGCGCGGGACCGGCCGGCGGCGCCCAGGCGCCCGGCGGACGCCAGGGTGGCGCGGGCGGCTTCATCGCCGCGCCGGCGCGCCGCGCCGGCGAAGGGCTCGGGCCCTTCAACCGCATGGTCATCACCAACGTGATGGTGATCGACGGCACCGGCGGTCCGCCGTACGGACCCGTCAATGTCGTCGTCGCCAACAACCGGATTCAGTCGATTGGCGGCGGAGGCGGCGGGCGCGCCGGGGGCCAGGCGGCCGATCACACCATCGACGGCACCGGCATGTATCTGATGCCGGGCTTCGTCGACATGCACGTGCACGCCGGCGGACCGCCGAAGAACGCGGAAGCGGAGTACGCCTACAAGCTCTGGCTGGCGCACGGCGTGACCACGGTGCGCGGCGTGCCGATGGCGGCCAACAACTTCACGGTGAGCGAGAAGGCACGCAGCGAGAAGAACGAGATCGTCGCGCCGCGCATCTGGAACTACCAGCGTCCGGGCAACACCTCGACGCCTGAAGCGGCGCGCGAGTGGGTGAAGAACGCGCCGGCGCAGGGCGTCGACGGCCTCAAGCTCGGCGCGCACGAGCCCGACGTCATGGCGGCGATGCTCGACGAGGCGAAGAAGCAGGGCCTCGGCTCGACCGCGCACCTGCAGCAGAGCGGCGTCGCGCAGATGAACGCGATCAAGGCGGCGCGCCTCGGTCTCGGCACCGTCACCCACTTCTACGGCCACTTCGAATCGCTGCTGAAGGACTACGTCGTCCAGCCGTGGCCGGTGACGATGAACGCGAACGACGAATATCAGCGGTTCGGCCAGGTGGCGCGGCTGTGGGACAAGATCTACGAACCCGGCTCACCCGAGTGGAAGGCGTACTTGCAGGAGCATCTCAAGCTCGGCACCGTCTTCGATCCGACGCTGACGATCTACTCGGCCGGGCGCGACGTCATGCGCTTCCGTGCCGCTGAGTGGCACGACAAGTACACGCTGCCGACGCTGATGGACTTCTACGCGCCGAGCCGCGAAAGCCACGGCTCGTACTGGTTCGACTGGACCACCGAGGATGAAGTCGCCTGGCGCAACTTCTATCAGGTCTGGTTCAAGCTGATGAACGACTACAAGAAGATGGGCGGCCGCATCACCACCGGTTCGGACTCGGGCTTCATCTACCAGACCTATGGCTTCGGCTACATCAACGAGTTCGAGATGCTGCAGGAAGCCGGTTTCCATCCGATCGAAGTCATTCAGGCGGCGACGATGAACGGCGCGCTAACGCTGCTCGAGCCGAAGAAGCAGCCGCTCTCGTTCGGCGTCGTCAAGGCCGGGATGCTCGCCGACCTGGTGCTCGTCGATCAGAATCCGCTGCAGAATTTCAAGGTGCTCTACGGCAACGGCACCTTCCGCCTCAACGAGAAGACCGGTCAGTCGGAGCGCGTCGGCGGGATCAAGTACACGATCAAGGACGGCATCGTCTACGACGCGAAGAAGCTGATGGCCGACGTTGCGGCGATGGTCGAGAAACAGAAGGCCGGTCGGGTGAAGCCCGCGGCCGGAGGTAAGTAGAGGTTCTGCGAGATGCGTGAAATCCGCTTGCCCAGGGCGGGCGAACAGGTAGAAGCATGAGAGAGCGGGAGGATCCTCTGTGAGAGTGGTTCTCCCCCTCTTCTCCGCTACCGTCCCACGGCCCGCCGCACTTGATCGGCGTAGCTCCGCGACATCCCGGCGCTGGCGTCGAGCACCGCCGTGCGGACGCGATCCGTCGCCGCGCGATGACGCGCGACGCGCTCGAGCACGTCAGCTTGATAGTGATCGGAGCCGATGCTCTTCGAGTTGGCGACGACGTCGAGCAAGTCGCGCTCGGCCAGGGACGGACCGGCGAGCACGGCGTTCAACACGACACCGTGATAGTGGTCCGATTCCACCTTCCCCGCCGCGTCAAAGAACGCCCGCCGCACCGCGTCGTCACTGAGGCCGTTGCGCGCGAGCGCCTCCAGGACTTCGGCGGCGTAGAAGTCGCTGTCGATGGCCGCCGAGGCCGCCGCGATCGCGGCGCGATGGCTCGACGTGATTGACGGCGCCTTGAGTACTTTCAGCAGCACCTGCGTCTTGTAGTGGTCCGACGACATCCGCGGCACGAGACGCACGAGCACATCCATCTCCGCCTGGCCGGGCGCACGGTCGCCGAGAATGTTCTCGACTGACGTGGCCTGGTAGTAATCGGACTTCATGCGCTCGACGAGGTCGACCAGCGCGGCGCGAACCGTCGTGTCCTGAACGTTGCCGGAGTAGACGCGGACGAGCTCGGCGAGATAGTAGTCCGAGCCGCTCATGCTGCCCGCCTGTCGCAGGATTCGCGTTGTCTCGGCCGGGCTGACCTTCGTCGCCTGCGGCAGCTTGAGGTAGTACTGGCTGCGCGCGTAGTCGCTGCTCATCAGCCCGGTTTCGGTCAGCACGGCGTCGACGCCGCCCTGCCGCACCAGCATCGGCAGACGGATATCGACGCCGATCGCCGTCCGTCGATCGAGCTCGATCAGAAAAGCGGCGAACCAGGCGCGCGCGTCGTTGTCGTACGGCCGTTCGCGGCCGTCGACGCGCCAGGTGCGCATGAGCGTTCCGTTTTTCGATTCGATTTCCAGCTGGCGCCGTACGCCGCGATCGGTGACATCGACGCGGAAGAACCCGTTGGCATCGATGCGGGCGACGTCGGTGAAGTCCGAATTGAATTCGAACTTGCCCTCGGCGCGCACGTCGACGTCGCAGCCTCGGCCCGAGAGCTTGACCGTCCAGCGGCGCTCGTGGTCGTTCTCGTGAATCGAGCTCGAGCTCTTGTCGAGACCGGCGCCGCCGCACAGGCGATCGTTCTGGAGAATCGTTGTTGGCGCGGCGCTCGCCAGGGCGGCCGTCTGGTTTCGCTTGGGCGACGGCACCGCTGGCCGCGCGGCTTCCGCGGCGCCCACCGGCGGCGCGGTCAACACCGCGGCCGCCGCCTCGCCGGTATCGGCCTCACGCGCGGCAAGGTCGATGGCGCCGACGACCGCTGTGGCGCCGAGCATCAGCGCCAGCATTGCCAGCGCGGACCGCCAGGTCATGCGTTCGCGCCGCGCGCTCGGCACGAGAATCGCGGCGATGCGCTCGTGAATGCGCGACTCGGCCATCGCCATCGTCGCCGGCGACCGCAGCGCGTGAGACGACGACCGGGCCAGTGCCAGAAGGCTCTCCGCGTAGATCGATGGGCGCACGCCCGACTGAATCACGACGTCGTCGCTCGCGCGTTCACGGAATGCCGCGGCGCGGCGGGCGCCGTACCAGGCAAGCGGCACGAACCAGTAGATCGCGCACGCGATCTGGCTCACCAATTGGCTCACTGCATCGCGCCGGGCAACGTGCGCCAGTTCGTGGAGGACGACCGCGCGGCGGACGTCGATCGGCCAGGCGTCGGTGTCGATCGGAAGCAGCAGCACCGGATGCAGGAGACCGGTGACGGCCGGGACGTTCGTCGCGGCGGTGACGCGCACCGACACCGCTGCGGTGATCGCCAACTCGTCGCGCACGTCGTCCACGAGCGCCATCCAGACAGCGTCAGCATCAGTGGCGCGGTCGGAGATGCGTCGGATCCGTCGATAGCCCGCGGCGATGCGGACGAGCAAGGCAAACGTCACCAGGCTCACAACGACGAGCGCGACCGCGGTCCAGTTCACTGCCACCCGCGGACCGGCGGCGGGAGCGTCACTCACTGGCGCAGCCGGCACGGCCGTCGCGGAGCTTGGACTGACCTCCCGGGTCCTGATCAGTGCACCCGCGGCGTTGGGCGCCGGATCCAGTGCGGGCGGCGCGATTGGCGCCGCGTGTGGCGTTGCGGCCAACACCGCGACGCGCCAGGTGGGCACGAGCGACGACACGGCCGGCAACAGCAGTACCGCGGCGAACGCGGCGGTCCAGAGCGACGCACGGGCCGACGCCGATCGTCGCCTGAGCACTGTCGCGCCCATCCACGCAAGCGACAGGATCACCATCGCGCGAATGCCGAGGTCGATGAAGGCGGTCATCGCTAACGTCCTTCCTTGCTGGCCTGATTGACGAGGCGCGAGAGTTGCGCGAGTTCCTCGCGCGACAGCTTGCCGTCCGACAGCTCGAACAGCGCCGACGCGGCATCGGCGGTCGATCCGGCAAAAAACGTGCGGACGACGTGGGCGAGCGCCGATCGCCGGGCATCGGCGGCTTCGACGACGGGCACGTAGACGTAGCGCAAGCCGTCGGTCTCGGTGCGCAGATGTCCTTTGTCTTTCAGGAGATTGAGCATGCCGCGGACGGCGGAGTACGAGGGCGGATCCGGGATCTCGTCGCGGACGTCAGCGACCGAGCCGCGGCCGAGGCGATAAACAGCTTCGAGAATCTGGCGCTCGCGACGGCCGAGGTCGGCAGTGGGGGCGGGGCGGCGCGGCTTGGGGCTCATGTGTCAGCACACTAGCATGTGCTAACCCATTAGCACAACTTGAGGCTTGGGGCTTGAGGCCTGGGGCCTAGGGGCCTGGAGCTGGGGCTTGGGCTTGGGGCTTGAGCTGCCCCAAGACCCAAGTCCCAAGACCCCAAACCGCTCTACTTGAACTTGAACATCGCCACGCGGCTCATGCTGCCGTCGCTCAACGCCACGTACATCGCGCGGCACTTGTTCTTGTAGGTCGTCGGCGTCTTCCAGTTGTAATGGAAGTTGCCGTCGCCGTCATAGGTGACGTTCGAGTTGCCCGGCGCGTACTCTTCGATCGCATCTTCGACTTCGCCGGCGCCGGACGAACAGTTCACCTCGTAGGAGTAGAGTCCGGCGAAACTCGACAGGCTCGAGACCGGCGCACCGCCGGCGGTGAGCCGCCACTTCACCGGAATCGCTTGGCCGGCGTTGGCCTTGTTCCACACCGTCGTGGTCACCGTCATGTCAATCGGCTGGAAGAAGCCGGCAAAGGTGAATCCCGCCGCGGTGACCGACTGCGTCACCTGCGGCGCGGCCTGGTAGTTGCCATTGCCGGCCTGGTTGACGATCACGGTGCACGCCGTCACGCCGCTCGTCATCGTGAACGTCGCGCCGCTGTTCGAGCACCCGCCCGACGAGCTGAACGCCAGCGCCACACCTGACGCGCCGCCGGTTGCCGTGACGACGAACGACGTGCCCATGCCGGCAGCGGCAGGCGCAGCCAGGTTGGTGATCGTCTGCGGCGCTTTGGTCAGCGTAATCGTCGCCGAGCCGTAGTTGCCGTCGTGATTCGCATCGCCGGCATACGTGGCCTTGGCCGTGCACGGTGTTTCGACGACGTTCACCGGCGCTGAACTGCACGCGCCCGAGTACGTCCACGTCACCGTTTGCGTGATGCCCGTGCCCACGCCGGAGACGAGCGCCGTCGTCGGATGCGGGTTGCCGTCGTACTGCGCGTTCAATGGCGTCACCGTCACCGTACTGCTCGCCTTCGTGATCGTGACGGACTTGGCGTCGCTGCCGCCGGCGTAGTTGCCAAACGCCGCGAACGTGCATGTCGCCGTGACCGTGCCGACGCTGGTCGGCGCCGACGCACCTCCCGGCGCGTACGCAATCGATCCGGTGCCGAGGTTTTCGCCGTTGACCCCGGTGACCGCACAGGTCGCCGCATGCGGATTGCCCGTGTAGACGAACGAGCCGCCGGTCGTCATCACCGTCGGCGACGCCGCTGAGATCGTCAGCGTGTCGTCGTCACTCGCGCCGGCGTAGTTCCCGGCTGCTGCAAACGAACACGTCGCGGTGTACGAGCCGACGTTCGTCGGCGCGACGGCGCCTGGGGCGTAGGTGATCGATCCGCTGCCGAGGTTCTCGCCATTGACACCGGTGACCGCGCAGCTTGCCGTCCGCGGATTGCCGGTGTAGCCGAACGTGCCGCCCGTGGTGGTCACCGTGGGCGTGACGGCCGTGACGGTGATCGTGTCGTCGTTCGTCGCGGCCGCATAGTTCCCCGCCGCCGGGAATGCGCACGTCGCCGTATATGAGCCCACGTTTGTCGGCGCCACACCACCGCCCGGCGCGTACGTCACCGAGCCGGTGCCGAGATCCTCGCCGTTGATGCCGGTCACGGCGCACGCCGCGGCGTGCGGGTTGCCGGTGTACGGGAAGCTGCCGCCCGTCGTCGTCACGGTCGGCGCCACGGCAGTGATCGTGATCGTGTCGTCGTCGGTCGAGCTGCTGTAGTTGCCAGCCGCGGCGAACGAACATGTCGCTGTATAGGCGCCGGCGTTCGTCGGCGGCGTCGCTCCGCCAGGCGCGTACGAAATCGCGCCCGTGCCGAGGCTCTCGCCGTTGACGCCGGTGACCGCGCAGCTCGCGGCGTGAGGATTACCGGTGTAGGCAAACGTGCCGCCGGTCGTCGTCACCGTCGGCGCCACCGCGGTGATCGTGATCGTGTCGTCGTCCGATCCGGCCGTGTAGTTGCCGGCCGCGGCATGTGAACAGGTCGCCGTGACCGTGCCGGCATTCGTCGGCGCAATCGCGCCGCCAGGCGCGTAGCTGATCGACCCGCTGCCGAGATTTTCGCCATTGATCCCGGTCACCGCACAGCTCGCCGCGTGCGGATTGCCCGTGTAGGCGAACGTGCCGCCGATTGTCGTCACCGTCGGCGCCACCGGCGTGATCGTGATCGACGCGCCGGCAGACGACGCCTCGTAGTTGGTCGTCTCCGCGTACGAGCACGTCGCAACGTAACTGCCGGCGTTGACCGGTCCGCTGGCGCCGCCCGGAGCGTAGGCGGCGGTCGCTCCGGTCAACGGCGTGCCGTTGAGGCCGGTGACGCTGCACGACGCCGGATGCGGCAACCCGTCGTACGGGAAGGTGCCGCCCACCGCCTGGACGGTCGGCGCGATCTTCGCGATCGTCAACGCCGCGGTGCCGACCGTGCCGAGGTAACCGGCTTCGCCAGGGAACAGCACGCTCACGCCGCTCGGGTAGTTGCCGGCGTCGATGCCCGCGAGGCTGATGCCCGGCAGAATCGCTTCGCCGCTCGCGTCGGTCGTCGACACGCCGATGAGCGTGCCGTTGAGCGAGAACTGCACCGAGCGATTCGCCATCGGCGAACCCGACGTCAATGTCGCCGTCAGTGTCGCCGTGCCGCCATAGCTGCCGGCCACGGCGGACACCGCGAGTGTCGTCGCCGCGGTCGTCGGCGTCGCAATGAAGGCGTGACGCGCCAAGTTGTTGGTGAGGTAGGCATAGCCGCCGACCTGACCCGGCGCATTCAAGACGCGGCCGTAGCTCTCCGAGCCCCCCAGCGTGCCGAGATCGGTCATGACGCCGCTGCGCCAGAGGAACGCGTGGAACTGCCCGCTGCTCGTCTGCGAGTAGCCCATGACGTCGCCGGCGTTGTTGATCGAGATTGCTTCGCTGTACGGCCCGCCGAGCGTGCCGAGGTTGATCAGCACGCCGTTGCGATAGAGAAACGCGTTGTAGTTGAACGCGGCGGTCTCGGCGTTGCCGACGACGTCGCCGGCGTCATTGATCGCGTTCGCGTAGCTGTATCTCCCGCCAAACGTGCCGAGGTCAGTGAGCACGCCGTTGCTGAACAGGAACGCGCGCTGATAGTTGTTATCGACCGGGTAGGCGTAGCCGATGACGTGGCCGGCGGCGTTGATGCCGGTCGGATAGGAATGCCGGCCGCCGAACGTGCCGATGTCGGTCATCGTGCCGTTGCTGTAGAGAAATGCGTGCTGACCTGCATTGTTCGACGTATAGGCAATGCCAGCCACCTGGCCCGCGTCATTGATATGCAGTGACTCGCCGTGCGTCCCGCCAAAGGTGCCGAGATCGATCAGCCCATTCGAGTAGAGGAACGGATGCGTCTCGCCGTTCGAAGTCTGGGCATAACCAATGACCTGGCCGGAGGCGTTGATCCGCCGTGCGACGCTGTGCAGCCCGCCAAGCGTTCCCAAATCAGTCATCACGTTGTTGCTGTAGCGGAAGGCGCGCTGTTGGTTGTTGGAAAGTGAGGCCCATCCAACCACCTGGCCGGCATCGTTGATGTCATGAGCAAAGCTGCACGACCCGCCCAGCGTCCCAAGGTCAGTGATGGACGACGTGTAGAGAAACGCGTGATAGCAGCCGGCGTTGCTCGCGTAGGAGTAACCGGCGACCTGGCCCGAGGCATTGATGCCTGCTTCCGGAAACGAATACCCGTTTCCCAAACTGCCGATGTCGGTCATCGCGCCGTTGCTGTAGAGAAACGCGCGCTGTTGGCCGGAGCTGTCGAGGCTCCACCCCGCCGCCTGTCCGGCGCCATTCATCGCCCAGACTTCGCTGTGGCTTCCCCCCAGCGTGCCGAGATCGATCAACGACGCGGCGGCCTGACCGCCGTTCACCGCGATCGACACTGATTTCCACACCGGCGAGACGTAGTTGGCGGGGTCGTTCGCGTTGAACTGCGCCGTCAGCGCATGCGTCCCGCCGGGAAGGATCGATCCGGCCGGCGGTGAATAGGTGAAGGTGCCGCTCACGTTTGCCGTCGCCGAGAGCTGCGACGAGCCAAGCGGCGTACCGAACGCAATCGCGGCCGGTGCATTCCAGGTGATGAATGGAATCGCCTTGTCGATGATCAGGTCCGCCTGATCCGCCGACGCGGCCAGCGCGCCCGAACCGGCAAACTGCGCGTCGATGCCGTCGACGTAGGTGCCGGCGTTGAGCCCGGCAAGACTGACGGACGCGAACGCGACGCCGTCGGCATTGGTCAACGCCGATTGCGGCGCCTGTCCGGTCCGCGCCAACGACACAGTGACGTTGCTGACGCCGCACGATTCCGCGGATAGCCGAGCCTGCACGGTGACCTGGCTGTTGTAAGTGGCTTGGACTGTAGGCGCGTAGAGCGTCGTCGTCAGCACCGCACCCGGACTCCCGGGCGTCATCAAGAATGAAAAGCCAATATCCGGCCGATATCCGCGGCCGGCGATCTGTCCGCTGTTGTTGATGACAACGCCTTCGTACAGCTGCCGATTCGAACAGGGCGCCAGGAACGTGCTGATGTCCTGCATGCCGGGGCCGTTCTCGTAGCGGAACCCGAGTTGGAACGTCCCGTTGTCGGTGTGGCCGACAACGACGCCGGCGTCGTTGATGGCACGCGCGTAGCTGTACGAACCGCCAAGCGTGCCGAGATCGACCATCGAGCCGTTGCGATGGATGAACGCGTGATAGCCGTTGTTGCTCGGCAGGTAGGCGTAGCCCGAGACATCGCCATTGGCGTTGATCCCGGCCGACGGGAAGCTGTGCTGACCGCCGAGGGTCCCGAGATCGCTCAGCACACCGCCGGAAAAGCGGAAGGCGCGCTGCGAGTTGTTGTTCGCGGTGTAGGCCCAGCCGGTGACCTGACCGGCATCGTTGAGCGCCGTCGCGGCGCTGTTGGTGCCGCCGAGCGTGCCGAGATCGATCATCGCGCCGTTGCTGTAGAGAAACGCGTGCTGCTGCCCGTTTGACGTGTGCGAATAGCCCGCGACCTGACCGCTCGCGTTGACGTCGGCCGCCCAGCTGAAGGATCCACCCAACGTACCGAGATCGACGACCGTCGCCGGCTGACCGGGGGTGTAGAGGAAGGCGCGATCTTGCGCGTTGAAACGCCCGTAGCCGACGACTTGCCCGGCGTTGTTGATCGCCGTTGCCTGGAGCAGCGTCCAGCCGGAATTGGCGGGAATCAGCGCGTTGAGATCGTGGATCGCGCCGTTACCGAAGACGAAGGCGTGCTGCGCCGAGTCGCTCGGCAGGTAGCTCCACCCGACCGCCTGGCCATTGTCATTGAGATCGCTGACGTCGGTGTGCGAGCCGCCGAGCGAAAACGTCACGAACGCGAGGCCGCTGGAGAGAAAGCCCAGTTGGCCATTCGGCGTCGAGAGCAGACCTGCAGTCTGGCCGCTGCTGTTGATGCGTCTGATGTCGACGTTCCGGTTCGGGTCCACAGGGCCGATGTCGCGAACGGTATAGGTCTGCGCGCCGGCGGGGCGCGCATTCGCGATCGCCGCAAGCGCGACGAGGCCAATCACCACGGAACGGCGGAGATACATGTGAAGCTGGGGAATCACGATGTCCTCCTGACCTACTGGCCTGAAACCAGATGCATCGCCGGGCCCGAGGTGCTCGGCGCGAGGTTGGCGTCACCGAGATACTTCGCGGTGAGGATGTGCGGTCCGGCGCCGAGCGTCGCCATCGTCAGCACGGCGCTGATGCCGTTGGGCGAGGTTTCGAGTGTCGCGATGCCAACGGATGTCTGCACGTCGAAGAACTCGACGGTACCGCTAGGGGTGAAAGGGCCGGGATTCGCTGGCGCGACGCGCGCCGTCAGCGTCACGGCGGTGCCGGCCGACGATCGTTCCGCCGACAACAGCAGCACCGTCGCCGTGCCGGGCAACTGAGGCGGCGGCCCCTGCCCCGCGCTTCGAACGCTGACGCTAATCGCGAAGATCGCCGTCGCTGCGGCCAGTACGCGTGCTGTCGCTCGCATAATCCGTCCCTCCGGGTGAATGGGTCGCGGAGCTAGACGGACGCGTCGAGAGCATTCTTTGGACACCCCACTTCGGTGGGGGCTTGGGGCTTGGGGCTTGGGGCTTGCGGCTTACGGCTTACGGCTTACGGCTTACGGCTTACGGCTTACGGCTTGAGACCCATGAGCTCAGAACTGAGCTCGCAGCGCAAGCCCCAAGCCTCGAGCCCCGAGCCCCAAGCCTATTCATTCAGGGCAACGACCGGACTCACCCGCGACGCGCGGCGGGCGGGCACGAGCATGGCGATGACCGCGACGATCGCGAGAATCGCGACGACGCCGCCGAGGACGGCGGGGTCGAGCGGCGACGTCTCGAAGAGCTGGCTGGCCATCGCGCGGCCGACGAAGTAGGCGCCGGCGAGGCCGATCACGAGGCCGATGGCGACGATCTTCGCGCCTTCGCCGAGCACGAGACCGAAGACGTCGCGCGTCGAGCTGCCGAGCGCCAGGCGAATGCCGATTTCCTTGCGGCGCTGCGAGACGCCGTACGCCAGCACGCCGTAGATGCCGATCGCGGAGAGCAAGAGCGCGACGACGGCGAACGCCATCGCCACGAACATCGGCACGCGGCGGCCGACGAAGCCCTGATCGAGCCGGCGCGTCATCGACATCGTGCCGTAGACCGGCAGCTCGGGATCGATGCTGGCGATGGCGCGGCGGATGTCGCCGACGACGCTGTCGCCGTCACGTTCCGCCTTGGCGACGACGAACATGCCGCGCTCCGGCTCCTGCAAGAGCGAGTAGTAGTACGCGCCCACCGGCTTACGCGCGCCCGGATCCGAGATCTGCACTTCGCCGACGACGCCAATCACAGTGAAGAACTTGGTCTCCTTCGTGATCGCCATCAAGTCCTTCGCGCTCGACGGCTGATAGATCCGCCGGCCAAGCGGATCCTGATTCGGCCAGAACTTCGCCGCGAGCCGGTCGTCGACGACGATCGTCTTCGGCGCGTCGGCATGATCGCGCGAGTCGAAGAAGCGGCCCTTGATGAGCTTCATCCCCATCGCTTCGAAGTAGCCGGGCGTGACCGACGTCTGCATCGGCGAGATCAACGACTCGCCCGGCTTCATCTGGTAGCCCTCGGCGAGAATCACGCTGCTGCTGAAGTCGTTGCTGAATGGCACCGACGACGAGAAAGCGACGCGCTCGACCCCGGGCACGCCGGCAAACGCTTCGCCCGCGCGCTCGAGGAACGACTGCATCGTCTTCGGTTCGGCGTACTTCGGCGCCGGCAGCGTCACCGACGCGGTGATGACGCCGTCGGGCTGAAAGCCGGGATCGAGCCTGAGAATCTGCCGGAAGCTGGCGAGCATCAGCCCGGCGCCGACGAGCAAGACCAGGGCGATCGCGACCTGCGCCGTCGCCAGACCGCGCCGCAAGAGCGTCGTGCCGCGGCCAATCGTCCCGCCGCGGCCTTCCTCGCGCAGCGACGAATTCAGATTCATGCGGTAGAGCCGCGCCACGGGCACGAGGCCGATCAACAGCCCGACGGCGACCGCCAGCGCCATCACCACCGCGACGCTCGTCGGATCGATGGCGATCTCGTAGCCGCGCGGCAGCAGGTCGATCCGCAGCATCGTCATCGATCGCAGCAGATACCAGCCGAGTCCGACGCCGAGCGCGCCGCCAACGAGCGCGAGGATCGTGGTTTCCGTCAACAGCTGGCGGCTCAGACGGCCGAGGTGCGCGCCGATGGCGTGGCGCGTCGCCATCTCACGCCCGCGCGCCGTCGAGCGCACGACGACGAGGTTGGCGATGTTGACGCAGCCGATCAGCAGCACGAACAGCACGCCGCCCCAGAGCAGATAGAGAATCGGCTTCACTTCGCCGACGATTTCGTCCTGCAGCCACACGGCGGTGTTGGTGAACCCCGCGTCTTTCAGGATCTGCCGGAACTCGGGAAACCGCTGATCGTTGCGGGCGCGGATCGCGTCGACTTCCTGCTGCGCGCGCTCGAGCGTCGCGCCCGGCTTCAGCCGGCCGATGAACTGATAGTTGTTGCTGTGGCGGCTGTCGTCGGACTTCTGCTGCGCCGTGAACGACAACGGCAGATACAGCTCGATGTCGTTCCACAGGAACGTGAAGTCTTTCGGCATGATGCCGACGACGGTGTACTGCTGGCCGTTGAGCTTGATCTGCTGGCCGAGGACGCCGGCGTTGCCGCCGAAACGCCGCTGCCAAGCGCCGTAGGCTAGGATGACCGACTTGTCCTTACCTTCTTCGCCTTCGGCGTCGCTGAAGATGCGGCCCTGCGCCGGCGGCACGCGCGTCAAGCGATAGAACGACGGCGTCGCGAACACCGCGGTCAACCGCTCGGCGCCGTTTTCGGCGCCCAGCGTCATGCCCTGGCGGCGATAGAGCGCCTGCTCCTCGAACACGTCCATCGCCGCGAGGCGATCGAAATAATCCGGCACCGCCGCTTCCGCCTTCGGCGCGCCCGCATTCGGGTAGGAGTTGTAGATCATGACGATCCGCTCCGCCTCCGGCACCGGCAGCGGCTTCAGCAGCACCGAGCGGACGATGCTGAAGATGGCGGTGTTGGCGCCGATCGTGACCGCGAGCGTGAGCAGGGCGGTCAACGCAAAGCTGCGATCTTTTCGCAGCAGCCGCAGCGCGAGGCGAAGGTCGGTCAGCATGGCTGCAAGGATAGACGGAGCTTCATTCAGCGTCGTTCACGTCAGGCCATGGACGCCTAACGCCTAGGGCCTGATCGAGAGAGCGACTCTCCCGATCCCGAATAGCGAATCCGAGTGATCTCTGAAAGCACGGCGAGCGCGATTTCCGCCGGCGTCCGGCCGCCGAGATCGAGCCCGACCGGCGCGTGGATCACGGCGATCCGGTCGTCGGCGATGCCCGCTTCTCTGAGCATCTCGTTGACGAGAATGGTCTTGCGGCGGCTGCCGAGCAGGCCGATGTAGCGGACGCTGGTTTTCGCGGCGGCGAGGACGCAGTCGGCGTCGAGCTTGTGGCCGCGCGTCGCGATCACCAGCCAGCTGTTCCAGCCGAAGTCGTAGGACGCAATCGACGCCGGCACGTCGCCGGTGATCACCTCGCCGCCGTCAAATCGCGACGGATCGCTGAACTCAGGACGATCTTCGAGAATCGTCACGTCGAACTCGATGAGCTGCGCCTGCCGCGCGATCGCGCGCGCGACGTGGCCGCCGCCGGCAATCACCAGCCGCGGCCGGCTGACGATGGGATCGACGAGCAGGTCCTGCGTGTCGTCGACGGCAACGAGCCGCGGCGTGCCGTGACGCATCTGCTCCACCGCGGCCGCCGACGCGCGCGCATCGAGCGCGGTGTCGCCGAGCGTGCCGATCATCCGGCCGTCCGCACGCACGAAAACGCGTCCGCCGAAGTCGAGCCGTTTCGTCGCTTGACGAACGAGAAGAGAGACGAACGCCACCGGCGGACCGCCGCTCGCGGCGCGGATCGTCTCGGCGAGCGCGTCGGGCCCGCCGCAGGCCAGCGCATCTTCGGCGCGCTCGGCCAGAATCCACATCGTGCCGCCGCAGACGAGGCCGGTGTTCCAGGCGAGGTCTTCGGTCAGCTCGTAGGCGCGCAGCGAATGCCCACCCGCCGTAATCACTTCGCGCGCGGCGAGAATCGCGTCAGCTTCCACACAGCCGCCGCCAAGCGTGCCGGCAATCCGGCCCCGTTCGTCGTCGCCGACGATCATCTTGGCGCCGACGACCTGCGGCGTACTGCCGTGGGTGCGCACCACCGTCGCCACGGCGACGGGGCGGCCGTCGCGGCGTAAGTCGAGCAGGCGGGTGTAGAGCGATCCGGTCAGCGCAAGTCTCCAGGAACGTCGACATCGCGGGTCACGCCGGGGTCGTCGACGTCGAAAAAGCGGCGTCGAAACCCGGCCTGCGCCAGCACGTCGTCGAGGCGCGATGCCGCCTCCGCCTGCAGGATCGCAGATCGGGCCGCGGCCGGCAACGCCAGCGGATGGCCATGTCTGCCGCGAAACTGCGGCGCGACGGGCCCGCCGCCGTCGGCAAATTCCGCGAGCAGCCGGGCCACGGTCGCCGGCGCCACGAACGGCATGTCGCCAGGCAGCACGACGATGGGCTCGCCTTCGGCGGCGGCGATGCCGATCTGAATCGACGAGAACATGCCGCGGTCGGGATCCGGGTTGGTCGCGATGGTGACGCCGGGCCGCTGCAGCTCGGCGACCGACGAGAGATCGACATTCGCGGACGTGACGACAATCATGCGCGCGAGACCGCCGTCGAACAGCGCGCGAATCGTGCGCGCGATCATCGGCTCGCCGCCGACGGACGCGAGCAGTTTGGCGCCGCCGAAGCGCGCGCCGCGGCCGGCGGCGGGAACGACACCGAGGGGCTCATGGCGCATGGCTCGGGGCCTGGGGCTTGGGGCTTGCGGCTTGAGGCTTGGGGCTTGCGGCTTGGGGAGTCCGCAGCCTGCGGCCCGTAGCCCGTAGCCCGCAGCCTCCTCACGCCGGCGTGATGTTCGCGTTCAGATGGAACATGTTGTCCGGATCGTACTGGCGCTTGATCTTTCGCAGCCGCGGCAGATTCGGCCCGTAGGCCGACGACAATCCGGCGTCGGTCATGTCGTCTTCGACGAAGTAGTTCAGGTACCGATGCGCGGAGACGAACGGCTGCAGCGACTGATACGCCGTCCGGCACCACGACGTCCCCTTCGCGTCGTCGCTCTTGTCGAGCCACTGCGAGTTGATGAGCACGTTGTAGCCCGTGTGCCGCAGTGCGTAGGCGGTGGCATCCACCGGCACGCGCGTGGCGGCGCCGTGGAAGTACTCGACGACGATGCCGCACAGCGGCGACGGGTTGCCCATGAATTGATCGACGAGCGTGTCGATGGCGCCGTCGGTCAGCGTGGCGAGGAAGTTGGACTTCCAGTAGCAGCGGCTGCCGCGCGGGAAGCTCTCGTCGAGCATCATGTTCGACGCCGCGTACGGCATCGGGCCCATCACGTCCATGACCGGCGAGCCGAATGCCTTCACCGGCGCCAGCGCTTTTTCTCCCGCCGCCACCGTCCCCGAGTGCACCGCGGCGAGGCCGACCGCCTTGTTGCCGTCCGGCGCGGTAATCAGCGCGGCGACCATGAAGACGTCGTCCGGCAGCGTCTGCGTGTGATCGCGGAAGAAGCGGAGCACGTCGCGCGCGCGATCGATCGGATGCGCGACCAGGCCGCCGACGACCATCGGGCCGACGTCGTGGAGATTGAATTCGAACGAGGCGGCGACGCCGAAGTTGCCGCCGCCGCCGCGCACCGCCCAGAAGAGATCGGCGTGGTCGTCGTGGCTGGCGCGGACGACCGAGCCGTCGGCGAGCACGAGCTTGACGGCGCGCAGGTTGTCGAGCGACATGCCGAACTTCGGCATCAGCCAGCCGAAGCCGCCGCCGAGCGTCAGCCCGGCGACGCCGGTGCTCGAGATCACGCCGCCGGTGGTCGCAAGGCCGTAGTGCTGCGTCTCACGATTGAACTCCTTCCACACCGTGCCGCCGTCGGCCCACGCGATCTTGTGCAGGGGATCGACGTGGACGCCCTTCATCAGCGACAGGTCGATCATCAGCCCGCCCTCGACGGCGGCGCGGCCGCCGACGTTGTGGCCGCCGCCGCGCACCGCGATCTCGAGGCCGAGCGATTTCGCCAGCTTGATCGCGTCGCTGATGTCAGCGGTGCCTCGGCACTGGGCGATCAGCGCCGGCTTCTTGTCGATCATCCCGTTATGGAGCTGCCGCGCGTCGTGGTACGGCGCATCGCCCGGTTGAATCAGGCGACCGGCAAACATCGGAGAGAGTTCTTTGACAGCGGCGGCAACAGCAGACATGGACACCTCGCGGCAAAGAAAACATTCTAGGCTTACGGCTCACGGCTTACGGCTCACGGCGAGAAAAAATCGCCGGACGCGGCGCGTAAGCCGGCGGCGGCTCGCCGTCGTAAGACGGGACGGGGACAACCATGCCAAGCTGCGCCGCCGTTCTAGGGATAGCCACGCTTGCTCTCGGAGCCCTGTTGGCCGCCCAGCCGAAAAGTGCCACCGCTCCGCAGCCGTCCGCAGCGGACCGTTACTGGGCGCAATGGCGCGGGCCCGACGCCACCGGCGTCTCCCGCACTGCCACGCCGCCGGCCGAGTGGAGCGAAACCAAGAACGTTCGTTGGAAGGTTGAAGTCCCCGGCCGCGGTTCGGCTTCGCCGATCGTCTGGGGCGATCGAGTCTACGTCCTCACGGCTGTGTCCGGCGACGGCACGCGTCGCGCGCTTCCCGGCATCAGCCACAAGTTCACGGTGATGGCGATCGACCGCAAGACCGGAAAGACGGTGTGGCAGCACGTCGCTCGCGAGGAGGCGCCGCACGAGGCGACGCATCCCGACAACGGCACGTTCGCATCCAGTTCCGCGGTCACCGACGGCGAGATTCTCATCGCCAACTTCGAGTCGCGCGGCCTCTACGCCTACGATCTCAACGGCAAGCCGGTGTGGCAGAAGGATCTCGGCGACAAGAAGATGCGCAACACCTTCGGCGAGGGCACGACGCCGGCGCTTCACGGCAACTTCCTCGTGCACACCTGGGATCATCAGGGCCAGTCGTTCGTCGTCGTGCTCGACAAGCGCACCGGCAACGAGCTGTGGCGAAAGAATCGCGACGAGATCGACACCTGGGCGACGCCGCTCGTCGTCACCGTCAACGGCAAGGCGCAGGTAATCGTCAGCGGGATGAACCGGATTCACAGCTACGATCTCGCGACGGGCGACGTCGTCTGGCACACGGCCGGTTTGACGATGAATCCGATTCCCTCGCCGGTCGCGGCCGACGGGCTGGTGATTCTGACCAGCGGCTTCCGCGGCAACAGCATGAAGGCGATCAAACTCGCCGAGGCGAAGGGCGACATCACCGGCACGCCCGCGGTCGCGTGGACGTACGATCGCGACACGCCCTACGTGCCGTCGCCGCTGCTCTACGACGGCCTGCTCTACTTCTTCAAAACGAACAGCGGCATCCTGTCCGTTTTCGATGCAGCCAGCGGCAAGCCGCATTACCAGTTGACGCGCCTCGAGGCGGTGCCGAACGTCTTCGCCTCGCCGGTCGGCGCCGCCGGACGGGTCTACATCCCCGGCCGCGAAGGCGCGACCGTCGTGCTGAAGAACGGACCGGCGTTCGAGATGATCGGCGTCAACAAGCTCGACGACGGCTTCGATGCGTCGCCGGCGCTGGTGGACGGCGAGATCTATCTGCGCGGCCAGCGGTATCTGTACTGCATCGCGACGAATTAGCCCGATCAGGCTGAGTTCAGCCGAAATTAATGCGGCGTCGATTGCCCGGCACTGGCGCGAGAGACATGCTCGCGGGCATGTCGAATGTCACTCGTCGCTCACTGCTCGTGTCTCCGATCGTGCTCGCTGCCGGCTCACGGCTCATGGCTCAAGGCTCGGGCGGCGCCGCCGGCCCGGGGCTCTCTGCGGCTCCTGCGAAGCTCTCCACATCATTCCCGACACACGATCCCGACGTCGTCCGCGAAGTCGTCGGCGTCTCGCATGGCAACTTCGCGCGCTTGAAGGAACTTGTCGATCGCCAGCCGGCGCTGGCCCGCGCCTCATGGGACTGGGGCTTCGGCGACTGGGAAAGCGCGCTCGGCGCCGCCTCGCACGTCGGCAACCGCGAGATCGCGGAGTACCTGCTGTCGAAAGGCGCGCGGCCGTCGATCTTTTCCGCGGCCATGCTCGGCCAACTCGACGTCGTCAAAGCATTCGTCGCCGCGCAGCCCGGCGTGCAGAAGACGTGGGGCCCGCACGGCATCACGCTGCTCTCGCACGCGCAGGCCGGCGGCGAACGCGCCAAGCCGGTGCTCGATTACCTGACTGCGCTCGGCGACGCGAACGAGAAACCGACGCTGACGCCGCTCACCGATGAAGACATGAAGAAGTTGTCGGGCAGCTACGTCTTCGGCCCGGCTGCCGACGATCGTTTCGATATCGGTCCCGGCAAAGGCGTCCTGACGATCATCCGGCCGGGCCGGACGCAGCGCTCGCTGCTCCACCTCGGCTCGTACGAGTTCTACCCGATTGGATCGTTCGCGGCGCGCTTCCGCTTCGCCGAGAGCGCCGGGGTCTGGACGTTGACGCTGCGAGATCCCGACGTCGTGCTCACGGCACGGCGCTCATGACCCCGGCGCTTTCGAAATAGCCACGGCGAGCGGATCGACGACATCCCGTTCGAGCGCCGGCTCGGCGCCGGTCGCGAACAGCGTCTCCTTGATCCACACGTGCGCGTCGTCTTTCGCGCGAATCAGGTGCGTGACGACACGATAGCCTTCGGCCTTCGCCTGCACCTGGCCGATGACGATGAAGTCGGCGTTCACCGCGGCGCGGATCGCCTGCAGATCGCGGAACGGCCGGTCGGTCCGCAGAATCGGCGCATTGCCGATCACCGCCAGCTTCGAATCGCCGCCGAGCTTCAGGACGACGGAATCCGTCAACGTCTGCGCGAGGCGGTCGAACTCCGTGCGCTCCGTCTCGTTGTCGAACAGCACGACCGCAACTCTCAGCGGAGCGCTCGCGGTCAGCCACCAGAAGGACAGGGCGGCAACAACGGTGATGGACAGGAGCGCCGCCACCATCGCGCGGCGGAAGGGACGGGGGGCGGTGCGTGATGGACTGGAGGATGCGCCAGACGGACTGGAGGCTGCGCCAGATGGACTGGAGCCTGCGCCAGATGGACGGGAGGCTTCGCCAGACGGACGGGAGGCTTCGCCAGATGGACGGGAGGCGTCGCCAGATGGACTCTCGGCTGCGCTCGAAGGACGCGGTCCATCTGCGTGAGCTGTCCGTCCATCACGCGAAGCCGCCCGTCCATGAACCGAAGGTCCCAGTCCATCACGCGAAGCCTCCAGTCCCTCACGCGAAGCCTCCCGTCCACTGCGCGAAGCGTCCCGTCCGCGATCAGCCGAAGGCGCCAGTCCATCGCTGACACCGATCATCAGCCGATACCCCCGCTTCGGTACGGTCTGAATGATCGTCGCGTCCTGATCGCCGATCGCTTCCCGCAGCTTCGCGACGGCGGTATTCAGTCCCGCTTCGAAGTCGACGAAGGTGTCGCCGCCCCAGAGGCGCTGGCCCAGCTCCGCGCGGGTGACGAGTTCGCCGGGCCGTTCGAGCAGCGCGGCGAGCAACCGGAACGGAAGATCCTGGATGCGCACGCGCGCGCCGGCGCGCCACAGCTCGCCGGTGCGAAGGTCGGCTTCGAGGTCGCCGAAACGGACGCGATCAGCGGGCGACATTCCAGGACTCGACCATCGCCGTCAGTGCCGCCAGTACATCCTCGCGCGGCGGCGGACCGAAACCGACGACTTGAAACGCGGAAAACGCCCCCTGTAGAAACCTGATCGCGCCGTAGACGCGGCGGCGGCCGGCGCCGGGGCCAAGACCTGCTTCCTTGTCGAAGGTGATCGTCGCGCCGGTCCGGTTGCAGAGAATCACTTTCGGACCGATGTTGCCCATCTGATCGGTGGCGCGCGCGGCCTGCAGCGCCTTTTCCGACAGCGTCGCCGGCCGGACGAGATGATCGGTGCGCGCCAGCAGCGAGCAGAAATTCTCCGGCGTCACTGGTGTGATCGCGGCGAGCACGGGCGCCAGCTGATTCTCCGGAATGATTTCGCGGGCGAAGACGTCGTAGAGCCCGCCGAGCGCCTGCCGCTCAACCGTCACCGGTCCGCGAATCAGCACCGCCTCCGTGCCGATCAGCGATCGAAACCGGAGCGCGGCGATCCGGTCGCCGACGCCGTCGCCGCCGCTGGGTTCGGGCAAGCCAAACGCGGACGGATAGAGAAAAGAGAAACGCTTCCGGGGATCTTCGTACTTCGCCCAGTCGGATGACGACTGCTGGGCGGACAGGGACGCGCACAGGCAGGCCAGTACGCATAGTACGCGCAGGATGTCGGGTACGCGGGCGACTCGGGACCTGCTCTCGCTGGCCATCTTTCCTATGTTGGTCTTGGCGCGTGAGTGCTCACGCCAGTGTAGAACCAACTCGAGAGAGCGGACCAGCGAAGCGCGTTCCTCGTCCCTGCGTACCCGATGTACGCCTCGTCCCCGCGTACCTGTCTAACTGGTGGCCTTTCTGGCCGGAAGGTAGCTGGCGACGACCGCGATCAGGCCCAATCCGAGCGGCACGGCGACGAACGTCAGCGGATCGGTGACCGGCGCGTAGAAAACCGTGGATGAGGCGCGCGCGACGAGCACGGCGCCGGCGACGCCCACCGCCAACCCGGCGCCGGCGACGCGCAGGCCCTGGCCGACCACCAGCCGGCGGACTTGCGGCGGCGTCGCCCCGAGCGCAATGCGAATGCGCATCTCATGCAGCCGGCCGATGACGATGTAGCTCATGACGCCGTAGATGCCGACGGCGGCGAGCACGACGGCCACCGCGGCAAACACGCCGAGTAGCACGAGCAGGAAGCGCACGCCGTCCGTCGCCTGCGCGACGACATCGCGCATCGCGATCACTTCCGACACGGTGACGTCCGGCGCGATCTCGCGAATCGCGCCGCGTACCGGCGCGGCCAGCGTCGTCGGATCCCCGCTCGCGCGAAGAACGAGCGTCATGTAACTCGCGAACGCGCCCTGGCTGGCCTGCAGCGCCCGCGTCTGACGATACGGCAGGAACATCTCTTCTTCAGCGGGCGCCGTCCAGTCGCTTCTGACCGCGTTCTTGACCACGCCGATGACCGTGAGCCACGGATTGTCCGGCGAGTCGATCAACCGCATGCGTTTGCCTAGCGCGTCCTGGCCGGGCCAGATCTTCTCGGCCATGAATTGATTGACGATGACCACACCGGGCGCGGTGTTGTCGTCGGTCTCTTGAATGTCGCGGCCGCGCAGGAGCGGCAAGCTCATCGTCTCGAGATAGCCGGGGTAGATCACGCGATACGTCGCCGTCGGCTCGTCGCCGCGCGGCGGCGCCGGCCGGCCCTCGACCGCGAATGGCCAGCCCCAGATGTCGCCCGCGAGCGGCAGATGATTGGTGAAACTGGCGCGCTCGACGCCGGGCAGCGCGCGGACGCGCGCGAGCACCTGATCGTAGAACGCCGTGCGGCGGCCGGCCGGCGCTTCGGCGGATCCGGTCACGGAGACGACCATCGCCAGCACGCGATCCGGCACCCAGCCCGGATCCACGGCGCGGAGCGCGGCGAAGCTGCGCAGCATCAGCACCGCGCCGACCAGCAGCATCACCGCGAGCGCCATCTCCGACGCGATCAGAAACTGCCGCAGCCGATGACTGCGCCGGCCGGCCGACGAGCCGCGCTCCGCGTCGCGAAGCGAGGTGACGAGATTCGGCCGCGAAAATCGCAGCGCCGGCACGAGGCCGAAGACGATCGCCGTCAGCACCGAGATCGCGCCGGCAAACGCCAGCATCCGGCTGTCGAGCGTGACGCTTTCCATCCGCGGCACACTGCGGCCCGCGAGCACCACGAGCAGATGCAGCGACTGCTGTGCCAACAGGACACCGGCGATGCCGCCTGCCGCGGCCAGCAGCGCGCTCTCGGTGAAGAACTGCCGCACCAGCCGCGATCGGCCGGCGCCAAGAGCCATGCGCACCGCGACTTCGCGCTCGCGTCCGGTGGCGCGGGAGAGAAGCATGTGCGCCACGTTCGCGCAGGCGATCAGCAGCACCAGGCCGACGGCGCCGAACAGGACGAGCAGCGACGCGCGCACGTCGCCGACGACGACGTCCTTCAGCGGCGTCACCGTGACGTTGCGATTGCTGCCGGGAAACTGCTTTTCGAGATTCGCGGCGATGCTCGTCATCTCCGCGCGCGCCTGCTCGACGGTGACGCCGTCCTTCAGCCGCGCGAAGACGCGCAGGCTGTTGCCGGAGCGGCTGTTGGCGCGCGGCGCAAGCGGCAGCGGCGCCCACAGCTCAGCGCGCGTCGCCCAGAAGGGCGCGAACTTGAACGACGGCGGCATCACGCCGACGACGACGACCGGGCGGCCGTCGAGCGTGACTGGCCGGCCGATGATCGCGAGGTCGGCGCCGAACAGGCGCTGCCACAAGCTGTCGGCGATCACCACTTCCTGGAGCGCATCCTCGCCGGCGCGGAGCACGCGTCCCCGCGCGGGGGCGACGCCGAGCATCGTCAGGATCTCCGGCGTCAGCCGCAGTGCGAAGATCTTCTCGCGATCGCGTCCATCGCTGCCGAGATTCGCCGTCCAGTACTCCGCCGCGCCCATCGTCTCGAACGACGACGCCTGGCGCTGCTTTCCAGCACAGTGGGATCCGAAGCTTGGAATTCACGTGACTTGAAGTCGCGG